>Ga0181524_10001417_pt1 | contig 27397 bp, 20 predicted proteins | sample PEATcosm2014_Bin_34_FD_119761 | JGI IMG/M metagenome (GOLD analysis project Ga0181524, IMG submission 119761) | Peatland microbial communities from MTU Mesocosm Facility, Houghton, MI, USA - PEATcosm2014_Bin05_60_metaG | ecosystem: Environmental > Terrestrial > Soil > Wetlands > Peat | place... | reverse complement strand
CCGCAGAATCGTAACCTTTTCCTCTGCCTTGAACCTCCGACGCCCGTCTCCTGACTTCCCCGTGGTCAAAACCTCCTTGCGAATTACGTACTAGTCGGTCACGAGACTTAATCCAATTCCGATGGCTGCAAGACACGGAAGCTGCGATACAGCAGAAAATAGCTACACAATATGTTTGCGGCCGCTAGACGTTTGCAGAAATTGCTCTGGCCTGTGCGCAGGCCAAGTGCCGCGAGCGGATTATGAAAGTGTACTCTTCCAATGTGACGCGTGCAAAATAACAATGTTTTAAAATAGACTTGACTTCTGGTGAATCCGTGATACGCTCCCATCCCTACGATGTGTGGGAATACGGTGCTGCGTAGCATGCGCTGTTCACTACAAAGACGTGCGCGCTGTTTCGCGGGTAGTGGCCCATGCGGAGCAGAAGAAGAGTTCAGCTCAAGTCGGACCGAGAGTGGGGCACGACATCGTGCCTGTCGCGGCTCGCTGTCGCCTTCTCCGTTTTCTTCGTGTTCTCTTCTCAATCTGTATGGTCATCTGCTGACAGGCCGTCTCCCCTGCATAGCTTTCTCTTCGCCTCATCGACGTGCTCCGGGTGCGAGGGTGTCAAGGAGCGGCTTTTTCCTCAAGCCCGGGAACGTTTCGGCGATGCCGTCGTCGTGCCGCCCTACGTTCTGTTTGATAGCGCTTATAACCATGGGATGCCTGTTACTATACGACGCCCTGTACATTGGTCTGTTGATAGGCGTGTTCGGCCTGGTCTTTTGCGGGATGACATCCGACCGGATAGCGGTCTTCTCCAAGAAGAACATCAGGATGACCAAGGTTTTGTTGGGTCTGACCTTCTTTGGGGTTAGCGGTAATTCTAATCGTTAGAACGATTTAGCTTAGAGGAGGCAGAGCATGAAGCTTATCGGAAGCCCCAAACGGGTAGTCGTCGTCATCCTTGTTTCCCTCAGTGTCGTCGCACTCGGTTTCGAAGCCCGAAGGATCATGATCGCCAACGGGATCATCGTCGATCCACGCATCGCCAACGAACTCGACAAGCGGTTTGACCAACAAGCGCAGGCTCCGCGCCTGATGGACGAAGCCCGCAGAGCGAGGCAGTCGGGCGACGCGAAGGAGGCGCTGCGACTGCTGACGGAGCTTCAGAAGAAATACCCGGACGGTTTTTACTCATCCTGGGGGCTAGTGATCACGGCGGAAATGGTCGCCAAACAGGAGGCTCCCGCTGAATTGCTCCCTCAGATTTATCAATGCGCTCTGGCTTCCAAGGATGCCCGGTCGGCTTGGGAGCGCGCGAAACTCCTGCCCTACGTGCGTGACATGGATGCTGCGAACGGCTGGAAACTGGGCTGGCAGCTCATCCTGCAAGCGTACGGTCCCGGCGGTCAGGGCTCGTCCATGGCGGACGCCTCCACCGTTCGGGAGAGCGAGGGTATGGACGTATGGAAATGGAGCTTCCCAATCGGCAGCCTACCGGGCGAGAATGTCCTTGCGACGATGACGGACACCGTTCGGAAGAGCGAGGGCGAGCAAGCGGTCTCCAAACTCCTTGAGAAGGTATTGGAAACGCCAACGCTAGCGGAGATCAGCGGACAAGCCGTCGAGCTGCTTCTCCATCAGGCGGAGATGAGCCAGGGGGCTGAGGCAGCGGCGACCTTGGCCATGAAGTTGGCCAAGGAACGGGGCGATACGCCCGGCGGAACCGTGGCATTCCAGTACGCCTGTGACGCGACGCTGCATCTGAAAGGCGACGCGGAGATGCTCTCCTTCCTGAAGGAGTGTGCGAAGGCGCCCGGCGACGGACTAGTCCAGCAGGCGGCGCGGTCGCGCCTGGCGGCGTATTTCGTCGGGCAGAACGACCCGGAAAACGCCGTGGCGGTCTATTGCGGCAACGCCGGGCCGGACGGGATGCTGGCCCTGAGCGCGCAGACTCTGGAGCAGGCCGCCGACAATGTGGTCAAAGACGCGAACCGAAAGGACGTTACCACTGTGGGCCTACTGGAAACGCTGGCCGGCAAAGCGTCCGAGCGGAAGCTCTTGCGTATCAGCGGCGCGCTGTACGAGCGGGCCGGTCTTATACTCCATGCCCCGGAGTTGAAGGCGAATGAGAAGGAGACGCCATTCGCCGAAGCGGACGCGTCTATGTTCTGGCAAGCGTACATCCTCTGGCGTGGCGACGATGGGGACAAGGGAAGAGAGATGTACGAGAAACTCCTCCCGAAGTACGTCGAAGGCTGGCAGGTTGCACAGATGCTTTATGACTTGGCGAAAGGGCACATGGCCAGTCTGCGGTACGAAGAAGCCGTGGCGTGCGCCGAGCGGGGCTTGAAGGCACTGCCAGAAAACGCCGTGATGCTCACTCTGCGCAAGGAAGCACAGGTGGCGCTGGAGAAGGACAAGACACTCTCTGATCAGATCGTCACCCTGCGCAAAGAGGCGGAATCGGCTCTGGAGCCGCTGGCCAGGGCCGAATGCTGTATGAAGATCGCGCGGGCCGAATCAGAGAGGAAAAACTACGACGATGCCTTGAAGGAATACCGGGAGGTGTGGGAGAAGTTCCCGGAGACCTCTGATGCCCCGAAGGCGATGTACGCCGCCGCCGAAATTTTGGTGGACCAAGTTCAGGACGAGCGCGCGGCCAAGGAAGTCATCGAGAACCTTGTTCTGACGTATCCCTCGAGCGACCTATCGGCCAAGGCGTTTGCGCTTCTTAAGAAGGTGGAAGGGAAGTGAGCGATGGTCGAGCCTCTCCGGAAGATTCTTCTCGTCGGCGCTGCCGCGGCTTGCCTGGCTGTGGGCTGCTCACAAAACGCGTTTGCGGCTGACCCTATGACAGACCAGCCCTGGACGTTGGCGCTAGAGATGATGTCGGTGCGCACATGGGACAAGGCGGAACGGAAGTTGGCGCCGGCGGATAGTCTATCTGTATCCGAATTGCTCCCCGAGGCCGTTTTCTGGTCGGTCGTGAAGACAGGCGAATCGCCGCCTGCTTCGGATTTCATCGCAATCCCTGATCTGGCTCCCTACCTTAAGGCGATGGAGGAAGAACCGAATGGTCTGAAGGCATTGGCTGCATTGAACGTCGCCGAGAACCTCTGCGCCAGCCATGATCGGTCGGACGTTGCCGGCCTGATCGAGGTGACGATCACCTTGCGACACCGGAGCACGAAGCTTGGACAAGCGGCGGGGCACCGTCTGGCGGACCGATTCAAGTCTCGATTGCCGACCGACGACGCCGAGAAACTTTCGGCTGCGGTCAAAGCGTTACTGGAGACCGGCAGCGACGAAACGGCCCACGTCATTATTGAGTTCGCTGCAAGGGCACCGGATTCCGACATTATCGGCGACTTGAACTCGATCCTCTTTGCTTCCCTTCCGTCCACGTCCGAGGCGCGGAAAGAAGCCGGCATTTTCCTGGCGAATCGCGCCGCAGCAGGTGGACTGAGCAATTGGCTGGAGAGCCGGGGAGAGAAGAAAACGGCGGCGAGAATGCGGCTGGAATTGGTCGGATTTGTCGAGGATCGTTTGACTGTCGCGCGGCTATGGCAGAACCTCGCCGATAACCTCACTTCTGAAAAGGACGACCGTCCGGCCGCGGCATTCTGTTTGGCGGCAGCGGATCTGAAGGACGACCCGGAAGCGAAAAAGATTCTCCGGGAGAAGGCTGTGGCCTTGCTGTCGCGGGCCGGGCAGGCGCAGGCGGCTCTGGACCTGTGCTCCCGGCTGATCGGACCAGACGCATCGGACCAGGCACTACGTGAGCTTTTGGGAAAAGACCGTGCTCAGGCGCAGGAGGAACTCCCTGTTCTGAAGGCGCGGATTCTGCGCTCGCCTAACACCGAAGTCGGCTGCCAGGCGCTGGGGCGCGCCCTGCGATTTGCGCCGATCATGTCCAGCGCTGTAGATGACCTCTGTCGGGAGGTCGTTGTCAGTGCGCCCGAATCGAAGGCCGCCGTAATCATCCTCTTAGCAAAGTCCGAGCAACTTTGCCGCCAGGGAAGCGTCGCAGACGCTCTAACCCTCCTGGAGCGGCTGCCTGAGGAGCGGATTCCGGCCGATCTTCGCGCCCAGCTATTCGAACGATTTGGCGATTGCCGATTGGCACAGGGAAGATGTCGCGATGCTGTTGAGGCGTACCGAAGTGCCGCGAAGGAGTGCTACTACGAATATGAGCTGGGCGGGTTCGGGTTCTTCGGTCTGAAGAAGCATTCACTGTCGCCTAATGCGTCGGTGGAAGACCAGCGCGTCGAAGCCGAGTGCCTGAAGGGCTATTTGGAGCTTGCTGCAGGACGTACCTGTGAGGGGATCGCTCGTCTGGAACGGATTCTCGTCGCGCTGAGGCGACTTTCGGCGGATTCGGAAATCCGCAGATTGCGGCTGTCCGATGCACACTTCCTCTTGGCGGTAGCCTGGATCGAGGAAGGTGCGATTGATTTCGGGACTGCGGAAGGACACGCGGCGATCAAGGTGATATCGCGCGAGCCGGAGCAGCGAGCGGGTCTCTTCGCCTTCGCGCAGATGCTGTCCGCGTGCGCCTCGGCGGAGCAGACGGCACGTAGCGTCCCCAGCCCGGCGCAGGCGCAACAGGGGGCTCAAAGCGCACTCTCAAAGGCTGCCGGCGCTGCCCAGCAGGGCAACTACGTCGAAGCACGCGCCACGTACAAACAAATTCTCGACTCCCTGAAGGGACACGATACCAAGATCGTCTTGGAGACGTGCAATGGCATGCTCGACTGCCTCGCCAAGGAGCACCGGGCCGAGGGGTTCGATACGGTTCAGGCGCAGTTTCAGGAATGGGCGGCGCGCTCCGTGCCGGAAGGGTACGAAGGCTGTCCGACGCTAGCCGTGGCCAGGGCCTGTTACCAGCGCAGTGACTTTCAGGGCGCGGCGGAGCGAACAGAGACCTGCTTAGCCGTAGGAGACGCCTACCTGGCCACGCAGGCGCACATGCTCGACGGACTGATCAAGTTTCGCTCCGGTCGGATGGCCGAAGCGCTGCCTTGCTTCGAGGAGGCGCTCGTGCGAACGGCCCCGGACGATCCAGCAGGCGCCGAGGCGCTCTTCTTCGTCGGTTATATCAATATGGTCAACGGAAACGCGGATCAAACGCAAAAGAGCTTCGAGGCGCTCGTCAAACGGTATCCCGGCACGAACTATGCCGTCAAGTGCCGCGATCTCCTCGACCGGCTTAAGACGGATGAGACGAAGGCGTCGACAGCAGTCTCAGGGACGAGGGGGCCATAAGATGCGGAGCACGAAAGCGGCCAGTTGTCTGATGACCATCGCGTTTCTAGGAACCTTCTGCCGTGTGACCTGGGCCGATCCAGCTGCGGCGCCGAACGTTCTCCTCATCTCTCTTGACACGCTGCGAGCCGACCATCTCGGATGCTATGGGTATCAGCGGGACACCTCCCCGAATCTGGACAAATTCGCCAAGGAGGGTGTGCTCTTCGAGAACATGACCGCAGCCTCATCGTGGACGGTTCCCTCGCACATGAGCCTCTTCACCTCGCTCTATCCGTCGGTCCATGGCGTCGAAAGCGTCGAGAAGCAGCTCGGCGATGGAGTCCCGACAATGGCAGAAATCCTAGCCGAACATGGTTACATCACGGCCGCCTTCGTCACCGGGCCATCGTTGAACCACGCGATGGGGTTCCATCGCGGATTTCAGCTCTACGATGACTTCACCCTCGGGCTCATGGAGGAGAACGACCTCTTCCACGATCTAGACGCCGGGAAATCCGGGATCAACCAAGTCCCTACCTGTCACATCATGACTAACCTGGCCACAGCTTGGCTAAGGCAGCATGCAGAGGAGCGGTTTTTCCTTTTCGTCCACTATTGGGACTGCCATTGCGACTACATCCCGCCGCCGCCTTACGATAAGAAATTCGACCCGAACTACCGGGGCCCAGAGGACGGTCGCAACCTGTCAGCCCGCCAGGCGGAACTGGAGCTCAACGCCTCACCGGAGGTCCGAAAACATCTCATGGCGCTTTACGACGGCGAGGTCGCCTGGACCGACGACAACGTCGGGAAACTCCTTGCGACCCTGGCGCAGTTGAAGCTGTCGGAGAAGACACTCGTAATCATCTTCTCTGATCACGGCGAGGGTTTCTGGGAGCACGGAAAGATTCTGCACGGCAGCAGTCTCTACGAAGAGCTGATTCACGTGCTGTGGCTCATGCGCTGGCCCGGCGTCCTGCCTGTCGGCGTGCGCGTTAAGGGCAATGTCAGCCACGTGGATGTTCTGCCGACGCTTTTGGGCCTCTTGAATTTTCCGAAGCCGCCGGGCAAGCACGGTGTCGACCTCTCAGGCGTGTGTTTGGGGAAGGCGGAAGTCCCCGACCGGCCCGTCTTCAGCGAATTGAGCGGGAAATACCAAACACGGGCCGTTCGGTGGGGGCCATACAAGGTTATTCAGGACAATACCACTATCAGCCCGTTGCTGGTCGTGCAGAACGGCGGAGAGAGTGAGGCGTTGAAGGTCGGTGTGGACGCGAAGACAACGCTCGACGCCAGAAAGAAATTGACTACGGCCTTGGGCGCGCTCGCGGTGATCCCCGGCAGATTGGCCAAGCCGGTCGAGCCGGATGAGAGGACGCTTCGCCTCCTGCGCAGTCTGGGATATGTGCAGTAGAGGAATGGAGTACGCATGAGCGTCGAAAAGATCCAACCCGTCGCCGCCGGGGGCAACAGTCGCGCGTTGCGAGCGCTGGACGGTCTGGTTGCCTCAGACCGGCTGGAGGCGGCCTGGACGGAGCATCTCAAACGGCGCGAGCCACTGGTGCGAGTCTTGTGCGCGACAGGCGCGGTTGACGAGGCCGAACTTCTGGAGAAACTGGCCCCACGCCTGAACCTTGTCTATGCTTCCTTGAACCCGGACTCCGTCCAGCCTGAGGCGTTGAAAAAGGTGGACGCTGGAATCGCCACGCACTACGGCATCATGCCATTGCGCCTTGAAGACGGAAGATTGACCATTGCCGTGAGCGACCCGTTCGCTTGGGAAGCATTTGACGAGTTGCGTGAGATCGTCGGCATGGAGTTGGAGATTGTCCTGTCGGCGCGGGAAGAGATCGAGTTGGCCGTCCGGAAACGCTATGGCCTGGGCGCGGACACGGCCGCTCAGATGGCCGCCGAGGAAGGGATCGAGGTCCACAGCGCCGACCAGGGCAGCGGCGACCTAGCCGACGAGACCGCTAGCGCCGACGCCTCCGTGATGAAGTTCGTCAACCTACTCCTGCTCGAAGCGATCAAGGCAGGGGCGACCGACATCCATATAGAGCCATATGAGTGCGACTTGCGCGTGCGCTACCGCGTGGATGGGTTCCTGCTTGAGACGAACATCCCCGCAACGATGTGGCACTTCCGTTCCGCCATCGCCGCGCGGGTGAAGATCATGGCGAACCTTGACATCGCCGAAAAGCGGCTCCCCCAGGAAGGGAGAATTGATGTCTCCGTAGGCGGAGGCGATTACGACCTGCGTGTCTCGGTCCTGCCGGGCTCCTACGGCGAGGCGGTCAACCTGCGCATCCTTCCGCGAGGGGCGGTACTTTTCAGCATGGACCACTTGGGGTTGTCGGAGCGGCACCAGAGGATCCTGGACAAACTTATCCGCCGTCCGCATGGGATCATCTTGGTGACCGGCCCGACCGGAAGCGGCAAGACTACGACCCTCTACTCCGCCTTGCACAAGATCAACACGCCGGAGAAGAAGATACTGACCATCGAGGATCCCATTGAGTATGACATGCACGGTATCTTCCAGATGCAGGTCCATCCGAAGATCGGGTTCGACTTCGCGCGGGCGCTACGGTCGGTCTTGCGGCACGACCCGAACGTCATCCTTGTCGGCGAGGTGCGCGATCGCGAGACTGCTGACATAGCCATCCGCACGGCTCTGACCGGGCACTTGGTCTTCACCACCCTGCACACCAACGATGCTGCCGGTGCGATCACGCGCCTCCTGGACATGGGGATTGAGCCCTTCCTGTGCTCCTCCTCGATTCTGGCGATTATGGCGCAGCGGCTCGTCCGGCGTGTCTGCCTCAAGTGCCGTCGCGAGGTTCCGGTGGACGAGCGGTTGATCCGGGAGATGGGGATTAACCCAGGCAGCCTAAAGGAAGGTGCGTCCGCCTGGGAGGGCACGGGCTGTCCGGAGTGCCGGTTCACCGGCTACCACAGGCGTATCGCGATTCACGAGATGCTGCTTGTGGACGACGAAATTCGCGCGATGACCCTTGCGCGCGCCCCCGCGAACCTGATCAAGGTCGCCGCACGGCGCAAGGGGATGAAGACCCTGCGCGAGGACGGGCTGGAGAAGGTCTTTGCCGGCGTAACCACCTTCCAGGAGATCGCGCGCGTAACGCAGGAAGAGGAGGAAACTTCTGGGGAGGCGGGAAAGTAATATCGCCTCCTTCGCTTTTCTTTGGCCAAATCAAACCGAGGATGGCGGCATCGCGGACGTGCAAGTTGTCGTCAAAGAACGACTTAGTTACCAAGTAGGCCGAGGCCGACAGCCTCGAAGTTCGAACTGAGCGACCAGAAGGTGCAAAGGAATACGAATTGACCGCCACGTTGAAGCCGGCCGCAGGGCTGGTCAAAGGCAGCATATGCGTGACCGCCATGCTTGACGGACAAAAGCCGGATCTGACGATCCCGTACTTCGCTCTCGTGGGTTGAAACAAAGGAAACACAGTGGCTCTTTTCAAGTACACCGCGAAAAAGGGGCCGGAGGAATACCTCTCAGGCGAGATCGAAGCCGAGAGCGCAGGCATTGTGCGTTTGCGTCTGAAAGAGGAGGGCCTCTTCCCAATCTCCATCGCGGAAGAAGATGCCCAGACGCACGGTGGTATCAGCGGCCAACTGCGCTGGGGCCGTAAGGCGAGTTCCGAGGACTTGGCGATGTTCGCGCGGCAGATGGGCAACCTGATCGGCGCGGGCGTGCCGGCGTTGAAGTCCCTGGACATATTGACCGTCCAGACTGAGAACCGCCAACTGCGCCAAGGGGCGCGCCGGCTTGCCGAGGATCTCAGGCGCGGGACGACCTTGGCCGAGGCGATGGGCCGGCAGCCGGAGGTTTTCCCTTCGGCATTTGCGGCCTCTGTCCATGCCGGGGAGACCGGTGGCGCGCTTGACGCGGTCCTTACGACGCTGGCTGACCACTACGAGACCGAGGGAGAACTCTGGTCAAACGTCAAGGCAGCCCTCATCTACCCCTGCTTCCTGCTCTTAGCCGGCACGATCACGGTCTACGTGCTGCTCTCGTTCGTCATCCCGCACTTCATCACGCTGTTCCAGGAATTCGGGAGCGAGCTGCCCTGGCCGACGCTGGTCCTGCTGACCGTCAGCGGCGTCCTGTCGAAGCTCTGGTGGGCGGTCCCGGTCTTCCTACTGGCCGGGATCAGCACCTTGCGTCGGTACGCACGGACCACTGAGGGCGGGCTGGCGCTGGACCGGTTGCGGATTGGCCTACCCCTCCTGGGCCGCCTCACGCACAAGGTGGAGATGGCCAAATTTGCGCGGACGCTGGGGATGCTTCTGAAGAGTGGCGTCTCGGTCGTCGAGGCGATGACGATCGCCGCGAACACCCTTCGGAACCGAGCGGTTGTAGAGCAGGTGGAATTCGCTCGGGAGAATGTCCGGCAAGGGAAGAAGATCTCGGACAGCCTTGCAGATGCAAAGTATTTTCCGCTCATGCTCACGAACTTAGTCTCTGTCGGCGAACAGACTGGAGACCTGTCAGGTGTTTTCGGCAAGGCCGCCGACATTTACGAAAAGGACGTCCAGCGCTACTCGCGAGTTTTGGCCAAGATGCTCGAGCCCGTCATGATCGTCCTAGTGGGCGGCGTGGTCGGGTTCATCGTGATTGCAACGCTGCTGCCGGTTTTCCGGATCAGTGCGATGGTCAAGTGAATGCAAAATGCAGAAGGGAGGGTGCAGAATGAACGAATGGCAAGCATCGGAATTGCCGATTCTGTCGGAGCATAGAGGTATGAGAAGATTCACGAAAAGACTTGTCCGAAGCGCATTTACCCTCGTGGAATTACTGCTGGTCGTGACGATCATCGGAATCCTGGCGGCGGCGATCTTGCCCAACTACATGGGGCGGACGCAGGAGGCGCGGATCACCAAGTGTAAATCCGACATCAAGGGGAGCATCGGCTCGGCGCTCGACCTCTTCGAGTCCGACGTGGGCCGGTATCCCACCACCGAGGAAGGACTCCAGGCCCTCTACATCAAGCCGGACGCAGTGGACGCTACGGTGTGGAAGGGCCCGTACCTGAAGCAGCAGACGATGCCTATGGACCCGTGGGGACATGCATACAACTACACGTTCCCCAGCACGCACACGACCGGCGGCGAGCCGTACGACCTGTTTTCCTCGGGCCCCGACGGGGTCCCGAACACGAGCGACGACATTGGAAACTGGACGATACAGCAATAATGCCGAAGGCGGTTTCACCCTGGTGGAGCTCCTGATCGTGTGCGCGATCCTGGGAATCCTCCTGGCCGGGACCGTTCCTCTGTTTCGCGGAAGCTTCCAGGGCGCATCGCTGCGCCGCGCCACCGGCGACTTGGCCGGAACGCTCCGGCACGCGCACTGCTCAGCCGTCGCTCAGGAGCGCGCGTACCAGGTCGGGTTCGACAGGACGGGGGGGACGTATTGGACTTTGAGCTTCTCGACGCCGAAGGAGATGGCGGATGTGGCAGGGGCAGCCGGATCGGATGCGACGATCTTCAAACGCCTGCTGCCGAAGGACGTGGTCATCTCCGGCGCGACGTATTCGACGAACGACCAGTTTGCAGTGACGTTCTATCCGGACGGGACGGCCGATGACGGAAACATTCAACTGGCCGTCAGCGGCGCCGAGCAGAACTCGGCGATGGCTGCGACACCGGCGACGACGACGGAGAGAACGGCTCAACCGGCCGCCGGCGCCGGACAGGATGCGGCGACGATACGGATTCGCGGAAACGACGGCAGCGTCAGCGTGGAGGGCGTGCGATGACCAAGAGAGGCCCGGCCGCCTTCATGCTGATCGAGGCGGTCGTCGCGACGATGATCCTCGCCGTCGGGCTGATGGGAGTCTTCTCCGCGATCCACGCCAGCATGGAGGTGGGCGAAGTCTCCCGCGAGTCGGGCATGGCCGGAGAGGTCGCGCAGTCGAAGATGAGCGAGATCGAGCTTTCGCCGGAATCCGCCCTCGGGACGAAGGAGGGAGCGGTGGCCGCAGGCGAGAGGAGCTACAGTTGGCAAACGACCGTGGCGCAGACGAAGGACTCGGACTTGCTCTCAGCGCGTGTGACGGTGACGTACCTCGCGCGCGGTGTGCAGCGGCAGCTTGATCTGACGACCCTTCTACGTCAGCGGAGCGGAAGCGCGCAGTGAAACGTCTTCGGCACAGACCTTTGCGTTCGAGCGGGATTACGCTTGCTGAGCTTCTGGTGGCGAGCGTGATCCTGACGATCACGCTGATTGGCGCGGTACAAGCGAGCCGGTCAGCACTCGTCGCTTCGGCGCGAATGGACCGCGAGGGTCAGATGAACGGCCAGATTCGCGATGCCTTCGAGACGCTCGGGCGCGATCTGCGGTGCGCGGTCGTCGTCGAGGGGAACTCCCAGATGAACTTCACCGGCCAGAGCGCAACGATGAGCTTTGCCACGCTCTCCGGCGACGCCACCGCGTGGCATCCCGGCGCGCAGCCTGCATTGCGGTGCGTTTCGTACTCAGTGACGGACGGAAAGCTTACTCGATCGGAGATAGCCCTGAGCGGTCCAGGCGGGAGCCACACGAGCGCTTTCGGCGCCGGCGTCGCGGGATTGGCGTTCCAGTTCTACAAGGGAACAAATCCGGGCCAGGAGTGGAACTCCGATAAGGAACTCCCGACCGCCGTGGACGTTTCCCTGTCCGTAAACGGCATCTCGCATCACACGCTCCTGCGGCTTCCTGCGGGCACGAGGGCCGAAGAATAGTGCTTCATTCATGGAACAAGTTTTTTCCCGGAAAAAACGCTGCGGCGCTGGTCATCGCGCTCTGGCTGACGGCGATCCTGAGCCTGGCCGCGCTGGGCCTCGCCTATCACACGCGCATGGCGATCAATGACGCGGTCCTCGAGCGGGAGCGGCTGCGCGCGCTGTACCTGTGCAAGGCGATGGTCGCGCGGGCGGCACTGGCAATCGAGCAGGACACGAACCCCTGGAACGCCCGCAGCGAATCCTGGTGCGCGCATCTGGACTTTGCCGAGGAGGGATGGCTCGACGAAATGGGGCTTTCCGACGAGGAGAAGAGCGACGTGAAGTGCGAGTACGCAGTGTGGGACGAGTCCGGCAAGATCAACGTCAACGTCGCCGGCAATCCCGATCTTTACTACCTGAACACTCTCCAACCGACCCAGGCGTCGGCGATCCTGGACTGGGTCTCGCCGGCGGGTGTCGCCCGCCCCGGCGGCGCGCAGAGCGATTACTACGAGCAACTCACGCCTCCGTATGCGGCGAAGAACGCCCCGATCCAGGCACTCGAGGAACTTTTGTCTGTAAAAGGGATCACCCCCGACCTTTTCCTCGGCACTCCAGATCATTCCACGGGGCTTGACGCGCCCTATTCGGTCGGCATGCGCGAGGATTTGACCGTCTATGGGGACGGCCTCATTAATATCAACACCGCCGCGCCGGAGGTCATAGCCGCGATCTCCCCGTACCTTTCCGAGGCGACCGTCAGTTACATCGCCCAGTGCGTGCGCGGGCCGGACGGAGTTCTTGGCACTTCAGACGACGTTCCGTTCACGGACCTGTCCGAACTGGCCGGCGTCCCCGGCATCAGCGACCTCGAACTGGCGATCCTGACGGCCGCCTGTACGGTGAAGTCGTCGGTCTTCAGCATCCTCTGCCGCGTCACGGTCGGCGACGGCAAAGCGAAGAAAACCGTGCATGCCGTGATCGCGCGGGACGCCGTAACCGGGCACGTCCAGACCATCGCCTGGCGGGAATATTAGAGAACACGAAAGCAGGCTGACGAATGCTCAAAGGACTTCTCAGCGATATGACGAGGCTGCGCAAGGCCGCTGAACAGGCGCTCCTGGTCCTAGAGACTTCTTGCGAGGGCCTTTCCGTCTTCCTGGCCCGCAAAGAGCGAGACGGGATCGTCCTGACGCCGACGGACGGCGCGGCGGCGAAGACGCTCTGCGCCCGGAGCCGGGGCCGCGCCGCGCCACCGCCGGTGGTCGTCTGCGTCCCGAGGCGCCTCCTGACGATACGGTACGTCTCGTTCCCGTCGGTCAATCCGGCGGAGATCGAGCGGATGGCGCGGTTCGAGGCGTCGGAGCTGATGCCGTATTCCCAGCGCGACACGGTCTACGACCACCTGCGCTTGGGCGTCACCGAGGCAGGGTATTCGGATCTGCTCCTGGCCGGGATCCCCCGACAAAAACTGGAGGAATTCCTTAAACCCTTGACAGACTGGGGCCTTGAGCCGGATCGCGTTGTGCCGAGCAGTTTTGCGCTCCAGGCGGCGCTCTCCGCCTCTCGGCCCGAAGATCGCGGGGTGGCCGGGGCCGTCGTCCTCGCCGAAGTGGACGAGACCGGTGTGGAGACCATCGGCGTGCGTGACGGACGGCTGATCTTCAGCCGCGAGGTGAGGGTGTCGAGGAAGTCGGAGCAGGCAGAGGTAACGCGTCTAAGCCACGCGCTCTGCGAAAGCGTCCACATGGCCCTCGAACCGTTGCACGTGGAAGCCGCACCGGACGCGCTGATTAGCGCCGACCCGACGACAAGCGCTGCCCGCATCGAGGAGTTGCGCCAGGAGTCGGGCTTTACGCCCCTGCCGGTAGATGCGCAGCGCATTTCAGAGCGCGTGCGCCTGTCTGTCCCCTCCGGCGGGAAAGAGCAGACGCCGAACGTCCCACCACCTTCACTCCGTTTGCTCGGCCTGGCCCTCCTCTCGCTGGAGGTCGGGAAGCATCCGCAGATGAACCTCCTGCCGGAGGAGACTAGGGAAAAGCACAAGGCGCTGGCGCGGAAGCGGCAGATGGTGCGGCTCGGCATCCTGGGGGCGCTTTGCATCGCCCTGTTCCTGGCCGCCTCGCACGCGGCCCTCGCAAGGAAAGAGCGGCGGATCGCCGCGCTGGAGGCGGAGATTTCGCGCATCAGTCCCGAGGCCAGGCAGGTCGAGAAGAAGCGCATGGAGATCAAGCTTATCAAAGATCAACTCAACGGGAGCTTCCTCCCCTTCGACCTGGTCATGGAGTTCTACAAGCTGACGCCTGACGGCGTGAGCTTGAGCCAGGTCTCCATCGACGCTAGCAAGGGGATCACCGTCCATGGGCAGGCGCGGGCGCTGTCCCAGGCGTTTGAGTACTTGGCCGTCCTGGAGCATTCCGATGCCTTCAGCGAGGCCGAGGCACGCTATGCCGAGAAACGGCCCGTGGGTGACAAAGAGATCGTGGACTTTGAGGTGTTCTTGAGGGCGCGCGAAAGAAGGAGATAACCGGGATCATGGCGCGAACCTGGACCCAACGTGAAAAGAGGCTCGCCCTGGCGATGGCCGCCGCATTAGCCGGCTTCATCGCCCTGCGCGGGATCGTCATACCGCTGGCGACTCGATGGCGGCTACTGGCCGACCAGGAGCGCGCCCTGGAGTCGCAGTGTCTGAGGGCGCGGATTCAGGTGCTGCTTAAGAAGAAGGTGGAGCGCGAGCGCGAGGCGTATGCCCGCGAGATCAGCCGGCAGGGTTCCGACCAGGAGGAGCAGTCGTTCCTGCTCCAGGAGGTCGAACGGCTTAGCCGCGACCTGCCGATCCGCGTCCGGAGCATGCGCCCGCTGCCACCGCTGGAGATGGGGTTCTACAGACGCTATGCCGTCACTCTGGAACTCGAAGGGAGCGTGGAGAACGTGCTGAAGTTCCTCTGTGCCGTCGAATCCTCTCCTAAACTCCTGAGAGTCGAGCGTGTCGAGCTGACCGCCGACGGCAAAAACCGCGGGAATCTGCTGTCGAGCATGTTCGTCAGCCGGCCCGCCGTGGGCGCAGCGGAAGGTTCTGCGACGAAAGCACAGAAGCCCGCCGCATCCTCGCGCGAACCTTCGGAAGGAATCTGAGCATGGCCGCAGGTGGAAAGAAACTCGCCTACCTTCTTGACCTGCGCTCCAGAGCGGACAAGGCGAAAGGAATGCTCAAGCACATGGGCCGGGCGGATCAAATCCGCCACGCCGCTCCGCGCATCTTGTTCGGCGGCGCATGCCTCGCCCTGGTCTGGCTGACGTACAGCCTGGCCTGGCCGATCCGCCTGCCGGTGCCGGACGTGAACGAGGCGATGCTCGCCGACCCGCCCGTGATCGCACAGCGCGACATGAACACGTTCGCGGAGGCGGAGCCTGCGATCAAGTCCAAAGTGCTGTTCGTGCCGCCCTCGCCTATCGCCATCCGCGGCGCCGGTGGTGCGGCTATCGAGGAACTTCTGAAGAAAGTCCAACTGGCCGGGATCGCCAACCTGCGCGGACATTTGGCTGCCGTCATCCGCCTCAATGGCAAGAGCGGCCTCTACAAGGTCGGCGACCCGGTAGGGAGCTTCACGTTGCATGAGGTGTCTTCAGACAAGGTCGTGCTCGCGCTCGACGGGCAACTGATTGATCTGACAAGATGAAAGGATTCTAGAGTGCAGATTTCGGATTCCGGATTGCAGAATTCTTTGCGAATGAACGATGCCGCTCGTTCGACCATTCTATCCTCACTCCGCACTCCACATTCGGCAATCTTTGCCGTTGCGCTGATCGCTGCCGGCCTCAGCGCTTACGGGCAGACGGGCCAGCCGGCGCCTAGGCCGCCGGCCAAACCACCCCTGATTAGCCCGTTCAAAGGCGCCCCAGGCGGGGAAAGACCGATTTCCACGAACGAGATCGAGGCTTTGGAACTCAGCAACGCCGAAGTCCCCGATGTGCTGAAGGTCATCTCCGACGTCAGTGGCTGGACGATCATCCCCAGCAGCAAGCTCACCGGCAAGGTCAGCTTCTTCGCCAAGGACACCACCTGCAAGGAACTCTTCGACGGCCTGGTGAAGGCAAACGACTGGGTCGCCGTGAAAGAAGGGAACGTCATCGTCGTCCTCACGCGCGAGGAATACACCGAGCAGTACGGCCCGGTGCGTCAGGTCACGCGGGTCTTCCAGGTCAGCGTCGAGCCTTCGGCGGATATGGCCGCGCTGATCAAGCCGCTCCTCTCCAAGGAGGGCCAGGTCGTCGCCGACAAGCTCTCCGGCAGGGTCGCCGTGCGCGACACGCAGCAACGGGTCGCCGAAGTTGAGGCGGCCGTCGCCAAGCTTCAAGAGGGCGTCCTGACCGAGGTCTTCCAGCTTCAGTACGCCTCGGCGAACGACGTGATCGAGACGATCCGTCCGCTGGTCTCCATCGCCGCCAACCTCACCTACGACGCGCGCACGAACCAGATCGTGGTCACCGACAACTCTTTGAACGTCCAGTGCATCCGACAGACGCTCGAACGGCTCGACCAGGAAGACGTGTGTTTCACCCGCACCTTCCGTCTGCAACACGCCGACTGCGTTGAGGTGCAGAACACGCTTCTGGCGGCCCTGGGCCGGCCCACTACCGCCAACCAGGTCAGCACGACCGCCGCGGCGGGGCAGGTGGTCACGCCGCAACCCGCAACGCCCGGCCAGGCCGCGCCGGCGCCCGTCTCGCCCAATGCCGCTCCTGGTGGGACGCCCTCCGCCGCGCCGAGCACCCCTACCCCAGCGCCTGTGGCGCCCGCGCCGCAGTCGAGGGTGCAGGCCGCCGTGGCCGCCGAGTCCAACAATGCCCTCGCCTCCAGTTCGACTATCGCAGCCGATCCGAGGATTAATGCCGTGATCGTCACGGACACGCCGGCCATGCTGAGACGCATCGAGGGGCTGATCAAGGATCTGGACGCCGAGGAAATTCTCTACGCCTACACCCTCAAGTACGCCGACCCGACCAAAATCAACTTGACCGACAAACTGAAGACGTTCCTCAACACTCAGTACGAGCATTTTGCCGTGGACCCGGTTTCCAAGGCCGTGACCTTCTCCGCCAGCGCTGGCAAGGCCAAGCAACTGCTCGCGTTGCTCAAGCAATGGGACCGGCAGCCGCCACAGATATTCCTCGAGGCTAAGGTGATTTCCATCGACTGCCAGAACGGATTCGAGGTGGGAACGGAGTTCGACTCGCTCTTGAATCAGTTGCATAATCCGGCAGTCCAGCTCGTGACGAGCTTCCCCGGCAATTCAACGACCACGCCAGGCTCACAGAGCACACCGGGCAGCATGATTCAAATCGGGAGCCTCAGCACGAACAATTACCAGGCGCTTCTCCATCTCATTGAGACAAAGTCGAAGACGAAGCTCCTCTCCAATCCCAAGGTCATCGCCTCGGACGGCAACCAGGCGATGTTCCAGGTGGCCACCCAGGAGCCCTACACGGAGGTGACGACCGCCACCCAGGGCACCACACTCATGCAGAACGTCCAGTTCATCCCCGTCGGCGTCACGCTGACGTTGACGCCCAACATCACCGACGACGGTTGCATCAGTATGGACGTAGACCTCCAGGTGAGCTCCCTGGTGAATTTTGTCAACAATATTCCGGTGGTGAGCAAGTCCGAGGCCAAGTCTCACGTGCTTATCGCGCAAAACCACACCCTCATCATCGGCGGATTAATCAGCGACAGCCTCACCGACGCAACGACGGGTGTCCCGCTCATCCAGCACATACCGATCCTCGGCTGGCTCTTCCGGGACACGCAGCAATCCCACGACAAGAGTGAGCTGGTTCTGTTCATCACGCCGCGGGCCGCACCGGTCGACGCGGAGGACAAGCCGCCGACAGAAACGGAGCCGGATTAATATGAAAAATAGGAGCCTGGCATTGATCAACCGTTTCGCCTGCATGCTTCTCCTGGTGTCCTCTGTGGCTGCCGCGCCGCTGGGCCAGGCTGCATTGGAGGAAGGAGCTGCAAAAGACGGCGCGGCACCCAAGGCGCTGCGATACGGGACCGATGACCTCCGTGAGATCGCGAAGGATCCGGGCCACCCTCTTGCGGACTTCGTCGCTGAGCGGTTGAACAAGCGCGAGCCTGTCCCTTCCGTCTGGGCAGACGTTGCTTCTCAGTACGTCGAACTGGGCTACCATGCCGATGCCTGGGCGATCCAGAAGGCGATGCTTCAGCAGTTCGTATCGGCTGAGCTTTCACTTCCAGACGACACCATCGCTCGGCTCCTGAAAGGCGTCACGAAACTGCCGGAGCGGTTCCGTAAATGGGGCGACACGGAAAGCGAGATGTTTTCCTTCTTCGGCGGCCGGCAGACCAGCCCCCGCGCCGCGGAATCGCTCCGCCGGATCATCTTCACGCTCGACAGGATCGGCCAGAAGGAGAAATCTCTCTCGCTGGCTCGGCGGTTCGTCGCGGCCTATCCGAACGACATCATCGGCAGCGAGGCGCTCAATACTCTGCCGTCAGTTGCCGCACTCTACCGGCAAATCGCAGCGGAGCAGAAAGGGAAGCGGGTGGGTGCAACCGCGCAACTGAAGCTCGGCGAAACGTTTGGGCGCCAGAACAAACTTCCCGACGCCGTCATGGCCTATAAGGAATATCTCGACATCTACCCGGAGGGGTTTGAGGTTCCGGATGCGCTGCGCGCTTTGACGGACCTCTGCGAACAGACGCACGATTATGATGCTGCGATCCAATGCTCCGAGGCGCTTCTGAAACACTTGGCGGGTAAAGAAGCTATCGCCGTATCGGCCCGGATAGCTAGGTTTCATCAGGAACTCGGACACCGGAAAGAATATGTGGCGACGTACATGGCCATCGGCGAGAAATATGGCCTCTGGAATCCCACGGATACAGCAAGAACGATCCTCGGTGGGGCGGAATACGCGCAGGAGCATCAGTGGTCCGAAGAGGCGGCGATGCTTTATGATGCCTGCATACAGGTCGTGGCGCAGGCCAACAACCTTCCTCTGGACAAGCTGCCAAGAAGCGTGGCTGCACCGCAGGAGCAGATCGCTTTCTGGAAGGCCTGCCTGAACGTCGCGGCCGACGACACGTCCCTCGACTCAACCATTCTCGCTTTCGTGCAAAAAAATGCTCGCAGCCGTGAGGCGGCGTATGGGCGATACGTGCTCTGCCGGCTGGCCCTAGATGCGCAGAAGATTCAGGAGGCGCTGGAAGAAGCCGACGCGCTGACGGCACTCTTGCCCGATGCTCCTGCAGCGCAGCGACTCGAGGGCGAGGTGCGGGCGAAGATTGAGGGCATCGGACAGAGCTATGTGGAGAGGCGCGTCGCAAACGAAGGCCTGGGTCAGACGCGTCCTGGGGGATTGGATGAGGCGGATGCGGTGTACAGGCTCGCGCAGTTGCACGCCAAGGCGGGCCAGACGACTGAGGCCGTCGAAAGCCTTGCGGCGTTGGCCGATGAATGGCCTGAATCGCCTTTGGCCGCCCGCGCCCTCTTCGACAAAGCGACGCTCTGCCGTGACGCGCTGAAGGACCCTGATCGGGCACAGGCAACGCTGGAGCGCCTTTTGGTGCTCTATCCTGACACGGACTTGGGCGTCAAAGCGTTTCAACTCCTAAGCAGAACCGAACCGGCGCCCGCTGCGCAGGGCGAGGCAACGCAGACAGGCGATAGAAAATGACGACCCGGATCGGAATCCTTCTTTACCTCTTCATCCTGCTGACGACCGGCGGCAAGACTGCGGCGCAGGGCGTTTCCAGTTGGCCTGAATTAAACGACCGCATTCAAAAGCAGATCGACATCGGGGAATGTCAGCAGGCGCTATTTGACGCTCTGCCGCCGTATCGTAAGCTCGCGCGGGAGAAATATGAGCTACACGCCCTACACGCGTACGCGCGCAACCTTGCGATCATCAACCGCGCCGCCCAGGAGACGGTCGCCCTTCTCGCCAAGGCCGGTACCGCCGGCGGAAGCGGGCCTCTTCTGGACGCCAAGGTGTTCTATCGGTCACTGATCAACCTGGGCCAGGTAAAACCATTTCCAACCGACGGGCTGACGCCGGACGAGGCGAAGTTCCTCGCTTTGCTCCAGACGGCGACAATGCATTCGTTTCGTCAGAGTGTAGCCGAGGCACTTGGCGAAGGAACCACTCCCAGCCGGCGTGACTACCTCTTCGCCTACCTCCTGGCCGCGCGCGAGCCTGGGCGCATCGACCGACTGATCGAAGACCTTCCCATGGAGCTTCGGACGCCGCCGACTCTTCACGCCTTTGCCGACTACTGCGCCTCAGTTGAACGGAAGGACCTCGCCGCCGCCATCTGCATGGAAAGCGGGAAACGATCCGTCGCCGAGGCCGAGGCATCAACCTTCTATAACAACGCCGCCGAGTTGTTTTCATCGCTTAATGACATCGGAGGCGAGGTCGAGGCGTTGAGGCGGATCGTCACCCGCTTCCCGGAGAGCCCGAAGGCACCAGATACGCAGATTCGCCTTATTGACCTGATCGCAGACCAATGGAAGTCCTACGGCACGGCGATCAAGGAGTGCGAGACGTTCCTGGAGAAGTTTCCAAATTCCGACAAGGCCGACGCGATCAAATTGAAGATCGGCTACCTGTACTATCAAAACAAGAACTACGACCGAGCCATCGAGTACTTCAGCGAACTTGCCAAAGACCCAAAGATGGCTGGAATGGACGTGCAGCGTCGCTTCTTCCTGGCTTTCTGCTACATGGGCAAGGGAGAGAACGACACTGCGACCGACCTGCTGAGCCAGATTGTCGCCAAGCACCCCGAGCATCCGCTGGCGCCGCGCGCCCAATTCGTCCTCGCGAAGTCATATCTCTCGCGGCAGGATTATGCCAAGGCCCAGTACGAGTTTAAGTCTCTCGTGACCATCTACCCGAACAGCGAATACGCCAAGCAGGCCGACGACCTACTCAAGCGCCTCTCGCAAACACTGGAGAAGAAGACAGGAGCGGATCGGGGCGGAAGCGGCGAAGCCGGGAAGAAGGGAACCGAAAAACAATGACTCATGAGAATATCGTGGACCCCCTGAAGGAACTGGAACATCGCAGCATCTACGTCATCCACGAGGAACACTATCCATTTTCGGCGCATGACCAGGATATAGTCGATCGGGAAAGACTCCACCACGTTGTTGTGTCGGCGAGGAAGGCGTTCTTCGGCCAGTCCCTTTTCTCAGCGTCCATATTGACACCAGCTATAAGTTTCCTGAGATATACCGGCTCCAAGAGGAGTATGAAAAGAAATGGCATCTGACCTTCGGATAATCCGGAACGAGGAGCCCCTGGCCGGACACCATTGCCGACGGATATTGCGCCGACGACTCTGCGCGCCCTCGGCCTGTCCGCCCCGGAAGGTATGGACGGGAGGCTGCTGTTCTGACCGATGCGAGCGCACCATGACTGATGGTGCGCTTGTCGTAGCACAGAGACAGAAAGAGCCTTTTGGAGAGGACCCAAGTCATAGAGGCGGCGAATTGGGACAGTAATATGACACGAAAAATCTTGCGCCAACCTCAACCTTCGTCACGGGCAGTTGCAGGAAGCATTACTTCGGTAGCAGTCATTTGGCTGCCTGTATTCGGGTTGGTGCTCCTGTTTATCCGGCCGGCGTTTGGGGCTGCCACTGGGAAACTTTCCGTTGAGTACGTCAGTCTTCAGGCGTATCCCGAAGCGGACTGCACCAAAATTCACGTCTATTTGAAGAACGCGGGACCCTATCCGGTATTCCTCGAGTCCGTTCAGTTTGACGAGCGGGTACTCGGTCTGGACCCTGCCAAGCAAGCAGGATACAACTCCAGCCATCTCCCTTCGAAGACTCATGGGGACCAAGGCGCGCCCCACAAGACGGAAGGCAACCTTCAGTGGTGCCGCGCGCTCCCGAATCCGCTCCCGCCTGACGGTGTTGCCGACGTGGCGGTGTCTCTTTGGGAAATCGCGAGAGTCGTCCCGATTCGCATCACCGCTCGCGACGGCGAGACCCTGGGATGCCGGGCGAGCGAAGCGTCGGAAACGCTCCGACTTTCACAAATAGCCTTTGATCCCGCTGCCCCCAATAAGATCTATGTCTACTGCGAGAACAAGACTGGCAAGGATATTGTCGTCGATCATCTTCTTGTCAATACCGAGGAGGTCGGAATATCGCAGAGTTTCCCAAGTGGCAACGTGATTCAAGCCGGCAAGAAAGCATGCTTTATCGTGCTTCCGAAGCGGAAGATGATCTGGGGGCAATACGTTGGCGTCGGTATCGTGGGCGGCAACGGCCAAAAGATTATGGCCGTGGTGCGCGTCATCAACTATTTTCCCATTGGCTCATGGGACGCCGACACGAGGGGGAGGATGTTCTTCGACTCGACGGACTTGCGGAAGCCGATGCCGGACGGCAGTGTCGCGACGGACGACCGGCTCACTGTCCCGCTGGAAGGAACCCTGGGAAGGCCTTTCCAGGCGTACCATGACGATGGAAACCCTTTCCGCGTGGGAGCGAGTTGGGAAGATAACGCGAAGAAAATCATCTGCACGATGGCGGTTCTGAATGAACATGACATCTCAACTCCCTTCTACGCCAGCTTCGGCCTTCCGATTATCGAGGCATATGCCTTTTTCGGCGGCCTGCCGGACTTGGCCTTCATGTCTCCGTACACCATCCTTGCCCGAGCAACCGGCCCTGAAGAGAGCGGCCGACTGATCCGCCTCGCGAGAACGTGGATAGACCCCCGGCCGATCGTCAGCATCCCGGAGGCTTTTTCCAACTCGGTGAAGATTGCACGCGACCTGACGCCGGACGAGGTCTCCTTTGCCACGTGGAACGAGGTCGCTGAGGGTGCCAAAGGGGTTCGGTATTACCACAGGCACGGTAGCTCGCCGGATCGAGGGTACGCGGAGATGCCGGGCGTCGAGGCGCGGATCGCGTGCGACGCTCTCAATCTGCAACTTCTCAAACCTTTCCTGCGAGTGGGAGACACGCTCGACATGGCAGCTTCCAGTAATGGCAAGGTGGCTTGCAAGTCCATTTTGTGCGGCGAGAAGGGAATCGTCGTCGTCGCACTGAATCGAGACTTCACGGGCAAACTTGAGACCCCATCCGAATGGCGCTGCCTGACCAACGTCGGAGTGAGTGCCACCATTCCCTCTGGGCAGCGCGTCGGGCAAGTACTCAAAGTCAATCAAGGCTTCCACTCTGTCCCGTTCACACAGAACAATAATTGTGTGGGCTTTTCGATTCCGAGCATCCGTACCGTTTGCCTTTATCTGGTCATGTTTCAGCCGCAGAAGGAAACTGTCCGAAAATCGCCTGCTGCGCAAAAATCGCCAGTTGAGACTGGAAGCATATTCAATGGGCGGGTCTCAATGAACGCCGAATACGTCTCGACCTTGCTGACCGACTACAAGGCACAGTCTTTCCGGATCGCTCTGCCGCTGTTGGCGCCTGGTGTGCAGCTTGATGATGCTCGCACCTTGGGGATAGGTTTTGAGCTTGACGCGATGCGGGAGTCGGTTTTCAGGGCGCTTGTGGCCATCAAAGAAGGCCTGGCTGATCTGGACGTGAAGAAACAAGAGTCGGTGCGAGCAGCGCTCGCCTGCGCCTGCGAAGTGCTGGGCCAAGACGAGGAGCAATAGAGCGTCGGGAGGAGGCCGGAACAGAGAAGAGAAGTCAACGCCGAAATGACGTGGCTGGCCTGCAACGATCGCTCCCAATCGTCGGGGGAACTCCACGTGATGCTTAAGAGATCTTTAGAAATGATAAGTCGATGACCGGTTTTTATCTCCAGCGGGTACTCATCAGCAGCGAGGCGTGATTTCCCGCTCTCGATAAAGGAGCAGCACGATGAGGAAACGAATGATTTTGGAAAGACAGAACATGTGGTTTCTGATATTCGTGTCCGTTGCATTGGCCGGTGCTGCGGTGGCTAGTGCTCGGGTCGGAGGTAGCAATGGTAACGCCTCAATTGAATGGGCATACCTTGCGACTTATCCCGAGGCCGAGTCCACGAAGATACACGTTTATGTGCGTAATAGTGGCAGTGCGCCCATATTCGTCGAAGGGATACACTTCGGAGAGCGCTATGTCAGCTTCAATGCTGAGGCAGAGGACCTAATAGCTCAGGAGCAGGACAGGGCCAATCTGGAAGATTCACTCTTGGGGCTGCGCAAAGAGGAGAGTTACAACTACAGCTACATAGGGCGCAGGACTGACGGAACCGTTCAATGGTGCCGCGCGCTTCCAAATCCGATCGGCCCTGGAGCCATCAGTGACGTCACGGTTTCATTGTGGGACACAGTGAAGGAGATGCCGATCCGAATAGTGTTGCGCGGCGGGCAGGAGTTGGTATGGAATGCGCAAGAACAGAAAAGGGCGCTAAGGCTTTCCCATATTGCCTTCGATCCTGTTAACCCTAACAGGGTGTATATTTACGTCGAGAACCTGACAGGAGAGGATGCTGAAGTCACTCAGGTGCAAGCGAATTCTGCGACACGGAACGCATTTCAGAGTATTCCCGCTGGCGGCAAAATCAAGGCCTTAGGGAAAACATGCCTTGTTGCGGACTGTGGGACGCAATTGCAATGGGGAGAGTACGCAGCGTTCGGAGTTCTGGGGCGCAAGGGGGAGAAGGTGTTTGCCGTCGTGCGAGTGAGCAATCTCTTTCCGATATGCAGTTGGCCGGAAGACACAAGACGCGAACTGTTCTTTGACGACAAAGACATTCTCAAACCACTTCCGTTAAGCGGGATGTCCGCCAGCTCAAAGACTGCTCCGGAGGTTCGCCTGGCTGCAAACTCCGGCCGAGCAGATCAGGCATACTATGACGGAATGGATCCGACGTGCCTCGGGAAGAGTTATGAGGACAACGCTCGAAAGATCATTCGTACGATGTCGTCCCTGTGGCAGCGCGAGCGCGGAACCCCCTTTTTTACGCATCTTTGCAAGCCTTCGTTGGACGGTTATGCATTCTATGGCGAACTCCCGGACTTCGCCTTTGTGAATCCGTTTACGACGATGTTTCGGGCTCCGTACAGGCCGGAGGCGAGCTCGGGTTTTCTGAAAGCCGCTAGAACATGGATTGACCCGAGACCTGCGGCGGCGATACCCGAAGCGTTTACTAATAGCAAACGCGATTTGACTCCCGACGAAGTGTGCTTTAGTACGTGGGCCGAGGTTGCGGAAGGGGCGAAGGGCGTTAAGTACTATGTAAGGAGCGGAGGTGCCGATGGCCATGGGTATACGGAAATGTCCGGTGCCGAGCAAACGATCGGCAGGACTAACCTGGACTTGCAACTACTGAAGCCTTTCCTTCGGGTGGGTGATACGTCTCCTTCCGTTTCTTCAGACCATGATACAGTCACCCATAAGTCCATACTGTGTGCTGATAAGGGCATTGTCATAATCCTCCTTAACCGCAACTATAGCGGTGGCAATAAAGTTGCTGCGCTCTGGGCCCCGACAGAGAACCTACCTGTCCACGTCGACGTCCCAGCCGGGTTGCACGTCAAGCAGGTATACGAGGTCGATCAGGGACTACGGGGTGTGGAGTTCTCGGAAGAAGGTGATCGCCTGGACTTTTCTGTCCCAAGGTTGGACGTGCGGCGCGTGTTTCTCTTGTCCTTTTGCGAGGTCAGCGGCACGGTTGCTCAAGCCGAAAGCAAGTCTAGCGGATCGCCTGGAGAAGAGATTGCCAGAACTGTAAAGAGCTATTTGGCACGACTGGAAAAACTAGGACAACCACTTCTTCATACGTCTACGCCAATTGAGGCTGCGCGAGCAATTGAGATCGGTCTGAGTATGGGTAGACTCAGGACCACCATGCTTGAGCATCTAGCTCATGTCGAGGAGCAAACGCGTTCCATGGCCGCGGACAAGAAAATCCCTTTGGCTCTCTCTCTTGCAAGCGCCTATTTGGATGTGGGAGCCGCTCAGCAGCTCGAAGCGTTCTGCCGAAGCATCCTGGGCAGCACACTGAAAGTAGACTGTGCTAGGACGTGCTCAGCGCTCGCTCTGCGCTGCCTTGAGTCAGGGAAGTATCTGCTTGCGGTCGAACTGTATACGCGAGCGTTTCAGGACGATCCCGATGTCGAGACGCGCTTCAAAGTTGCAGGACAGTGCGTTGATCTTTTCGAAAATAAGCTTCTTGACCTTACCCATGCCGTTCAGTGGGCAGTTGTCCGTGCCAATCTGGAAGGGGAAGACCCTGCTATGACCGCACGTGCTCGCATTCATGCTGCTGAGCTACTTCTGGAGAACTCCCAAGCCGCAGAAGCGCTTACGGAACTCGAAAAGGTGAACGCGGATAAGGCCGGCAGCCTGCCGCTTCACTATCTCCTGGCCGAGGCCTACATGAAGACCGGCAAACTCGACAAGGCGATAGAGCATTTCAGGGCGACCGTAGAGCGAGACCCAGCAAGAGCACCGAAATCACAGTATATGATCGGGCTGTTGCTGTTGTCTCAACATGAGGACAACCAGGCCTTGGCTGAACTCGAAAAAGTGTCAAAGCAATATCCTGACAGCGAATATGCAAGCATGGCCAGAAAACTAGCTGGTCGAATCCAGTCAAGAAAGCAGGCAGAGAAATGAGCGGCTCTCCGCCCAAAGACGAGGGATCCAATCGCAACGCGATTTGGGAATTCGGCCGCCAGGTCCGAAAACGGATCGTTGGCGTCGAAAATACAGTAACGCTTTTCGATGGGGAAGTCCGTCCTTACGTCAATCTTGACAACGCCGCGACTACGCCCGCATTTCGTGGCGTGGTCAACGCGGTGGTCGAATTTCTTGAGTCGTATGGCTCCGTCCACCGCGGAAGCGGGGTCAAGTCGAGGATTTCCTCCGAAGCGTATGAACAGGCCCGCGCAACGGTAGGACGTTTTGTAGGGGCGGACCCCGAGTATCACAGCGTAATCTTCACGAGCGGAACTACCACCGCGATCAATAAGCTCGCAAGGACCCTTGCGGCTGGCGGCAAGGCGCCAACGGTTCTCTATTCGCTGATGGAGCATCATTCAAACCTCTTACCCTGGAGGAAACACTGCCATGCTGAGTGCATAGGCCTATGCGCTGAAGACGGCGGAATTGATCTGAGTAGTCTGGATCAACGGCTCGCGTTCCATAAAGGAGGGGTCCGGCTGGTTGCGATAACGGGCGCATCGAATGTGACCGGCCTGATGCCGCCTATCAAGTGGATTGCGCGCATTGCACATGCACACGGCGCCGAGTTGCTGGTTGACGGAGCCCAGCTCGTGCCGCACAGGTCGGTTCGCATGGGCCCGCCTGGACGCCAGGACAGTATTGACTACCTCGCGTTTAGCGGACACAAAGTGCATGCGCCTTTCGGCATTGGCGTTCTCGTCGGGCCAAGAGAAAGCTTCAAGGTACATGGTCCAGAGT
>Ga0181524_10001406_pt1 | contig 27545 bp, 22 predicted proteins | sample PEATcosm2014_Bin_34_FD_119761 | JGI IMG/M metagenome (GOLD analysis project Ga0181524, IMG submission 119761) | Peatland microbial communities from MTU Mesocosm Facility, Houghton, MI, USA - PEATcosm2014_Bin05_60_metaG | ecosystem: Environmental > Terrestrial > Soil > Wetlands > Peat | place... | reverse complement strand
CAGGTCGATGGTGGTGGAGTCCAGCGCATACAAACTCTGATGGAGATCGACGCCCATCAGATCACAGGCGTGCAACGGACGGGCGGTCGCAATCAACCCCTGCGCGAAATCGGCGAAGATACGCCAGTCGTGCGATTCGTTCGCGTCGGCCAAAGTCGAGCGCGACACTTTGCCACGGAACCCCATGTGATACAGCTTGCTTTGTAGAGCACGCAGGCAGGACTCGATGTCGCGCAGGCTCTCGCGATAGGTGAGTTGCGCGAAGGCCATCGCCAGTAACTGGTCCCAACAGGAAAATCCCCTGAAGTTAGAATCGCCATGGTGGCGGGCAACACACTTCTTAAATTCCTTTTCGGGCAGATGCTGGATCAGTTGCGAGAAGACGGTGCGGCCAGAGTTCATCCATCATTGTTTCACCCCGAAGACAGGCGGAAGGAAGTCAATCCGGCCCTTTTTCAATTCAAATCGTTCCAGCTCTGACCATACGTCATCATGCTTGTCTTCAATGGGTTAAGGTCGCCTCGCCAAATTTTAGCCGGACAGCACTGCGCGCGGATCTATATCCACTCGATAACCCCTTATGATTCCTACGTCTTCAAGGCGCCGCACGCGCGCCGCGGTTGCCGAGGGAGATAGACCTACCCGCCGCCCAAGCTCGGCGATGGACACACGGACATCTTCTTGCAGTTCACCCAATATCTTGCGATCAATTTCGTCAATGTTGTAGTCGATTCCACTGTACATTTCGCTTTCTCCGACGGTTTTAAGGATAAATGGCCCAATAATACCACCAATGCCACTTGATCGGGGATGGAACATCTCGTATTTTGTGAATCGTAGCTCCCGTTTATGCGGGCCGTGAGTTTTGAAGAGTGTTGTTAACCGGCGCCACGATAGAGATGCCGAAATCCTCCCAGGAAGGCTTTATGCCATGTCATCCTCAGCAACTACCGACGCCAATAGAACAGCCGTTGTACACGAATTAGACGGTCATTCTCTTAGCATCGAAGAACTTGTCCGAATCGCCAGAAACCGGGAACCTCTAGCGCTGCACCCCGATGCGGTCGCGCGCGTGCTGAAATGCCGCGGGTTGCTCGAGCGCAAGATCACTGCCGGCGAGGTTATGTACGGCGTCAACACCGGCATCGGAGAACTCGCCGATGTGCGGCTGACACCGGAGCAGGTCCAGCAGTACCAGAAGTATCTGTTGTACTCCCATGCCGCGGGCTGTGGGGAGCCTTGCAGTGAAGAGGATGCCCGCGCCGGAATGTTGTCCCGGCTCAACACTCACTGCTGGGGCCACTCCGGTATACGGCTGGAGATCGTCCAGACGCAGATCGACATGCTCAATAAAGGCGTCACGCCAGTCATGTGCCAGAAAGGTTCCGTGGGTGCCTGCGGAGATCTCGCACCCATGTCGCAGATGGCCATCACTCTGATGGGCGAGGGCGAGGTGTTCTACGAGGGAAAAAGAATGCCTGCCAAGCTTGGACTGAATGCAGCCGGCATTCCGACCATTATCTTCCAAGAGCGGGACGGCTTAGCTCCGATCAACGGCTCCGACCTCATCACGGGAATGGGATGTATTCAGCTGTACGACGCCGAACGGCTGCTCCGCACGCAGGAGATCGTCCTGGCGATGACTCTGGAAGCACTGAATGCAAACATGACTGCGTTTGATGCACGTATACATCTGGTGCGCGGGTACCCAGGCGCACAGCAATGTGCAAAGAACGTGCGCAGGTTAACCGCAGACTCGGAGCTTCTGGCTCGCACGGGGAAGAAGGTGCAGGACGCCTACAGTCTCCGCTCCAGCCCGCAGGTAATTGGAGCTGCACGCGATGCGTTTCAGTGGATCCGATACATGTTGGAGATCGAACTCAACCACGCGGCCGACAACCCGATTTTCTTCCCCGACGAAGAACTGGTCTTGAACGGCGCCAACTTTCAAGGTACTCCCATGGCCTTCGCACTGGAGCTGCTTGGGACCTCCGTGACGACTCTCGCGGTGCTCTCCGAACGTCGCCTCAACCGCCTTCTCAATCCTCATTTGTCGATGGGACTGCCGGCGTTCCTGACAAAAGGGGCCGGGATGTTCTCCGGATTGATGCTCTCGCAATACACTGCCGGCGCATTGGTCTGCGAGAATCGCGTGCTGAGCACACCCGCTGCCGTGGGTTCGATACCCGCCGCCGCCGACCAGGAAGACTTCGTCTCTACGGGAATGACCACCGCCATAAAAACCCGGCAGATCATTGAGAATTCATGGTACGTGACCGCGATCGAGCTTATGGCGGTAGCCCAGGCTTTTGATTTCCTGGCGCCAATGAAGCCGTCCCCCGCCTGCAGGGCCGCTTATGACGCCATCCGCCAATGCGTACCGAAGCTGGAGGAAGACAGGCCACTACACAACGACATTAACGCCCTAGTCAAAGTAGTAAAGGAGGGCAAGGTGCTGGATGCGGCGGAAGGAATAGTTGGCAAGCTGGACTAGGCCGGAATTCCTCCAGGACCTTCGAGCGCAGGGTAAAAGGAAAATCATGTGAAGCGTTCTGCGCGGAAGAGCGACTTGTACAATGACGTCATGGTTTGAAGATCCAAGTTGGCCTCGAGCCAGTGAATGGCTGGGCACCGCGAGTTCGCCGTCGCCCGGCGCAAAACTGGTTGTGCTGGGCGCTCCGTTGGGTCGGCAATCGATTACCCCGGGGCGTTGCGATCTGGCTCCCGACGCCATCCGGGCAGGTCTGCGGCGCTTTTCTCCCTTCGATCTTGCGCACCAGCGTGATCTACGCGAACTCGTGGTTCGCGATGCCGGGAACTTGCCGATGGAGCAATCCACACCTGAAGCCAGCTTCGATTTGTTGGCAGCCGCGGTCCGGCAGGCGCTGGCCACGGCCGAGGCTCTGGTTTTGCTGGGAGGCAACAACAGCATTACCTACCCCGCTTGTTGCGGAATGGGCATCCCGCTCGAAAAGTGCGGCCTTATCACGCTCGATGCTCACCTCGACCTGCGCCATCTGGAGTTCGGGCTACTCAACGGCAATCCGGTGCGGGCACTATTGGAAAAGGGCTTACCTGCCGACAACATCTTCCAGGTCGGGATTCAGTCCTTTGCGAACTCAGCTGACTACGTGGCCGACGCCGTGCAGGCGGGCATCCACGTGATTCCCGTCGAGACCGTGGCGGAACGTGGCCTCCCGGAGATCATTCGCGACTCGCTGTGTAAGCTGTCAGCAAGAACCGAAGCGGTGTATGTGGATCTCGACTTGGACGTGATGGATCGCACCTTCGCGCCGGCAACTACCGGATCGCGGCCGGGAGGTTTGATGCCCAGAGAGCTCCGCGCCGCCGCGTACGAATGCGGAGCTCATCCCGCGGTGCGTGTCTTCGACATTGTTGAACTCGACCCCACAGGCGACCGCGACGATGTCACCCTGCTGGCAGCGGGTGCTTGCCTGCTATCGTTTGCCTCGGGGCTGTTGGGACGAATTCCGCAGGAGAAAAAAATTACGACTGACCCTAATTCACTTTCACCACGCGTCCGACCGAAGGTCCCCAGGACTCCCGCTCGACTGGATCCACGCTAATCCACGTGCTGCAGTTCATGCGGCCATTGATATTGTAATAGGGCTGATGCTGGTGCCACGGCCGTGAGCTGGCGCGTTCCCGGCTCCTTGGTGAGCATGTGATCGTGATAGAGGCGAACCGTATTGCTCTGCGTTGTAGCTTCCTCCAGTCCGGTCCTTGCAGTATTCCTTCTCAATCATGGAAGGTGCCGTCCAGCATAAAGCCGACACACCGACTTAGCGGTGGCCGAGATTAGCCTTTACTCGAGATATGTGCCCCTCCTGGCAGGCTGGAGACCAGGAAACCGGAGGCAAATGGATCCTGGCAATCAACGACCAGCGTATTTCGACCGGTTATCCAGGCGCGTCCGGTGATTTCCGGCACCACCGCCTGCATGGGGCCCACGGATGTCTCGTCGACGAGACATCCGATGAAGGTCGAACCGATAACACTCTCCGTTCGGTGGAGGAACTAAATGACTTCGATCCAACTCGAGCCCGATGAACTCGAGAAACATGTTCGTCACCTCGAGGGACCTCAGACGACCGCGAAGAGTCTGGGTGTCGTGTACATCGATGACCATGCACAAGGGCAATCGCTCCTCAAGGTCGACGACCCCAAAGGCTGAGTGCAATCAACTTTGTGTTCATTACGGTAGAGCCGCTTGGCTGCGCCGATCGTCCCACGGGCAAGAGATTGCTTATGCGCTTTTTTCGCCAATCATGCGAATCAACCGTAACGAAAGTTGAATGTAGGTGGTACGAATTTCCTTCAGGGTGCGCATTCTATAGCACAAGGGCTGGTACGAATACAGGAACAGGAGCTGCCACGAATGAAGAACAGTGCGATCATTCTCGTTGCGATTTTGTGTCTAGCGATCATCGCCTTCTCCCAAACCGAAACAGCGACAATTTCAGGGCGCGTTACGGATCCATCCGGCGCCGTAGTTTCAGGAGCTGACGTGCAAGTCCAGAACGTCCTCACCGGTCGAGAAGTGCGAATCAAAACGAACGAGAGCGGACTCTACCTCGTGACAGCCCTCCAGCCGGGCACGTACCGGGTCATTGTAAGCAGTCCTGGATTCAAACAGATTGTTAAGCCTGACATCGCTCTGGACGTTCAGCAAAATGCCTCGCTGAACTTCAGCCTGACCGTCGGGTCCGCTTCCGAGACTGTGACCGTCGAGAGTGGCGCGCCGCACGTCAACACCGAATCCGCAACAGTGAGTACGGTCGTTACTCACGACCAAGTGGAGAACATGCCTCTCAATGGTCGCAGTTTTCAATCTCTAATCACGCTCACTCCAGGAATCGTGGCTACACCGGCCACTTACACCGACCAGGGGCAGTTCAGCGTGAACGGCCAGCGGACAGACGCTAATTATTTCAACATTGATGGTGTGAGCGGCAATGTGGGAGTTTCGACGGGTTTTTCGCTGACCACAACGTCCGGAGGAGCGCTTCCAGCTTTCAGCGTTGTCGGTGGTACGGCGGCCCTTGTCTCAGTTGAATCGATGCAGGAGTTCACCACCCAGACGTCGACTTTTTCGCCAGAGTTTGGCCGTTTTCCGGGCGCCCAGATCTCGATCGCCACTCGGTCCGGGACTAATGCTTTTCACGGCACCGCGTTCGAGTATCTGCGCAACGGCAAGATGGACGCGAACGATTGGTTCGCAGATAATCTCGGCCTTCCTAAGGCCATAGTGCACCAAAACGATTTTGGTGGGGTCTTCGGCGGCCCGGTGCTATTGCCTGGGTATGACGGGCGAAACCGAACCTTCTTCTTCTTTTCGTATGAAGGCTTGCGGCTGACTCAGCCGGTCACAGGCATCACTCTTGTGCCGACGCTGGCGGTGCGTCAAGCTGCGGTGTCCTCCGTCGCCCCTTGGCTGAACGCATTTCCATTGCCCAATGGGCCGGTTTCCGCAATTGATTCCGGCCTTGCTCAATTTGACGCCACGTATGCAGTTCCTTCCACGATGAATGCGACAAGCATCCGGATAGACCACGTCGTCAACAGCAAACTGACTCTGTTTGGCAGGTACAATGACGCGCCGTCGAGCACTCCGGGGCGCGGGGAGGGAGGCACAACCCTGAGCGAACTTAGCCCGACTAATATGGATACGAAAACGGCCACGATAGGCGCAACGTGGCTGGTGAGTCAGACAATGTCCGACGAATTTCGAGGCAACTGGAGCCGCTCAACCGGCAAACTTGCAGGAGTACTTGACAACTTTGGAGGCGCGGTGCCGGTATCAGAGTCATATGCTTTCCCGCCGGGCTATAGCAGTGCGAATTCCGAGACGATGTTCTTTATCCTAGATTCATTCAACACGTTTGCCTCCCTGGGCTTGAGCGACAACAATAGCCTCGATCAATGGAACTTTACTGATAGTTTTGCTGTCGCCCTCGGTCACCACCAGCTCAAGTTTGGGGTGGACTACAGGAGCATCTCCCAAGTGCAGGGTCTCGGGAGGTATGTTAGCGACGGGCTATTTCTGAATGCTGCACAGGCGCAAACCGGCATTAGCCTGGAGACAGAAATTGAGGCCGCTACTCCGCACGCGGGCGTAGCTTATAAGAACTATTCCTTATTCGCGCAGGATACCTTCGTGGTCACGCCGCGGCTCACGCTGACCTACGGTCTGCGCTGGGACGTCGATACTCCGCCATCTGGATTGAATGGCTTCAAACCGATTCCACTGGTGGGCCTAAACGACCCGACAACCGCAACCCTTGGAACACCGGGAGCGCCGCTCTGGGCCACCACTTACGGGAACATCGCGCCGCGTGTCGGCATCGCCTATCAGCTATCTAAGCGGTCAGGCAGAGAAGCTGTCCTGAGGGCGGGATTTGGTCGCTTTTACGGCTTAAGTGCGGGAAATTCGGGAAACCTCGTAGAAGCAGGCGTTTATCCAAACAGTGCGGCGGAGTTCCTAATCGGAGTTCCATTCCCGGTGCAAGGAAGCGAAGCTTTGCCGCCGCCGATACCCGGACCTGCGCAAGATCTTACGTACTACCCGGCGTTTGATCCGCACCTCAACCTCCCAAGAACGTACGAGTGGAATGCTGCTGTAGAACAGTCGCTGGGTACTAAGCAATCTGTTTCAGTTACCTACATCGGTTCCGCTGGTCGGGGCCTGCTAAGACAAGAGGATCTGGCGAACCTTAATTCGACATTTCAATCAATTGCTTTTACCAACAACTCCGGCAAGTCGGACTATAATGCGATGCAGGCACAGTACCAGCGGCGACTTTCCCACGGACTGGAGGCCCTGGTGGCCTATACCTTCTCCCATTCGATCGACAACTCATCCAGTGCGAATGCGGGCGCCTTCCCTGAGCCGCAATACAATCCGCAACTAGATCGAGGCCCATCAGACTTCGACGTACGCCATTTGTTTGCTGCTTCGGTCTCTTATTCGATACCAATGCATTCCGGAAACACCGCTCTGCGTGCGATTCTCGGAAACTGGTCTGTGGATGGCATTGCAAGGGCGCGCTCGGCGCTACTCGTTAATGTGCAGAGTGGGTGTGAGTTGGCGATTGTCAATGGAGTAGCTTGTCCCAGGGCCGATCTCGTCTCCGGTCAGCCTCTGTATCTCTTTGGTTCCCAGTACCCTGGTGGAAAAGCTCTCAATCCGGCGGCGTTCACCGCGCCCCCGGCCGGGGAACAAGGCACGCTGTCACGAAATGCGCTTCTTGGATTCGGTATGTGGCAATTGGACACCGCACTCCGGAGGCAATTCGATATCCGCGAAAGAGTTCATCTTCAGTTCCGTGCTGAGTTCTTCAACATTTTCAATCACCCGACCTTCGCCTCCCCAGTTGCTGACATCGTAGATGCGAACTTTGGGCAATCGCTCTCGATGCTCGCAACAAGCATGGGCAGCGGAGGCGCTTCGGGCGGCCAAACGCCCCTCCACCAAATCGGCGGGCCGCGGTCGGTGCAATTGGCCTTGAAAGTTCAATTCTAGCTGCGGCGTACCAACCTTGCTGCCCGCGGCACATTTGGCAGATCTCGCAGTTCGCTGCACTGGAAAATATGAGACTAATCCCTGCTCTACCAATTTCTGTTTTTTTAGTTGCTCAATGCTTAGCAGCGTACTCTCAAGAGCTGCAGCAAATTCCAACGACTCGCGTGGATCCAGTTGAAGAGAACATTCACGGAGTGAAGATCACAGACCCGTACCGTTGGCTGGAAAATCAAGACAGCCCTGAAACGCGTGCCTGGATCGCGGCGCAAACAAAGTACACCAACTCGATTTTGAGTCAGGTGCCAGCTCGTGAATTGGTTAAGTCCCAGATCAATAAGTGGATGCGTGTTGGCGACATCACAACTCCGTGGGTACGCAGAGGACGTTTCTTCTACCTCAAGCGGACACCCGAACAGGACCAAGCGTTCATCTACGTTAGGCACGGATGGAGTGGTGGGGAAACTGTGCTTGTCGATCCGCGGGCGGTGGTATCTGATTCGATGTCCTCTGTGACTATCTTAGACGTTTCTACAGACGGAAAAATGCTCGCTTATGCCGTTCATCGCAGTGGCGGGGACGAGGGCACCGTCCGGTTTCTCGATACCGACACTGGTAAAGAGTTAAAGGACACACTGCCCGAAGCACGGTATACCGGTATTAGCGTCACGCCGAAGGGCGAAGGCGTTTACTATACCGACTTCGGCTCTTCCGGTTGCCGTGTCCGCTTCCACAAATTCGGTTATGACCACAGTGACGACGTTGAGGTATTCGGCAAAGAACTAAGTCCAGACCAATTCATCGTGACGAATCTATCGGCCGATGGGAGCTACCTTCTCTTCTCGGTATTCAGAGTGGGAGGCAAGGATAACGTTGACATCTATATTCAGGACCTGCGCAGGAAAACTCCGGTTGTTCCACTTGTAAAAGATCGAAACGCTAGTTTTGTGCCTGCGTTTGCGGGTTCTCACGTGTACTTATGCACGAATTGGAAGGCTCCGAACGGCCGCGTACTTGAGGTTGATCTTAATAATGCCGACATTCAGAAATGGCGCGAGGTTGTGTCCGAATCCGACGCTGTCATGAATGTAAGTATGTTCAACGATTTTGGAGCGCTCGGCGGTAAATTGTTTGTTGAGTACCTAGTAAACGGTGCGTATCGCATAAAGATTTTCGAAGCTTCCGGCAAGTACGTGGAAGATCTTCCGTTCCCGGCTCCGGGATCGCTCAATTTCGACAAGCCCGCCACAGACACTAATTTGTTCGGGACCTGGGAGGACGATAACGTTTATTACTCGTTTACTTCCTTCGCGATTCCCGCCCGGATTTTCCGTTACAACACCAAAACCCGCAAGCAAATCGAGTGGGCCCGGGTTGATGGGCCGATCAGCCCAGACGATCTGGAGATCAAGCAGGTACAGTATGAGTCGAAGGACGGGACCCGAATACCGTTGACACTTGTCTACAAGAAGGGCCTTGAACTCAACGGGCATCAGGCGACGTTGCTCAGCGGATATGGGGGCTTTGGGACGACCGTGCCCCCCACGTACGATTTGCTAGACACTCCTGCTGCTTATTGGGCCTCCAGTGGGGGCGTGTTTGGATGGGCTGGAGTACGGGGAGGTGGCGAATTCGGGGAGAGATGGCATCGAGCCGGCATGCTGGACAAGAGGCAGAATGCATTTGACGATTTCATCGCTGCGGCGGAATGGCTGATTAGAAACAACTATACAAGCCCGGACCGGTTGGCTATTAGCGGGATGTCCAATGCCGGGCTGCTGGTGGGGGCAGCGTTAACTCAGCGTCCAGATCTCTTCAAAGCGGTCGTGTGCGCCTACCCTCTCCTAGACATGATCCGGTATCAGAAGTTTGAGATGGGCTTCATCTGGGTACCTGAATACGGGTCAGCCGACAATCCAGAGCAGTTTAAGTATCTCCTCAAATACTCGCCCTACCAAAACGTGAAGCCCGGCACGAAATATCCCGCCGTGCTTTTTGTTTCAGGCGATTCGGATACTCGTGTTGCCCCCCTCCATGCGCGAAAAATGGCCGCTCTTTTGCAGGCTTCAACCTCATCCAAGAATCCAGTTTTGTTGAGATACGAAACTTCCTCCGGGCACGCTCCTATGTTTCTTCCTCTGAGCAAGCAGATCGAAGAGCTCACTGACGAATTCTCGTTTCTGTTTTGGCAACTTGGAATGAGTGTAAACGTAAGGACAACCGTGAGTCGTAGGCCTGCTCTACATCTTCGCAGCCGGCAATAGTGGCGAGCAAGGCGTGGCATGTTCTTATTCGCCGCGATCGACATCCACGCCGAAAGCTAGGCGCTTAGAACTGCCATCGTTTTGTTGAACTGTGAAAGGCTGCCTTGAGCGAGGCCGCAATCGCGTCCTCGCGACGGATGGGACGGCACCGATCACAATCGCATCCAGAAGCCAAATGGCAGTGAGCCCGACGTCTCGGCCATGGGTACCCACCATATGCTACTTGACACTTTCAAAGTGGCACGGTCCGAACATCGACGAGCTACCAGATCTCAAGCCCACGGAGAATCACCAGCAATTCTTCGAGCTGCGGTGGCCGTGGCCATCGTAGCCAGCCGGCTATGCGAGGAACCGTAGACGTTGTGCGCGAACTGTTTCTCGTGGCGTTGATCCCAAACGCGCACTGCCGATAAAAGTATAGTATGCCAAGCGCGTAGGAGATTTGTACCAACCCGCTCATGAAAATATTCTCGAAAAAAATCCTGCCCAGGGCGCTGTTTTCATGCAGAATTAACCCGACTAGGTTTTCTGGACCGAATGTCCGGCCACGACAAACTCGCGATAACAGAGCCCTGCGGCTGCTCCTTGGAGGAACTGCAGCGCTTATCCGATGAATCCCTGATGGCACACCTGCGTGCAGGTCATGCTGATGTGTTGGCCATCATCTTCGATCGCTACAACCGATTGGTCCTCAGCGTCGCGATGAAGCTTCTCCGCGATCTCGGCGAGGCCGAGGATTTGATGCAAACGGTGTTTTTCGAAATTTACCGAGCGGCAGCACAATTTGATCCAGCCCGAGGCACACTGAAGGTTTGGATCCTGCAATATGCCTACCATCGTGGCATGAGCCGGCGCCGGTACCTAAGTTCCCGGAGCTTCTACAAGAACTCGGACCTTCCGGTGGAGTCGCTGGAGGTGTCGCACTTCAGCGACCAGGAGATTCGGAGGCTGGTGACGCAAGCATTGGAAAGCCTAAATGAAACCCAGAGTACGGTGTTGAGGCTGGCATATTTTGAGGGACTTTCCATGAAGGAGATCGCTGAGCGTACGGAAGAGAGTTTAGGAAATGTTCGCCATCATTACTATCGAGGGCTCAGCAAACTCCGTGCCATCGTTACGGCGCAGCCGAAGTCAGTCCTCGAGACTCAGGAGCAGGCTGATGCGAACGCATGAACATTACGAAGAACTCTGCGCCTTATCGCCTATAGGCCAGCTTTCGGCCCAAGAATGCGGGGAACTCGATGAGCACTTGCGAGAGTGCGCAAGGTGTCGTGACGCGACCGGTGACTTCGCTGTCATTCTTGATAGGATGCCGATCAGCGAGACGGAGCTGGACGAAAAGACACTCAGAAAGCTGCTGGGGACGAGCTATCGGGACCGCTTCTTGAAGCGAGCCGTGGCCGAAGGTATACCATTCACGAAAGAAGTGCTCGATCGCCATGCAGCTCTTACCAAGTGGCATTGGCCGCGGCTCAGGCTTGTACCAAGCCTTGCTGCCGTAGCCGCTGCCGGCATTGTCATTCTTTCGCTACAGGTGTACCGGCTGTCGCACGCGATGCCGAATGTCGGTAAGCACGAGGTCGTTCAACGGGCTCAACTCCCACTGACCAGCGAAGCTAATCGAGAAAAGCAACTGAACTCTGAGTTGGAGGAGAAGATTGCTGCTCTTGAGAACCAGGCCCACCAACAGCAACACGAGATTTCCGATCTTGAGTCGAAAGTTCATGAATACCGCGTGCAGTCTGAATTTGCGAAACGCGAGCTGTCAAACATTACCGACCAACTCGCTCAAGCCCAAATGCGGGCTAGCGAAACGCAGCGTGCTCTTGCGGCTGCAAAGACGGACTTGGGGAGAGCCCGATCCGATAAGCAAAATCTTGACGCAGTGCTTGTCGATCAACAGATCAGGATCAACGATTTGGCTGCTCAGGTGAAAGAAAAGGAAGCTGTCGCGGAACGTGAGCGCCAGTTGTCTGCTGTTGCGAAAGACGTACGCGAACTGATGGCTGCACGCAATCTCCACATCCTCGACGTATCCGACGTGGACGGAAATGGACGATCGAAGAAGACATTCGGTAGAGTATTTCTGGTTGAGGGCAAAGAGCTGATCTTTTACGCGTTCGATCTTGGCGATCGTGGGAATCCCGCAAAAGTGTCTTTTCAGGCTTGGGGACAGTTGGAGGGGCACCAGACGGCCGCGAAGAACCTCGGCGTCTTTTATATTGACGACCACGCCCAAAAGCGGTGGGTCTTAAAAGTTGACGACCCGGCAAGGCTGAGCGCCATAAATTCTGTTTTCGTGACCGTCGAGCCATTGGGTGGCGTCAACCGTCCCACCGGCAAGAAACTACTATACGCTTATCTCGGCACTCATGCGAATCATCCTTAACAATTAGATAGCTTTTGGTGCCGACGAGATCTGTGCCGGCCCGGCGCAGTTGCCGCCGGTGCTGGCAACAACAATGGTATTCCTCACTATGGTTGGTTGGCTAAATTGCTCACGACGATGCCACCGCTACCCGTGCCTGCGGTATTTCCCGCGATTGTGCTGTTCGTCACTAACGAAGTCATGGAAGTAACCAAGGGTTCCATGAAGATGCCACCGCCGGTCGTTCCCGCGGAATTTCCGAATAAGGTGCTGTTGGTGGCGGACACGGCGCCATAAGGGTGTATATTGCGCCGCCGCTCTCTCCTGCACGGTTGCCAATAAAAGCTGCCGGTATCCACCTGTAGTAGCTGGTAAGTCCTCATGCCAATCGCGCCACCATACGTGGCACTATTATCGATGAACCTGCTGTTAAAAATGTCAATTTGATATGTTTCGTGTACTGCGTTAATCCCAGTGCCGATCACGCCGCCCCAGGTGCAAAGGCCGTGTTACCCACGAAGCTGCTGGAATACACGTCCAGTTGGCCTTTCTCATCCACGTAGATGGCGTCACCGTTGCTTAGGACGGTGTTGTCGGAAAAAGTCCAGTTCTCTATGTCCGAAGCGAACGGGATTCAACAAACTACTCTTCCCCGATGTGCGTAAGGATTCCTGTAAGTTATGTGGAATCTGGTTTTGGTTTTGGGGATGGGGTGCCGGGGAAGGGGGCAGTTCCCCTTCACCGGCCCAGCGCTATAGAAGCGTTGTTGGCTGCAACCGCTGCGCTTCCTCTATCCTCATTGGGTTCGCCGCAGGAGGTCCAATTGACCAGCATCTTTGCCGTTCAGCCAGTACGCTGGGATCGCTGTCCCGTAGCGGCAGCCCATCCACTGTGCCGCGCGTGGTTGACGTTTCAATCGCATCGGGGGCTCGCAAAGAACACGCTCGATGCATATTCACAAGGGCTTGAGGTTTTTCTACGTTTTCTTTCCCATCAGCAGCTGTCTGTCCCAGCCGTCACGCGGGTCCACATCGGCGCTTATCTAGCCAGCTTGCAGAACCACAACGGATATCTGTCGAACGCTACGGTTCAGCAGCGGCTCACTGTACTCAGGCTGTTCTATTCCTACGTGGTGGAAGAAGGCGTCTGCCAGAAGAATCCTACAGCGTACAACTTAGGACGGGCGCTTGTCCCTCGATACCGGAAACTACCGTGGGTGCCGAACGAGGACGACTGGCGGATCATCCTTGCTTCGGCGGCACAGGAGCCGATCCGCAATCGCGTCATGTTGACATTCGCTTATGATGCTGGACTGCGGCGCGAAGAACTTTGCAGTCTTTGCACCAACGACATCGATCCTTCGCGCCGCACAATCTTGGTTCGTGCCGAGAACACAAAGGGACGACGGGACCGTATTGTGCCATACTCCGCGGCAAGCGGTGCGTTGCTTGCGGGGTATCTCAATCACCGGCGCACGTTCGCGCAGAAACGAGGCCCACTTTTTCTTTCTGAATCACGCCGCAACTACGCAGCTCCCATTTCCATCTGGTCCTGGTCAAAGATTGTCCTTCGAGTCGCAAGGCGCGCCGGAGTCCCTCGATTCACAACTCACACGCTTCGCCACCTGTGCTTGACCGATCTAGCCCGCGCTGGTTGGGACATCCACGAGATTGCAACGTTTGCAGGTCATCGCTCGGTGCAGACGACCCTCCTTTATATACACCTCAGCGGTCGCGACCTTGCCCGAAAGCTCGCCGCCGGCATGTCGCAGATACATGCCCAACGCACACGCACGCTCGCGGAGATGACGGCATGAGGAGCCAGATCATTCTTGAGAAGAAGAGTCCGAAAACTATCGGACCATGGTTTGAAAGCCGCACAGCAAAGCAACAATCAGACTCATTCCGGCGAGCGCGTGCCCAGTGGGGACCGAAGAAGATTCCCCCAAAGAAGGCCGACGATGGGCCATGGACTTGGCCAATCAATCTGGAACGATATGACCGCTCTCCGCAGCTAACGTCAGTTGAAACGAACATGCTTACGCGGTATGCGGAAGCGTACAGGTTCTATCGGTATGGGCGAACCATGAACTTCGGAGCGGATCTCGACCGGCTAGTTCGGCCACTCAACGACACGCTCGACTATACGGGAATCATCACGAATCGTCGGAAGTACGTTCTGCTTTTCTTTCTGCGCGAGATGGCCGAACGCAAACGATCTTTTTGGGGATGGACCACGGAGGAATGGATCGATTCGATTGATGCCCGGCTCGCGCCCCGCCAGCACGGAGTTGCCATTGCTTACCTGCTGTGCGGGTTTGCTGAGCTGCATCGCCTCAAGAGCGACCATGTCGTGTACTCCTGCCTCGCACGAAAGGTATTCGGCCGCGAGCATACGAAGAACATCTCTGAACGCGTGCGGGAGTTGCTCTCGGAGTGGGGCTATCGGCGAGCCGGCACAAGCGATCAGGTGATGCGAACTATCTTTGAGTGTTTGCTGTTCGTCCGCTCGCCGCATCTGAGAGACATAACTCTCGGCCATCTACGCGCCGTGGTCGGAAGGCGGCCGCCTCGCACAGGCACCTATTGCGTCTTCGCAATCTCTCGGGTTCTCGCAAAGATCGGCGCGATTCCAGAGCCAATGGAGATCGTGCGTCCGTTCGTTGTCAGAGCAGACCTTCCCGAGATCACCGAAGGCGTGCCTTCGGACTGGGCTCGCCTGGCCCGCCGCTGGTTGGATACCACCACCGTCTCCGACTGTTACCGTCGCAAGAGCTACTACTTTCTGCTGAACATTGGTCGATGGCTAGCGTACCAGCATCCGGAGATAACTTCCCCGGCCGATTGGACTCGCGACCTAGCAGCCGAGACGGTTGCGGTAACCTGCCAATGGCGTGCGGGCGACTGGTGTACTCTTGCACCGGTTCACGTCAAGAACCAGGGCCACGCACTTAAACCGAGCACATATGCTGGGAGAATCTCTGCCCTCCGTGTCTTCTTTCGCGATCTGCAGGAGTGGGAGCTAATCCCTCGCCGGTTCGATCCGATCCGCAGCTTCGAGACGCCCAAGAATGTGCTTGCAAAGATTGGTCCGAACCCCCGCATCATTGCCGACGATGTTTGGGCCAAATTGGTGTGGGCTGGGCTGAACCTGACCGCAGAGGACCTTCCGAAACGCGGCCCTTTTCGACGGAAACCGCTGGAGAGCAGTTATCCCGTCGAACTGTGCAAGGCGCTTGCCGTCACGTGGTTGTTCGCGGGCCTGCGAAACAATGAGATATTGCGTTTGCGCCTTGGCTGCATTCGCTGGCAGAGGGAGGATGTTTCCGTGCCCGCCAGTGATGAGACTCTAGCTGGTGGTGCGGTTTGTATGCTCGATGTTCCCGTCAACAAAACGAGCACAGCATTTACCAAGCCTGTCGATCCAATCGTCGGCGAGATGATCTCCGCGTGGGAGAAGGTGCGGCCGAACGGGGTGAAGCTGCCAGATCGGAAGACAGGCGAGGCGGTCGATTTTCTTTTTATGTTTCGCTTGACAGTTGTCGGAAAGAGTTATCTGAACAAAGTTTTGATTCCCACACTCTGCCGCAAGGCGGGAGTTCCAACCGCAGATGTTCGCGGCAACATCACCAGCCACCGCGGCCGCTCTACGATTGCGTCTCAGCTCTTCAATGCCAAAGAGCCTATGACGCTTTTCGAGTTGCAGGAGTGGCTCGGCCACAGCACGCCGGCCGCGACGCAGCACTATGCGAAGATCACGCCGATCAAATTGGCAAAGTCGTATGCCGACGCCGGCTATTTCGCGCGAAACCTACGCGCGATTGAGGTGCTCGTAGACCAAGAGATCGTCCGTAGCGGGCGTGCTGCCACTGAACCGTGGAAGTTCTATGATCTCGGACACGGGTACTGTACGTACGATTTTTTCGATCAGTGCCCGCACCGGATGGCCTGTGCGAAATGCAGTTTCTATATGCCCAAACATTCCTCGCAAGCGCAGTTGCTCCAGGGCAAAACCAACTTGCTTCAGCTACGTCAAGAGATACCGCTGAACGACTCAGAACTGGCTGCGGTTGATGACGGAGTTGCGGCCATGGAGAAGCTACTTGAACAACTGGCCGATGTTCCCACACCTGCGGGACCGACTCCGCGTGAACTTGGGAATCGCGTGTGCGACGGTAAAGTCTGAAGGGGAGATGAGATAATGCGATCTCTCGAAAAGCGATGACGAGACGCCGCCGCACATTGATTGCCTCTTCGCTCGGATGGCAAATGACCGCTGCTCCTGTATTGCCTCCGTCGATCCCGGCTTTGCCAGAGCGTGGCGGCACTCAGCTCAGGGCACCGCGTGCGGTGGTTCTGGTGGACACTCGGGAACAAACGCCTTTCGATTTCTCGCGTTTCTCTGGCTGGTTCGCACGAGTCGAGAAAAAGGCTCTCAAAGTTGGAGACTACACCATCGCCGGACTGGAGGACGTCTGCGCCGTGGAGCGCAAGGATCTCGCTGACCTGATTCATTCCTTCACGGTGGATCGTCCGGCGTTTGTCAATCGGCTCCGGTTCATGAGTTCCTTCCCTCATCGGCTATTGGTAATCTCAGCCCCGCTCAGCCAGGTGAAGTCTCCTTATGCTCATTCCAACATTAACCCCAACCGCATTCTGCAGTCCCTGATCGCTGGCCTCGCCGGAATGAACATACCCTTCCTGTGCACGGAAACCCACGAACTCGGCGAGGAAGTCGTCGCCTCTTATCTGTACCAGATTCATCTGTACGACTGGCTTGAAACCAACGACTATGGCCGCTTTCTTGTCGACAACGATCTTTAGGTCACACAAAGTGGGCCGTCTCGTCACGAACTCCACTGATAGGCCCGTGAGGCAGCGAACCATTGGTTGCTAAGGCGACTTCTATATGCGGATCTCAAGTTGAGTGTCGTACCCCGCCTGCACTCCTGCACTCGGCATTCTCCCACCCAGTTGCTTAAGGCCACTTTTGGATCCGGTTTCGGAAGAGAACCAGCAACACTCCTTGGTGTGCGTGCGAATTTAATTCGGGCTCTCTGAGGACCGCAGGCGAAGCAAGTTTTTCCATTTCTCCTGCGTTTGCGCCCATGCCATCACTTTTTCCGACTCCTCGCGCGGCGTGGTTTCCGCGAGACGCGGGCTGATCACGCCTTGATCATTGGGGTTCGCGCGAAACGAAAAACTCATCATGGATTGAATGCCCGGTCCGAGATGGCAACCCCTGCATTCCACGAACGGTGAAACAACGCGCCCGCTCATGCGTTTTTCCTCGAATGGATCGAAACCCTGCGACATGGCAGGAAAGATTAGAAATGGGTCGTCAGTCGCGGTGACACCACGGAGACCGCTGTGGCGTTCTGAAAAAAGCAGCACGCGGCTCAGGTCGATCTCCGATGGCTCTTGAAAACGCTGGGCGAGAGCCGTATCGCGCGACGCCATCGGGTTGACGTTTGGGATGTCGGTGTAGTGGCGGATCTGAACACTTTCGGTGACCGGCGTAAGGCGCAAATGTCCGTCGCGGTCCGGCAGAGCCATCTTCCGGACCAGCGCGAATTCGGTTCCAACTGGGAATTGCGGCACCTGCGGATTCCACACTTCCATAGGCTGCAGCCAACCCGGCTCTTGCATGCGCACGAAGAGCGACATTTTCATTTCCGCGAGTTGTTTGAAGTAGGCCAGCGTTGCGGCGCGTCCTCCGGGTAGGCGGGCGAAGACAAAGAACACGGAACGTGCCGTGAAGGACGAATCGTGCAGCGGCGCCGCCAAGTCATGGCCCGGTGCGCCGAGGCAAACCCACGGCCCATTCGGGTCGAACAGGTCAGGCGGAAGGAAAGCTTGATTGGGGCTGGCCGGGTCGTATGCCGCGGGGAATTCGTGGTGCTGCAGCGCGCGGACGTAGGTGTCGGGCAGGTGTTCGAGCTCATCCGGCGAAAGCGCGAGACGCCTGATTATGGCAGCGAGCTTGGCCATGAGCTCGCGCCGTTCGTGTTGATGCGGCAGATCTGGCTGATCCGCCCAGTCGAAAATCGCCCACAGATCCCGCTGGAGTATTGCGCGTTTCGTCGGGTTGGTGATTTGGCGCTCGGCGTGAGCACGAAGGAATTCGCCGACCAAAGCGAGCGTTCGGGGCCACGATTTCTCTTCGAGCAGGTAGTTCGTATTGCGCCAGAGGAGCGGATCCAGAGCGTCGAACCCGTTTTCCTTTCCGCCGGGTTCCGTTCGCACATGCAGCTGACGATACAGTCGATTAGAAATGTGCTGCGGATCGGGATGGAATAGCCCAGTGGTTTCAGCGGCCCGAATGGAGATGTGCCAGCACAGCCAAATACCCGCGATCGCCGCACTCGAAAACGCTATCGAACGACAAAGTCGCATAGATTAAGACCCTACTAACCATCATGCGATAACTGCTGGGTCGTCAGCAATCCGGTACTCTCGGCCTGGGTTGCCCAGCATTCGTAGACTAAAACCACCGAGTGTGGCATGAGGCGATGTTTCGACAACAATCGCCTAGCATCCGTGCAAGAATCCGGTGTCTAATCGTTCCAGAGATGCCTCGCACATGCGCTCCCTAGCACTTTCGCTGCTCTTTGGTTTAGCTGCATACTCCTGCGCTCAATCTGCGCTCCCCGTCGACAGAAACGTAATTCTCCAAGTGTCGATCATGAACAACCAGAGCGAGTTTCGCATCGGCGAAGCCATCTCGCTCCAGTTGGCCTTCAGTAGCGCTGCAAAGGATCGCTATCAGATCAACAGGGCCCAATACGACCGAAGCGGGCGGATGAACTATGAACACTTCGACTTGTCCCCCGCAGAGGGCGTGGTCGATCCGTTGGGGAACTATCAAGGCGGTGTCGGGGGTGGGCTGACTAGTTTCGAGTTCCTTGCCCCGGAGCCTTGGACAATAACAATCAATCTCAACGAATGGGTGCGCTTTACCCAGCCTGGCAACTACCGCCTCACTGTAACCAGCAATCGCGTTGGGGTGAAAGATTCCTCTAGTCCGTTTGGAACTACGCCAGTCACGGTGCGTTCAAACGAGGTGACTGTGAGGATTGTTCGCGCAAGCAAAGCATGGCAGAAACTGACCTTCAACAACGCAGTTGCAACCCTAGATCAACCTGCGCCGACGAAACCGCAAGACCTGGAAAAATACGCGAAATCGCGTCGACGAGCTCTCGAAACTCTGCGCTTTCTGGAAACAGCCGATGCAGCAAGGGAGTTGGCCAAGCGCATGCGTGGCGAGGACTCCGGAGGCCTCGACTCCATCTGCATGCTGGGTCTGATCTCCTCGCCCGAGCGTGAGGCGGCTCGTGGTGCTCTTGAACGCGAACTGGTTGACCCCGATCACCCCATCTCCAGCAATTTCCTTTACACCCTGCGAACCATCAACTCTGACGTAGCCGACCCTGATCAGGATTGGCGAGAAACCCAACGGAAAGTAGTTGAGGCATTGATCGCAGCCCTGCCAACCAAACGAGGGAATGCGTTGTCAATTAGCCTTAGTAGCGCTGTGAATGAAGCCTGGAACAACCTCGACCTTCCGAAGCAGACCACAGACAAACTGGTCGAACAAATGGTATCGATGTTCGACCAACTACCCCTAGAGGCCCAGAACAACCTGTTGACGTATCGCTGGGACAAGATCGCTGGCCCTAGCATGCTTCCGATCCTTCGTCGCTACGCGCAGGCGTACCGCGACTACCCAGAGATGCGGGAAGTCAATGCATATAGTTCGCTCCAACTCAGCGCGAGCGCCCTGCAACACTGGTACGAACTGGATCCAGCGGGAGCGCGCCCTGCGATTATTCGAGAGATTACCCGTCCTCGCCCTCGATTCGGTGCGCGGGCGCTTGGCATACTTCCGGATGAAACACTGCCCGAAGTTGATTTTGCCCTTGCCGAGCATCTCACGGCGAGCGGTGATTTTGAGGGCTTATCCAATATCGCGTCATTAATCGCTCGCTATGCGACCGATGCAATCCTTCCCCAGGTCACCGCGAAACTGGATCCTTCGCTGGGCAAGTGGGGCTGTGACATCCAAGATCCGCTTCTCGCGTTTATCCTTCGAGTAAACCCGGCGCTTGCTCGGCCGCGCATTGAGGAAGCGGTTGCAGCCCGAGGGAAGGATTTTTCGGCATGCAATCACGGACTGTTTCAGTCGATCTCCGAGATTCGGTACGACCCTGTGCTGGAAGAAATTGGTATCCACAGCCTCGATGACCAGGACCCACAAGTCGCGATGACGGCGGCAACAATGCTCGGGAAATTTGGTTCACCTGCAGCAGAATCTGCCCTTTGGCAACGCTATTCCACTTGGAGTGCAGCATGGGCTGGGCGCGAATCGGAACTCGACCTGACGTTCGCGGAACAGTCCGGCGACCGCATCTACCAACTCGGCTTAGGCCAAAACCTCATGCAAGCAATTGCCACCGCAAAGTCTTGGCTCTCGAGCAGGCCCACCCTGCAGCACCTTTCGCAGCTTACAAACGTCCGCCGATTGCACGATCAATTGGATGGGTACCTGAAACTCTGGGGAGATCAACCGCTGGTGATTTCATTCAGTGCGAATCCGTCACCCGTCGGCTTCGAGGCTCGCGTTGCACAATACGAGTTCCACTCCCTGAATGCACTTGAAGAGAAACTCAGTCAATTTCCCGCAGGGACAAAGTTCCTTCTATCCCTGCCTCCGATGGACTCACCATCAAATGGTCACTCTCTGGCAGATCTCAAAACTTTTCTCGGCAGTCACGGAATGATAGTAGCCGGAGAGAAGCGCGAAGATTAACGCGCACTGCGCCAATGTGGGTTGTCAAACGACGAGAGCACGATTCCTCGGAGCTATAATCCTCCGATGGCAGTAAACACGCGCGTCCCAATCCTCGCAGTGATACTCAGTGCTGGCTGTCTCGTCTTGCCGCTTCAGGCGCAGATTCCCGTTCGTGACTTGCAGGTCCTTGAAGGTCCGTGGGAATGCAGGAATTCCGTTGGGATCCATGGCGTTTTTGTTGCTGCATTGACGTATATGACAGAGAAAGGCGGTCAACAGGACACTACCTCGCAGGGCATCAGTGTTCGTGTCTATGAACGTCTGGGAGGACAAGAGCGCGAGGCATACTTTTCCCCGAGTCGTGATCCCAACGGCCCGACTGTTTTGGAACGTAAACATCTGATCATCCATTTCAAAGATGGAACAGACGTCCCTCCGTTCGATTTAGATATCACGTTCGACCCCGCTAGTCAGCGCTGGACTGGGTCTTGGTCACTTTGCGATAAATCGCAACCTGTGGTTCTCAAGCGTCCTCATCAAGCAGCAGGAATCCACCCGAGCATGTTTGTGGGAGACTGGGAGGGATACCCAGATCCGACAGCCAGGTTTCGCAGTGCGCCCGGCACTCTGCATATCAGGCAGGGTTATGACGAAACCCTGATTGCTTGGATCGACCGTACCCTGTCTGGATACGATCCGCGGGCCCAGGCGACCCACATTGACCAGCGAAATGCTGAACAGTTGAAAGTTCTGTCCGCCACACCGAGAGCTGTCGTCCTCGAGACCGTCAACGCCTTCGGTGCAAATTACCGGTACGAAGGAACGTTGTCTGGCGATGGCAAACAAATGAGCGGTCAATGGCACGGCGACGGAGGCGGGACTCTCAATGCTCCGACACTCTACCGACTCCTCGATCAATCAACAGACCGCAACTGAGTTTTGGCGTCAGCGTCCGCAGTAGGCCATGTTGGCACGGTATATGGGGAATTCAAAGATTCAAAGTGTCCACTAAGGAATGATGTGCGGACACTTACTAGTTTTAGGGGTGCCTATAGGGCGGGTTGATTTCGTCGGTGTAGACATCTCGGTGAGCGCTTTGTCGATGGCTTGGTCGAGATTTGTTTCAGGTTTAGTCCATAACACTGAATTGCAAGTACGGTGTAGAGACTTTGAGAATGATGTCCTCGTTGCCTTCGACCAGCGTCACCCGTCCGTTCTCGTCTCGGTTCGGCCGACCGACAGCTTGGAATTCCACATCGACCTTGAAGTACGGACAGTCTCGGCTGACGAACGTACGCTGCAATCCCGTTGATAACCCACCCTCGGTCGTGAACACCGTGAGGAGGGTCTTTCGTGTCATGCCGGACTTGATCGTCTCCATCCGCTTCAACACTTCGGCGACCCAAGCCACGTGAGCCTGGGAGGTTTGTCCTTGGTCTCCCGTGGGACTTGCCTGTAAGACGTTAGCGCCACCGATGGCGGCGGATGCAAGTAAAACGAACACGCGACGTCGTTGCATCGTAGCCCTCCCCGCGTTGCTGAGTCTAACTGAAAATTCGGACATGCTGCCCAAGGAAAAATAGACCATATGTCAGTGACGGTGATCTCCCCGTAGGCAATCAACGCCGCAATGTTGGGCAGGGACGCGGAAACCAGGGCGGAGTTCAGTTGTTCGCGACGGCAGGATTGTTTACGCTGCGGGTTCGATTACGGGCGGCAGACTGGCGCCGACGTTCCACGGCAGTAACTCCTCGATGCGAGTGATGGGGTGGTCGCGAATGCGCGACAGCACCTCGCGCAGATCGGCTTCCGGGTGCATGCTCTTGAGTTTGCCCTTTGCCCTATAATCTGCTCCGCGCAAAAACAATTGTGCAAATGAACCGCTTGACTCCTGATTCCACATAATGTACTTCCCCCGACTGTTTTCGTGCTAAGATCAACGCTTGCGTGAAAAAGACTCTAGAAACCAAGCCGCAGCTAATTCAGATTGAGAATCTTTATTCCTGGGGTGGTACAAATCGCGCGTTTGAGCGGTATTAGTAGGAAAACGCGGCAGGCTTGTGTTCCTGTGCAGGATCACCCTCCCAGTTGGAGCCAATAATTAAAGAGCGTCAATTGACATTTGCGTAGTTGGCGGCTCAAATTCCTCCTTGACCAGCGGCTGTGAAACACGCGAATATATACTGGCTTCTTTTGAAGATATGCAAATTCTCATTCAGCCCGTACGAATTACGATCATAGTCGTGGGGATAATTGTGACCCACGAAGCTCTGGCTGGGGGGTGCGCAGACTAAGTTTAGAGATTCCGAGAGTTTCTGAACCCACCGCCAGACAGATGGCCGGTGGGTTTTGTGTTTTTAGGCACAAAATTAACCCGATTCGAAGGAAGGCTCTGATGCGAATGACAGGTGCACAAATGGTCTGGGAATGCCTGGAGCGCGAAGGCGTGAAGCACGTCTTTGGCTATCCGGGAGGAGCGATCCTCCCGGTCTACGACGCCTTGAGGCACAGCAAGATTCATCACGTTCTGGTGCGACATGAGCAAGGGGCGACCCACATGGCCGACGGCTATGCGCGGGCCACAGGACAGGTGGGCGTTGCCATCGCGACTTCCGGCCCCGGCGCTACCAACATGGTCACTGGCATCGCCACGGCAATGATGGATTCTTCGCCCATTGTCTGTATCACAGGGCAGGTGGGAAGCAAGCTCATCGGCTCGGACGCATTCCAGGAGACCGACATCACGGGAGTGACTCTACCGATCACTAAGCACAACTACTTGGTCACCAAGCCAGACGAGCTTGCGTCGACACTGCGAGAAGCGTTCCACGTCGCTCGCTCGGGTCGTCCCGGACCGGTACTGGTGGACATTGCGAAAGATGCCCAGCAGTCGGCATGCGAGTTGGATTGGGAACGGGCTGTGCCGCAACTGCCAGGCTATCGTCCGAGTCTCTCGCCCGAGGCGAAGGACTACGAACAGGCGTTGGAGCTGACCCACAACGCCCAACGGCCCGTCATCCTCGCGGGACACGGAATCATGGTTTCCGGAGCCGGGGAGCAAGTGCGCGAACTGGCGGAACAAGCCCACATCCCGGTAGCTCTGACTCTATTAGGCATCGGTGCGTTTCCGGCATCTCACCCACTCAACCTGGGCATGATGGGCATGCATGGAGAGGCCTGGGTGAACCAAGCGATCCAGAAAGCCGATCTGTTGCTGGCGCTTGGCATGCGCTTTGATGATCGGGTGACCGGTAATCTCAAGCACTATGCGCTTGGGGCAAAGAAGATCCACGTCGAGATTGATCCGGCCGAGATCAACAAGTGCGTAAAGGTGGATGTTGCCCTGGTCGGCGATCTCCGCGAAGTGCTGGGAGAATTGCTGCCCAGGGTGGATCGCTGTGACCGCAGCGAGTGGCTACAGCGCATCAGCGAACTCAAGGGCGATTCTGCCGTCCGCGACATTCAGGCTCTGCCGGACGACGGGCATCTCTATGCGGCACATGTGATCAACGACCTTTGGAGAGAGACGCAAGGCAGTGACACGATCGTCGTTACGGATGTGGGCCAGCACCAGATGTGGGAGGCGCAGTACTACAAGCACGAGTCCCCGCGCTCCCTGATCACATCCGGCGGATTAGGGACGATGGGTTTTTCCTTGCCAGCTGCGATTGGCGCCAAGGTGGCGCGCCCGGAGGCCGAGGTTTGGGTTGTGGTCGGGGACGGAGGATTCCAGATGACCATGCCGGAGTTGGCAACGATTGTCCAGGAGAAGCTGAAAGTCAACATCGCCATCGTTAACAACGGATTTCTCGGAATGGTACGACAGTGGCAGGAGTTCTTCTACGAGCGCAACTACCAATCGACACCGTTGCTCAACCCGAACTTTGTCAAATTGGCTGAGGCCTACGGCATCCACGCCGTGCAAGTGACAACACGATGCGAGGTCATACCAACGGTGAAGGCAGCACGGGAACACGATGGGCCGGTTCTGATCGACTTCAAAGTCGAGCAGGAAGACACGGTCTACCCGATGGTGGCGACGGGCGCGGCCCTGCACGACATGATCCGGCGGCCGAGCCCGTTGGTCGAAACAGCTGAGGACGCGTAGGAGAAACCATGCTGAACACTTTCGTCGTTTATGTCGAGAACAAACCGGGCGTGCTAACGCGAGTGGCGTCACTTTTCCGCCGCCGCGGTTACAACATCGATTCGCTAACAGTTGGACGGACGGAGAAACCAGATGTCTCGCGCATGACCATAGCGCTCGAAGCCGACAACGACCAGGCGCGAGGGATCGAGGCTAACCTGTACAAGCTGGTCAACGTAATTTTGGTTGAAAACATTACGGCTAAGCTGGCCATCGTTCGTGACTTGGCGATGATCAAAGTGACAGCCGCGCACGACGCACGGTCACATGTCCTAGAACTGGCCAGCGTGTTTCCTGCGCGCGTGATTGATGTTGCGCCCGAATCATTAACCATCGAGATTACCGGCACGGAAGACAAGATCGACGGGCTGATCGAGGTATTGCGTCCCTTCGGGGTGCAGGAAATGGTTAGGACAGGGATCGTTGCCATGCGGCGGGGAGTGAGGACAACTCAAGCGACAACCTCAAACCGAGCCGCAGATCCAGCCGGTGCTGAAGACATTTCACATTCCGTATAAGCGGTGAATAGCTTCTAGGAAAGGACCAACATGGCGAAGATTTATCACGATGAAGATGCGGACCGGGGACTGATCCAGGCCAAGAAAGTGGCGATCGTGGGCTACGGCTCGCAAGGTCAAGCTTTAAGCAGGTTCGGATGGACTCTTCGCAGCCACGCTAGGGTGCTGTCTCTTAGTTCAGTCGCCAACTTGACCACCGCTTCCAATTCTTGGTCTGATACAGCCCCGGCCACGTCATAAACCGATTTGTTCCTCTTGTTGTTGAATGTTTTGAATCTCTGAACGAGCTTAGGGTTGGCTTCTATGGTGAGTTCCAGAGATTCGATCGTTTTGACGTGGTGGCCTGCTTGGGGCACGGTGCGATGACCGGAGGCGCGGAGCGCAGTCGTTGCTACGCTGAGCGCCGCGTTGAAAGCAGCGATGAATCGAAGATCGGTCGATACAGCTTCGACCTTTGAATCGGCGAGGCTGCGCTCCACAATTCCTAGAAGATCCTTGATTTCATTGGGACTGCTCGGTTCTCGCCTTAGCCAACCGTACTCCACCCACTTTTCTAAGCTCATCCTCGTCTCCCAGCAAAAATATCTTTTGTCCCTTGAGTACGGCGTTCAAAAAATGATTCCCGCTCGCAAGCTTCGACTTGAATTCCGCGACGGAATATACGGTTGGGTTGATGGGTCGGCCGATGCTTTTCTCGACGGTAGTGAGCCGCGAAAGTACCTCGTCAAGTGTGGCCTTCCCAACCACCATTAGATCAACGTCGCTCTGCGCCGTTTCTTCCTCGCGGGCGACAGACCCGTACACAAATGCCACAACGATTCGCTTCGAGAGCGCGTGCAGGGCTGACCGGAGAACGCTGAAAACGCCAATTGTCTTGTTCACCAGGGCCTGCATCTCTCGAAATATGGGAGCGTCTCGGTTAGCCTGATAAAAAACCTGACTGCCCACTGAACTGCGAACTATAAGTCCCACCTTCGAGAGGTTTTCAAGCTCACGTTGAACCGCGCCAACGCTGGCATCTACTTCGCGAGCGATTTGGCGCGTATAGAAGGATTGATCGGAGTGGCCATAGAGCAAGGCCAGGACAGCACCCCGCGTGCGTCCGAATAGAAGGTCCCCCAGCCCGGGCGTTGTACTCATTCCGAGAACAATTGTACTCCAGATGAGAACACACTTCAAGGGGTCGAATTTGTGCCTTCGGATGAATACATGTTGAATTAGGTCTGACCTGTGCCGCTGGCAGTGAAGCGCTCCGTTGCCCCAACGGCTCATGAAGAGGCGAATAGAAACCCGGTGGAGAACAACATGCGTCTCGGCGCCAACAAGAGCAAAAGCCCTATGAAAGGAAAAACCCAAAAACAAAACTTGACTCCCGTGACCTGCTCATAGAAAATGCCCTGGTGATCATTGACGGGTGAACTCCAGGATTGTCGACAATACCTGAGACAAACGAGACGTACAGCATCCATGATGTCCCGAAGGTTCCCGATGAAATTCCCTGTCGAGAAAGGGTAGCGTTGAAGGGGATGTGACCTCTGCCACTAGATCGCCTGACCGCGACTCCGATTGGCGATAAGCAAAAGATATTCCAACCCGCTTGGGGCCGAGAGACAGTCATTGAATTGAAAAAGGGCTGTTCCCCCGCGGTCAGCCCTTGGCCCAAATGAGTTTGGTAGCAAATTGGTAGCACGCGTTTTGGTAGCATTTTGGTAGCAAAACGCGCCGATTTTAGCGGTTTTTGCCGACTCGTCCGACTATTAAAGCCTTTGCCGTCAGCAAGTTACGGTTTTTGTAGTTCCATGGCATGGAAGAGGTCGTCGGTTCGATCCCGACCAGGTCCACCAAATCTCCCAACAACTTAGGTTCGGCGAACACTTGCAGCAACGTGGTTTGTGTTCCAGTGCTGACCGCAAGGCTT
>Ga0181524_10001405_pt1 | contig 27548 bp, 27 predicted proteins | sample PEATcosm2014_Bin_34_FD_119761 | JGI IMG/M metagenome (GOLD analysis project Ga0181524, IMG submission 119761) | Peatland microbial communities from MTU Mesocosm Facility, Houghton, MI, USA - PEATcosm2014_Bin05_60_metaG | ecosystem: Environmental > Terrestrial > Soil > Wetlands > Peat | place... | reverse complement strand
GACGAAAATGAACTTTGCCTTTTTGCATTCCCGGAAGGGTAAAAAACTGATTGCGGTTTGTCCCGCAAAAAGCGCTAACGGTTTAATTGGCAAATAGTTAGCCAGGAGGCCAGACGCGCCCTAGAGCGTGGAGAGCGGTGTGGAGCGTGTGGAGCGTGTGGAGCGTGTGGACCCAGGAAACCTTGGCCAGGGCCTGCTTGGTCATACGCCCGGCTTCTGCAGATGCCACTGGGTGCTTTGCTCGAAGGAATGGGCAATCCGCAGCAGCGTTTCCTCTCCGAAGGGTTTGCCCAACAGTTGCAGGCCGATGGGCAGGCGCGGCCGCGCATCGGCCCCCGAGGGCCGGGGGGCTGTGAACCTGCATGGCAGGCTGATGCCGCAGAGGCCGGCCAGATTGCAGGAAATCGTGAAAATATCTGAAAGATACATCTGGAGCGGGTCATCGGACTTCTCGCCGACCTTGAAGGCCGGCGTGGGTGACACGGGAGTGACGATGGCGTCAACCGTCTCGAATGCCTTGAGGAAGTCGGCGCGGATGAGCGTGCGGACCTTTTGGGCGCGCAAATAGTAGGCGTCGTAGTAGCCGCTGCTCAAGACATAAGTGCCCAGGATGATGCGCCGCTTGACTTCGGCCCCAAAACCCGCGCCGCGCGTCTTGCTGTAAAGCTCGATGGGATCCGCCCCGTCCACCCGGGCGCCGTAGCGGATTCCGTCAAACCGGGCGAGATTGGCGCTGGCCTCGGCGGTGGCGATGATGTAGTAGGCCGCCACGGCATACTCGGTGTGCGGCAGCGAGATTTCAAGGACCTCTGCGCCCAGTTTGGCCAGTTGCGCCACGGCGTCATCGATGGCCTGTTTGACCTCGGGGTCCAAGCCGCCAACCATATATTCCCTGGCCAGGCCGAGCCTGAGTCCTTTGATGCCGCCACTCAGGCCGGCAGCAAAGGGGGGGACGGGACGCGGCACGCTGGTCGAGTCTCGAGGGTCAAGGCCCGCGATGACTTCCAAAATCATAGCCGCGTCGCGCACCTCTTTGGCCAGGCAGCCGATCTGGTCCAGCGACGATGCATAGGCCACCAGGCCGTAACGGGACACCCGGCCGTAGGAGGGCTTGAGACCGACACAACCGCAGAACGAGGCGGGTTGGCGGATCGAACCGCCGGTATCCGAACCCAGCGCCGCGAAGCACTCATCAGCCGAAACGGCCGCCGCCGAACCGCCTGAAGAACCGCCTGCCACCCGGGTGAGGTCCCATGGGTTGCGCGTCACTTGGAAGGCCGAGTTCTCCGTTGAACTGCCCATCGCAAACTCGTCCATGTTCAAGCGCCCGAAGATTACCGCGCCGGCGGCCTTAAGCTTTTCGATGACCGTCGCGTCGAAAGGCGAGACGAATTTGCCGAGAATCCTCGAACCGCAATTGAGGGGTTGGTCTTTCACGGCGATGACGTCTTTGGTGGCGATTGGCACGCCCAGCAAGGGGCGCTGGGCGTGGGTCTGTCCGCCGGCCAGCGCCTGGTCCGCCGATTCGGCCTGGGCCAGGGCGTCGGCGGCATCGTAGCTGATGAAGGCCCCGATACGCTCGTCCACGCCTCGAATTCGATCCAGGCAGGCCCGCATGGCCTCGCGCGAGGAAACCTCGCGCCGGGCCAGCTTCGCCGCCAGTTCGGAAACCGTCAGTTGGTTCAGCATGAGTCAGGCAACGCCGCGCATAGCGAGCGGCGTTGCCGGGAAATGTAACTATTCAGCCGGAGTTGAACAGGAGAAAACGGAGTTCATACCGAGACTTACGTCGTCTCCTACAATGGTTTGTGGAAAACTCTGTCACTGGCCCTGCCCCGCATCCGAAGGTCGCGAGGCGAAGATTTGGGTTCAACGGGCGCCCCCTTTCACGGCAACGACCACCGAGTTCATGGCTTCGTCCTCGCGCAGGACGGCGGCCTGGACAAAGCCTGCGGCGGCGAGGTCCTCGCGCAGTTCAGCGAAGGTGAAGGTGCCCCCACCCGGAGTGGCCACCAGCATGTTGACCGCAAAAAGCGCGCCCGCCACCGGACGGGTGCGGCTCTCTTCCATCAAGATGTCTCGCAAGGCAATGCGCCCGCCAACCGCCAGCGCTTCAAAGACCTTGGCGAACAGGGCGCGATTCTGTTCGCGGGAGTTCTGGTGGACAATGGCGCTGACCCAGGCCAGATCGGCCCCTGGGGGCAATGCATCGGTGTAAAAGTCTCCCGGCACGAGCCGGACCCGCTCGTTCAGACCCGCGGCGGCCAACCGCTGCCGGGCCATGGGGATGACATAGGGCAGATCGAAGAGCGTGGCCTGCGCTGTGGGACAGGCGCGGAGAAAGGCAACGGTCCAGGTGCCGGATGCCCCGCCGATGTCCAGCAGGTGTTTGAACTCGAGCGGTTGGACGGCCTGGATGACGCGGCCGGCAACAGGGGCCGAGATGTCGTGCATGCCGCCTATAAAGGCCTCCTGCTCACCGCTCTCACCGCGCACGCTTGCGATTGGCTGGGCCGGCCGGCCGCTCTTGACCACGCTCGCCAACTGCGCCCAGTTGCGCAGGCAGCGGGCCTGGTGCTGGGTCATGGCCAGAATGCTCTGCTGACCCCCGGGTGTCAGCAGGGCCCCCAGCCCGGGCGCGAGCACATAGCGGCCGCCCGACTTTTCCAAAAGCTGCAACGCTGCCAGAGCATCCAGGAGAACGGCCAGGCCGCGCTCGTTGCATTGGAGGACCCGGGCCAGTTCCTCTGCGCTGAGCGGTGCCGAGGCCAAGGGGCTGAAGAGATCCAGATCAGCGGCAGCGGCAAGAACCGCCGCCCCTTGGTAACTGCGGCCCAAAGCGAGCAAGTCGTCGGCCGTCCAGGGCGCGGACATGTTTGAATTCATAATGAGCAACTGTTATGGGTCTCGGGCGTCATGTCAATCAAGGCACGATGACGCGCAGGCGAGAGCGTTGGAGGGAAAAGGACGCCGGGAGCCGGCCCAGGAGCTCGCCGTCGACTTCGATCGGCGTCGGGCTGGGGCTGCTCAACTCGAGCGATTCGGCTCGGAAGGCCCGCACGACAGCCCGCGGCAGCCTGCCGCCCAGCAGGAGAGGCAGGCCGCAACGGGCGAGCGTCAGCCAGCCGGCGCGCGGGAACACACAGACCTCGAGCAGTGCGTCGCGCATGTCCGCGTTAGGGAAAACCCTGTAAGGACCGCCGTAAAGGCGGCCGTTGCCGATCAGGACTAGCTCGCCGGTGACCAAATGTCCGCCTATTTCTGCAGTGATTTTCGATGGCGGCTCGCGCAGGGCGCGCAACCCCGCCAGCACATAAGCCAAAGGACCAATCTTCTTTTTTAGCGTCCATTCGACCAATTCGACGGCGCGGGCGTCCAGGCCGGCGCCCGCCAGTTGCGCAAAGTAGCGCCGCTTCTGGTTCGCGCCGTACCGCGCGCAAGGCAGATCGATGCGGGTTTCGCGCCCCCGGCGAATGGTCTGCCACGCCAAATCCAGCCGCCAGGGGATGGCCATCTCACGGGCGAACACATTGACCGTCCCCAGCGGCAGCACGCCCAGGCGCGCGCGCTCGAAGCCTTCCGGTGCGTCCCCCAACCCGTTGAGCACCTCGTTGATCGTGCCGTCGCCACCGGCGGCCACAATGTCCTCATAACCCTCGCGGACCGCTTCGTCCGCCAGGCGGCGCGCATCGCCAGGGGCGGTGGTCAGTTTCAGGGCGCACTGGCCCCCGATTTCATCCAGGTGTCGGCGAAAGCGCCTGGCCTTCTCACCCTTGGCGGTGGGATTGAAGATGACGCAGGCGCGCACTTCCTAGACTTTGCCCATTTTCTTGAGCGCCTCATAGCTGCGCTTGACGGCATCCAGCGGGTTGGTTCCGGACTCGTGCTCTACCACATACCACTGGGTCTTGCCCTGCGTCTCGCAGAAGGCGAATATCTCCGGCCAGTTCACTTTGTCTTCGCCGATGACGGCATCGGGTCCGCCGCCGTAGGCCTTGATGTGGATGCTGCGCGCGCGGCCCGGATACTGCTTGAGCACCGCCACCGGGTCGGCGCCCCCATCGCAGCAATTGCCCGTGTCCAACTGCATGATTACCTCCGGTTTGGTATTGCCGAAAAAGAGGTCCCAGGCCGTGGTTCCGTCGAACTTTTGGAAATCGTGCGCGTGGGCGTGATAGCCCACCCACATACCCTCCGGCTTCACTTTGTCGGCGATTTCATTGAAAATCCGGGCTTTGTCCAGCCATTCCGCCTTGGACTTGCCTTCCATCCACGGCACGATGAGGAACTTGTTGCCGATGATGTGGTTGAACTCGACGGTCTCCTTGAGCTTGTCCCCCAGCACCGTCTCGTACGCGGTGTGGGTCCCGCAGGCGATGAGGCCGTTGTCATCGAGCATCTTCCGCAATTCGGCCGCGGTCCGCCCGTGATAGCCCGCAAATTCGACGCCCTTGTAACCTATCTTTGACACCGCCGTCAACGTCCCCGGCAGGTCCGTCTTGCACTGTTCGCGCACCGAATAAAGCTCCAAACCTACCGGTATCTTCCGCCCCTGGCTCTGCTTGCCTGAGCAGCAGCAGCAGCCCGTCAGGCCAAGACTCAGACCAGCCATGCCGACGGCCCCGGCCTGCAGGAATTCACGACGAGTGGTTTCGGAGGACAAAACATGCTTCATAAGTGTAAACGTATCCTTCTCTGTTAGTTAGGTTGATGTGTTTGAACCGGCAAACGACATGCCCGCCAGCCTACACCCCTTTTCATCAGCCCGTCCAGCACATCCCGCGCGGAGACACGGTCCTGGCGCATGCCAGCCCATGCCGAAAGCTGCGCCTGCTCATTGCCGCGAGAAAGCGCTTCGCCGAGGATGCCTTGGCAACCGCCGTGGCGCGTCGCGGTGTCCGCCAACTGGTGGCGCTCGGGGCCGGTCTCGACACCTACCCCTACCGTCCCTGCCGCCTCAAATGCGACCGGCTGAAATCCAGCATCGTCGGGAGCCAAGCTAACCCATTAGACACCCACTCTTTCAATCAGGCCAACCAGAGCAGATCCTGAGAGCGAAGGAGTTTCCGACAAGCGAGTGAGCCTCAAGTTGTATTTGGCAAGAATCTTGGCTACGCGCTCCTCAGGCAAGCCAGCCTGGCGGGCGATCCCGCCAATTGTGCGCCACGTGTCTTGCGGCCCGTCGAGAGCCATAAAAACTTTCTTTTCGTCCGGATCGGTCACGATATCTTTCCAGTTCATGTTCGTACTCTATTCAGTTTGGCCGATTCTTCAAGCACTCAGGCCTCACCATTGCGGAAATGGCGTCCTCAATCGCATCCCGAGAAGCTGATGGTTCAAGCGCGGGAATTGGGTATTCCTCCTTTCCAAAAAGCAGGTTCTTGGGGCAGCAGATCACGAGCCCCGTAACCACGAGAAAGACAAGCAGGAAAAGCCCCACCGCCACGAAGAAACCCCACAGCACATGCTCCTCGCTCAATTTCGACACAGTGAGCACAAGCCCGATTGTCCCCTCAACAATGAGCAACGATAGGACGTAGAACCCAAGTGGTGTGCTGATGGCGCGGATGATTCCAAGGCGGGCGCCCGCGGTCTTTGGATTGTGGCTGGTCGGCACGGGAGTGACGGTAGCAAAACCAGTGCCGATTGCAAAGTGTCAAGATCACTTGAATTTGCTGTTCCGTTGGTCTAAAAACAGCGCCGATGCGTGATTCGATTCCACCACGGCTGGCCAAGTGGCCGTTTTTCACGGGTGACGCCCTGCTTCTGGGGGCGGCTTATTTCATATATGCCCGCAGCGAATTGCCCATGAGCCAGGGGCAGATGGCCTTGGCCGCTCTTTGTGTCGCCGCAGGCGCGCTATTGGCCGTCGTCCCGTTCCTGCTGGAATACCGCGTGATGGCGCGCGTGGCCGAGGCCGCCGGCCTGACCACTGTCATCTCCCAGGTTCAGAAACTTGAAGACCTCGCCGCCGAAATCCGCAACTCTACCGGCCTGTGGCAGACCGTCCAGGAACAGGCCGACAAGACCGCTGCCGCTGCCCAGTCTATCGCTGAGGGCATGGCTGCCGAGGTAAAGTCCTTCTCTGAATTCATGCAGCGCGCCAACGACACGGAAAAAGCCAACCTCCGGCTCGAAGTGGAAAAACTCCGCCGAGGCGAAGGGGAGTGGCTTCAGATCCTTGTGCGCGTCCTCGACCACGTTTATGCCCTCCACCAGGCCGGGCTCCGTTCCGGCCAGCCCGGCCTGATCGAGCAGTTGACTCACTTCCAAAACGCCTGCCTGGACGCTGCCCGCCGCGTGGGCCTGGCCCCCTTCAGCCCGCAGGCTGACGAGCCCTTTGACGCCCAGCGCCATCAAGCGGCCGACGGCGATGGCAAACCCCCGGACGGGGCGGTCGTCGGCCTGACCTTGGCCACCGGGTACACCTTCCAGGGCCGGTTCCTGCGCCCCGCCCTGGTCCGCCTGCGCGGCGACGAAATCAGTCCACAGTCCACAGTCCACGGTCCACAGTCCAGAGGCCAAAGTCCACAGGTCACAGCCGCCGACTCAGCCAACGGAGGCGGCCACCAGGAGCCACCGGCCTTGGAGCAAACGGAAGCACGGCCGGAAGGGAGGAAGGACGAGGGATGAAGGGTTAAGGATAAATCAGAACCGATGTCGGCGTTTCAGATTTCAGATTTCATCCTTTATCCTTCATCCTTTCTCCCTCGAGCGCCCGTTCGCGTTCAAGCAATGTCGGGTGCGAATAGTAGAAACGGCTGTAGAGCGGATGCGGGGTGAGGTTGCTGAGATTCTTCTCGTTGAGTTTGCGCAAGGCCCCAATGAGCGGGCCCGGCTCCCGCATCACCTGAGCCGCATAAGCGTCCGCCTGGTACTCGTGGCGGCGCGACCACCAATGGGCCAGCGGCGAGACCCAGAATGTGGCCACACCCGACAACAGCCCAAAGAGCAGCAGGGCCGGCACAATGTTGCCCGGCTCGAACCCGAAGGCCCGATAAAACCACTCCTGCCGCGCGAGCAATGAAACCAGGTAGAACGCCGCCAGCGAACCCAGCGCCCCGGCAGCCAGAGTCTTGGGAATGTGTTTCTTCTTGAAGTGCCCGATCTCGTGCGCCAGCACCGCCTCGAGTTCCCGCTCGGCCAGTTGCTCGATGAGCGTGTCGAAGAGCACGATTTTTCGAAAGCTGCCGAAGCCCGTGAAGAACGCATTGGAGTGGCGCGAGCGCTTGCTGCCGTCCATCACCTGGATGCTCCTGGCCCGAAACCGCGTCCGCTCTGCCAGGGCCAGCAACCTCTGTTGCAGGCTTCCCTCGGGCAGCGGGGTGAATTTGTTGAAGAGCGGCAGGATGAGGACCGGGGCCAATACGGCCATGAGCAGTTCGAAGCCCAGGAGCGCGCCCCAAGCCCACAGCCACCAACTCGGCCCGGTCCACTCGACGAGCTTCACCACCAGCCAGAGCATCGGATAGCCCAGCGCCAAGCCCAGCGCGAGCCCTTTCAGCCGATCCAGCCACCATACCTTCTGTGTCGTCGTATTGAATCCGAATCGTTCCTCGAGGCGGAATTGGTCATACCAATCCAGTGGCAGCCCTAATAGCGAGAAGACCAACCCCGTGCCGAAGAGGAACGCCGCCATCGACCAAGCCGAGCCGCCCAGCGTCTGCCGGAACCCGTTCAACGCCCACGGCAGCACGCCGCTGAACAGCGCCGCCGCCAACACCGCCGCATCCCACACCACCCCGACCTGGCGCAGCCGCCCGCTGGCCAGCGTGTAGGGCACGGACCTGGCATAAGCGGCCTCGTCCATGATGCCTCTGAAGGCCTCCGGCAGCTCCTTGGCGTGAGCCAGCACGCTGCCGCGGTTCAATCGCTCCAGCCAAAGCTGCGTCAGAGCTTTGGCCAGAATGAGAACAAGGCAGAGGATTAAAACTTCAAAACTCAAACCACACGTCTCCGAGGCGCCGGCCGATCTCGGCCACTATCCGCCCTTCGTCGGCCTGGCCGCTCGAGGCGAAGGTGACGCTCCAGCGCAGATAGGCGCCCGCATCGTCCCAGGGCACGGTCGAAATCAGCTTCTCAGTAATGAGCCACTGCGAAACCTCCTCGGCGTCGCGGAACTCGATTCGCCGGCCGTCTTTCCGCACGGCAGCTTTGGGGGCCTTGACATAGAGGAAGAAAGAGCCTTTCGGCTTTTTGGCGCGGAACCCGGCATCCCCCAGCACGCGCGCCAGCGCGTCCATCCGCCGCGAGTATTTGGCCGCTATCTGCGCCGTGATCTCGGGGTGATCGAATCCGTGGGCGGCCGCGTGCTGAATGGCCAGGAACTGGCCCGAGTCCGTATTGTCCTTCACGTCGCCGTAGGCCTTGACCAGCAGCGGGTTGCCGGCCACAAAGCCGCAACGCCAGCCTGTCATGTTCAAGCTCTTGCTGGCCGAGTGCAGTTCCAGGCCGACGTCCTTCGCCCCGGGCGTTGCCAGCAGGCTCAGCGGCCGGCCCTCGAATACCAGCGCCGCGTAGGCGGCATCGTGGATGATGACCAGCCGGTTCTCTTTCGCAAAGGCCACCGCCTCGGCAAAGAACTCCGGCGTCGCGCTCGCGCCGGTCGGGTTATTGGGATAGTTGAGCACCAGCACCTTGGCCTTTCGCAGCACCTCTCCCGGAATCGAGCCAAAGTCAGGCAGAAATCCATGCTCTTCCCTCAAGGGCAGGTTATAGACCAGGCCCCCGTAATACCTGGCGTGCGTGCCGAAGACCGGGTAGCCGGGAATGGTCATCAGCACATAATCGCCCGGATTGACCAGCACTGCCGGCAGAATCGAGAGCGCCGCCTTGTTCCCAATTGAATGCAGCACCTCGGTTTCCGGATTGATCCCCTTGACCCCGCACACCCGCTCCAGGTAGCGGGCCGCCGCTTCCTTCAAAACCCCGTCGCCGTTGTCCGCATACCCCCGGTTCTCCGGCCGCCTGGCCTCGACGCACAACTCCTCGACTACCTCGGGAAAGGCCATCTCATCCGGCTCGCCAACCCCAACGTCGATGATCTCCGCCCCCGGATGCGCTGCCATCGCCGCCCGCTTGGCTCGCTTAATCTTCTCGAATTTGTAAATCGCGTTCGACTTTCCATACTCCCGCCCGCCGATCCGCTCAGCAAAAAGCTCCTGTATATACGATTCCATCATAATTCAAAACATGGTTGATCTAATCCCGCACCCGGATGAGCGTCTTCACAGCCCGGTTTCCAGCGGCCATGGACTCGAACAGGCCGGGCAGGTCTGTCAAAGCACATTCCCCATCCACAAAATCGCTCGAACGGATCACGCCCGACTCGATATACTCCAGCGCGCGGCGAACGGCGCGCGGCGTATGGTGAAAACTCGCCACCAACGTCAGACTCGAGTAATGGAGCAGCGACGTGTCGAACGTGACAGAAGTGTTCGCTGGGCAGCCGCCGAAGAAATTGACCGTCCCGCCTTTTCTCACGAACCGGACTGCAGCCTCCCATGTCTCAGGCTTGCCGACGGCTTCAATGACCGCGTCGAAAACCGCCCCTCGGGGAACCGCAGCGGGCAAACTCGTTCTGGAAGTTACCCCGAAGACCTGTTCGGCCCCCAGGCGCCGGGCGGTCTGCAGGCGCTTGTCACCCCTGCCTGCCACCGCCACCGAACAACCCAGGTGCCGCCCCAGGGCGACGAACATCAGCCCTATCGGTCCGGCCCCGATGACCAGCAACCGCTGTCCTGCGCGCAGGCGCGTGTCCTCGAGGCCCTGCGCGACGCACGCCAACGGCTCGACCAGGGCGGCATCCCGAAAACTTGTGCCGGGTTTGAGCCGCAGCAGGTTCTTTTGCGCCAACCGGGCGGGCACCACGATGGACTCGGCGTAGGCGCCATTCAGGAACAACAGGTCGTCACACAGGTTCTCTTGGCCGTTCCGGCAATGGAAACAGTTCCCGCATGGCGCCGAATTGGCGACCACCACACGCTCCCCCACCTGCCAGCCGGAGGCCTCCGGCGAGACTTCAGAAATGACCCCCGCCAACTCGTGTCCGAATACCGACGGGGGGACAATCATCTTTGCATGATAGCCACGCTTGAAGACCTTGAGGTCTGTCCCACAAGTCAGCGCCGCTTCGATCCGGACCCGCACCTCCCCGGCTCCCAAGGCGCGCGGCTCGATCTTTTCCACCCTGATCTGTTCTTTCCCATGAAGAATGGCGGCTCTCATCGGCTGTGTCGGGCGAGGTTTGTTTCCTGCAAGAGATTAAGATTAAGGTTAAGATCTGTCATCGGCTGTGTTTGACGAACTTCGTTTCGCGCAAGTATATCGGTTGCATGTCCTCGCCCGCAACAAAATCGGAACGGCCCAGCGCCAGCCGGCCCAAAGTGCCCGCGTGGGGAAAGACAACCCGGCTTCCGGGAAACCATCGGTTCGCCTCCGGGCCGATGAGCGTGCCCCCGGCCCGCTGACGCTCCTGCACCTCGCCCGGCGTTGCCAGCCGCAGCGGCTCGGTCTCCCGCCAACCGGCCGCCTGGATGTCATAGGCGGATAAATAGAACTCATTCCGTTGCGCATCGATAACCACTTCCACCCGCCCGAACAGGCCCTCCGCGTGGGCCTGCGCCGCCAGGCACTCCACACTGCTGATCGCCAAGAGTCTTACCCCTCGCCCAAAGTGCCATCCCTGCGCCAGCGCAATCGCCGCCCGAATGCCCGTGTACGACCCGGGGCCAATCCCGACCGCCACACACTCGATCTGCTCCCGCTCAACCTGCGCCTTCCTGAGCGCCTCCTCCGCCAACCCGAGCGTATCCGCGGACCGATGGTCCGCCTTGTCCACGGCCGATTCGCAACTGGCCATCACCCCTTGCCCAGGGCTGCCGCCGCCATCCTGCACGACCGCCACGCTCCGTTGCAGCGATGAAAACTCAACCGCCAAAATCTTCATAAACAATCCGCCGTTCCGTCTCGCTCACCGGCTCAATCCGCGCCCACCGCCACCGCCCCCCCTTCCAACCCCCTCGTCCGCCCTTCGCCCCCCGCCCGTCGCCCTCCTCACTTTGCCTTTCGCCCTTCGGATTTCGGATTTCTCCCAGCCTTTCCGCCCATTCGACGACCGTCACCCCTTCCGGCTCGAGGAACTCCTCCAGCCCCGCCGCGAACACCTGCTCCGGCGTGTCCAGGCGATATAAATCCAGGTGAAACAACCTCAGGCGCCCGCCCCCATAGACGTTGACCAGCGCAAAGCTCGGCGACTGGACCCTGGCCGTAATGCCCAGGCCCCGGGCCAGGCCCTTGACCAGTTGAGTCTTGCCGGCCCCCAGCTCGCCGCACAGCCCGATGACCAGCCCGCTTTGGGCTTTGCGGCCCCATGCCTCGCCGATAGACTCCGTCTCAGCCGGACTATGCGAAATGCGCGTAACCATGGTCTGTCAACGGCCGCACCCCTTGCTTGTCCCGAATCGCAAGGCCTTCTTTCCCGGTGATTTTCCCGATGCATGTCAGCCGCAGGGCGGGAAACCGCGCTTTCCAGGCATCGAGCAGCGGCACTGCCTGGCGGCCGGCCACCGTAAAGAGCAGCTCAAAATCCTCGCCGTCTGTCAGCGCCGCCGCCAACGGCGGCTTGGCGGATGAGTCCGCCTTGGCTGCGCGCCGCGCCTCGGCGCTAATCGGTATGGATGAGGAGAGCAGCTCGGCGCCGACCCGGCTGGCCTGCATGATATGCCTCAAGTCGCCCGCTAAGCCGTCGCTCAGGTCCAGCATGGCATGAATGGGGAATTGTCCGGCCAGCCAGCGCGCCTCGACCAGGCGCGGCTCGAACTCGAGGTGTTTGCCCCCGAGCGAACCGCCCAGTTCGCCAGTCACGAAGAGAGCGTCGCCCGCCTCCGCCCCTGACCGCAACACGGCCTTGCCCCGGGCGACCCAGCCGACCAGCGCCACCGATACCCATAGGCGTTCGGGATTGGTCGTCGTCTCCCCGCCCACGATGGCCACTTCATGCCGCCGGGCCAGCGCGTTCATGCCCTTGTACAAACCTTCCACGTAGCCGATCTCGAAATTCGGCGGCAGCCCCAGCGTCACCAGCGCGGCCGTGGGCGTGCCCGCCATCGCCGCCACATCGCTCAAACACCGGCCCAGCGCCTTATGGCCGACCTTCCCCGGCGGTGTCTCCGGTGTGAAATGAACGCCCTCGACTACCGCGTCGGTCTTGAACAGCAGCAATCTGTCCGCCAGCCCAACGTCCAGCACCGCGCAATCGTCTCCCGGCCCGACCACCACCGATTTGTTGCCGGGCAGCGAACGAGTGATCCGCCTTATCAATTCGAATTCGTTCATTTGAGCTATCCGTCCCATCCGTCCCATCCACCCTACCTCGAAAGATGCAGCAAGGCGAGATTCAGGCCATTAAACACACTGTGGGCCACGATGGGCGCCAGCAGGTTGTCGGTCCACTCGTAAAGCCCCGTGAGCGCCAGGGCCAGCACCAGCAACGGCAGGAAAAGCACCAGGTTCACGTGGACCGCCGCGAAGAGGATGGCCGTTCCCCAAAGCGCCAGACGCGGAAAACCCGCCTGTTTGATCCGGGGATAGAGAATGCCTCGGAACAGGAGTTCCTCGCCGACCGGCGCCAGCACGATTGCCATCACCCCCAGCGCCAGCCGCGAAGGCCACGAGACCGCCTGCTGAATCACTTTCACCGCCTGCTGCACTTCGGGTTGCACCCCCAGGCCGGGCAACCGCTCCAAAATCAGCACCAGGGCGTTATCAAGTTCCCGAGCCAGCGGGAAAAGCACCGCTCCACCCAAAGCCCCAACCAGCACCGCCTGCCCCAGGCGATTGCGCAATCCAAAGCCCTCCGCCCAGCCCGCCCCGTGCTCTCGCAACAAACAACCGACCAGGACGATCACCGCCCCGTGGCTGCTCAGCGAGCTGATGATCGTCTGCCGGGTCGAGATTTCCTCCGCCCCGGCGCACTTCTGAACCCACGCGCCAACCAGGAAACCGGCATAAACGCACCCCAACGCCCCCAGCAACCGCCGCATCACGTTCTCGACCTGCCAGGACTGCCGCAACAGAACAAGCGCCGCTCCAAGGAACCCGAAGCTAACCGCTTCCGCAGGGTAAAACAACTTCCCCCCGCTCCTGCCGCCGATGCTGCCGTAATGCAGCACGCTTTCCACCAGCGACCCGCAATAGACGCAGACCAGCACGCTCAACAGCAAGCGCACCACCGCATCCGCTCTCCACGGTTTCGCCGAAATCATCGCCCCAAGCTATCCTACGGCCCTGCCAGTGACGATGGAAAAAAGTCCACAGCCCACAGTCCACAGTCCACAGTCCACAGCGCGTGGCGAGCCTCCTTTCGGTTCGGCGGGTGCAAGGGACCGAGACGCCGCTATGGGGGCATGGTTTGGGGAAAGCGCAAAGGAGGGTGAATGTGAAATCGGCATCGTGGTTCGCGGGTGCGCACCTGCTGAGCGGCCTCCCAGCGCCTCGCTGGGCCGCTCGAGGGTCCGTTGCGCTCCGCCTCGAGGTGAAAAGTCATAGTTTGACCCCCCACACGATGCCCGAAAGGGCAGAGACACAGAGGAATCCATAGTCTAAAACGGTTGCGCCTCCATTCCACTCGACCAGTTTTTACGCGACCGGCCGGGCTGGTTCACCATCCGACCCTAAGCTGTTTCAACGCGCATCAACGCGGGAGCAAGCTCCCGAACTCCTAAAACGCTTCGCCCTTGCGTGCGCCTTTCCAAGAGAACTTAACATTGCGGAACGTTCGGGCTACGGCTGCGGGATTTGGGCGGGTGGCTCGAGGGGGAGCCGGAGGCAGGCGGCTTCCTGGTCGGTGCGGGCCAGCAGCAAATCGCCGGAGAGCGCGATCGGGTTCCAGGTCTTGCCATGGAAAACCCTGAAGCGGTCCAGTTCGTTGGGCGATTGAGGAGTCGGTTGGAGCAGGACCAGTTCGCCGTTCTCGGCCATGAGCAGGAAGAGGCTACGCACCAGGAGCCCCTGGCCGTGTCCATAGCGGCCTTGATTCCAAGGCTGCGAGCCGTCTTTGAGGTCAAGGCAGGCCAGGACTCCGTCGTCCAAGCCGTAGAGGAAGCCTTCCCGCTGAACGAGGTTGGCGAACTTGGCCCTCATTTTTTTTGACTGCCAGAGGCTGGAGGCCTTGAGGGACCCGTCGGTGGCAGGCTCAATTTCGAGCAGTTGGCTGCCGACGCCGTAGCCGCTCGAGAACAGGACGCGGTTGGTGCCAACGACCACGGGTGCCGCGGCCTGGGGTTCGCCGACTCCCCAAGGGTACTCCCAGAGGACCCTGCCGTTGGCAGGGTCGTGGGAGGAAATCCTGCGGGAATTGAAGGCCAGGATCTGCCGGCGGCCGGCCAGGGAGGCGAGAAACGGGGAACCGTAACTGACAGGCTGGCTGCCTCCGGACCAGGCGAGTTGCCCGGTGTCCTGGCGATAGGCAAGCAGAGAGCGGTCGGGCGAACCACCGGCGCTTACAACGACCATTCCATCCACGGCCAGCGGCGAACCGGCGAAGCCCCACTCCGGCACGCGGCTCCGGGCGTCTTCCACAATGTTGTGCGACCAAAGTTGCCGGCCTGTGGCCAGGTCCAGGGAGTTCAGAATGCCGGTGGCGCCGAGGGTAAAGATGCGGTTGCTCACGACGGTCGGGGTGCAGCGCGGGCCTTCGCCTCCAAGGGTGGTGTGATAATGGACCGGTTCGGAGTGCGACCAGAGCAAGCGGCCGGTGAGGGTGTCGTAACAGGTGCTGGATTCTCCCTGGGGGCGCTGCTCCTGGGTGAAGGCGCGCGCGCCGACGATGGCCCAGCCGGACCAGGCGGCGCCGATGGGTTGGCGCCAGAGGACTCGAGGGGGGCTGGCCCGCCAGTCGCGTTTGAGCGCGGGGGCTTCAAGTATGGCCGTGCGGTTGGGACCGAGGAATTGGTTGAAATCCAGGGCCGGAGCGGGGAGCGTCGCCGACGCGGAGCCGCTTGCCTGGCTTGCAGGCGAAAGGGGAACGGAGCGCGTCCAGCGCGGCTCGAGTATCGGCACCAGATCGCCGCTGACGCCCCGGATGCGAAAGAGCATCGCCGTGAGGCCGATGAGGCCCGCAAGCACCGCGGCCACGCCCAGGCGCACCCGCCACGGCGTGCGCGAAGCCGCAAGCCACCAGACAATGAGCAGGAGAAAGGCAACCAGCAGTATCGCAAGTATCCGCAGGTTGCGCGCCTGGAACGACCCCCCGGCCTGGGCTCGGAGCCAGAGCGTCGTGGCGCCAGCCAGGACAAGGATCAATGCGGCGGGCCACCAGCGAGGGCCTTTTTTCGTGCGCGAGTCGGACATGAAGCGTGTTAAGTGTTGAAAGTCCCGTCACTCATGCCCCGCCGCCGCCCGAAGGCGGCGTTCCCACCCGGGGAGCGAGGTGACAACTGTTGGAAGTCCGCTCACTCATGCCCCATGACGGCGTGGGGCGCGTAGGGTTCCTCGAGCCGGGCAATTTCTTCGGGCGTGAGCTTGAGCTTCAAGCCAGCCAGGGCGTCGTCTAAATGGCCGGGCTTGGAGGCGCCCACGATGGGGGCGGTAATCCAGGGTTTGCGCGGGAGTCCGGCCTGGTTCGGGTCCGAGCCCATCGCATTGAAGACCTTGGCGGCTATGACCAACCGGTCGCGCGGCGGCCCGAAATCCTTGAGCGCGCGGCCCAGGATTTCCTCGCTCGCGCCCAGCGAATAGACATCGGCTGTGTCGAAGAAGTTGATGCCTGCCTCGATGGCTTGGCGGATGAAAGGGCGGCTCTCGGCCTCATCGAGGACCCACGCCCGCCAAGACTTGGCGCCGTAAGTCATCGTGCCCAGGCAGAGCCGGGACACCTTCAGCCCGGTCGAACCGAGATTCACGTACTCCATAATGCCCTCATGCTAAGCAAGAAAGCCCGCCCGTCAAGTCGCGCTCGCCCGCGGCGGTTCCGAATTAGGGATTTTTCGGGTTCGGCGGAAAGAGCATTTGGCCTAACCTGGCGCACCCAACCGGGGCATTCGACCGTTGGGCGGGGATTGATTCGTTTGCGTGCAGAATCTATTTCTTCGGGCGGTGCCTTTTTCCGGCCGTTTTCAATAAGTAGTTTACCTGTGTGATGTTTTTTGGCCCGCCGCCCGGAGGGCCGAGACAATACTGGCCCGAGGTCAAGCCCAACCACAAAGGCGGGCGGCGCTGACTTCGGCAGCCCAACGGCAAAAGAGGTCCCGTCGCTTTTTTTAGTCTTTTAGCGAGAAAGGTCTTGCATGTGTCCTAATATATATATATATTAGGACACATGCAAGCAAAAAAGATCGCTCTCCCCGCAAAAACCATCACCCTGCACGTGACCCTCCCCCTGCTCCCAGGCTGCGTCTCCACCGCCCGCAGCACCTGCGGCAAACCTAATTGCCGCTGCAAAGCCAAACCCCCCAAGCTCCACGGCCCCTACTTCCGCTGGACCGGCCTCCTGGAGGGAAAGCCCACCACCAAAACCCTCAGCCCCGCTGAGGCCCGCGAATGCCGCAGGCGCATCGCCCATTACCGCACCCTGGAAAAGCAAATCACCCAACTGGTCCGCCGCGCTCTCAAAGACGCCCCCTGGAATCAGCGTTGAGACCTCGCTCCAGTTTTCACGACTAGCCCCCACCCCATGAACCCCAGCGCGATCATTCCCAACCGGCACACCCAGGGGCGCCATGCGGCCCTGCACCAAATCGCTCAAATCGGCCCCTTCATTGAAGGCAGCCTCTCGGCCTTCAAACGGCCCGGCTGCACCCAGCCAGGCTGGCACCTGACCTTCAAGCAGCGGGGCCGCACGCGCACTCTCTACGTGCCCATGGAACTGGTCGTCGAGGTCAAACAATGGACTCTAAACTATCGCCATCTCAAACGCCTCATTCGCCAAGTCACTCGCCACTCCCGCGCCCTGATCCACGGCCACCTCGCAAACCGGCGGGCCGCAAGCCGCTCCCGGGCATTGATGCGCCCCTGAGCGCCCAGGTCTTGCTGATGGTGGTGCGGGCCGTTTTTCCCAGACTCAACGCTTGGCTTAACACCCTGCCCGATCCGCGCGTCCGGCAGATGTGCCTCTATACGGCGGCCCACCTCTGGTGGCAGATCATCGCTACCTACCTCTCCCGTAAAGGCTCGCGCAACGGCTTTGACGAGCAGCGCCAATCCGGCGAGGCGGCTTGGAATATGGGGCTGCTGTGCGGACAGACCGCCGAGGACCCGCGTTTTGAGGGCCAGCCCACCGTCACCTGTTCGGATAACGCCGCTCATCACGCCAGCCGCGTGGACCCGGAGGCGGTCGCACAGATCCCAGTGCTCATGTTCCACGACCTGCTGGATCGGCGGATGTTCGACGACGCCCGGCTCTTTGGCCGCTGGTATCGCATCGTGGTGGATGGCAGCGTGAAGGAAAAATGTCGCGAAGGCTTCGCCCAGGGCGGCAAGTCCTCCACCAACGGCGCCCGCTATCGTTATGTCCTCCAAGCCTCGGTCATGGGACCCGAGGGCACGCTCTTCCCCCTCATGCACCAGGAAATGGACATGCACGACCCGGTGGCCGACAAGGAGGACTGCGAACTCAAGAGCTTTGCGCGCCTGAGCCAGCGACTCAAAAAAGAGTTTCCCAGGCTGTCCATCTGCCTGGTGGCCGACTCGCTCTATTGTTGCCAGGTCATCGTGGCGACCTGCAAACAGTTCGATTGGATGTACGTCCTGACCCTCAAGGAAGGCCGCCAGCCCACCACCTGGGAAGAAACGATCAGCCTGCTGCCCCTCAACCGCGACAACCGCCTCCGCTGCTTGCTCGGACAAGGTGGCAAAGAGGGACAGCAGGACTTTCGCTGGGTTGAAGATGTCATGCTGGGCGAGCACCAGACCAACGTCATCCTGCAGGGGGAAATCACCACCCAGCCCAGCGCGAGCCTCTACGCCTATGTCACCAATTTCCCCAACCTCACCCCTGAGCGCGTGGCCGTCGTGGTCAACAACGGCGGCCGAGAAAGGCACCTGATCGAAGACACGTTCAACGCCCAAAAAAACAACGGGATCGGGCTGGAACATGTTTTCTGCGCCAATGCCACCGCCTCCAAAAACTACTACACCATGATGCAGGTCGCTGAGGTCCTCTGGACCCTGACCTGTCACGGTGGCCTCAAGCGGCTCTATGACTGGGCACGCCGGGCCACCGAGCAAGGGCTGGCCCGTGCCGTCTGGGAAGGCCTTCGGGCCTCTCGGCTGCGACCGGACTTGCCTCCCCTGGGCCAAATCCGCTTCAGTTCGGCCTGAAGCGGCCGCGCCGAAGACAACCAGCCCGATCCCGTTGACAGTCTAATTTCCGCAATCCGGCATACGATGCACGGACCTCCATTCGTCTCCTTTTGTCGGCCACTTCTAAGAGCCTTCTCAAGTCCCGGCGCCGCTCCCGCCGGGCAAAGGGGTTATTCGGAACCGCCGGCTCGCCCGGCGCGGACTTGGCAAAAGGCCGCGAGGCGGTTATGCTTGCCCTGGAAACGAGACAACTAAATCTAATTTCACGAGGTTGATATGATTGCACAGATGACCAAGCGGATTTTTCTTTTCGTCCTGGTGAACGTGCTGGTGACCGTGACGATCACAGCGATACTGGCCGTGTTCCATGTGGGGCGCTACCTCCCTCCGGGCGGATTGGCCGAGCTGGCGGTGTTCTGCCTGGTCTGGGGTTTTGGAGCGGCGTTTATATCCCTGGCGCTGTCGCGGGTGATGGCGAAATGGTTCATGGGGGTCCAGGTGGTGCCGCCGGAGACTTCGGACCCGGGCCTGCGCGAGTTGGTGGAGACGGTACACGGCCTGGCCCGTCAGGCGGGCCTGCCGGCGCTGCCTGAAGTGGGAATCTACGAGTCGGCTGAAGTCAATGCCTTTGCGACCGGACCTACGCGGGCCCGGGCCTTGGTGGCGGTCTCGACCGGTCTGCTGGGGCGGATGCGCCAGAGGGAAGTCCTGGGTGTCCTGGGCCACGAAGTGACGCATGTTGCCAACGGCGACATGGTCACGATGACGCTCATCCAGGGGGTCGTCAACGCCTTCGTGATGTTCCTGTCGCGGGTGTTGGCCTTCGCCTTGAGCCAGGCCATGCGCTCGAGGGACGACGACCGCGGGGGCGGTGGCTCCTGGTTCATGCAATATTTATTGATCCAGCTCTTTCAGGTCGTCTTCGGCCTCCTCGGTTATATCGTCGTGTGCTGGTTCTCCCGCTGGCGGGAATTCAGGGCCGATGCCGGCGGTGCTCGATTAGCCGGGCGCGGGAGCATGATCGATGCCCTGCGCGCGCTCCAGCGGCTCCACGACCCCGAAGCCGCCCAGGCCGCAGCCCAGCACTCCCAGGGGTTTCAATCCTTGAAAATCTCCGCCTCCAGAAGCGGCCTCTTCGCCCTCTTCGCAACTCACCCCCCGCTGGAAGAGCGCATCGCGCGGCTCGAACACGGTACTGTCTAGCTGGACCTTGTCCCGGGAGCCCCGATCCTTGACCTTTGTCGCAACCTTGTCGAAAAGCAGCCGGCTCGACAAAGGTTGCAACAAAGTCCTCCGCTGAGGTCATTCCGGGTCGAGCAGCTCGAAGCCCCGCACGTTGAGGTAGCGGTCGGTCGAAGGCTCGGGTTTGTCCGGGAGCAGGCGCAGGCGGATGGTGTGCGGGCCCGGGGCCAGGCCGCGCCGGGACCAATCGAAGGGCAGGTCGCGCCCCGGCCCGTACTGGTCGACGATGGCGACGGCCTTGCCATCGATGCTGATTTCGGCGCGGCCGGCGTCGTTGTAGCGCCAGCCCAGCCAGCGAATGCCGGCGCCCTCGAACTGGCACTCGGCGGCGGCTCCAACTTCGTTGGAAAAGCGGTGCGCGCCCGCGTCGTTCCAGTGTCCGGTGAATTTCACGTCCCGATGCGAGATTCGGGTGCCCATTCGCGGGTCCAGATAGACGAAGTAGCGTTCGCCGGCTGGGACGGAGTAAAAAGGGCGGGCCTGCACGGCGCTGTTGAAAGACAAGGTGAAACGGAGCGGTTGTTCAGGCACGGGCGACAGGATGCGCTCGAGGGCACTCACGTCCATACGGCGAAGCAGCTTCACCTGGGGCGCCTGAAAGGCCAGCACGACTGGGCCGTATAAGGCGGCTGCAGGAGAGGGTTGTTGGGGCGCGAGGGAGGAAGCCCACAGCTTCATGGGCAACCGCAAGGTGATTTCGTCGCCGTTCTTCCATAGGCGGCGGAGCGTGGCCCAGTGGCCGGCGTCAGAGTCCAGCGTGGCGTCGCGTCCGTTCACGGCCGCGCGCATGGGTCCCGCCAGCCAGGCGGGCTCGCGGAACCGGAGGCCAAATTCATCAGGCTGCGCCAGGCGGAGCGTCAGGCGGACCCGGTCCGTCTCCGGGAACCCGGTTGCCTGGGTCACAGTGACAGTCCCCCCGGGACGCGTCCACTGCACGACAGAGGGGACAAAGAGATTGACGGAGAGATTCCGGGAGTCGCGGAAGTAGATGAGGTCGTAGTAATCGCCAACAGCTTGGGGGCGGGTGCCGGTGCAGCAGGACCAGCCGAAGTCGGTAATTCTCTTGGCCCCGCCGTGGAGGCAATAGTCCGAGTAATAGAACACCCGGCCATCTGTGGTCATGGGGATGCTGGCGCTGAGGCCGTTATAGACGAGGCGCTCGATCCAGTCGCCATAAGCGGCATCGCCGGTAAAGGAGAGAAGATATTTGGCCAGCTTGAAGGCGGCCCAGCAACCGCATTGGGTTTCGAAGGTGTTGTGGGTGTCCTGGAGCTTTTGAAGGAGCCTGTCGCGGGGCAGCAACTCTTCGTCCGGACCGTAGCCGCCCGTGGCAAAGCACTGGTCGGCCTGGAGGTAGCGGCAGGCGTTCTTCACGGTATCCAGGTAAGTGGATTGGCCTTTAACGAGATAGGCTGCGGCAGCGCCGCCCAGAGTATTGACGTGGCTGTAGGCATGGTAGGCCGCAGTGGTGGCGCCATCCGGGCGCGGCGCGAAGATGTCAGCGCCGCGGGCATAAGCGTCCCAGTAATCATGGTATTCCCAGACCTCGGCGAATTGCCGGTACTTGACCTCTCCGGTGGCGAGGTAGGCGCGGTAGAGGTTCTCGCTCAAGGTGTACCATTCGGTGGCGGTGTCGTTCACGCGGCGGGAACGGTCGAGGTTCTTGAGCGCCCAATCGGTGATGCGGCCCAGAGCAAGCGGGGCCTCCTGGTTCCCGCAATAGAGGTAACTATCCACCAGTCCCCACACCATCTTGTCATAGATATAATGCGGGGCGTTGGGTTTTCGGGACGCGTAGAAATAGCCGTCCGGTTCGATGCATTTGGCCCATTCAGCGATGAGACGATTGGCTTTGTCACGGCAGGCGGGGTCACCCGTGCCGGCGTGCAGCCGCGCCAGGCCGGAGACAATCTGGCCGAATACGAGGAAGATGTCGCCGCTATACCACCCGCCCAGGTCTTTGCCGGGGGCCGGCCGCCCGGCGCGGGCGCGAAAGCCTTTCAACAGGTCGTCGTCGGGGATGGCCAGATAGAACTGGCGCACCTCGTCGACTTGGGTTTTGAGCGGTCCCGGTTCGAGGGTCACGCCGTGGTAATCGAACGGTTCAAGCAGGCGCTCAACGGCCGGCTGGGGCGTGCCGGCAGCAAGAGCGGAGAACGCGAAGGCAAGGCAGAGGCTGAGGCTGAGATTCCGAAGGAAGGTGGACATGTCAATCTCACCGTTTTGCTCAGCCTTGGCCTGGGATGCCATGCACCTGGGCCGGATTGGTGAAGAGGAGTTCCTTCATGACCTGTGCGGCGGCATCGAAGTCGTGGTAGAGAGTCGAGTACCGGTCGGCGACCAGGTCGGTGAGGGCATCGGCGACGCCCAGGCGCATCGAGAGGTACTTTGCGGCAACCATTTCGACGAAGCGCGCGTCGGTAAAGCCGCAGGCGATGGATTTCAAGGGCCCCATGCTGAGCTGGTCGCGGACCATGCGGGCGATCTTGTGGCGGCGGAAGTAATGCCACCAGGGGCCCGCCGAGACATTGCCGACCTGTTTGGCGGCATTGGCCATGTCGTTGTAGAGCATTTCGTGGGCGGAGATGTACTCGAAATGGACGTGCGGATAGCGGCGCCAGACAGGGTACTCATCCTGGGGCAGGTTGGGAATGTACTCGGGGAGGGACTGAATCTCGCGGGCCCAATCCATGAAGTGGCGGGCCCCGCCGCAGAGTTGGAGGCAGACCCCGAAGGGCGCCCCGGCGTCCTTGCGTTCCTTGCCGATGTCGTTGAGGGTCTCGAGCATTGCCTCGGCGACCGCGGCCATGACTTGTTTGCGGTTCTCTCCATCCAGTTGTGGGCGATGATGCACGATGGCCCAATCCACCGTCGCCTTCGAATAGGGACGACTGAAGCGCCAGTCCTGCGCCTGGAATCCGTCCACGTAAAGAATCCGGCTGCGGGGGTTGGTTTTGGGGCTGCGCAAGATGCTCCAGAAGAAGTGGCTCGTGGCCTCCTGGAGCGTCCGCACGTCCTTGATTTCGCAGTCGAAGTATTCTTCGAGGTGAACGATGTATTTTTCGGCCTGGAATTTGTGGCCCTGGGTGAAGAGGCCGAAATCGGTGGCGCGCTCGGGCCAGAAAAGGCCGTTGAAGTCGAACATGTTCCAGGCCTCGGGATGGGTCGAGCAGGTGAGATCGACGTCCTTGGGCCGCACGGGCGGGACCATCGGCACCTGGTCCCGGTTCTCAATGCTTGTGACGTAGGCGCGGATGTGGTGCTGTTCGAGGACCCTGGCGGCAAACTCGGGGTCGTTCCGCTCCGCCGCAATGGCGTCGGAGACGGCATCGAAGTGAACGGGGTCCAGGGGATCGATGTCCTTGGGCACGCCGCGATAAAGACGGAACATGTAGCGCAGCCACTCGGCATATTCGGAATAGCGGCTGTCGCGCAGTTGTTCGAGGAGGAAACGGCCGGCGGCGCGGCGCTCCTCTTCGGTGTTTGTTCCGACCATCCGGAGCGCCTCGTCGAGCTGGTTCCCGGCCCCTTCGACGATTTGGGCGAACCAGGAATAGAACAGCCCGTGAGTGGCGTCGGTCATCGTGCGGCGCACCAGGCGCCCCCGGCGGAGGCCCTCCTGGACGACGCTGCGCGGCGGCTGATTGACCGCGGCCTGCGTCCCGGCAAGATTGCCTGCAGCCAGTTTCTCGGTGAAGCCGGTAAGGTCATCCTGAACGTGGGTATGGGCGTCGATGGCCGGCGTAGCCAGGGCCAATTCCTGGAGTCGCGCGCGAATCTCGTCAATTTGCATAGGCTGTGTTTTCTTGGGTGAAATTACCAAAAAATGCGGGCTTTGTCCTATGGTTTATTTGTTCAGAGCCGTACCACGCTCCCACGCTCGACCCGCTCCACGCTCTAAACGCCATTCGCGGCCTTGCCTTGGGCGCCGCAAAGGGTGATCCACCGTCTCACGACTTGGGCGATGGCGGGTTTGATGGCGCCCAGGGAGGTAGGGAGCCAGCCGTTCTTGCCGTTGGCGTGCTCTTGGGCATAACCATCGCGGAAGGCCTTGCAGAGTTCGCTGGCGATGTTGACCTTGGCCATGCCCATGGAGATGGCCTTGCGAACGTACTCGGGTTGCGTGCCGGAGCCGCCGTGCAGAACCAGCGGCACCCGCACGGCCTGACGGATGGCTTCCAGGCGCTCGAAATCGAAGACCGGCAGGCGCGTATAGATGCCGTGCGCGTTGCCGATGGAAACGGCCAGGGCATCCACGCCGGTCTCCTCCGCATACCGGGCAGCTTCGGCCGGCTGCGTGAGGGTCGAGGCCTTGCCCCCTTCGACCGACACGCTGTCCACCCGCCCAACCGAGCCGATCTCGCCTTCAACAGTCACTCCCTTGGGATGGGCCTTGGCGACGACGGTTTTAAGGGCGGCGGCATTTTCGGCAAACGGGCGGGTCGAATAATCGAGCATGACGGAGGTGTAGCCGGCGTCCAGGCACTGCTGCACCAATTCCAGGGTGTCTCCATGGTCGAGGTGCAAGGCGGCGGGGCCGGGGTACTTTTGCGCGACGGCCTGGCAAATTCGCGCCAGCGTGTCCGGAGGATTGAGCGGAAACTCGCCCGGACCGCTCATGAGGATCACCGGCGCCTGCAGTTCCGTTGCCGCCCGGAGGATGACCTCGGCGACTTCGGCATTCCAGGCGCAAAAGGCCGGCACGGCGTACTTGCCTCGCCATGCAGGCTGCAACAATTCGTCCATCGGCACGAAGTTCATTTTTCTAAAAGACAACCTTGTTCAAAGGGTACTCGATAATTCCTTCGGCGCCAGCGGCTTTCAACGCGGGGATAAGCTCGCGAACGATATGCTCGTCGATAATTGTCTCGACGGCCACCCAGCCTTCCAGGCTCAAGCTGGCGATGGTCGGATTGCGCAGAGCGGGCAGGTCTTTGAGCAACCCGGGGAGGTTCTTGCGCTCGATGTTCAATTTCAAGCCGACTTTGTTCTCCGCCTCGATGGCGCCCTTGAGGAGCAAGGCCATGCGCTCGATCTTCTGCCGTTTCCAGGGGTCCTTCCACGACTCACGGTTGGCGACCAGGCGCGGGGTCGAGGAGAGCAGGGTGTCAACGATGCGCAACTTGTTGGCCCGCAATGAGGAGCCGGTCTCCGTGATGTCCACGATGGCATCCACCAGTTCGTGTGCTTTCATCTCGGTGGCGCCCCAGGAGAACTCGACCTCGGCGTTCACGTTGTGCTGCTGGAGGTATTTCCTGGTTTGGTTGACCAGCTCGGTGGCGATGCGTTTGCCTTCCAAATCCTTGGCGCATCTAATCGGAGAATCCTCGGGCACGGCCAGGACCCAGCGCGCCGTCTGGCGGGTGGCCTTGTTGAATTGGAACTCGCCCACTTCGTGAACGTCCGAGCCGTTTTCCTGTATCCAGTCATAGCCGGTAATCCCGCAGTCCAGGTAGCCATGCTCGACGTAACGGCTGATTTCCTGGGCCCGGATCAGGCGAAGCTCGAGTTGCTCGTCATCCACGTAGGGGATGTAAGAGCGGCTGCTGATCGAGATGTTATAGCCTGCCTTGGCCATCTTTGCGATGGTGGCGTCCTGGAGACTGCCTTTGGGCAATCCAAACCGTAGTATCTGTTTGTTCTCGTTCTTCATCATGCTGAAAGCTCGTCGGAATTAGCGGCCCTGGACGATGACGCGCCGGCCCTCGATGGCGATATCGCCGCGGGCGATCGCAGCGAGGCACCTGGGATACAACTCGTGTTCGGCGGCATGGATGCGCTGGTGGAGCGACTCCGGGGTATCGTCATCCAGGACCGGCACGGCCTGTTGGCCGATAATCGGGCCGGAATCGACGCCGGCATCGACGAAATGGACGGTGCAACCGCTTACCTTGACCCCGTAAACCTGGGCTTGCTTCCAGGCCTCGAGCCCCGGGAAAGACGGCAGCAGCGAGGGATGGATGTTCACAATGCGGCCTGCGAAGGCCAGCAGGAACTGACCCTTGAGGACGCGCATGAACCCGGCCAGGGCCACCAAGTCGACCTCGGCGGCCTGCAACGCCTCGACATACGCCCGCTCAGCCTCTTCGTCCAACTTGGCGCGGAATTTGCCCGGCGGGACAAACCGGGCGGGGATGTTCCGTTCCCGCGCCCGCTGGAGAATGCCGGCCTCGGGCACATCGCTCAGGACCAGGGCCACCTGGGCCGGGAGCTTGCCCGTGGCGCAGGCCTCGGCAATGGCAACGAAATTCGAGCCTGCGCCGGAACCCAGCACGCCAACCCGGAATGCTCTGCGGATTACAGATGCCATGGGGAGCGCATTTTGCGCGCGCGGAGCCGAAGGTTGGCCTCTTCATCATCGATGAATCGCTCTTGAGCCAGGTCCCAAACGACCTTGCGATTGAGGCGGAGGGCGATGTCGCTCAGGTGGCAGAGGGCGTCGCCGCGCACGGACTCGTCGATGGGGCAGATCGTTTCCGCGCGGCTCTTGACGCAATCCAGGAAGTCGCGCGCGTGGTTAGAGCTCTTCTTGAGCTGGATGGAGAGGGCCTCTTCTTTTTCATCGATCAGGCTCTCGGGCTGGAGGTTGATGCCCTCGCGGTCGACGTGGACCCAGCCATCGGTCCCCTCGAAGGCGGTGCCATGGCTGCTGATGCGGCGGTATCGCTGCTTCCATTCGTTGGCCTGGGGCCAGGGGTCGCTGGTCGGCAGTCCCTGGTTGTGGCCATTGGGGACGCCGACATAGTTGAGGGTGACGCCGCTGCCAAATTTCATATCCACGTTCCAGACTGTGGCGGTGTCGCAAGCGCCCTCGACATGGAAGGCGCCGCGTCCCTGGATTTCGAGCGGCCCGTCGAGCAGGCCGCCCCCGCCCCACAGGGCGATGTCGAGCGGATGGATGCCCCAACCGGCGATGAAGCCCAGGGCGTAATCGGTGATGAACCACCAGGTCTTTTTCACGCCGTCGGCGGAGCAAAGGTCCTGGGTATGGGGTTTGGCGGGGGCGGGTCCGAGCCAGAAATCGTAATTCAGGCCGGGGGGAACGGGCACGACATTGGCCGGGCCGCCGGGGGCGCTGCCGAGGGCCCAGACGTTGATGTGTTTGAGCTTGCCGATGCGCCCGCTGCGGACCAACTCGCAGGCCAGGCGAAAGATGCGCGAAGAACGCTGCTGTGTGCCGAACTGGAAGACGCGCTTGCACCGATGCACCTCGCTTCGCAACGTCCAGTCCTCGGTGAGGCTCAGGCCCATCGGCTTTTCCAGATAGACGTCCTTGCCGGCCCGCACGGCGGCCAGGGCCGCCAGAACGTGCCAATGGTCGGGCGTGGCTATCAGGCAGGCATCAATGTCGTTGCGGGCTATCACCTCGCGGAAATCGCCAATGGCCGCGCAATCCTGGTTCTTGTAGTGCCCATTGACAATCTGGCGGGCCTGTTCGCGTTGATCGGTCTTCACATCACAGACCGCGACGACCTGCGCATCCTGCTGCGCCAGGAAATTGCCCATGTCCCCCGTCCCCTGCGGCCCGACCCCAATGGCCGCCACGACAATGCGGTCGCTAGGGGCGACGTTGCCTCCCCTGCCCAGCGCGGAGGCCGGAACGAGCAAAGGAAGGGCCGTGACCGAAAGGGCCGCCCCGGTGGTCTGTTTCAAGAACTGCCGTCGAGTCGAGGAAAGGGTTTTCATAATGCGCGTGATTTTGATGTAGGGCACTCAAGCCCTGAACCGTTACAAAGTTACATAATCTCGTATGTCCGCCGATGCCCGCGCAGGATGGCACAAAGCGGGGACGGTGGGAAGAGGGATTTGAGGGCGCGCTGTCGGTCGGGTGCATCCCGGCTTTGCCGAGCGCGGTGGAAGCCGCCCACGGGACCACTGACCACGGGACCCCTGACCGCGATACCACTGACTACGGAGCGCATCTCGGCTTCGCTGAATGCATGAGATTAATGCAAATCTTGGGCAGTCCGAGAAGAGTTGGATGGGCCGCCTTGGTTGTTTTTCTT
>Ga0181524_10001400_pt1 | contig 27623 bp, 22 predicted proteins | sample PEATcosm2014_Bin_34_FD_119761 | JGI IMG/M metagenome (GOLD analysis project Ga0181524, IMG submission 119761) | Peatland microbial communities from MTU Mesocosm Facility, Houghton, MI, USA - PEATcosm2014_Bin05_60_metaG | ecosystem: Environmental > Terrestrial > Soil > Wetlands > Peat | place... | reverse complement strand
TTATCAGTTTTTGCACTGTTTCCCATCTTCTCATTTCCACGTGGTAGGCTACTGTTATGGAGTAAGAGATGCGAGCTGCGAACTCCGCAACGGTGTTAATCTCAACCTTGTGGCCTCCGCCGCGGCCACAGGAGGGTGAAAGTATGGTCAGAAGAGAAGGTTCCAGTTTTCAAGCCAGCCTCTGTGAATCGGTGGCCCAACGTCTCGCTGGGGCCTCAAAGGGAACAATTTGCACCCGCAGGCAAGTGCTGCGTGCCAGGTTATTGCTTTCCGGGCTGGCGCTCATAATGGCCGCGGGCAGTTGGCGTCCGATGCCCACTCTGGCCCAACTCCCCGCCGGGACACCTACCTACAACGCGAACGCGAAGTGGGTCACCGACCGTGGCAGCCAAGTTTTCAACGTCAAGGCCTACGGCGCGGTGTGCGACGGGACGACGGACGACACGGCGGCGATTCAGGCTGCGATTAACGCGGCCAATCCCAGCGTCTACCCTTCTGGTGTTGCGGGCGTGGTGCTGGTTCCTGGGACTTGCGCGATCAGCAACACGATTGCGGTCCGGGGCATCCTGACGGGTATAGGGGAGAACATCAATCCGACCGGCGGCAACACATCGGGAACCCTGAAATGGATTGGGACAACCAGCGTGCCCATGCTGCGGATCGGCGTCTGGTATGCCGCCGTCCGCGACCTGTATTTGCTCGGCAACTCCACCCATCCTCCCTCCGATGGCATCGTCATCGACGGCAGTACCGGCTACGGCGACCATATTGAGATTCGCGATGTTTACATCGGCGGTCCCCAAGGCGGAACCGTCTACATCGGCAACGGCATCACTTGGACTGGTAATTTCGGCGGTGATTGGGATCGGTTTGACCGTATTGACATCGCAGGATGCTCAGGGAATGGGATTAACAATTCTTCATCGTATCAAGCCACATTCGTTCTCATCGACCACTTGACCGTAAGCTACTGCGGTATCGGGGTCTACGAGAAGTCGGGAGTTCGCGGGCACAACTGGGGCCTGGGGTCTAATACAACTGCCGACATTCGGTTGGATAGCGGTTTTGTCATCGTGGATGGCATTGATACCGGCCCCACCCCCAAGATGGCAATCATCAACGGAGGAACGCTGGAACTGAAGAACGGAGAGTTTGACATTGCCTCTGGCACAACGATAAGCAATCCGGTGATTGACGCTTCCGGTACATCCGGCTTTTATAGCTTGCGACTAGAGAACTTCGTCTTCGGCCAGCTTAATACTCCTGGCCAACCACCGCAGGTTGTAGTCTGTCCATCGGGTGGCACATGGGATGCAGCGGCAGTGGTTAAGTTCATCAATGTTGCGGGGCTAGCCACAACCAATGTTACCTGCCCGTCTCCTTCCCCGAACACGGGCCAGGGTATGAGCGTTGAGTTTGATTCACCTCCCGGAATAGGTGATTATGGTACCCATGCCCGTAACCTCATTACCACTCAGACGATCCCAAACGGCATGACGCAGGCTTTCGACTGGCGGCGCTTCGACTATACCCACGAACAAGACTTTTGGGGTGGGCCGATTAATATACACCAATTATCCGGCTCCTCGCGGACTCCGACTTGCACACCCACGGGGAGCGGCAGTACCACTTACGGTTATCGTATTACGGCGCTGGCCAATAGCTACAACTTTGCGGGCGAAACCACGCCTAGCGGGGAGGTGACGTGCACAAATGCGGCGTCACTCAGCAGTTCCGCCTTTAATGTGGTGCAGTGGCTTACCGTCCTAGGCGCGACGGGCTACAACATTTACTGCCGCACGCCAGGCGCAGAACAGCTCTGCGGAACCGTTTTGGAAAACGGTACTGCCCCCGGCGCCATCCAGGGGTGGACGGATACTGGTTCTGTCACTCCTTCGGGCGCACTTCCAACCACAAACACGACAGGCATACTCCGGGGCGGCATAGATTATGAAGACCCGCACAACAACTACTACGATTGGACCCAAAACTGGCAAATCGACGGGAACGGCAATGCCAGCTTTGCCAGCGCCACGATTAATAGCCTTCCGGCTACCGTAACGGTAGCGAGCGGGCAGCTTGCACTAACCTCGGGGACGGCTGTCGGCTCTGGAGCGTGCGGCACTGCGCAGACGATTTCCAACTCCAATATCCTAGCGACCGATACCGTCAAGTTCGTTCCGGCTGCAGACGCCACTGCTGTGACGGGCTGGGGCGTGAGTTCCAGCGGTGCTGTGCTTTCTCTCTATCCGTCCGTGACAGCAGGAGCGGTGAGCTTCAAAGAGTGCAACAGCACCGCAGCCTCCATCACTCCGGGCGCACTTACGATCAATTGGGAGGTGACGCGATGAACTGGCTTCTGACGCTCGTTTTCTTTTTCGCTCATGTGGCCCCTTTCCCACAGATTTATTGGCCGTCACTGGTGCCGCAGCAGCCGCTTCCCAACATCATTGTGACAAGCAAAACCTGCGTTGCGAATGGCAGCGGGTTGAGTGTGTCGTGCACATGGAGCGCCAATCCTGCGGCTGGCGAGTCCATATTTTGCGGCCTGGTGAATATCAACACGCTGTCTGGGGCTGCCGTCACAGATAGCAACAACGACTCCTACAGTGGTGCGGGGTCTCCCTATAACTTCACGGTTCCTGGGGTCTCCTGGTGGATACAGATTTTCTACTTTACGAACCTGCCCACTTCCATCTCAACGACGACGTTTAGCATTCCGACCTCCAGTGCCAGCGCCAACATGTATTGCAACAGCGCCACCGGGGTCAAGGCCACGGGCGCTCTTGATGGATCAATTTGCACTGGCAAGATAACGAGCGCAGGCAGCACGGTAAGTTGCAGTTCTGCACTGAGCACGTCTGCGGCTGATTTAATCGTTGCACTTGGCGGTACAGCAGGTGGAGTAAGCCTTTCCCTTGGGAGTGGTTTCACTCTGGGCGCTACAACGAACAACCAGCAGGAGACCGAGTATCTCGTTCAGTCAGCCTCGGGGTCTGTTACGCCGTCGTTTGGAGTGTCCCCGAGCGCTGATGCAGGTATGGTGGGCGCGGCGTTCAAGCCGTAAGGAGCAGCGATGGCTTCATTCAAGCACCCGTAAGCGTGCAGGGGGCGCGGAGCGAGTTCGAGAACTATTGGACGGAATCCGTAGACAGCGGAAGTGGCGCGCCTGCCGCTGGTGCGGGCAAAGCGACGGGCTCAGCACGCAACCATTGGCTATTTGAGGTGTCTTTGCGAGCCTTAGAGAGAAGGCGAATCACACCTGCCCCTCTCGAGATTCATACAATTTTGCGAGAGGTTCCTGCGGCAAGCGGCTGAGCTGCCGCGTTTTTGCCCAAATGAGGAACTCGTACTCCGCCAACAAATGGCACAGAATGTACCCTGCTACCCCGTCGAGGAACCCCAAACGCAGGAAGTAATGGTAGGAGAAGCGAAACCAATGGGGAAAGGGCAGGCGTCTTCCCAAACGCTTTAAGCTTCGGCGAATGTTCACGGAGGCCGCCAGAGGATTCCGGGCAGGATCCTGCATACTTGCGCTTACACGCTTTCCAAGGTTTGCCTCCCAATCGGCATAGCGTGCATGCTTCTCCATGAATTGCTCAATCGAAAGGTAAGCGTAATGGTCCATAGGGGCAAGCAGCTTTCCGGCCTTGCCTCGCAATACGACGTGCTCATGGACCTCGTTGTCCCCTGCACGGCCGCTGAAATCGGGCATCAGCTCGTAGCGGCCCAGATCGCGCCGGAAGAGCCGCAAATTCCAGCTCGGGTAATAACCACAGTGCCGAATCCATCGGTCCAGGAAGTAGAACCGGCGATTGATGTAGTAGCCTGCTTCAGGTCTGTTTTCACTAACCACCTGGGCAATTTCGTCAGCAAGCGCTTTGGGAATGCGCTCGTCCGCATCAACGATCAATACCCAGTCGTGTTTGAGGTTGGCATTCTCAAGGGCCCAATTCTTCTTTTTCACGCCCCCGGCGCGGTAGTGGAACTGAACGCAGCGTGCCCCCAAATCCTCCGCCAATTTCACCGACTGGTCGGTACTTTGAGAGTCCACCACAACCACTTCGTCAGCCCAGGATACCGACTTGACACAATCCGCGATGTGGAACTGCTCGTTCTTAGCCGGAATCAAAACGGAAACGGGTACTCGCATAGGAATGCCTCGGAGTCCACCAGTGAGCAGGCAAAGCGCCTTTAGAACGGCACAACGGCTTTCCGTCGAGGGCCGTGAGGCAGTATGGGCCGTTCGCTAGCGGTGAGCGGCGGTGCCTGCCGCCTGCTGCGGACTGGCCTTAACAACCCGCTTCTTAATTGTCCTTGCAGGATTTCCGCCCACCACCGTCCACTCCGGGACGTCGTGGTAAACGGAAGCGGTGGCGCCTACCACGGCCCCCTCGCCGACCCTCACGCCGGGCCCGACGAAAGCCCGGGCCGCAATCCAGGCATAGTCACCGATCTCGATGGGCCTCACGACCAGCGGGAAGTCGGGATCTTCGTAGTCATGCGTGGCCGTGCAGAGGAAAGCGTACTGCGACACGGTCACGTGAGCCCCTAATTTGACGGGGGCGACACTGTAACAGTCCACATCATCCGCCAGGGAACTATACTTTCCCATGGTCAAGTTCCAGGGAGCCCATATCCGGCAGCGCGGGGAAAGGCCCGCACCTTCTTCTATGACTGCGCCGAAGAGGCGGAGGAGCATCCGGCGCCACCCGGCGCAGAACCAGGGGGAAGGCCGAAACAGGAGAAGCCAAGTGACCTTCCAGACCAAGCGTGCGACCTTGTTGCCGAGGCTTAGCCGGTTCCGGTAGAGGTTCAACATCTTCCTGCCCGTACGTGCAAGGACTGTCAGTCCGGACGACTCGCCGTCGCTCCGGCATCGACTTGCACTCGGACGGCGGCAAAATCCTCGAGATACATTTCGGCGACGCGTTCGGGATCGTAATGCCGCGCGGCCTCGTGGCTGCGGACAGCGATGGACATGAGCTCCCCATCCCCGCTGACGACGCTCTTCAAGGCACGGTACAGTTCTTCCGCCGGGCAGTCGGCGCGGTGCTCAAAGACATAACCCGAACGCTGGTCTTCGATGAAGTCTCGAAAGCACGCCAAGTTCGAAACTAAAGGCGGGCAGCCGTGCGCCATGGCTTCGAGCGGGGCCAGGCCAAACGATTCCCCATGTTCCGCCAGCGAGGGGTACACGAAGAGTTTGGCGCGCAAGTAGCAAGCGGCCAGGGCGTCGGCATCAAAAATCGGGCCAGCCAGTTCCACTTGGCTCGCGATGGGGGCGCTTCTCGACCTCAGTGACTCATAATACTCTGTTCCGCCTCCCCCTTGAGCCGTAGCCCAGGGTCCGACCACGATCAGCCGCCAATCGCTCACTCCCGACTCGATCAGAAGCTTGAATGCGTCGATGAGCAGGTGCACACCTTTTTCGGGATGGACGCGGCCGACGTAGAGGACCTCCTTACGCCGCTGCGGCCATGTCGCAGGCACATCCAGCGCGCTCACCGGTCCCGGGAGCGGATAGGGAATCACGCAAACCTTGCCGGCGGCCGCCCGGTCCTGGCGTATAAGAGCCTCCGCGACGGGGCGCGACACGGTCTGGATGCGGCTGGCGTGACGGTAAAACCGCGTCTGCCACTTTGGATACCGTCCGACGTGCACATACAGAGCTCCAAATCGGCTGTCGCGGATGAAAAGCGGCAGGAGGGGAGTGTTGGTGACCAGAATATCCGCCGCCGGGAGCACGCGCAGAACCCGCCGCACATAGCCAAGGTCACGCCAAAGCACGCCGAATCTCTTAGAAGAAAACTCGAAACCTTGCACGCGCACGTGATGGACGCCGTCGAGCCACTGGTCGTCTGGAAGCCCGGGGAATTTACGGGAGATGTGGGTCACCTCCTGCCCTCTTTTTGCGAACTCCTTGCCCAAGCTGAACCAGACTTTTTCAATGGCTCCCCCGCGGACCGGGGGTACGGGGTATGCGCCGCCCTGCACAATGGTGATCTTCATATCAAGTAGCGCGGGCGTCTCGCCCGCCCACAGGCAAGAGTGGCTGTGCTACTCGCGCACGCAATCGGGCTTCGGACCTGCTCCCAGCAACCATTGGTAAACGCTCACCATCTGTTCCGCCACTCGGGGCCAGGAAAACCGCTCCTCGACCAATCGTCGCCCACGCTCCCCCATCTGTTTTCGGTCGGAGTCGCTCATTCGGAACAAGGTTTTAAGACCGAGAGTCAGAGAGTCGACCGTAGGGTCCGCCCGCACTGCGGCGCCTTCGGCGAAACCCTCGGGGAGGTTGCACTGAGGCGTGAAAAGAACCGGGAGGCGCCAAGCCCACGCTTCCAAGACTGTCATGGGCAGCCCCTCGCTGAACGAGGGCAGGACGGAGGCCTCTGCTTCCTGAAGCGCACGGTCCTTCTTGTCACCAAAGAGCGGTCCTACGAATAGAACACTCTTCTCCATCCCCAGGTCTGAAACAAGATGCCTCAACACCCGCTCGTGACCCCAATCATCCGCGCCCGCAACGACCAGCGCCCAATCGCGAGCCTCAGGATCCGTTTTTTGGCAATTGGCCCATGCGCCAAGCAAGTTGGGCAATCCCTTCTTAGGGTGCAAGCGGCTTAGAAAGAGCAGAACCTTGCGATCCGGCGCGAAGCCCAGTCCGTCGCAGGGTTGCGCTACGGACGTTTGAGGCGGGAGTTCCTGCCCATTCGGGATGAGGCAGATGGGGTTCCGCAGCCCAAGCTCCCGAAAAGATTTGGCCTCCGATTCGCACAGCGCACGCAAACAATTAGCCCTTCGCAGGTGGGCGCCCTCATAGATCCAGCCGATCTTCTTTTTCCAGGCAGAGTTCCGGCGGGCCCAGGAATCCAGCATGCCGTGAGAGGAGATAACCAGGGGCAGTTTGGTTGTCCGGCACACGTCCAGGCTGGCAATGGAGGGGTACATCCAGATGCCGTGCACATGCAGCAAGTCCAGCCCGGCAGTCCGAAGTGAACGGCTGAGCGCGGGAGAGAATCCGAGGTTCATAGGGCCGACCACCGAATGGACCCTGACCGGAACGGCGCCCCAAGTCGGAAGGTCCGATTCGGTGAATCGATCCCTCAGGCCAAACACAACCACTGCTACCCCCTGCTTTTGGGTGTAGCTTACCAGGTTTCGAACAGACTGGAAGAGACCCCCGGCTTCCCTCGAGACAGACGCGACTAAGTTACCGACCCTCAATTTAAACCTCGCGTTTCAGGGCAAGCCTGAATGGGTTTGCGAGCGGCCGGCGCTCAGCGGTGGATGAGGAGCCATAGGAGTGTGCGGTCAAGCACGGACGCAGTACGTTGGGGCGCGGCCAGGGCGGCCCGTGCGGCTTTTTCGAGATTCTCCGCGAAGAGTTCCGGCGTCCAGCGGTTGACGATCTCCTGGCTCGCCCTCCCCATCGCCTCGCGCTCCGCTGCGGACATTGAAGAAAGCCTCAGCATGGACTGGCTCAGTTGCTCGACATTGCAGGGGTCAAATGTAAAGCCGTTCCGGCCCTCTTCGACGAGGTCGCGGGCGCATCCACAGTGTCTCGAAACCAGCACCGGCAACCCTGCCGCCATGGCCTCGTTAACGGTCAGGCCCCAAGTCTCACTGACGCTTGCAAGAACCGCCGCGCCGGCAAGTCCATAGTAAGCTGGAAGCGCATCGTATTGCGCGAATCCCGGGGTGGCCACGGAAGTTTGCAAACCCAACTGCCGGATTGTGCTCTCCACCTCCGCTCGCAGCGGACCATCGCCCACCAGCACTAAGCTCCAGGGATCCCGAGCGAGCGAGTGGTAGCGGCGGTAGGCCTCGAGGAGCCGCGGGAGGTTCTTCACGTCGATGAAGCGGCAGCAGGCGAGGAAGAAACGACCTGGAAGGCCTAGCCGGGCACGCAGGCCGGCGTCGGCACGCGCCCGCTCCGCACCCGAGCGAAAATGCTCGTTGTCCACCACGTCGTAGCCGAGAAAGATGCGGTCGCGCGGCAATCCCAATTCGGCCGTGTAATCGAGGTGCTTCGAACCCGCAACCAGCGCTGTGGAGTAGAGCGAAACCACCCGGCGCTTCACGCCCTCGCGGAGACGCGTTCGCCTCCAATCCTGCCACGTGCTATCCGCCATCAGGATGGCGGGCACGGAGTTGCGGAGAGCCCAGGCGAGGCCTGAGAGCGCCTCGGGTGATGACCAGCCGGCCAGCACCACCACGCGTGGGCGCTCACGCTCGAGCGCCCTCCGCGTCGCACGGGCCACCCTCGAGGGACCGGTATCATCTTCCTCGGTCTCGAACAGGGTGACCCTGCGGAATCCGTCGGCGCCGCGCACAACCTCCCAGTCACGCACCTTATCTTTGCCAAACGCCTCGATGCCGATGAGCCGCACTCGCCGGCCCGCCGCTCGCAGGCGAGCCAGGTGGTACGGTCCGAACCGGTTAAAGATCACAGCGACCGGGCCCTCGATTGCAGGGGCCGAGGGTTGGGGACCAGGGGCTAGGGTCTCGGCTGGGGCGCTCGTCACGGGTTGTTTCACGGTGCTGCAACTCCGCGCGCCAAGGCGAGCGCGGCGAGCAGGCGTTCTGCGTACTTTGCCACTGTGAACTCCTGCGCCCGCTCGAGCGCGGCGCGTGACATGCATTCGAGAAGATCGCGATTGTGCTGCAGCCTCTCGAGCCGCTCTTCGATCGCGGACGGATTGCGTATGGGGACGATGTAGCCCTCTACACCGTCGCGGACAACACTGCCCGCATTCTCCGTCGCGATAACCGGGAGGCCTGCAGCCAGCGCTTCGTAACAAGCTGTGGCTGACCCCTCACAAATCGAGGGCAACAGAAAGAGATCGGCCCAGGCGTAATGTTCGGCCATCCGGGGCCGGGGAACGGCGCCCGGCAGCTCGATATGCTCCTGCAGCTTTGCGGCCGCCTCCGGCCGGAGTCCGATCCCGCCGCACCAGCGGAACTCCGCCCATGCTCTCGCCGTACGCGCCGCCTGAAGAACATAGGGGGCTCCCTTACGCAACCCTACCTCTCCAGCGATGAGAATGCGCAGCCGGAGGCGGGGGCGAGACGCCCGCGCTGCTGGCGCCTGCGCCGCGCGTGCGTCCACGCCATAGGGCACGACGATGCAGCGATCCACCGGCCCCCTGCACTCGGCAATGCCCCGCCGCACGAACTCGGAGCCGCACACGATGAGATTCGCGTACTCCCACTCCGCCCGTTCCCGAGCGGCAAAGGCCGCACAGCAGGGCCCGACATGGCGTGGAGCTTCCCAGTCAGGCCAGGCGCTGTGCTCTTCGGCCAACAGCCGGTTTTCGACAAGACGGGGTGCGATAGTCTGCTCCATTACACGTAGCAGGCCGCGCTCCCGTGCATGCTCCAGCAACTCCAATCCCGCCGAGTTGTAGGTATAGACCGCGGTTGCGTTGCCGAGGCCGTGCCGAATGATGCGGCGGCAGAATTCCGCGCCCGCCCACAGGTGGGTTGCGGCAACTTCTTCCGGCGTCTGCGCACGGCGCTGGCGGATGTTGTATTCGATAGCGAATCGCGGCCAATGCGTAATTCTTTCGTACGGAATTCCGTCCGGCAGCCGTGCCTGCATGCGGCTCAGAGCCGCATTATTTCCCTCGATTGCGCGGAGAGCCCCCAGTAGCGACGGCCACGGCCTGGCAACGACGAAGTCCGTGTAGAAGCGTTCGAGCATTCCGGCGGCGTTCAGGATGCGCGGCACCGCATAATGCATCCGCGCCCCAAGCTGCGCAACCGAAACAGTTAGAGGCGCGTCGTGCGGCAGAGTGCACTCACCGGTCATGATCAGTATGATGAACGGGGTAACAGCCGAATGAGCTGTGCTACGCGAACGGTTAACGCCGGTTTCAGCATGCTATGCCCGAGGGTCATACCTAGAGGAATGCTCTCTGGAACCTATCCTCGGTGGAGATGGGACGTAAAGCGGCCCCCCGATGGCGCTCAGGTTCGGGCGAATGGGGCGCGGGGGCAGATGGGGTGAATCCATCAGCTCATCGAAAGCCCGGCAAATTGCATCTTCCCAATGGTCGAATGCAAACACATCGAGGAAACGCCGCCGAATCTCGGCTCGGCTAAAGCGTCCGTCGCGGCGCGCCGCCTCGAGTTCGAGCAGCCGAGTGGCGATATCCTGGGGAGATTCGGGGTCCGTACTCAGACCGATGCCGTGCTTGAGCAACAGTAGCTGAAGGCCAGTGAAATGGCAACCGAGAACCGGGAGGCCGCAGGCAAGGTACTCTGTAAGCCGCGTGGGGGCGCCAAAAAAGTTTCCCAGGTCGTTGTTGGCATACAGCAGGATTCCTATGTCGCTGCTACTCGTGTATTGGAAAAGGTCCTCGTACTTTTGCCGGCCGATGCAGCGAACGCGTTGCTCGATGCCCAGCCGCACCAGCGCCGCCTGTAACGCCGGATTGGGGTCGGCGGTCATGACAAGCCGGAAGCGAGGCGGCAGTGCGGCCAACGCCTCGACGAGTTTGGATGTGCCGCGCAGCGACGACCACCCGCCATGCACGATCGCCAAGACGTCGTCTGGGGAGGTGGCGCCCAACTTGCGCCGGACTTCAGGTGACGGTTCAGGGATAGGCCAGGCGGACGGCAGGTTCGGAGGCACAACCAGGGCCGGGGCCCGGAACCCATAGCGCGTCTGGTCGATGTAGGCGCGGTGGAATTCAGCATTGAGGTGAAGCCGCGCCCGCCGCGCCAGCTTTTTCTCGAGCCAGGCGTAGAGGCAATGGTCCAGGGGATCAATGTAGTCGGTGGAATGAAAAACCAGGCGCTTTCCGAACAGTGGACCTGCCAGCCCGAGCGCGGCGCGATAGGCAAGGACGTTCGAGTGGATATAGATGACGTCGTAAGGACCGGTCCGGGCGCGCTGCAGCCAGTCGAACACCCGCCACTCGTATGCCGGACCCTTCAAATTGACGTCCGCAATTTGGTGTCGTTGGCACGGATATGGAAGCACGCGTCCCATTACGGAATTCCCGGCGCACATACCCGCGACGGTGATACTCCATCCGTGTCGTGACAGGACCGGCAAAGCCAATTCCGGTAGGGGATTCTTACTCAAATCGTACGCGGTGAGTAGTATCAGGCGTTTCATCGAATCGGCTCGGTTGCGTGCTCAGCGGTCGCTCAGATGGTTCGGATGTTCCCCTGTTCGTCCCGGTACTGGATGGCTGCGATGGCGGAACTCCACTGCGGGTTCCGAAAAACCACAGCCTGGGCGAGCCTTCCCGTCCAGCGCGTGAGGCTTTCGGGCAAGGCGCTGGGCCGGCCGTGCCGTGGCCGGAGCAATCCGAGGCCGCTTCCAAACACCATATATCCGCGGGCCTCGAAGTCCCAGGGAAACCAGCCGGAGCGGTGCTCCTGGAGCAAGTCGCCCTGCAAACAATCGAGCTGCTCCATGAAGCCTCGCGGGGTTTCAACATAGATCAGCCGTCGAGCAAACCGCTCTGCGACCTGCAGCAGGCGGAGGCCGTCTTCACGGCTCAGGTGCTCGATAACGTGAGACATCACAACCACGTCGACAGGAGGCAGCGAGTCGAGCGGGAAAGTAAGGATATCCGCGCAGTAGTACTCGTCGTGCTCGCTTCTCCGCCGGGCGTTCTCAAGACGCTCCGGCGAGGCATCCAGTCCAATCGAGCGAAAGCCGTTCTTCCGCAAAGGGGTGAGGGGGCTACTCTCTCCGCAGCCGACGTCCAAGCCGGTTTTGAGGCCGAAACGGACCACAAGTTGGGCCAAGTAGCGCCTGGGAGCAGGGCAGACCCTTTGTATCCAGGAATTGTAGGCGACGACCTGCATAGCTCAGTTTGACCTCGGACACGTTGGTAAGGGCATTTCGCCGAACCCCGGGTCTTAAAGCTGACCTGCGTGAATCTCCTCCGCAACCCAGGGGATGACTTCGTCGAGGATTTCCGAGAGAGAGGTAGCGGCGCGGAAGCCGAGCAGGCGCTCCGCTTTGGTGGTGTCCGGAGTGCGGATCTGCACGTCGTACTCGTAAGCCGGATCGCTGACGTAAGAGAAAGGCGTGCAGGGGCCGTTGATCTTGTTCCAGATAAGCTGAGCGAGTTCGAGCACGGTGGTGGGCACGGCGGTGGAGAGGTTGAAGTCTTCGCCCAAAGCCGCCGGAGACTCGATGCAGAGGTGGATGCCGCGCGCGAGGTCGGCGCCGCAGGTGTAATGGCGGATCTGCTCTCCCGAGCCAAGGATGTGCAGGGGCTTTTGTCCCTTCAGCATCTTCTGGACGAGGTCTGGTACTACATGGGACATGGCGAGTCGCACATTGCCACTGTAAATGTCGTGGTTGCGAAGCGCTCGCGATTCCCCGATCCCAACGCAGTTGAAGGGACGCACAATCGTGTACGGCAGATGGTACTGCTCGTACGCGCCTTGGGCAAAATACTCCACGGCCAGCTTTTGAAAGCCATAGGTGGAGCGCGGCGGGGGCGAACGCCGCACTGCGGCCTCCGGGGTGGGAAATTCCTGCGTCGATTCGAACACCATGCTGGAGGAGATGACGGTGATTTTCTGCAATCGCCGATGCTGATGCGCCCAAATGGCCGCGTCGAATGCCGTGGCGGTGATGCGCTCGTTTTCGGCGAGCAGGTCGTAGGCCAGCTCGTGAAAGTAGGTGATCCCTCCGATCAGGGCCGCGGCTGGAACAAAATGGTCGCAGTCGGCAATGAGTTCCTTGATGAGTGCGAGGTCTTTGGCATCGCCTTGGACCAAGCGGTAATTTGGATGTGAGTCGTACGACTTCTTGACGCGGCCGTACTTGCTGTAGTTGTCAACACCAACGACGCTGTAGCCCGCCTGCAGAAGATCCTCGATGAGATAACCGCAGATGAAGCCGGCGGCGCCAGTGACGAGAATTCTCATGCTGATTTTTCCTTTTTCTCCCCGCGCATGGCAACAGGGTCCCAAAATCCCCAGATGTCAACCACGGTCTTGTGAGGGGGAATTTTCAAGTCTCGATACACGGAATGGGGAGCGCCGAAAATGATGATGTCGGCGCGGGCGATGGCGTCTTCCGAGGGGACCCAATTCGCGCACGGCACATATGGGTCGGTGCAAAGCACCTCACGCGCCTCCAGTTCCAACAGCTTTCTCAGCTTATACGAAAGGCTTTCGCGCGGGTCGTCCGAATCGCCCTTGAAGGCCATACCGAGCAACGCGACGGACTTGTCGGCCAGGCCCTTGGTCCGCAACTGCGCCACAATGAAATTCGGAAGCCCCTCGTTGATCAGCATGGCGCCGTGGCCCAGGAAAAAGTTGTTGCCTGAAAATGCCGAAAGCTGAAGGGTATCCTTTAAAAGGCAAGGGCCCGCTGCGAACCCCGCCCGCGCGAAGGCGGCCATGCGCGGGTAGTGGCGGGTCACCGCGTCGTGAATGCGATTGAAGTCGACGCCGTGAGTCTCAGCGAGCATGTAAAACTGGTTGGAAATGGCGAAATTCAGGTAGCGCCAGCTATTGGTGAACAATTTGGCCAGCTCAGCCTCGAGCGGCTCCAGGTCAATAAGCTCAACCGCCAGAAGACCGAACAATTCATGTGCTATTGCCCGCCCTTCGGGAGTGAAGGCGGCGACGATTTGAGGAAGCTGCACCAGTTCCTTCATCGCTTTGCCCTCGGCGATGCGCTCTGGGCAAAAGGCGACGTGGATATTTCGGCCGCAGTTGCGCACGCGGTCGTGCACCAGTCTCGTGACGCCGGGGTAAACGGTGCTGCGCAGCACCAGCAGCGCCCCCTCCTTCATGTCGTCAACGACCGCGTCGATGCTCCGGTAAACTTCCTTGATGGTAGGGTTCAGGTGTTCGTCAACCGGGGTGCCGACGACGGCGATGGCCACGTCCGCATCCCGCAGGCACCTGGTGTCGAGCGTCGCCTTGAGGCGCTTTCCAACCAGCGAGCGCAGTACTTCGTCCGCCCCCTCTTCGCGAAATGGCATTCGCCCGGAATTGACGGTTTCAACCTTCTTAGCATCAATGTCCAACAGGGTGACCGCCTGGCCGCATTGGGCAAACGCAAGTCCTAACGGCAGACCCACGTGCCCGCAGCCGCCAATGACCACAATCCGCCATTTCATACCGTCAACCTCCAAACACCTCGGGGCAGCCGAGACTGGGTACCGCAATCAACGTTAAAGCCGGAGGCCTTCACTCCCCTTGCGGGTGGTGTGAAGAGCCGCCTTCACAGCGGAAGAGGACTGCGGCACAAACCGCGAGTCGCGTCCGGGCATAGCGTAACCGTAGGGTTGAGCCAAGGCGTGCATTGATCCACGCCATCGGGTGAAGGCGGCCAGGGGAATGACAAACATGAACAGTGGCAAGTAGATGGCATAGACATCATTGGTGACGGCGGAGACTGCGGCGGTGGCCGAGATACAATAGACTACCTGCGACCAGAAATCGCCTGCCCGGGCCCGAACCCAGTGGCCCTTGAGCCAGCGTGCAAGAAAATAGAAACAGGCCGCGCCGAAGTACCAGAACTGCTCGAATACACTGTAGGGCCCGCTGCGAACCATCCCAGGAGGTATCACCCAGCCCAAACGATTGTTCTCCGTGATGGCCGAGGGGAGATCCAGGAAAAGCTTTCCTTTGAGGGTATCGCCGACGAGCAGCTTGGGAACGAATACCTTCACAAATTCGTTGTAAAAACCGCCGCCGAATTGGAAGCGACCTTCGGTGTCCGTGATCTCCATCAAATAACACATGCTCCAGAACTCGCCGTCGACCCCAGTAAACACGCCACCCATGATGTCCGAAACCGAAACCTGCTGGAGTTGATCCCAGTCCCCTCCGATTTGGCTGTACTTGCGGGTAGCAGGGAGGATGAACATGGCTGCCATGGCCAATGGCGCCAGGGAAACCGCCAGCCACCGGGGAGGCGCGAAATCCCGGCTAAAGAAAAGGACACCGGCTGTGATTACGACGAGCAGGGCGAGTTCGTTTCTTCGACCCAGCAAGACGGCATTTGCCATCACGACCGCCAGGGGGATCGCGGCGGGCAACAGCAACAGCCAGGAGCGTAAACGCAGGGCAGCCAAGGCCACCAGCACAAAACCCAGGTACAAATAAACCGTGAAGAACCAGTAAACGACCGGGAGGCCCGCCCAGTGCAGGCTATAGCTGCCGCGGGTGGAATAATGCGCCACCACTCCTCCGCTCAAGCTCGCCAGGGAAAGGAATCCGATCAGCCCGACAATAATACAGGCGATTCCCACTCTGTGCATCCATTTCAGCGAGAACGGGAAGCGGCGGGGAGCGGCGCGCTTGGCCCGCACTGGCGCTTTCCATCCTAAATAGACGGCGAAGGCACAGAGGCAGCACATGACCAGCCCCTTGATCACCCCGGCCTCGGGGACCATGCCGGGGTTCCGCACGACGCCAACAGCCTGCGTAAACAGAAACCCAAACAAGCCGCACCCGGCCAGAAAGCTGAATTCGAAGATGCCGCCGCGCCGCAACAGGCCGTCGACGATGAGCAAAAGGCAAGCGGCTCCAAAAAGAGCGAGCAAAACAAGGGCAATCACGTCTGCATTCCTCCTCCTGCCAGGAACCGCTCCCGCGCGCACCGCAGCAAGTTCTTGATGGGGAGCGGCAACCAGTGCCACCAGCCCGGCCGGAAGCCGCGCGGCACCGACCAGTTCTCCAGCGCCACCGGTTGGCGAAGCGCATGCCGCGTCCCGATGGTGTCCTGTATGAGCGCAGCATAACGCTCACCCTGTTCGGCAAGGCTGAACCTCGATTTCACATCCGCCTGTGCTGCCGCTCCGGCCGCCCTAAGCAAACCCGGGTCTGCGGCCAGCCGTGCCAGGTGGTCTGCCGCGGCGCGAGTGGAGCCAACGGGAAAAAGGAATCCCGTGCGTCCATGCTGGACGACGTAGTCCGTCACCCCGTGGATGCGCGAGGCAACCGGCACACAGCCAACCGCCATGGCTTCGAGTGAGACATAGCTGAGCCCCTCGAGACGCGAGGGCAGCAAGAGAACGTCGTGGGACCTCAAGAGCGGTTGCAGACCATCCGGCGGAAATTTCCCCATGAATTGGACGCGAGACCCAAGCCCGCGGCGCGATACAGCGTTTCTGAGCTTATCCAGGTCGGGTCCGTCCCCCGCCACCGTGAGCCGGACGTCCGCTCCCGCCGCGATGGCCCGCTCGAGAATCTCCGGAATCCAAAGGACTCCCTTTTGTCCATCCTCGACTCGACCCACGTAGACCACTCGAAGCGGCGCCCCTGGATTTCGCTTGGGACGCTCGCCGTCTGTAGGCGCAGGCACGATACCATGCGGTATCCAAGCCGTGCGGGCCGCGTCGAATCCATGATAACGGATCAGATCGCGCTCGATCCGCGGGCTGATCGCCACGGTGTAATCAACGTAATCCCGCATGGCCTTCGATACCCGGTAGGTCATGGGCGAGGGATGGTAGACGATGAAGATGCGTTTGACCTCAGCCGGCAAGCAGCTCGCGAGTCCGGCGCCCGTCGCCGCCGCCACGGAACTCAGCAGCACAGCCGGAATCTGGTTCTCCCTGACATAATCCATTAGCGCTTTGACACGAGCGCGGTCATCCTCAGCCTCCGGCGCGGCGACCACGCCGTCCGGGCATTCGTCGTAGATGCCTCGGGCGATCGCTGCCTGAGCCTCCTGTCTTCCCGACCCGAGCCAGGAGACGCGGATACCGTTTGGGGCAAGGCTGTCCCGGAGATTGATGAGGAAGGTTCTTAACCCACCCACCGGTGGAATGCCAAGATAGGCTACATTTGTCATGGGACTACGCCCCGTGCTTTCACGGGGTCGACGGTTTGCCTCGAGCTCGAACCGCCTCGGTCCGGCGCAAACCGAGCGCAAGCTTGACCATCAACCGCCAAAACGCTCGCGTGCGGACAGTTGCAAGAGGAGAGAGCTTCCAAGCACGGCCGAGGCAATATCTCCAGTCGTCTGGGAGGAACGCGCAGGCGTCTGCGGTGCGCGTCCACTGGCGCACGAGGAGCCTAGCCACGGCCGGCCAATCCTCCTGATGAAGGACGCCACTCTTCACGGCCGAGACGGTGATCTCGTCAATCGCTTCCGCGAGTGCGCGCAACTGCCGCCGGTTCAATGGAGAATCCAGCTTTGCGGTCAACCCACAATCGCGGGCCGTATACGCAGCCAGGGGTCGCGCCAGGTACGCTACAGAACCTTGCGCGGAAAGACGAAGCCAAAGGTCCAGGTCTTCGCCGTAAGGGAAGAAAACGCCGCGATCCTTGAAGCCGCCCGCCTGAGTAAAAGCTGACTTGCGAAACATAACCGTGTTGGATGCGCACGGATTGCGGTCCTTGAGGACAGAGAGCAAAAAGGATCGGCCGTCCAAAACCTTGTCCTCGCGCCACCAATCAGGGTAGAGGCCAGCTACCTTCCCCTCCTGGTAGCTGTATGCCTGGGTGAAGACAAAGGCACAGTCCGGGTTCAAGCTTAGGACACGCTCGCATTCGGCCAGGTGCTCCGGCAGCAGCCAATCGTCGGCGTCGAGCTTGACCACCAGCGGCGCCGTGGCGGCGGCTATACCCGAGTTGAAGCTCGCCACCGCCCCCATGCGGGGCGTACTCGCGCACACGCGGACTCCCTGGCGTGCGAAGGACTCGGCGATTCGGACCGTGCCATCAGTCGATGCGTCATCCTTCACCACCACCTCAACGTCCTTGAGGGTCTGTCCCAGGACAGATTCGATCGCTCGCGCTATGTAACGCTCGCTCTGATAGCTGGCGACGACAACGGTCACGCGTGGCATAGATGCTATAAGCCCGGCCTCTCGCGTGGGTAGTACCCTGGGTAGGCACAGTGACCATGCCAGATGGCGCGGAAGATGGGGGCAAGAAGGTGGAATTCTCGCCCCCGAAGCCTCCCCAGGATTGCCCTGGGGTAGAGATAGGAAAAGGCATAGAGGTTAAACACGATTTGATGCCATGCCGTCCCGTGGCGGCGGACAAGCCATACCCGGTTGCGCGTGGAGCAAAACGTGTACAATGGCCGAACTCGTTTAATCGTCTCACTAACAAGATGCTGCACCCCCGGACTCGCCACAACCTTAAGTTTGTAGCCCGCCCGGCGGGCACGAAAGCAAAGATCGGCGTCCTCCCAATATAAGAAGAAGCTTTCGTCGAACATTCCGGTCTTCGCGGCTGTTTCAGCCCTGATCAGGAATGCGGCCCCACTGACGAAATCAAACTCGCCCAACTCGCGTTCGCCGGGACACGTGGAAAGGCGGGTAGTCCGCATGGTAAAGAAATTCTGGTGCAAGAAGCAGAGCGAGGAATCGGGAGGGCGCCCGTCGAAACCTGGGCAACCAACGATTCCTACTTTTCTATCGCCCTCCATCGCTTCTACGAGCGGGGTGAGGCATCCCGGCTCAACTATCGTGTCATTGTTCAGGATGAAAATGTAATCGGCTCCGGCCGCCAGGGCCTTGGCAACTCCGCGGTTGTTGCCCCCCGCATAGCCTTCATTCTTGTCATTGACCAGGATTTCGATGCGTGGGTCGGTGAAGGCTTCCTGGAATCGAGCTACCGAATCGTCGGCGGAGGCGTTGTCTACCACGATCACGCTGAAGTTAGGGTAGTCAAGTTTAAGCACCGACTCAACACAGTTGAGCGTAATCTGCCTGCCATTGTAATTCAGAATGACGACGCAGACGGATGGGAAAGGTTTGGCCCGCATGAATAGTTGACCCTAAACAGCCACTCCGCAGTCGAAACAGCCCTCCGGGTTGATTGCAACTGGACCCGGGACCATCTCCCACAAAGCTCACGGCAGGGTGAATCTGCCTTGGTAAAACTCCTTCAGCGCCAGCCTGGTTTTTGCCGATGACCATGTTTGAGTCAGAAGAGGGAGCACTTGAGCCGTGTAGGCTGCCATTGCCTGTTCATTGTCCATGGCTTTGATATCCCCAACAATATTGTCGGCAAGGGAGTCCCAATCCGGATAAACAGTGGGCAAATCCTTGAATTCTGGCGTAAAGAAATCCTGGTTATAAACAGCGAAGCCGACTCCGCCTCGAAGAGACACCCCGATGAAATAGTCATCAAGGCCTTCCCCAAACGTAAGTGACCACTTGGCCACCTGCGCCAGCTTCAGGTATTCCTCGAAACGCATGCCCGAAATCACCTGAATCTGTAAGTGTGGCAGTTCTGAGGATATCTTCCCTAGAACGGCATCGCGATGCGGCGATGGATCAGGTGAGACAATAAGCAGATTGCGCTTCGTCTCATAGCTGGAGACGACGGGCTCGTGCGGATAGGTAAAGGCCGGCAGGTGATGCACTGGGACTCCCCACCTTCGCCGATACTCCGCGGTGGTATAGCTTGGATGCGCCGTGGTGCAGGACAGTTCCGGCACCGCCTCACGAAGGCGATGGATAGCGATATCCGCCGGCATGTGCAGAATATTCTGGTTCAGGATGTTTATCCGCAGTCCATGCTTTCGGCGCAGTTGCGCGAGACGCCTGCCGCCCATCTCCAAGAAGTACGGCACGGCAATATTGGGAATGTGGACCAGCATTGATTCTGCTCTGCGACATAGGAGCGTGACCAACGCGTAAGGGTAAATTGTGATAGCGCCGTCCACACTTCTATAGCGCCACTTGCCCCTCCACTGTCCGGGGTAGTAACACATAAGCACTTTGGCGTGATGCTCATTACTCAACTCGATAGAGAACCGGTACAGGTTGAAGATCGAGAGAATCCCGCCGTCGATTTGTTCGAGCCCCGGGACCAGGAACACGATGATCCTGGGACTCCGCATCGCGCCCGAGGCCCATAGGGACGCGATCTGCACGGGTCCAGCTACGACGCCGCGGCACAGCGTGCCGACCACGCTCCTAAGGATTCGGAGAGTCTCAGAGACCCTCTCCTTCATGGATCCTGTCCCTAGAGAGCGGTGGAGGGCGCCGATGAGGTGCCTGGGGGCTCGGTAAGGTGGGGAATCGCGCATACCGTCCTACTGTGTACCAAGAGGCGTCAGGCTCGATGGTCAAGCAGCATCTCGAGCATGGAACAGTCAAACGTCGGGATCCCGAGCTTCGTCGAGATGGCGCAGCGCTCGCTAAAGCTATCGTCAATGAGGATAGCGTTGCTCTCCGTCACAAATTCTGATTTGCACGCCGGGCGAGGGGGCACGCAAACAACCTGGTCGAAGACGCCAAGAAGCCGGTGGCTACGGAGCGTTTGCTCGGTGTTCTCGGCGTGGCGCGTGAGCAGGACCAGCCTCTTATGGTTGTTGATGCACTGGTAAAGAAACGCGATCAATCGAGGATTCACCCTTCCCCTGACGATCAGGGTATCATCCAGGTCGACATAGACCACGTCGTAATGGAGATTGTGCCGATAGCGGTTCACGAGCGCGCGATCCAGACTAATCTGGAGAGCATTGGTCATCACCCTTATGGGAAGGCGCTCTTGTTCGTAGATGCTCAGCAACGGAAAATTAACACCCATAGCCCTGTGCAGGGCCATCGCCCCGGCAATCCGGGGCGCGATTTCCAGGAGCTTGAGAGAACCTTGCTCGTCCCTTTTCATTTGAAAGAACCACGCCCCGTGAAACTCGAGGACAGAGCTAATCGCGCGAGCGTAGCCCTCAAACTCGCCCGAAGCCACGGGACTGGTGCCCACCGAAATGCCGCTCCGGACCCTCTCCCGCAGCCGTGCGCCGCAGAATAGGATGCCCTGCTCACGGTCGGAAAAACAGTCGATGGTATATTCGTCACCTGGCACGTACTCCAGGATTAGCGGCTTGGGGACCTGGCGGAGGGTCAGTGCCAATTCGCAGCGGTCATGCGCCAAGTGGGTGTTTTGAGATCCCTGCCCGCTGTCCGGCTTGACGAAGACTGGATAGCGATCGACCGAATCCAGCATTTCGTACACCTTGGGAACGGGGACGACGTCCCGAAGCCGGCGATAGGTCTGACCCTTGGACCGCGTGACTATGCAAGTTTCCAGAGGCGAGGTTACTATTTTCGCGTTGATGCGCTCTGAGTTCCCTGCCAATGCCACCAGCACGTCGTCGTAGGCCGGGAAGACGTAGCGAATGCTCAGGCGCGAGACCAAATCGTTCAGGGCCTCCAGCCAGCCCGGCGCCTCGATTCTCGGCAGTTCAAAATGCTGCGCGTAAACGTACGGCGCGTGGTTTGGTATCCCGAGTCCAGCAGAAAAGAGCTGTACCTCTTTGCAATCGCGCAACGCGCAGTTGATCTCAAGACCGATCTCGGTGCCACCGGGAAACACGAGAACTCGAAAGTGTCTTTGGGGCCGGTCAGTCATGAGAATCTCAGTCCGCGCGAACGCCGGACTCGATGCTCCGTCGCACGCGTGACGAAGGGTTGCTGAATGACTCCAGAACGATTTTGCCGCCCGACCCGAAAAGGTAGCCGCCCGCCGCCAAATGGACGCGGTCGCCAACGAATATGCCGTCTACGGCTTCACCGCTAAAATGAGGTCTTCCCTTGGATTCACGCCGAATCTCAAAGGGTCGAACTCGGACAGCGACTTCGCGTGTGGGTGCACGTCAAGGTGAAACCCTGATTCTTCGATCCGAGTAAACAAGTCGCGCCCGTACACCCGAACGTGATCTTGTTGCCCGTAAAACCGCAACCTCAAGGCGTCGGTGTTGATTGACGAGTCCGCGAACGAATTTGACAGGAGGGAAGAATACGGCGTCTGCAGGATTGCAGATCCGCCCGGTTTGAGTATTCGAAAAATTTCGCTGAGCGCGCGCCGGTCGTCGGGGACATGCTCAAGAACGTGGTTGCAAACCACGAGGTCAAAAGATTCGTTGCGGTATGGAATAGCAGTGATATCAATCTTTTGGATGTCGGCAGAAAAGGGCAAGAGATCGGCCTTTACATGCAGCGCCGGATTCTGGCTTGAGATGCGTGGAGCCAGATTGTCCTCCGGGGCGAAGTGGATTATCGAGGCGCCCGTCATTCGAATCCAGAGGTTCAGTTTATCCAAGAACATGAACAAATGACGCTCGCGGTCATTGCAGCGACAGTAGGGACAACGGAAGTTTTCGACATCGCTGCCAATGAGATCCAGTTCTCGAGGAAATGGAGGTACCGATGCGTAGCCTCCAAACAAGGGAATGAATGCCCGGAAGTTCTTCTTACAGATGTAACAAGATTTTGCGCTCCCCAGAAAGCGACTGATGGCCTTCGCCGAGTTGAGTGGGTGGGCAGCACCGCGCACGGCGCGTAGGACGAGTCTTGTCGGCATCGCTACCAAAGCCACTCCATTCATTCTACGGTTGTGGCGACCACCGAGCGAGGATGCCGATCAATTCAAACGAAGTTTGAGTGACGGCTTCGACGCGGAGCAGGAAGGCCATGGCCACGTAAACGGCAATCCCCGTGCTGACACCTGCAAGAAGCAGCAGGGGCGCGTTCAATGTGGTGACCCAGGCGAGGGCGCCCACAATCAAGGCCATGACGGCTGTACTCAGAAGGGGCTTCGACATATCCTTGATTTGAGCGGCGATGTTATAGTCAATGACTCTCTGCGCGTAGCCCGCATTGACGCCGTAGCAGAGCAAAGAGACGACGAAAATGCCCCATACCATGGCCATGACGCTGATGGGCACGGTGACCGCCAAGGCGGCGGCGATGAGCACTTTTTTGACCACCTCCGCCCTGAAGTAGAGATCCGATCGTCCCGTCGCCATCAGCACGTCCAGATTGGCCACGTGCAGGGGCAAGAAAGCCCCAGCCACGGCCAGAATCCTTAAGTACGGTACACAGGGCAGCCACTTGGCGCCGAAAAGCACCAGGACAATGGGCTTGGCCATCAGTGAAATCCCCACCATCATTGGCATGACCACCGCCCCGATGGTAGTCATGCATTTTCGCATCGCTGCTTTCAAACGCACGCGGTCGCCCGAGATGCTCGAGAACATCGGGAAAGTGACCTTCGACACGACGCCCTGGAAGACAACGGCGGGCACTTGCTGCGTCGAGTACGCCCGGGTGAAATAGCCAAGATCAACCGGGCCGAAAACCTTGCCGATCAGGAGCAATTGCACGCGGTCAAAGAAAGTGCTCAGCAGACCCGCACTCAGCACGCGCGACCCAAAGTGGAACATGGAGCGGAGCGAAGCGAGGCTCGCTTTAACCCGCGGCCGCCACGAAACCAGGGACCAGACCGCCAGCGTCGAGGTGAGCGCCGCGGCGTTCGCCTGGATGGCCAGGCTCCACACGCCCCAGCCTCGCCAGGCCAGCACCACGGCCACGGCGCCCGAGACGGCCGAGCCCGCCATTCCCACCTTCCATTGGGTCTTGAAGTCGAGCTGCCGGCTCAGCAGCGCGAATTGCACCGACCCGCAGGCGCCAATGAAAAGGTTAAGGGCCATGAGCCTCGTGAGGCCAGTTAGAATGGGCTGTTTGTAAAACCGCGCGATGGCCGGCGCCGCCAGAAACATCACCGAGGCCATGGCCAGGCCGGAACAGATGTTGAAGAGGAAAACCGAGGTTTTGTCCTCCTCCGTAAGCTCCTTTCGCTGGATCAGGGCCGAAGCGAAGCCACTGTCAACGAATGATCCCGCTATGGCCGTGAAGACAATGATCATCCCCACCAGGCCAAATTCCCTGGGAGTCAACAAACGGGCTAACAGAATCGAGGTGATGAATTGGATGCCCTGGCGCCCAAACGTATCCGCCGCGCTCCAGACGACGGCCTTGAGCGAGCGTTCCCGGAGCCCTGCTTGCCTGTTTTCCGTTTCCGCAATCACGCCGCACCCACGGCAACGTTCGGTACGCCGCTTCTCCTCCCGGCGGTAAACGGCCTTTGCCGCTCCTGGATGTGCCGAATGATTTCGCAGATCCGCACCACGTCATCAAGGGCAAGGTCGCTGAATATGGGCAAGGTGATGATCCGGCTCGCCACGCTTCGCGCCACGGGCAACTCACCTTCCCGCACCATGCCCCGATAGCAAGCGAAATCCGTGACCAGGGGGAAAAAGTACCGCCGTGCGAAAACGTTCCATTCCTTCAGCCCATTGTACAAGTCGTCGCGGCTTGCCCCGAACTCCTTCTCATCGACCTCAATAGGAAAGAAAGCGTGGTTATATTCGACGCCCGGGGCCGGCAGCGCCGCGGTGCGAATACCGGGAACGGACTTCAGTGCCCACCCATAGGCCTCCGCAAGCTGGCGTCTTTTCGCCACAATTTCACCCATCCCCTTGAGCACCAGCCGCCCCATGAGCGCCTGAAGCTCGTTCATCTTGGCGTTCGTGCCCGGCATCACCACTTCAACTTCGTTCTCGAATCCGAAGTTCTTAAGGTAATCGAACAGCCGGCGCAGCCTGGCGTCGCCGAACGTCAACATCCCCCCTTCCACGGAATGGAAAAGCTTCGTGGCGTGGAAACTGAACATGCTCAAGTCCCCGAATTGCCCGACCGGCCGGCCGTTGACCCGCACCCCGAAGGCGTGGGCTGCGTCGTAGAGCAACTTCAGATTGTGTCCGCGCGCGATCCGCTCCAGTTCTTCCAAGCGGCAGGGGTGGCCGTACACATGCACGCCGAGAATCGCGCTTGTCCAGGGAGTGATCGCCGCCTCCACTTGTTTCGGGTCCAGGGTATAGTGTTCCGGCTCGATATCCACAAACACGGGTCTCACCTTATTCCAGAAGAGTGAGTGCACCGTCGCCACAAAAGTATAGGGCGTCGTAATCACGTCCCCCGTGATGCCCATTCCCTGCAGCGCAATCTGGAGGGCCAAGGTCCCGTTGGCGAAAAGGCAAAGATTCTCCGTCTCGCAGAACTCGGCCATCTCGGCCCTAAATTTCTCCACCATCGGGCCGTTGTTGGTCAGCCAGGCCCGTTCCCAGATTTCCGCCAGTCCTCTCTGGAACTCCTCCAGCGGGGGGAGAAAGGGCTTCGTCACGTAGATCGGCTTATCGAACGGTTTGATCATGCCAGGGTACCTTCGCCGAATTCACAACTGAACATTCACAGCGTCGCGGCATCAGGACTCTTTCGGCTTCCCTCCGTAGCGATGGGAATAGCTTCCATAATAAGCGCGATAGTAGCCGCGATAGTACGCGCCATAGTAGGCGTAGTAGCCCTCGCTGCGCGCATCCCACTTATTCAGGACGCCGCCCAGAACTCTTCCCCCGGCGCTGCCGAGGATCTTCTGGGCGCGCACCAGGCCGCGGCGCGCCATGACGCCGCTCTCGACCACCAGCACGGTTCCATCAACCATGCCGGAGAGAATCGTGGCGTCAGTCACCAGCAGCAGAGGAGCAGAGTCGATCACGACGTGGGTGAAGCGCCCGCGCAGCTCATTCAAAACCTTTTGCATGGTGGGCGAGGAGAGGAGGTCCGCCGGATTGGGTGCCTCCGGGCCTGCCTGAAGCACCCAGAGATCGGGCACCGGTTCATACTGGCGCAGCGCCTCATCCAGGGTGTGGCCCCCGGAAAGGACCGTGCTGAGCCCGGCGCCATTGGCCTTGATGCCGAGCGCGCGAGCGATGCCGGGGCGGCGCATGTCCGCATCCACCAGCACCACGGGGACGCCACACTGGGCAAGTCCCATGGCCAGGTTGAGGGCGGTGCAGGTCTTGCCCTCGCCGGGCTGGGCGCTGGTGACGAGCAGAGCCTGCGGCGGGCGCGGGGCACTCGAGAGCAGAATGGCGGTGCGCAGAATGTGGTAAGCCTCCGCCAATGAGGAGGTGGGGTGTCTCAGAACGATCGATTCCACCGCGCCACCCTGCGGCTGGGTCTTGCCGCTCCCCGCCTTCAGCCAGGAGGAGCGGGCCAACGGCACGACGGCCAAAGTGGGGACGCCGAGGATGCGTTCCAAATCCTCGGCGCTCTTGATGGAAGTATCCATGCTCTCCTGCACCAGAGCGAGAGCAATCCCCAGCACCAGCCCGACCACCAGGCTAAGCGTTATGTTGTACGAAGTCCTGGGGCGCACCGGATAGGTGGGAACCAGCGCCGAATCGACCAGGTGGATGTTGGTGGCCCGCAAGCCCGCAGAGACCGTGGCGTCTTTCAGGCGTTGAAGCAGGCTGGAATAAAGCTGCTGGTTGGTCTCAAAGTCGCGTTTCAAAAGGTTGTGCTCGATGGAGAGTTGATTCAGCTTGCCCACTTCTTCCTTGGCGTGCGCCACCTCTTGAGAAAGAAGCCTCTCGCGGCTCAGGACCACTTGGTAATCGTCGCGGATGCGGGTCACCGTGCGCTTGCGCTCACGCTCCATCAAGGACTGGACTTCGTTCATTTGGTCTTGCATCCTTTGGACCTTGGGGAAGTTCGGTCCATACTGCGCCACCGCATCCACGTACTGTTCTCTCAAATCCGCGTATTTTGAATCCAGACTTTGCAGTAAGGGATCTTGCGAGCTGAGCATGGCCTGAGAATCGTTCGAGGTCACCGCCTCGTAAAGTGATTGCTTCTGAAAGCGCTCGTTCTGGGCGCTGGTCAAGTCCCCATTCAAAGCCGCCAGCCGCTGCTCGACCACGGACGACTTGTCACCGATGTCCACGATCAGGTGCTCGCGCTCGTAGTCCACCATCGCCTGCTGTGACTTCTCCACCTTAGCTTTCAACTCATCGAGCTGCTGCTCCATGAATCCGGACGCTTGCCGCGTGGCATCGTATTTCTGGTGGAAATTGTATTCAATGTAGTTGTTCACCAAGGCGTTTGCTTCACGGGCCGCAAGCCCAGGGTCTGTACCGTCAAAAGTGACCTCGATCATACGGCTGTCACGCATCAACTGAACGCGCAGGTGGCCGCGAAATGCCCCGATGAGGCCGGCCTGCATCGCGGGCGATAGAGTTGCAGCAGCGCCGCCGCCACCGGCAAATTCCGGCCGTTGCCCCAGGCCGAGTTCCTGCACGGTTCGCCAGGCCAGGTTTTCGCTTCGCAGAACATCTACCTGAGTTTGCAGGAATAATTCGTCGGTGAACCCCGGATCGCCCCGGTAGAGATCGTTCAGAGACTGAATTTGCGGCGTGTCGGCCTCGACCTCGACACGCGCCGTCGCCTCGTATACCGGCTGAGTGCGCAGCGAAACAATTGCCGTCAGCACCGTGAGCACGAACACTGCCGTAAGGACTGTCCAGCGTCGCTTCAGTATAATCAGCCAGTAGGCCCGTATGTAGGAGTAGCCTTCCGAACCTTCCGGCGCCGATTCCGGCGCGAAGTTCGTCTGCTGGACCATTTTCGAGAGCTTGCGCTCGCTCGGAACTATCTCTTCGTGTTCAGCCATGTCGTAAATCCACCTTTGCCAAATTCAAAACAGCCAATTTGTGGCACGGCCGTCTCGGCCGTGCGCACGGGCGAGACGCCCGTGCCACGATGTGGTCCTGCTTTCCACTTACGTTCTGCCTATTGTATGATCGCCACCGTTCCCGCATAGGTAACCGCCATAGCTCCAATGTCGGCGCCCCGGTGAAGGGCCCTCATCACGCTGCTGTCGGGCACGAACAGAATATCGTTGTTCTGCATGGGGCGGTCCGAAATCTTACCCCGCAGCATGGCTTTGAGATTAATGGGAATCGGTTCCCGCCCGCTTGGAGCAGAGGGGTTGATCCGAAGCAGCACGACGTTCTTAGCCTTTGCGAAAGGGCCAAG
>Ga0181524_10001395_pt1 | contig 27714 bp, 17 predicted proteins | sample PEATcosm2014_Bin_34_FD_119761 | JGI IMG/M metagenome (GOLD analysis project Ga0181524, IMG submission 119761) | Peatland microbial communities from MTU Mesocosm Facility, Houghton, MI, USA - PEATcosm2014_Bin05_60_metaG | ecosystem: Environmental > Terrestrial > Soil > Wetlands > Peat | place... | reverse complement strand
GGAATACCCTTGCCCTTCGCCACGTGCGTCACCGCGGAGTATTCGCGGTGCTTCTCCGCCGTGTTGCCAAACTTCTCGCGATGCCCGAACCGCGGCAGCGGTTGGCCGTGTACCCGGCAACGCGTCTCCTCCGTCTCGATAATCGCCGGCACGTCATACGTATCCCCATCGACCGGCACGCAGCCGATGAGGTCGGTAAACGCGATCCCTTCCGCCTGCAAGTAGCGCTCGTCCGTGCAGAGCAACGCCGCAAGCTGCGCGCCCGCCGAATGGCCCCCGACCAGCACGCGCCTGGGATCACCGCCGTATTCAGCGATGTGGTCATGCACCCAGCGAAACGATTTGGCGACATCATGGAAAATATCGATCATCTCGACTTTCGGCAGCAGAGGGTAGTTCACCGATACGAAGACAAAGCCCTTCCCCACAAAGAACCGTGGCTTTTCCGCCACGTCGCTCTTATCGCCCCCCTGCCAGCCGCCGCCATGAATCCAAAACATCACCGGCGCATTTTTCGCTGAGGGCGATGCGTACACATCGAGCGAATGAAGCGGACTCGCCGGTTCGGCATAGACGACGTCCTGTTTCTTGATGATCCTGTTGTCTTGCGCGGAAGCAACGGGCAGCAGCGCGGTAATAATCAACAGCGATGAGATGGCATTCATAAGCTGGGCAGGGTTGACCCTGTTCCAGGACGATCTCCTACCAGAGCGTCTTGAACCGAGGGCCACTGCTCGATAGCGGAATTCAAGACTTTTGCTTCGGTCCGGTCAAGTTCAGACAGGTCCCCGTGCTTGGGGGACTGAGGCGCTGGGGTGTGACGCCGGACGCCTTAGCTCCTGGCCTCCGCCAAGGCGCGGATGAACGTGGGGAATTTGTGCCAATTCGTGGGAATGCGCGGGAATTTGCGTCGGTTTGCGGTAATCCGCAGGAATGTGCTAACGAAGGAAACAAAGAGGGTTCGGCGTCGGCGCGGTGTACAGCGGTCGGACCAGACGAAGTCCATGAGAACTTCTGTAAAAAGACCTTTGTGCATCTGCTTAGGGGTCTGCGGCGTAAACGGAGGGGACTCATGATTGGGGCGGGTTGGGGGTGGGTTCTGGGGATTACGCTGGGGGGCCGGCATCGGCATCGAGGCGTTGCCGGACGCGTCCACTCAAGAGCCTGTATTTCTCCAGGAGATCGGGGTAGGCCTTGAGCACGCCGGCGAGTTCGTCCAAGGCGGCCTCGATTCTCTTCTGTTGCTCCAGCCGGAGTTGTTGCCACCGCCGGCCGTCGCTGGAGTCTCTGATGTCGGTGGTGATGACGCTCTGGCCAGGCCTCGGATCCTGGGCGATGTCGGCGGCGGCATAGAGGCGGGCGAGGGTGGCCTGGCGGAGGCGCTGGCTGTCAAGCTGCGGATGGTCGGCTTGGGGGACCTGCTCATCCTGGGCGGTGATCTCGCCGAGGCGTTCCCACTGCATCTGGCGGAACTGCGAGCTCCAGAATTCGGAGAGCTGCGAGCCCCAGGGCAGCTCGATGGCGTAGGCCTCGAGGATGCGGGCGCGAATGGCGGCACTGCTCATGCCGGGCTGATCGCGCCAAGTCCAGATCTCGGCGCGGTCCTGGGCGGGCAGGCGCTTGAGGGTAGTCAGTGGCGGCTCGTTGGGGCCGGCGTGCAACTCCGGCGGGCTGGTGGTCACTGGGGCGCGGCCGAAGAATTCTCTACCTTCATGCGGCGAGTCTGCCCTGAGCGCAGCTTGGGTGTCCAAGGACTACGCGGACTGAGCGGACTATGCGGCATTTTCTTAGGCCGCGGTGCAGAAGTGGGACGACACACCCGGCGAGGGGGACCTCCCGGGGCGGGGGCTCCGCTTCCGGGCCCTGTCCTCTGGATTCTGGCCTCCGGTCTATTTCATGAGATTCCCGGTCCGCTGGGCCTGCGTTAGCCGAGGATTTGGGAAGGGCCTTCACAGAGGCAGGTGTTGGCCTGTTGTGCCGGCAGACAGGGTTTCATCGGCAGTGGGTGAGCCAACGATCACCCGTGCGCGATCGGCCGCGTGCGACGCACGCGATGCGCCGCCTCAGCGGCACACAGGCCCGGCGGCGGCAGGCCTGGAAGACCCGCTTGGAGGGGCTTATCGGGCCGAAAATGGCCAGCAGGCAGAGGTGCGCAGTTGATTTGCCTTCAGAATTCCGGGACACCCGCCCTACAGCCATTATGCTGAGGTTGTAGTTATGCGCAGTTCGCGTTGATTTCCCCGTAAAACGGGCGTTTCCGGATTGCGAACTGCGCATTATTCAGCCGGGCGGCTGCGGAGGAAAAGAGAACCTCACCTGTTTGAGAGACAGGACCAGGCAAAGCGCCACGGTGCTTGAAACCCGCTACCTGCGGCCCGAAGCCGGACTGGCACCAAAGCGGCCCCCCGGGCGCACCCCTCTCCCATCCCGTGCGGTCACGAATCTCGGTCTGGCGAGATTATCCACAGTTGCGGTCATGGAAAGTGCCTCTTTCCAGGAGGAACAGGGGAACTATCCGTTGACCTCCGCATAACTGACAACTCAGCATAATGGGCGCCCCCTTCACTGCAAGTTTTGGTTAACTCAGTGGCGTGAACGAGTCAAGGGCAGGAACATGTGGAACATGGCGCTCCGTTGCGTGCCGATTGTGTGATAGGTTTCTCCGTGCGGGCTGCCTTTGGGCATCAGCGTGGAGAAATGAATCTTAGCATCGCCATGAAGCCGCAACTCCTCAGACTTTCTTCCGATTTGGGTTTCAACGAACTGCTTTGCCTTCGTGATATTTCCGTCCATCACATACGCCAACATGCCGCTATGGTCGGGAACGGTGTCGTAGCCGCCGGCGAGCAAACATCCCATTCCCTCATCGCCAACATATTCGTGAACGTTCGAATTTACCACACCGACATAGGTGATGTTCAGCCGTTTGGACTCGAAAACAAAGTAAGGCCTTTGTCCCATGATGTAGTGATGGCGCAGGTGAATTTCAATGTCGGTGCGCTCTTTTTCCTTCCCGGTTTTTGGATCGCGTTTCTTGACGTCTTCTGAAATGTGAAATGGCGGATCGGTTTCATAGCGCGATTCCTGTTCAATAATCATCGCCCGTTGCAACAAGCCGGTGATTCTCGGCTCAAGCCAGGCATCGTGTGGGCTGGGGACTTTTGGCCACGCGGCTTCGACCAGACCGAAAATCTCGGCACGAAAATCCGACGGTAGGACATCCTCGAGAAATTGGTGGGTCCTGCCGGCGAATCTCATGGTCCTCCTGGTGCGGATTCCAGCATGGCGGCGAAAAGTGCATCCGCATCGTTCAGCGCGGCGGTGCGCGTCCAATGGCGGCGCGCGAGTGGTTTGAGCACATACGCCCGGTCGCGCTCAAACAACGTGAAACCGCGCGCGTAGGCGAGTTTGCGATGTTGGACTGCAACGGCTTTCTCGATTCCCGTGATAGCCTTGGCGACTTCATCCGGCGTGGCGGCTTCCGTGTAATCCGTCTTCGTCCTGCCTTTGGTCAGCACCAGCAGACCCAGGCCCAGTTTTTCCGCGATGCAGCCGCGTGCGCTCAAGAGTTGTCCTTTGCCGCGTCCCCAGATGTTGATGGTCTGGCAAAGTTGCCTGGCATATTCGGAACGCTCCTCTCCGCTCGAATCATCTAACGTGGGAATCTCGCCATCGAGCGTGCCGGGCGTGGAACTCGGGATGAACAGCTTCACGGTGTCTTCTATTAGGATACGCTCCGTGGCAGTCACGCCAAAATACTCGAACACCAGTGGTTCGATTTCGCGCTTGGCAGCGGCAACTTCGTGTTCGCGTTCCGTCGAATTGAGAGGCGCTTTGGCGATGCGCTTATGCGCTTCGCGGACGCGCCTGGCAACATCCACGATAAGGCGCTCGGCGCTGGCCTTGTCGGGACAGTTTTCGGGCAGTGGGAATGGGAGACGCCGGAGTTCATTCGGGTTTATGACGTCACGCTCCGTTCCCCAGCTGGCGCTCGTGTGAAAAAGGAAATACTCGGTGAGCGGATGCGTCATCACGGCAGCTAAAAAGCGAAGTAGGTTTTCATCCCCGGTTCGCTTCGCAGCAACCGATTGAAGTGTATGCTCGAAAATCACCGGAAAGTCGCAAAACCCGGACTTGCCGAACACCCGTGAAATAATAACCAAGGGGGGCGTCGTGAGTCGCCTATCCAATGTTCGCCGCAATCGCCGAGGCACGGCAGTGACAGGCGACGCATCCTCTGGAATGACAACCAATGACACTGAGACATTCTTCGTATCCAAAAATCTCTGTCCCACTGACCACCATGGTTTGAGAAAGGCGCGAATGTTCCTGAGGTATGATTCTGGATTCGCGTTGAGCTTTGTCTCCGAGAACGGTTGAAACCCGCCACCAATGGCCCACCGCTTCGTTTCATCATCAGGTTCACCAGCTACATCGCCGAGCGCGGGCAATCCAAACAGCCGATTGAGAAATGCCACATCCCGGCCCGTGCCCCATAGAGCCCGCTTCCAAACGACCGGAGCGCGTTTGCTCTGCGCGCCCGCCAACAATTCTTCAAGTCGTAGTCCCTTCTGGTCGTCGGACAGCACGGTAATTAGCGAGTGGCGTGGGTCGGCGCGATCCACCTTGGGCGTGTCATATCGGACAATCGCCAGTTCTGGCGGTTTTTCGGGGGTGAACCGCGCGATCACAGCCGGACACCTTGCCTCTTCAAAAATCAGCTTCCGATAATCTGAAAGTTGAATCACATGGTCTAATGAGAATCGCGCCAGCCAACCCGCCTGAAAGTCGTTGGTGTTTTCATTCATGAACACCTTAGTTGGCAGAACCAGACAAGCGCGACCGTCGGCGCGAAGATACGCCGGAACTTTCCACATGAACCCGTGCGCGCTTTGGTGTTCTGGGAAAAAATAGGCGCGACGGGCAGTGTCGGACTTGAGGGCGTCGGCCAGATACGGATTCGCGTCCGAGCAAAGCCATTCTTCCATAACGGTGTCACGCTTCTGCCCGCGGCCGATCCACGGCGGGTTGCCGATGACTAGATGAAAATCGGTCGGGAGCGGCAGACCCTTGGCGAAGAAATTTTCCGCAAGCACCCGGGGCGTTTCTGTGTTCTTGAAATCCCTTTCCGGCAAGGCCAGCAACGGCGGAAGCACGCTTTCATCCTCGCCCTCCAATTCCTTCTTGAGCTGCCAGATGTCCGCCGGTTCGAGTTGGTCGAACAAGGCGAGATACAAACTGAAACAAGTGATGCGGCAGGCCGTTGGATTCAAATCCACGCCCCAGAAATTGTTGCACAGCAATTCCCGCAGTGCCAGGGCGCGTTGCACGTTGGTCTTGCGAGGGTTTTCAAATCGCCACTCTTCGGCCATGCGGTTGAACAGGATGACCAAAAAAATTCCCGAGCCCACTGATGGGTCGAGGCATTTTTTATCGAGCAGCGTTTTCCATCCTTCCGTGGCCAGGTCCACCGTCATTTCGGCCAGATGCCGGGGCGTGTAGAACGAACCGGTTTGGTCCTGCCGCGCCGGGTCTTCAGTTCGGAGGAAACTCTCGTAGATAGCGCTGATGGTCTCGACCGGAATAAGGCTGAAGTCGTATATGGGAAAACCGAACGATTTCTGACCGGCTTCAACGCCATTGAGAAAGTCGCGCAGGACGTTGACGTGCGATGCCCGCACAACGCGGCTTTCGCCCTCCAACTCCTCGCCAAAGAGGCTGCCGTTGAAGTCGCGCTTCACCGCCGCAAAAATTTTGAACAGCGTTTCTTTGGCCTGCGTCAACGAGCCTTCGTTGAGCATTTCTTGCAGGCTGGGCGTCGCGCTTCCGGGTTTGGCAGGCAGGCTCACTCCGGCTTCATGTCTCAGGTACTCGTTGCTCAACACGCCCCGCGCCCGCAGGTAACAGGTGAACAGCAGCCGGCCCAGCAGCGCATTGGCAACGGAAGGCTTGAGGGCACCGTCGCCGGCGCAAAGCAACTTGCTGGCGGTTTTGAGATTCCGCAACAAGGTGCGGTCAACGCCGCGCTCGGCTTTGAAACTTTCGCTTTGACGGTGGTCGTAGTAAATGCGACCCGTTTCCACGCGGCGGACGAAATCCATGAGTTCGAGCGCGGATCGGACGTGTTCGAGAGTTTCCACTAGGCGCGCGTCGTCCTTTTGGGTGACGGGTTTCTTGTTCGGCGCAGCCAGGGCGGAATAAACGCGGACTTCGGCGGAATCACGAACCACCAGCAACGTGGCCGTACCTTGATTCCACAGCAACCGGTGCAATTCCGCCTCCTTCGCGGGATTCCTCTCGGTGACGTGCTTGAAATAAACGGTCGGCTTGTCTTCGAGGGTCAGGACGGCCTCGAGACCGAGCTTTTCCCAGGCGCGGCGCATGAAGTGCGCGCAGTTGCGCGCTTGAGGATCGGCGACCCACTCGCGCTCCGAGCGGTAGAAAGCCACCGCCGTGTTGGTCCGCAACCAACCATCGGGAAAGAATTGTTCGGCGCTTCCACTCATCAGATTGCCCGCATCAAGTTTACACACCCACGCTCGCATGAAAAGCAGTTAATCACGCGCCGAGGTTGAATCGCCGGGTTGCACATCTGCGGGGTAAGCGTAAAAGAATCTCGATCATCTCGACTTTCGGCAGCAGACGGTAGTTCACCGATACGAAGACAAAGCCCTTCTCGAAAAAGAACCGTGGCTTCTCCGCCACGTCGCTCTTGTCGCCCCCCTGCCAGCCGCCGCCATGAATCCAAAACACCACCGGCGCATTTTTCGCTGAGGGCGATGCGTACACATCGAGCGTATGAAGCGGACTCGCCGGTTCGGCATAGACGATTTCCTGTTTCTTGATGATCCCGGTGTCTTGCGCGGAAGCAACGGGCAGCAGCGCGGTAATAATCAACAGCGATGAGATGGCATTCATAAGCCGGGCAGGGTTGACCCTGTTCCAGGACGGTTTCTTATCAGAGCGTCCTCAACCGAGGGTCACTGCTCGATAGCGGAATTCAAGACTCTGGCTTCGGTTTAGTCAAGGCATGATCAATTTTTCACCGCAAGAGGTTTAATTGGGTTTTATTGGCTTCAATTCGGCCTTTGGTGGGCAGTGCGGAGAGCATGGCCCCTTCGGCACTGGAGGCCGGCGCAGTCTTCGATGAGCCGGCCCAGCGACCCGCGCCGTTGTTCGAGGCCCTGCCCTTCGAGACAAAGTTCACGCTACTGAGAACCCATGATCTGAACAACCGATGATCGCCTAAGTTTTTGAGGAACCGCGGAATGCGCGGAATACGCGGAAGGCGGAAGTCAGAGGCCGGATGTCGGATGGCGGGATCCGGCCCCTCGCCTCCGGCCTCCGATTTCCGCCTATTCCGCGTATTCCGCGGTTCTTTATTTCCTCACGATTGGCCTGGAAATTGAGCACGTCCGGTTCTTCCGGTGCGTTTTGCACAAGAGGGTTCTCTAGGCGTGGTTTGGGGCTGACACCATTTCGGCCGCCGCGGCCGTCAAGCAAAGAATGGACCCTTTCTACGGCGTGGGCTTGACTTCGGGGGATTGTCAGTCAAAACATATGCCATGACTGTTGTGACACGGACCTTTCTCAGGCGCTTCGCGCAATACAAACGCACTGCTGAGGCCGGTAAGACGATCACCGTTATCGACCGCCGCGGTCGGCGCTTTCTCTTTCAGGCAGAGAGACCGAGGCGGCTTCATGGCGCTGCCGCGCACATGAGCGACGGGATGGCCGTGTCGCCCGATCCAATCCCCGCGTCGGAATGGAGGGGGCTCAGGTGAAGTACCTGCTCGACACTGCGACTTGGCTCAATCATGCCATGCTGCCGGGCGTCATCCCGCCATCGATTAGACGATTGATTGATGAGGATGAGGCGAAGGGGCTGTGCAGCGTCAGCCTGTTGGAAGCTGCGATTCTCCACAGGCTCGGCCGGCTTGGTCTGCGAGGATCATTGGATGAGTTTTTCCGCCAGGCCATCACTCAGGATGTCGAGGTGCTGGAACTGACTCCGGCGGTGGCCGCCGCCACCAACGCGCTGCCCAGAGACTTCCAGGGCGACCCCTTCGATCGGACGATTGCCGCTACAGCCAAGGTGCTGAGACTGACCCTGATCACGCCTGACAAGCGAATCCGCGATTCGGGCTTTTGCCCGACGGAGTACTACCCTTTCAAGCCGTCCACGCCATGACCAATTTCGGTGATGAGGCGCTGGATTCTTCGGCGGTGGATGCGCTATCTGCTGGCGCCGGCACCGGGCGCGGATTTACGCTGGGGCCATGATGCGACGAAGAAGCTTCTTGAAATGCGCGGGTGCGGGGGCGGTGACGCTTGGGCTGCGCGGTATTGGCCCGGCGGCAGCCACACCCGCCGGACTCGCCGGCGCCAATGATGATGTGCGCCTGGCGGTGGTGGGGATCGGCTCGGCCGAAGCCAAGGGGGGCGTCGGCGGCCGGGGGCACCAACTCATCAACGCCCTGCGGAAGGTGCGGGGAGCGCGGATTGTCGCGTTGTGCGACGTCGACCAAAGGATCCTGGCGCGCCAGGCCGCGGCGTTGAAGGAGCAAGGGCAGCCGGTTGCCTTGTACGGGGACCTCCGCCGGGTGTTTGACAGCAAGGAAGTGGACGCTGTGGTCGTGGCCACGCCCAACCACTGGCACGCACTGGCTACCATCTGGGCCTGCCAGGCGGGAAAGGACGTCTATGTGGAGAAGCCGCTCTCGTACAACGTCTGGGAAGGCCGGCAGATGGTGGCGGCCGCCCGGAAGTACGGACGCATCGTCCAGTGCGGGACGCAGGCCCGAACCAGTTCCGCCGTGCGCGAAGCCATCGCCTGGGTCCAGCGCGGAGAGATCGGCCCCATCCGCTTTGGGCGCGTCATCCTTTACCGGGAGCGCTCCAGCATCGGCAAGGTCTCGGGGCCAACGCCGATCCCGCCGGAAGTGGATTACGACCTGTGGTGCGGCCCGGCAGACAAGCTGCCCCTGAGGCGCCAGCAGTTGCACTACGACTGGCATTGGGTTTGGCCCACCGGGTCGGGCGAGATGGGCAACAACGGCGTTCACCACATTGACGTGTGCCGTTGGGCGATGAAGCTGGACACCGCGGCCCCGCGGGTGATGAGCCTGGGCGGACGGTTCGGTTTCGACGACGACGGGGAAACGCCAAACACGCACGTGGCCCTGCTGGGATACCAACCGACGCCGATCTACTGCGAGGTGCGCGGGCTGCCGGAGAAAAAGGGCTCAAAGGTGATGGACTCCTTTCTCAACACCGGGTTAGGCGCGGTGATCCACTGTGAGGGAGGTTATTTCGCCGGGGCCCATCTCAGCGGCGCGGCTTACGACACGCAGGGGAAGAAGATCCGGGAATTCGGTCCCACCACCTGGGAGGCGATGGACTCCGGGCACTTGGCCAATTTCGTGGCCGCCACGCGCAGCCGGAAGGCCGCCGATTTGAACGCCGAAGTTCTCCAGGGGCATCTCTCCGCCACCTGCTGTCACCTGGCCAACATCTCGCATCGCCTGGGCCAGGCCGCCGCGCCGGAGGCCGTCGTCGAGCGGACGAAGTTCGATCCCGTGTGGTCGGATGCCGTTGCCCGTTATCACGAGCACCTGCGCGCAAACGGGATTGAGTTCGCTGGAAACGAAACCCTCGGACCCGCGCTGTCGTTCGATGCCAAACTGGAGCGCTTCACCGGTGACTTTGGCGACCAGGCTAATGCGCTGCTCCGGCGTGCCTATCGCGGTTCATTCGCGGTGCCGGACCTTGCCGGATGAGGATTCCCTGAAACCCGACCAAACAGGCCCAAACCCTCAAGAACCGAGCGGCAAATGGTTTGGGGATTTGCTTGGCAAGCCCCGGGTTGCCTGCGCCTCGGGTCGCACGCAGTGAAGAGCGCCCGCTCGAGCCGGTCCGCCATCCGGCCTGCTCGGGCCGGTGACCATTCTCGAGGAACGAGAGAGCGCGGAGCACAAATGATCACACAACGATTATGAAACGACCAAACTCGAACTTCGTGGTTCTGGGGCTGAGTGGCTGCATGCTGGCGATGTCACTGGCGGCGGCGCCTGCCGCGGGGCGACGGGTTATCTCGCTGGATGGCACCTGGCAACTCGCCGAAGGGCAGGCGGACCGGAGGCCGGCCCTGTTCGACCGCAAAGTCCCCGTGCCCGGCCTGGCCGATCTGGCGGAACCGGCCTTTGCGCCGGACACCTTCAAAAACACAAAACGCCTGTTTGGGCCGGAGGATGCCGCCTTGGCCCAGCGCTCCTACTGGTACCGGCGCGAGTTTGTCATCGAGGGCGAGGCGCCGGCCGTCGCTACGCTGCTTGTGCGCAAGGCGGCCTTCGGCTCGACGGTGTATCTCAACGGAACCAAAGTCGGGGAGAGCCTGGCCAGCTTTACGGCCAATTGGTATGACGTGCGGGCCGCCTTGCGCGGCGGTGGCGCGACCAACGAACTGGTCATCCGTGTGGGCGCCTCACGCGCTTCCTTGCCGCCCTGGGCGCCGCTTGCCTGGGATTATGAGAAGAAGAGCTACATCCCGGGATTGTTCGACAGCGTTGAGTTGGCGCTGTCCGGCACGCCGAATATTGTGCAGGTCCAGGTGGCGCCCGAGATTAGCAACAAACAGGCGCGGGTGGTGGCACAGGTGCACAATGCGGAAGGCCCCACGCGTGCCCGGCTGAAGTTCGTGGTGCGTGAGGCAAAGTCCGGCAAAGTCGTCGGGCAGGCCGAGAGCGAGCCGCAGACGCTCGCCACGGGCGCGGACAAAACGGTTGACGTTCGCATTGCCATCACCGATTGCCGGCTCTGGTGGCCGACCCAGCCTGGGCCCTGCACGCTGGAAGCCGAACTGACCGGAGTGGACGGAAAACCGGTGCGGAGCCTGCGGGACACCGAGATTGTGGATGCCAAGAGCAATATGGCCATCACCGCGGCGTCGGGGGCGCGGCAGAACTTAATCGGCATGGGCTCGACATCGGCAGTGCCGCACAATTATTCAAGGTTGCCCTTGGAGAGCCGTCTGGACATGGCGCGGATGGTTTGGGGCCATGATGGTCTTGGTTTCCGGGTCTGCAAACTGTGGGCTGACCAGCGCTGGGCCCCCAACGGAGCCCAAATGCTGTCCAGCTACAAAAGTCTCTACGATGACATCAACTCGGTCCAGACTAATATGATTTGGATGTATGGCGCCACGGGCAATGCCCAACGCGACGGCCTTGAGGACTATGCGGCCCATCATGCGCAGATGGTCGCGGACTGCAAGGCGGGCGGCATGGTTTTTCAGTATGTGGGGACGTGCAATGAACCCAATGGCAGCAATCCATATCTGTATTGGCCCAGCAATGCCGCGGCGCTGGTCAAGGACTTTCGCGCGGAACTGGACAAAAGGGGGCTTCAGAATGTAAAAATAGTGTCTCCGGAATGTCCCGGTGTCGATTCAACGGGCATGAGCTACATTCGAAATATCAAAGACGATCCTGCCGCGCTGGCCGACCTGACAGCTTTTTCCTCCCATTCAGCCAATATGTGTTTTACCCCGGAGTACTACAACCTGTGCAATGTTCCGGGCAAGGAATCCTGGCAAACGGAAGGGGATGCAAACGGTCCCGAGGGGACTAACGACGCGGGTCTTGCGGCCACTTTTGCCGCAAAGGCATGCAATGATTTTAATTTCGGCTGCCAGGTGTGGATGCATTTTTTGGCCTATCAAGATTACGACCCTCGCGACAACGCCACGCGGATTATGGGCTATGACCCAAACACGGGCGGACATCAGCCGTTTCTCAAGTATTACTATTACAAGCAGTTGAGGCTGGGCTTCAAGGACGGTTGCCTTTTCCGCTCGTCAACCAGCGATGATACCCGTGAGGACCGCTATAGTACGATGTGTTTTACTTATGGCGACAAGCCGGCGATTGTCGGGGCCGCCGGACAGAATGTTGACGGCTCCTGGGGCCTGAACGTCGTCAACCTGACCGGCGTGCCGGAGCGGCGCCCCGGCTCAGGGCGGCGCAGCGCCAACTATCAGCCGGCCGCGACCTACGACATCACCTATCATGTTGCGGAACTTGAGAAAGCGGGCAAGCTCAGCTTCACACTCTACCGTTCCAGCTCCACGGTGCGGGTTGCCAAACAGGGGACGGTTTCGATGACTGGCGGCAACGTGACATTCACCATCGCACCCCTGGAACTGGTGACGCTGGTGAGCGCCCCGGCCACGCCGGCCGCGAAGTAAGGGGGCGATCACCGTGCTCTCGGAAGGAGAAACATCGCTGAAATGTCTGTTCAATGGTTCCGAACTATCATAAACGCATATCTCATGCACCTGAACACATGCAGAACATCTCGGAGGTGAAATGAAACCATGTCTTCTCCTGTCCGCCGCCTGCCTTGTCGTCGTAGCCATCCAGGCTCCGGCCGCGCCGGCTGGCGCTCCGGCTGATTCAGCCGGGCTGCCGGACCTCCTCGATCCCCAAAACCTCACGGCCTGGTGCGTGGTGCCGTTCGATGCCCGCAAGCGCGGGCCCGAGCAGCGGGCGGAGATGCTGCAGCGGCTTGGCTTCAGGAATTTCGCCTACGATTGGCGTGCCGAGCATGTGCCGACGTTTGACGCCGAGATCGAGGCGCTCAAGAAACACGGCATCAACCTGGTGGCCTGGTGGTTCCCGACGGAGGCCGGGGACCCGAACGCGCGGCTTATCCTTGAAGTGATCAAGCGTCATAGCATCCATCCCCAGTTGTGGGTCATGGGCTCCGGCACTCCCACCAAAACCGACACGGAGCAACGACAGCGGATCGAGCAGGAGGCGGGGCGGATTCGCAAAATCGTGGAGCTGGCCGCTCCTTACGGTTGCCCCGTCGAGCTGTACAACCACAATGGCTGGTTCGGCCAGCCGGACAACGAAGCCGCCGTCATCGAGCGCCTGAAACAGCTCGACGCAGGCGGCGTCGGGATGGTGTACAACTTCAGCCACGGTCACGCGGACGTTGCGAATTTCCCGGCGATCTGGAAACGCATCCAGCGGTACGTCGTAGCGGTGAACGTGACCGGCATGGTGGCCGATGAGCGCCTGATCCCGCCGTCGCAAGGTGACCACGAGCTGGCGATGTTGCGGACGATCCAACAAAGCGGTTGGCGCGGTCCCATCGGCCTCATCGCCGAGCAAGGCGGCGATGCGGAGGTCACCCTGGCCAACAACCTGCGCGGTTTGGATTGGTTGAAAAAGGAGCTTACGCAACCCGGCTCTGGCGGCAAACGTCCTTGATTCAATGATCAATAAGCCAGGAACCGACACAACCCGCTGAGCCGCCGAAACTTCGCAAAGACAAGCGGTTGGGCTGGCGCAGCCGTCGCCACTGGCGGCGGCGAGCTTCCGTGGTGGCCGGCTCAGATGATCCTGGTCCGGATGCTCGCCAGGTCTCGCCACGCCACGGCGGTGAAGCGCCCGACTTCGTCGAGGGGGAACGTGTCAGGTCCTGGATAGAGAACGAAGACGCGCCTCAACTGGAGATCATCTGCGGCGACGCGCATGGACTTGGAGATGACAGGGACAGCACCGTGTTTGAATTCAAACCCGAAGGCGCTACCGCCGCTCCTCAAGACGAGATCGATTTCGGCCCCGCTCTGAACGGAGTAATGGAAACAGTCCTCCCCCGCGACACCGCTCTCATGGATGAGATGTTCCAGGCAGAAGCTTTCCCAGGAAAAACCCATCCGCCCCGAGGTCTGAACCTGCTCTGCCGTCTCCAGCCCGAGCAGGGCGTGTAGAATGCCAGTGTCCCGAAAGTAGAGCTTGGGAGCCTTTCGAACACGTTTGGCCACGTTGACGAAGAAAGGGGGGATCGTCCGGAGGACATAGGCTCCTTCAAGGATGTCAATGTACCGCTGCACCGTCTTGAAATCCACGCCGATGTCACGGCCCACCGCGGAGGCATTGGTCGTCTGGCCGTTCCCGTTCGCCAGCACCAGCAGCAAACGCCTGAGCTGCTGCGGCGACAGCCGGCTTTCAGCCAACATCGCCAGATCCCGTTGGAGAAAGTCATTGATAAAATCGCGCCGCAATTTCATCGAATCGGCATCGCTCGCCGCCAGAAATGGTTTGGGAAATCCGCCTCGCAGCCAGAGTCTCGCCTGGTGCTGATGGCCGACTTCGCTGCCGATGAACCCGGACATCTCGATGCGGAATACGCGCCCCGCCAGAGTCTCGGAGGCCTGGCGGACCAGCGATGGGGAGGCGCTGCCCAGCAGCAAAAACCTCGCCGGCAATTCCGGCCTGTCGGCCAGCACCCGCAACAGCGTGAACAATTCGGGAAGCCTTTGAATCTCGTCGAGGATCACGCGCCCGCGCAAAGGGGACAAGGTCCCCATCGGATTGTCTTCCAATCGGCCGCGATGAACGTAATTCTCAAGGTCGAACCAGTGTGTGTCGGGCCTGTTCTCGTAATAGCGGGCCAGGGTGGTTTTGCCGCATTGACGGGGCCCCAGCAGGAGCGTGATGGGCTGGGTTCGGAGGCCTTTCTCGACCAGCCCCAGAAGCTGAGCGCGTTCGTATTGCATCTGTGCAATTTAGGAGTTGCAATCATAAACTGCAAGCGTATATTCGGAAGCTACGAAATGCGATTAAGTCGGCCAACTGGTTCGATGCCAGCCAACCTCCCTTTTTGGGATGAATTGGATGACACCCATTTTGAAGCATACTGTGCGGCCTTCCTGAATTTCAACCCCGTTATCCTTTGTGAGCGCGGCGGAAAGGTGGCTCAGGTGAGAATTCTCTCGGCCCTCCGGCAACTGACGGGCCAAGAGCAGCACGGGGATGTCCTGGCAAGCGCGGAGAATGGCGAGAAATGGCTGTTCGAGTGCAAGCACGTGAAGACTTTTGGCCCAACCGCCGTCAGGGAAGCGATCCGGAAGGCGGAATCGGGCTTTCCGGTGAAGGACCAGTACGTCTTGGTCGTTACCTGCGAGTTGAGCTCTGCCGCGCAAAAGGAAATCCACGACCAGCCGAAGTGGATGTGCTGGGATGCGGCCAGGCTTACGACCGAAACATCGAAGCTCAAGCCACGAGACGGGAGGGCCCTCGTCGACCGTTTTTTCCGAAAGGACTGGGCAAGCCGGCTATTTCCGCGGAGCGATCAGCCACTACAGACCTGGCAGGCGTTCTTTGAACGCGACCTGTCCAACGACCGCGCCTACTTCCACCACCGCGCAGGCTACGTGGCGCTCGGAGACACGCTCGAGAGGCTTGAGAGCTTCGCCCTCCGGGGAGCGGGAAAGGCCTTGGTTCTGAGCGCGGCTGGCGGGCAGGGCAAGAGCCGGGTGATGTTGGAACTGGCAAGACGCTCGGAAACTCCGCCCCAGTCATTGGCTGTGAGATTCCTGAACCCTGGGGTAGGCGGCCTCACGGAGGAGCAGGCTGATTCGCTGGCCAGCGAGGAGCAGGACCTGCTGCTGATCGTTGACGACGCCCATCGGCTTGAGGCCGTGCTCGGTGACATCGCCCGGGCGGCCGCTAAAGCCAGGGCCGTGCGGTTGCTTGTAGCGACCCGTCCGCATGCCCTGGCAGCGGTGACCAGCCTTCTCTACAAGAACGGCTACGAGGAACGGCTTGAGGAGCCTCTGCGCATGAGAGGTTGGCGCGTTGAGGATGTCCAGACGCTGGCTGAGACGATTCTCGGTCCAGGCAGGCGGCGGGAGGCGGCTCATCTGGCTGGCCTGGCGGACCAGTGTCCGTTGCTCGTGGTCATTGGGGGGGGCCTCATCAAGGCGGGCTCCTTGCCCGATGCGATGACCGATCACGACACCTTCAGGCAGCGTGTCTTCCGAGGATTCAAAGAGGACTTTCTCCTCGCGCAGCCTGAGTCGGACCGCAAGAGAATGGACCGCCTGATCCGGTTTCTCTCCCTGGTCTCTCCGGCGCCCAGAAACGAGCTTCTATTCAGCAAAGCGGTTGAGGTCATTGGTGGCTCGCTATTGGAGGCCGCCGAGGATTTAGATTCACTCAAAGCCGGGGGTCTGGTGGTGGAGAACTGGGAGGGCGTGCGGCTCTATCCGGACCTGTTTGCTGACGCGGTTCTGCTCGACGCCTGCTTGGACTCGAGCGGCGGGGCTTCGCGTTTCATTCGGACCGCGCTGGGCAAATTGTCGTTCACCGATTTTCCGGCGCTCATGCGCAATGTTGCCCAGGCAGATTGGGAGGCTCGCTCGAAAAAGGGAGCCGAGGATTCGTTGTTCGATCCAATCTGGGCGGAATTCGTGCGGCGATTCGAGCAATTGGCTTGGCGCCCCGCGGATGAGAATCCCAGGTGGGGTGCGGAACCGTGGTTCGATGCAGAACCGGCACCGAGGCGGCCCTACCGCGACGACCTCCTGAGCGCCTGGGCTGGCTTCGCTATCTATTTGCCCGACAGAACTCTGGAAATAGCCAACATGGCGATGAAGAGTGTTGGCGCCGCAGGAGGCGTTCCGACGCCTGGGCCGGGGTCCGTGCCCGCTAGCCGGGGGCGACTTTCTGCGACGCTCGTACCCCTCCTACTGCCGATTGCGGCCTGCCATCCGGAGTACGCTCACAGGGCCCTTGATATGCTGTGGTCTCTTGACGCGGATGTGCCTGTCGGCGACCAACCCGCGGCGTCGAACCCGATTGCCGCAATCGCGGAGGCAGCCCGCTTCCCCCCCGACAAGCCGCCGAGTTCATCGGAATCCGTGGTTGCGTGGCTGGAAGCGAAACTGGAGAACTCCGAGGCGGTTGAGCGCCTTCGGTGTCAGCCCTGGCTTTTGAGCGCGCTGTTGAAACCGTTCTTCGCCCGGCTGGTTGAGAGGAGGTGGGCCACTGAAAGGGCGGCCACGGCCAGCTTGGCTCTTCTGCCTGCAGAAGGGACGAGGCCCATTCGGAGGCGGGCACTGATGCTGGCGGAACGATTCCTTTGCTCTAGAGAGGAAGTGCTGGCGAATGCCGCGGTGCCGGTTCTGCGCGAGGCCATCCGCGGGATTGCAGACGAACTCCGGTTAGAACCGACCACCGAGCTTTACGAACGCTGGAAAGCGGATTGGAGAACCGATCGCCTGGAAGCGCTTTCCGTTCTCCAGCGTGCCATCGCGGCGCAGAGCGAGTCGCCGCTGCTGCTTCTTCAGATCCGCCGTCTGCTGCGCGAGGGCATTGGGGGCGACGCGGATGCAGCCGTTGTTAAGCGACGCAGGGAGCTCCTCAGCCGAGTGCCCGAGAGCCGCTTTGAATTGAAAGTCGCCCGGGCCCTAGCTTCGTGGGCCCGTGACGAAATCCCCCTGATGCCCGGGCCTGACTCAAGGGCCCAAGTCGAGTATGCCAAAACACAATGGAATGAATTCTGCCGGGATGTCGCTCGGGAGGCCTCGAACCGATACCCTGACGCAAAGGCGTTCTGTGCGTTTCTGGCGGGGTGGGTCAAGGCCTTGACCAGGAGCCACTGCGCGGCACAGGCACAGGTTCTCATCAAGCCCGTCTCGGCGCTGTCCAAGACTTGGTCCGCGGCCCTGCTGGATGAGCTCGTCGCCTCCAGCGATCCCACATTGGACCGCTTCTTGTGGGCCGCCCTCCCCGGGGCGAAAAACGAGGCGCACGAGCACTACGTGAAGGCCCTTGCGGACTTCGGCGCTCGCGGGCGCCCTGAGCAGGTCTGTTCACTCATCCTCTTTCTGCAAGGCCAGGCAATGCAGAGCGGCGGGCTTGACCAGGCCGAGCGTGACACCCTGCTGGCTCTAACCCGCCGGACGGAGGAGGATGTGGTTTGCACCATCGCCAGCGCATCAGGACTTGCATTGAGCAAGGAACCGTCCTGGGCCTTGGAGCTGCTCCGCAGGCTGGAGCCGACAGGGAAGCGAGGCCAGGCAGCGGTGCTTGAAGCCCTCGCCCGCCTGGCGGAAGACCACGCCACCGAATTGGATGGAACGTTGGTTGCCGAGTGCCTGGACAATCTCGGGGCCTACTTGGCCGAGGAGATCGATGAGTGTCGTGATTTGCGGGTGTTAGCCGGCAAGTTCCCCGTGCAGGTGTACGAGCGCATGAGCCACCTAATCGACGAGGTCGAGGGTGTGGGCGAGACGCTCGCGGCGGTCGAGCTTTTCAGTGGACGCATTGCCCTCGGCGCCATCGAGGACAAGAACTATGTGGCGCGGGAGGTCGAGCGACAGTGGTCCAAAGCTCTGGGTGGTGGGCGGGGAGCCCGGGGACGCCTGTTTCTCGCGCGTTCGCTCGTTTGGTCGACACCGGACGCCGCCTGCGGTTTCCTCGCGCGGTACATAGAGAAGGCCGCCACCCAGGAAGAGTTGAAGCTCGCAGCCAAGCTGGCTGCGCCCCAAGGTTCTGACTTTGTGTTTCGCTTTCCCGATCTCGTGCGCGAACTACTCACACGCAGCAAGGATCTCGGCGTCAGCAACGACGTGCACCTCACGCTGTGGCGCGCTGCTGGCGTTGGAGCCCCGAGATATCCCGATGGCCGCCTGGATCCGGAGTTTCGCTATAGCTTGGAGCGGACGGAAGATCTTGCGAAGCGCTACGAGAGCGACCCCGTGTTGGCTGGCTTTTATCGCGGGACAGCCAAGTCGGAACGCGAAAGTCAGGCGCAGATGCGGCGGGCTTGGGAGGAGCGCGAGGAGGATCACAAGATTTGAGTTGACGAGTCGCCTAATTTCACCCGGTAAAGTTCGTCCAGGTTATTGTGGCCACGACCCCGAGGTTTTCCTGGCCCGCCACCTCAAACGCGAACTGCTGCCGCGCTTCGACCAGCCCAAGGAAGCCCCGGACCCCGCCAGGTTCGCCGAACTCATCCAGCGGCCCTGGTGCGACGCGGGTTTCTTCTCCTTCGACGTGCCCCAGGAGAGCATGCCCAATTACGGCCAGGCGCCTCGACCTGCTTCGTCGCCCAGGCCCTCGTCCTGCGGGCGATGCGGCTGACCCCACCCAAGATGGAATAACAAAAGCTGCTGATTTGATACGGATTCCCGCTTGGGGGCGGCCGGCCCTTTGGGTGAAGCGAGACGGCACGGGCCAGGGTCCGACCCGCGGGCTGCCCCAGCCTGGCCGTCAGCACCTAAGAGCCTGTTTTAAAATTGGCAGGGGGCCTGTTTTTGCGCAAAGGGCCGGATGGGGAGGCGCGCCGAGCGAGCATGTCCTTCATGGACCTGTGAGCGAGGCGCAACGAAGCCAGACGGCCCTTTGCGCTAAAACCCTCCGGGCGGCGGGTCTTTTGGCCGTGGCCTGCGTTGGCTCGCTCCTTACAGCCCGCAGAGGGGATGCGCGGAGCTCGCCGCCTTGGCCACGGCCAAAATCCCTCGCCGCAGGCCCCCTGCCAATTTTAAAACAGGCTCTAAGGCAAACCGCTTGTGTGTCGGGCCAAACTCGTTCTAGACTCAGCGAGAATTATGTCCAGTATCCTGCTTGCCAGCCGATTACGAGCCGCGGAAGGGTGTCGAATGGCAGACTTCGTAATTCGACCCTCGACCTTCCTTCGTACTTCAAGCTTAGACCGTCGGACATGCACCCCGCTTGGGTCCCGCGGTCTGCTCCGGCCTTGCTCCTGGCTGCTCCTCGCCGTGCTGCTCTTGAGTTTTATTCCCTCGCTGTTCGCCCAAGGCCTGGTAGTGGAAGACCTGCGTTGCGAGTATTGCACCAACCCCCTGGGTCTGGATACACCGAAACCGCGCTTGAGCTGGGTTCTCTCCTCGAGCCGGCGGGCTCAAAGGCAAACCGCTTACCACATCCTGGTGGCATCTTCTCTCGACGCCCTGGCGGGGAATCGCGGCGAGCTCTGGGACAGTGGCAAAGTCGCCTCGGGCCAGTCGGCCCAAATCGAGTACAAGGGCACGCCCCTCTCCAGCCGAGCGCGCTGCTTGTGGAAAGTCCTCGTGTGGGATAAGGACGGCACGCCCTCGGATTGGAGCGCACCGGCACAATGGGAGATGGGGCTGTTGGCGCCCGAGGATTGGCAGGCCCAGTGGATTCAGCAGCGCACCCGGGAACCGAGGTCTGAAGAGGAGCGGTTCAATGACCAGCCCGCTCCCCTCTTGCGCAAGGAGTTTACGGTCGATAAAGCCGTCGCTCGCGCGCGAGCGTACATTAGCGGTCTGGGGTACTATGAACTGCATCTGAACGGCAAGCGGGTCGGCGACAATGTGCTGGACCCGGGTTGGACGACCTATTCCAAGCGTGTTCTGTATTCAACATATGATGTGACGGCCCAGGTGGCCCGCGGCCGCAACGCCGTCGGGATCATGCTGGGCAACGGCTGGTTCAACCCGCTGCCGCTGCGGATGTGGGGTCGGTTGAACCTGCGCGAGCATCTGACGGTTGGCGAGCCGCGCGCCATCCTGCAATTGGCGATTGACTATGTTGACGGCAGCTCGCAAATCATCACCACCGACACAACTTGGGAAACCTGCCAGGGACCAATCCTACGCAACAGCGTCTATCTTGGTGAAGTGTATGACGCTCGCCACGAGCAACCCGGATGGGATGGGCCGGGTCTCCCGAGCGCGAACTGGGAACCCGCGGCGCGGGCGAGCGCTCCCCTCGGGGCGCTGTGCGCGCAAACCGCCCCGCCCATCCGCGTCACACGGGTGCTGCGACCCGTGAACCGAACCCAGCCCCGGCCAGGCACGTGGATTTTTGATTTTGGGCAGAATTTCGCCGGTTGCGTGACGCTTCGCGTGAAAGGGCCGGCCGGCACTTTGGTGCGGCTGCGTTATGGCGAGCTGCTTTATCCGGACGGCACGTTGAATGCCATGACCTCGGTAGCCGGCCAGATCAAAGGGGGCGGTCCCAACTATATTTATTCAGGCACTGGAGCACCGAAAACCGCCTGGCAAAGCGACGTTTATACGCTCAAGGGCGGGGCGGAGGAGATTTATACTCCTCGGTTCACCTTCCATGGTTTGCGCTATGCGGAAGTCACAGGGTATCCCGGGGAGCCGCCGTTGGAGGCATTGGAGGGGTTGCGTTTGAACAGCGCCGTCGAACGCGCCGGCACCTTCGCTTGCTCGAACGAGCGCTTCAACCGGATCCAACAGCAGATCGAATGGACATTCCTGGCCAACCTGTTCAGTGTCCAATCCGACTGCCCCACTCGCGAGAAGTTCGGCTATGGCGGGGACGTGGTCGCCACTAGCGAGACCTTCCTGCTGAATTTTGACATGGCTCGCTTTTATGGAAAAACGGTCCGTGATTACGCCGACGCGGCGCGGCCCAATGGGGGTCTGACCGAGACGGCCCCGTTCGTGGGGATTGCCGACGAAGGCCTTGGGGGAGGTTCAGGCCCGGTGGGGTGGGGAACAGCCTTCCCCCAACTCCAGTGGCAGCTCTACCAGTATTACGGCGATCACCGCATCCTGGAGGAGCAATACCCGCTCACCCGAAACTGGGTTGAATTCCTGCGCGCCCGCGCCAAAGACAACCTCCTGGACAATGGTATCAGCGACCACGAGAGCCTCGTGCCGAAGCCCCGGGCACTGACGGGAACGGCCTTCTATTATTACAACGTTGAGGTGCTTTCCCGCATTGCGCGCGTCCTGGGCAAGACTCAGGACGCCGAGCGGTACGCCGGTCTCGCCGGCGAGATCAAACAATCCTTCAACCGCCGCTTCCTGAAAAGAGACACCGGGGCCTATGACATCGCCACCCAGGCCTGCCAGGCCTTCGCCCTCTTTCTGGATCTGGCGCCCCCGGAGGAGAGAGAAAACGCCCTCCAAGTCCTGGTCCGGGACCTTCTGGAAACGCACCACGGCCATTTGACCACGGGAATATTCGGCACCCGTTTTCTGCCGCTGGTCCTGTCCGACTGCGGCCGAACCGACCTGGCCTGCGCGGTTGTGGATCGGGGGGACTTTCCCGGCTGGGGCCATATGCTCGAACGGGGAGCCACCACGCTCTGGGAACATTGGGAGTTCAGCGACAATACGTTCTCCCACAACCATCCTATGTTCGGTTCGATTGGGGAATGGTTCTTCAAGGTCCTGGCAGGCCTCCAGCCGGGTCCTGAAATGGCCGGGCGCGGACATTTCACCATCCGGCCACAACCGGCGCCAAACCTGACCTGGGTCAAGGGGGAATACCGAAGCGTGCGCGGCCCAGTGGCCAGCGAATGGCATGTCGCGGAGGGCAGAATCAACCTGCGGGTAGCGATCCCTGCCAACATGTCGGCGACTGTTTATGTTCCGACCCGGGATTCGGCGGCAGTCAGGGAGAGCGGCCGGCCGGCGGGCGAGGCCAGCGCGGTCAGGTTCCTGAGAGCTGAAGCGGAGGCGGCAGTGTATGAAGTCGGCTCGGGCGACTTTGTCTTCGAGGCGCCCTTTGTCCCCGCGGGCGCGGCACAACTGAACAGGCATTGAGCCCATGCCGTGACTCGGGGGGCTATCCTCTCATCGTTATGACTTTCAAACCTATTTCGAGCCGCCGCCGAAACGGACCTCCAGCCCATCTTACCATGCCTGTTGTCACGGAACGTCGCCTCGGGCCGGTTGTTCGACACGCCAGGACAATGCCCTGTATCATCTCTTCAACCCCCTTGGCGAGGGCGCTGGGGCGAAGCGTCTTGGCGGTGGGCATCGCATGGGCCTGCGGTTGGCTGGCTGGGGCCGCGCCCGTGGAATTCCACGTTGCCACCAATGGCAATGACGCTTGGTCGGGTAGCCTGAGCACGCCAAACGCTTCGCGGACTGACGGACCCTGGGCGAGTCTCGAGGGGGCCCGCACCGGGCTCCGCAGGTTGCGCGGAGCGTCGGGCCTTCCCACAGGCGGTGTCCGGGTGACCATCCACGACGGAGTCTATCCGCTCGAGCGAACGCTGGGCCTGACACGAGAGGACTCGGGGACCCAAGAGGCTCCGATTGCGTATTGCGCCGCCGCCGGAGCGGAAGTGCGGATCAGCGGCGGCCGGGCGATCTCGCATTTCGAAGCTGTCACCGAGGCGACGGTTCTGAGCCGGCTCGATGTCACCGCGCGCGACCACGTGCGGGTCGCTGATTTGCGCGCACTGGGCCTTACAAACTACGGCACTCCGGACGGCGGCGGAGTCGAACTGTTCTTCAACGACGAGCCGATGCCGCTCGCGCGCTGGCCGAACGCGGGGTTCATCCACATCACGGAGGTTCTGGGCAAGACCGCGGTGGATGTGCGCGGCACCAAGGGGTGCGTCGAAGGTCTGTTCCGCTTCGAAGGCGATCGTCCGAAGCGTTGGGTGGCTGAACCGGACGCCTGGGTGCATGGCTACTGGTTCTGGGATTGGTCGGACCAGCGCCAACGCGTAAAGGCGATCGATGCGGAGAACGGGACGCTGGAAATCGCGCCTCCTTATCACAACTACGGCTACCGGAAAGGCCAGTGGTTCTATGGATTCAACCTGCTTTGCGAGCTTGACCAACCGGGAGAATGGTACCTAGATCGTGAGAATGGCCGGCTCTACTTTTGGCCGCCGGGCCCGCTCCTCACCGGTCGGGCCGTGGTTTCGGTGCTGCCGACGCTGGTGACCTTTGACGAGGTTTCGTGCGTCACGTTGCGCGGTTTGATTTTCGAGGCTGCCCGCGAGACCGCGATCATCATGCGCGGGGGGACGGGCAACCGGATTCTCGGCTGCACGTTGCGGAATCTGGGCGGCTCGGCGATCAGCATTTCCGGCGGATCAAACCATGGGGTGGTGGGTTGCGACATCTCGCAATGCGGCGCCGGCGGCGTGTCGCTCGACGGCGGAGATCGGAAGACGCTCACCGCGGCGGGGCATTTCGCCGACAACAACCACATTCACCACTATGGCCGGTGGCGCCCGATGTACTCAGCGGGGGTGAGTCTAAACGGGGTCGGCAACCGCGCGACGCATAACCTCATCGACAACTCGCCGCACCAGGCGATCGCTTTCGGCGGGAACGACCACCGCATTGAGTTCAACGAAATCCACAGTGTTTGCCACGAGTCCAACGATGCGGGAGCGATCTACGCCGGACGCGATTGGACGATGCGGGGCACCGTCATCCGCCACAACTACCTGCACGACATCACCGGCTTCGAAGGACGCGGCTGCGTGGGGGTTTACCTGGATGACATGTTCTGCGGGACGGAGATTTCGGGGAACTTGTTCGTGCGGGTGACTCGGGCGGCGTTCATTGGCGGCGGGCGCGATTGCACCATCGCCAACAACGTCTTTGTCGATTGCCAACCGGGGCTCCACATCGACGCCCGGGCGATGGGCTGGGCCAAATACCCCGCCGACGAGTGGGTGAGAGAAGGTCACGAGAAAGGCACCCTCTCCGGCATCCGCTACCGCGAGTCGCCCTACCGGGAGCGGTATCCAAAGCTGCCTCCGATCCTCGACGAGGAGCCATGGGCCCCGCGCGGCAATGTGGTCTGCCGCAATCTCTGCCTGGGGGGAAAGTGGGATGAAATCGAGGCCAGGGCCCGGCCGATGGTGACGTTCCAGGACAACCTGGCGGGTACCGATCCGGGATTCGTGGACGCGGCCCACGCCAACTACGAGCTGAAGCCCGAGGCCCCCGCGCTCAAGTTGGGCTTCGAGCCGCTCCCATTGGCGAAGATCGGGCTCTACGCCGATCCGAACCGCGCCTCCTGGCCCGTCAAGCACACCGTGCGCCCGGCGAATGCGGCGGCGCCTGCGCCGTGAATCGCGGCCCACTTAGTCCAGCCGGGACAGCTCGAGTTTGTCGATCCTGAGGGCCTTGATTGCGGAGGTCGCTCCGCCCGCCTTGTCGAAGCGTCCGGGACCAATCCAGAAGTAATGGTCGCGCTCGGGCACCCATTCGGCCACGTCGTACCACGCGTAGCCGTCGCCAACGTCGGACGTCTTGCGCTCGATGTCGCCGCAGCCCCGGCGGTTCTTGCCGTCATAGACGCCGGCCCAGAAGGCCTCGCCTTCCTTGCCGGGTTCCTTCTCCACGCACACTCGCACGCGGAGTCGGTACTTCCTGCCGGGGTCGAAGGCCACACACGAGAAGGGCAGCGTCGTGCACCACTCGTAATGGGTGTTATAGAGCTTCATGGCCGAGCCGTCCTCGCACAGCGGGTCGGCCACGGTGTCGCCATAGGCGCCGCGGTTGCTGAGGGAGAGCAGCTTGTCTTCAACGAAGGCGTGCGTCTGCGCAGCCGGCAGGGCGGGCGGGTTGGCCAGGGCCTTCCAACTCGCCAGCACGTCGCGGTGGCGCCCGCCGTTCTCCGAGAGGCGGATGTCCCTGGCCTCGTCGAAACGCTTCAGCAGCTCGGCGGCAAGCGCGCGTTGCTCGGCCGGCGCCTCATACTGTTTCGGGTTCTCCGTGACCCACACCTTGATCTCTTCCGGGGCCGGCATCCGCGCCATCCGCGCGTAGAGCACAGGGAATGCGCCCATGCGCACGTTGTACAGCCGGGCGGGGTCGTCCTTGACCGCGACTTCGGCCTGTTGCCACAGGTCGCCGGCGCGGGCGTAGAAATCGTCCGTGAGCAGTGCGCGGCGGGGGTCGTCAAAGATGCGCAAGGGGCGGTTCGCGGGGTCCCGGTAGTAGCTGTGCAGCGCGTCGAAGTAGGTGCGCACGCAGGGCGCGGCCGCGCCGTAGTAGCCCTGGAAAAAGTCCTGCAGTAGCGGCTCCTGGGGCAGGTCGGGGTTCCACATCCACTTGGCCAGCAGCCACGCCTTGAGCTCGGCGAAATCGCCGTGCCGCCCCTGGTAAGCGCCCTGTTCGAACAGGTATTCCACGCCGTTGGTGTGGAAGAATTCCACGTTGCCTTGAAGCGCCAGAACGTTCGGGAAGGGGCTGGTGTAATCGCGGAAGTCGGTGGTGTAGTCCCAGACGTAGAGGTGTTTGCAGATCGCGCTCCAGCCGCGAATGTCGTCCATGAAGGCGCGGTCCTCCTTAAACGCGCTGGCCGTGATGGGGAACGAGAAGTCGCACTCGATGGTGCAGAGGCACGGCATGACGTTGGCCCGCGGGCGGATGGTCTTGGGCGGCTTGCGCGTGTACTGGTAGGCCAGCGTCTCGATGGTGGCATTCGGGAACTCCTTCTCCACGGCCTCGGCGATCTGGTTCACAAAGGCGATCATCGAGCCCGCGTGCGACTCTTCGGCATCGTCGACGGCCTTGCAGGCCGGGCAGGTGCAGTAGTTGTACCAGTCGTTCTGGCTGACGCCGTAGAAGGAGGCGCCGGGGTCCCGGCGGATGCGCGCCAACACGTTGGAGGTGACGACGCGGAGCACATCCGGGTTGGAAAGGCAAAGCTGCGTGTGGTCTTTGACGCGCTTGCCGTTGACTTGGCTGAAGTACTCCGGGTGCGCCGCGAAATAGGCCTCGGGGGAGCAGAGGGTGTTGAACGTGTGGCAACTCCCCAGCCCGCCGCCAAAGCGATACGAGTGGCCGCCGTGCTTTTCGGACAGGCGCATGCTGTTGCCATTGACCTTGTTTCGGGCCGCAAGATCGCCGTCGAACATGTCGAACCAGAAAGGCTCTCGCAAGGCGAAGGCGGGCTTCTGCGTCTCATCCAGCACGGGCATGGCGAAGCTCTGGCGACGCGGGATCACGCTGTGCCAGGAGCTGTACCAGCGGCAGCCGCCGAAGCGCTCCAACAGCTCGTAAACGCCATAGAGAGTGCCGCGCACGGGCCCACCCAACACCAGGACTCGGTCGCCGCGGCGCACGAGGCGGAAGCCGTCTTCGCCCAGGCCCTTGACCTCGCCCGGGCCGCCAAGGACCTCGGAGGTGAAGCGCGTGTCGCCAAGCACCACCGCGCGCGCCGGGAGCGGCGCCTCGTCGGTCGCGATCGGCAGCTTGACGCCGGTCATCTGTTCCGTAAAGCGCTGCAGCTCCTCCGCCGCGTACACCTGCGAGGGCGACGCGACCGCGGGGCGGACGATAGTGCAGGCGGCAGGCTGACCGCGTGCAGCCAGAGCCAGTTCTTGGGCCGGCGCCCAGGCGGCAGCCGTCACGACAAGCGCGATAAATAGAAGTCTTTTCATGGCACAGATTCTCTTGCATGGCGGGACATGTCACCGTCCGCCACGCGCGGCATCCAATCAAAACATAGCTCCTGTGGTTTTGCCAGCTTTTGCCGGAAGGGCAAGTCGCAAACCACAGGTGCTTTGGTTCTTGCTGCTGGTTTGATACGCTGCGGTCCCATGCTAGTTCTCCTTGATTCTCCAGTTCATTTATCCCGTAGCATACATCTCTGCGATGAGGCGCCGCAGTTCCTCAGCGTCCGTGGTGGAAAGATGGCCGATCTTGCGGGTGAAACGCGACTTGCTCAGCACACGAATCTGATCCACAGCCACCTCGGCCAGCAGGCCGCCACAACGTACCTGTAAGCGGCTCCGCCAGCCGGCGTGCAACTGCTTGGTCAGCGGACAGCACACGACATTCGGCAGCGCCCGGTTCCTCAGGTCGTCACTGACGATGACGACTGGGCGAGTTTTGCCCATCTCTGTGCCTTCTACGGGGTCCAGGCGCGCCAGATAAACATCGTAGCGTTTCACCCGGCCACCTCGCCGGGCAGACGCGACAGCCCTTCGCCAGCGGCCTCCCAATCTGTCCAGTCCTCGTTCGCCTGGGCCATCTGCTGGTAGGTCTCCGCCCAGGTGAGCTTTCCGCGGCGCGCTCGTTTAGGGCGCAGCGCGATCTCGTCGGGTCTTTGTTCCATCAGGAGGATGTCCTGCACTTGATAACGGCGCAGGACCTCCGCAGGCAGCCTGATGCCCCTTGAGTTCCCT
>Ga0181524_10001387_pt1 | contig 27767 bp, 25 predicted proteins | sample PEATcosm2014_Bin_34_FD_119761 | JGI IMG/M metagenome (GOLD analysis project Ga0181524, IMG submission 119761) | Peatland microbial communities from MTU Mesocosm Facility, Houghton, MI, USA - PEATcosm2014_Bin05_60_metaG | ecosystem: Environmental > Terrestrial > Soil > Wetlands > Peat | place... | reverse complement strand
CCTCGCCAAGGACTGGGAAAACCGCAACCACAACGCCCTCGCCTTCCTCCGCCTCGCCTCCATCCGCCTGATGCTCAGAAAACTCTGTAATCCCTCATGAAGTCTCCGGACGGACTCTTAGGGAAGTCCTGCAATTGACGTTTCCGTCGGGCCTGCTGCAAGCTTTATGTCTTAAGTGGCCCGGTGATACTGAAGTCAATCACATTGGTGGCACTTGGTGTTGGGCCGTCGATTCCGATCTCCCGAAGGGAATACTTGGGAGTCGGTCCCCAACTCGCCTTGAACTCAGAACGGAGAGTACCACTAAACCGAGCCAATTCGCACTCGATCGATTTGAATATCTCTTTGCGTTCCGCACGCCCAATCTTCTTTACTCCAGTCTTGGTCCGGCCAACTGACAGATGCGAAAGATGCGCGTTGATTCGCGGTAATTCGTCATCGCTTATGAAGCGTTTGTTCAATTTAAAATTGTCCGCAAAGTCTCGCGGGTCAAAATCGCACGAGTCTTTTGTCTTGAAGAACTCGATCAAGTTTCGGCTGTGAAGAAGGAAGCACTCGATCAAAGCGTTTGCAGGCGCCTGGTCATGATTCCCGTCGAGAAGCCGTCCGTAGGCGAACCTGAACATTTGGATTTCGTAAAGCAGATGCTCGTCGAAAAACGTTCGGTTGTCAGCGTCGCTCGGCTTCGCCATTCCATCACTCACTCAACCGCTGCGCCCAGGGGCGACAGCCCCGCAATAGGCGCGCGCCCGCGCACCTACGGCAAATCGCCGTTTGACGTCATTATAAGTGGGGCAATGTGAACAACACAACAGTCATCCCCTGGAGGACACTGCGCTTTATTCAATCGTGCGGGAACGCTTCTTCGCAAAGATATAAATCGCCCCTTCGACGCAACCCCGCCGACCCCACCCTACCCCACCCATTTCACCGGCACATCCAGCGCCCGCGCCAACCGCTGCAAGGTCTCGGGCGCGCCGGTTCTGCGGCGTTTTCAATGTCCGAGAGATAGCCTTGTCCGACGCCGGCCTTGGCGGCGAGGGCCGATTGCGAGAGGCCGCGCCAGCGGCGCAGCGCCTTGAACCGGCTTTCGCCCCGCAGCATCGCGGCGCCGACCGGCGCGGGCAGAACGGCGTCGGCGTCGCCGGCAAGTTCCGCCTTGCGCGCGTCGTAGATCGCGACGTCGTCGGCGTCTTCGTCATGGGCGGCGGCCAGGAGACGCTCGTATTCGACGCGCGGAATGACCACCATTTCCTCGCCGGAGGGCGTGCGGATGATCCGGGGTTCGTCATCGGGCTGATCGCGCCGTGGTTCATGCCGGAGACCAAGGGCCGGCCGCTGCCCGATTAGGGCGAACGGGCGGTTCGCAAGCCGCGAAAGGTCGCAGATCAAGCGTTTTTCCCTTCGCGCACAGTAATTTTGCGACATCGCGACGGCTTGTTTCGCAAGCGAGCGAGCGCCCATCGTCTCGCCCCAATTGCCTCGTAATCGCTCCGCCTTCCCGCCTTCGCGCGCCGCTCCTGCCGAGAACCCCCGATGTCCCTGCCCGCCTCGCATCCCCGTCTCTTCAAGCGCGCCTACAGCAACGGCGAACTCGTCGCCGACGGGATCGTCCATGGCGGCGCGCTGCTCGCCGGCGCGATCGCGTTCGCCATCCTCTTCGTCAAGGTGGGGCTCCACGGCGGGATCGGCGAGGGGCTGGCGATGGCGGTCTACGCCGTCGGCTTCTTCCTGATGTTCGGCTTTTCCTTCGCCTACAACATGACGCCCGCCTCGCCGCTGAAATGGTTGTTGCGGCGCTGCGATCATTCGGGGATCTATCTGATGATCGCCGGCACCTACACCGCGCTGCTTTCGCAGATCCCGGACAGCCTCTGGGCCGTCGCGCTCGCCGCATTCGTGTGGAGCGGCGCGCTGGTCGGCGTCGCGCTCGCCCTGTTCCTGCCCGGCCGCTTCGACCGCGTCGCGGTCGGCGTCTATCTCGCGCTCGGCTGGTCGGCGATCGTGGCGATCAAGCCGCTCGTCGCCGCGCTGCCGGCTACGACGCTGGCGCTCGTCGTCATCGGCGGCCTCATCTATTCGATCGGCGTCGCCTTCCATCTCTGGCACAGCCTGAAATTCCAGAACGCGATCTGGCACGGCTGCGTCGCCGTCGCCGCCGGCTGCCACTTCGCCGGCATTCTGGCGGCGGTGGGCTGAGCGGCCGCAAGGCGCGGCGTCTTCATCCGGTCGGGGCCAAGGCGGGTCGATCGCGCGCGATCAGGCGGACGACCTGCGCCGCCGGAACGGGGCGCGAAAAATAATAGCCTTGCGCCTCGCCGATGCCGGCGGCGGCCACGCATTCGAGCTGTTCCCGCGTCTCGACGCACTCCGCGGTGGTGGCGATGCCGAGTTCGATGGCGAAGCGCGCGACCGCGCGCACTAGGGCGAGCGCCATCGGGGCGCCGTCGGCGAGTTCGGCGACGAAGCTGCCGTCGATCTTGATGCGATCGAACTGAAAACGATGCAGGCGGTCGACCGACGCGTATCCCACGCCGAAGTCGTCGAGCGACAGCGCCACGCCCATCCGCCGCAGACGGGTGAGCGCCGCGTCGCCCTTGTCGTCCATGATCACGCCCTCGGTGATTTCGACCTCGAGCCGCCGCGAGGCGAGCCCGCTCGCGGCGAGGGCGCGCGCGACCGCGACCGGCACGTCCGAACGCGTGAACTGCGCGGGCGAGACATTGACGGCGATGCGAAGATCGCCCGGCCAGGACGCCGCCTCCCGGCAGGCCGTCGCGATCGCCCAGTCGCCGATCGAGTCGATCAAGCCGCTTTCCTCGGCGATCGGCACGAAGTCGCCAGGGGGAATGAGCCCGCGACGCGGGTGGCGCCAGCGCAGTAGAGCCTCAAACCCCTTTATGCGCCGGTCGGCGAGGCCGACGAAGGGCTGATAGTACAGTTCCAGTTCGCCGCGTTCGAGCGCCAGCGCGAGGTCCTGGCGCAGCTCCGAACGTTCGTTCAAGGCGCGCTCCATCTCGCGGCTGAAAAAGCGCCAACAGCCGCGGCCGGCCGCCTTGGCCTGATAGAGCGCAAAATCGGCGTGTCGCAGCAGAGGCTCGACATCGAACGGCGAGCGATCGGCGACGGCGACGCCGATGCTGACGGACGCCATGAGCGACAGCGCGCCACAGTTCACGGGAGTGGCGAAGGATTTGCTCAGGCGATCGGCGAGCGCGGCGGCGCCGTCGGCGTCGTCGCCCTCGAAGTCCGCGACGACGACGAATTCGTCGCCCGAATAGCGCGCCACGCAATCGTGGGCGCGGGCGTTTTCGCGCAGCCGGCGCGCCACCGCCCGCAAGAACGCGTCGCCGGCCGGATGGCCGTAGGCGTCGTTGACGATCTTGAAGCGATCGACGTCGACGAGAAGAAGCGCGAGGCGCCGATGCTCCGCGGTCGAGGAAGCGAGCCTGTCGCGGATGTGCTCGGTCGCGGCGGATCGGTTGGGCAATTGCGTCAAGACGTCCGTGCGCGCGAGATAGGCGATGCGTTCGAGCGCGGTGACGTCCTCGTGCGTGGCCACCCAGCCGCCGCCCGCCAGCGGTTGCATGACGACGGCGACGATCAGGTCCGCGCCGACGGCGAGGGTCCTGGCGAAGATTTCGCCCCGCGCCACGGCCGCCGACCATTGCGTAAGGATCGGATCGATCGGCGCATCGAAGGAGCCGCGGCGCTTTCGCGCCTGCAGCAGTTCGCGCAAGCTCATGCCGAAACGCACGTCGTCGTCGCGCAGCTTATGGAGAGCGAGGAAGCGTCGGTTCCAGAACATCAACCGCCCCGCGCGATCGAAGCACGTGACGCCGTGGTTCATGTTGTCGAGCGCGACGTCGCGCCAACGCCGACGCGCTCTCAGACGCAGGCGCCAAACCGTCCACGCGACGCCGACCGCCGCGGCGATCAAAGCCGCCGGCGCGCGGATCGCCGCATCGATGGCGCCGAAAGCGTCCATTTCGCGTCAGCTTCTCCCTGTCGAAGCGAATGAAACCTTGTCGTCCAGCGCTCGCCGCGCCTCCGGTTGCAATTTATGACGACGAATGATCTTCTTTGTCGCACGCAACATACTAAGGCGTCGTAAACATTAACTGCCACATTCTGGCTCCGTATTTCCGCAACGTCATGTATAAGCTTCGAAGCGGCGCCGTCTATACACGCGCGAACGGCAATCGACGCACGCCGTGGAACGGCCGACGACGATGACGCGGAAAATATCGCTTCGCCGGCGTTTTCCGCGCTCCAGGCCGAGGCGCCCGTCGCGCCGCCGCAAAAATGCTTCAAGGGCGTCGTAGGGTTAATCGGAAGGCGAGCTGGAGGGCGCACGAATCGGAGGAACCGGAGATGTGCGACTATTCTCTCGAGATGTACGGATCGCGCCCCGCGCGCGAAGGCGAGTTCTACGCGACCACGCGATTCCCGAGCGGATCGATCGGCTTCGCCGCCGTCGGCGATGCGAAGACGGTCGTCTGCATGCAATGCGATACGCCGGTGGTGCTGACGGACATGCCCGCCGATCTGCAAATGCGCTTCGGCGTCGGCGAACGGGTCCAGGCGACGTTCGCGCAGGCCGAACGCGGCGCCTATCGCGACGGGTTGCTTCTGGCGAGCGGGCGGTTCGTTTCCCTGCAGGAGCTGAGGCCCGGGATTCACGCCTATATTCCCGTTCTGCTCGAGCACCGCGAATCGGAGCGGACGGAGCGGGTGCGCGAAGCGGTCTTCTGAAGATCGGTCGCGCGCCTCGAGCTTTCCCCCCGCGCGCTCTCGCGCCGGCTTCGACAAGGCGAGGCCGGCGCGAGGGACGGGGATTCGCGCGACAACGAAGCTGCCGACGAGTGCGAACTCGGCGCTCGCCGGCGTTCTCGCGCCGGCGGCGCCGTGGGGCTGGACGCGCGGCGGCGCTCCGCCTCTTTGACGCCGCACTCTCGTGTTGGCATGATGGCGGGATGAACAGGAATGCCGAGACGTGACGCCCATGCGAATGCTGCTCGCGGCCGCCTTTATCGCCGCAACCTCGCCCGCCCTCGCGGCCGACTTGCCGGCGCTGCCTTCGCTGGCCGCCGATCCGCAGACGCAGGCGCCGAACTGGCAGGGTTTCTACGTCGGAACGGAACTCGCCGTCGCTTCGTTCAAGGGCGCCAAAGACGCCGTCGGCGGCGCTGTGCTCGCCGGTTACGATCACCGCTTCGACGACAACGTCGTGTTGGGCGTACGTTTCTCCACGGGCTACGATCCCTTCGTCTTTCCCGGCGGCCCCTATCGCGGTTTCGATTTCGCCGAGACCAGCGTCAAGATCGGCTATGAAATGGGCCGTCTGACGCCCTATGTCCTGACCGGCGTCGCGCTGGCCCGTCCGACGAATTTCGGCGACGGCCTCGCCAATCTCGGCAATTCGCTCAACGGCGTGTTCGCCGGCCCTGGCGCGTTGCGGGCGGTGGGGACGGCCGGCGTCGGCTTCGACTACGCCGTCACCAACAACATTCATGTCGGGGTCGAAGCGGCGGTCGCCAACGGCGGCCCGCTCGGCGCCTTCGGCGCTTTCGGCCATTAGCGCGCGCCGCGCGGGACGCGGCGGCCGGTTCTTCCACAAAGGCGGGCTCCGCCAAGGACTTAGAGCCGATCGCGGTTCCCGCGAAACGGCGATCGGCGCGGGCGTCGCGGGCGATGCGACCGGGCGTCGCGGTTGCCTTCGGCGGCGCGGCGCGTTACGTCATCGATCCTCTTCCAAGACGCGGTCCCCATGCACACTTTGAATCGCCGGGCGTTGCTCGTGAGCGTGATCGCCGCCTCCGGCGCGCGCTTTGTTCGGCCGGCCTTCGCCCAACAACCCTCCGTCGCGGTCGCCACCCCGGCGTTCGTCTACGGCGACGTCGTCAAGCGCGCGCACGATCTCGCCGACGCGCCGTTCGACGCGTCGATCCCGCCGCTTCCCGACGCGATCGCCGGTCTCGACTACGACCAGTGGCGCGACATCCGCTTCAAGTCCGACAAGCCGCTGCTCGGCCAGCCCGGCGCGAGCTTCCGCCTCGAGCTCTTCCACCTCGGCCACCTCTACAAGCGCCCGGTCGTCGTCAACGTCCTGCGCGCCGGCATTCCCGCGCCGGTGCCTTACGCGGCCAATCTGTTCGACTACGGCCGCAACAAGATTCCCTCGGCTCTGCCGATCAATCTCGGCTTCGCCGGCTTTCGCCTGCGCTATCCGCTCAACGCGCCGCACGTCATGGACGAGGTCGTCGCCTTTCTCGGCGCGAGCTATTATCGCTTTCTGGGCCGCGGCCAGCGCTACGGCCTGTCGGCGCGCGGCCTCGGCATCGGCTCGGGCGCCCGCGCCAACGAGGAATTCCCGTTCTTCCGCGAATTCTGGATCGAGACGCCCGATGCGACCGCCGAACGCATCCAGGTCCACGCGTTGCTCGACAGCGAGTCGGCGACCGGCGCCTTCCGCTTCGAGATCGTGCCTTCGCTGGAGACGATCGTCGACGTGACCGCGACGCTGTTCGCGCGCCGCTCGATCGGCTCGCTCGCCATGGCGCCGCTCTCCTCGATGTTCCTGAGGGGCAAGAACGACCATCGCGTCGACGACGACTATCGCACCGAGCTGCACGATTCGGACGGCCTGTTCATTCACACCGGCGCGGGCGAATGGATCTGGCGCCCGTTGAGCAACCCCGCCGCGCCGTCGGTCAGCACCTTCCTCGACAACAACGTGCGCGGCTTCGGGCTCGTCCAGCGCGACCGCGCCTTCGACCATTACCAGGATCTCGACCTCGCCTACGAGCTCAGGCCCAGCTACTGGATCGAGCCGCACGAGGGTTGGGGCGAGGGCGGCGTCCAACTGGCGGAGCTGCCGACCGACAACGAAAGCAACGACAACATCGTCGCCGGCTGGACGCCCAAGGAGAGTTTCGACGCCGGCCGCTCGATGAGCTACGGCTACCGCATCACCGCGCTGACCAACGATTCGCGCCTGACGCCGGAGGCGCGCGCGATCAACACCTTCCACGCCGAGCCGCGGGCGCTGGGCGCCGCCGAGGCGCCCCCGCCGGGCGCCACGCGCTTCCTCCTCGACTTCTCCGGCGGCGATCTCGGCTACTACCTCTCCGACCCGACGCTGGTCGAAGTCGTCGCGACGACCACGCCGGGCCGCGTGCTGCGCACGTTCCTCGCCACCAACACGCACATCAGCGGCTTTCGCGCCGGCGTCGACATCGCCGTCGACCCAGGGCAGAGCTGCGACGTTCGCGTGTTCCTTCGCGCCGCCAACAAGGCGTTGACCGAGACGTGGACGTTTCCCTGGCGGGGGTGAGGGCGGGGCTTTGCAACCGGCGCGATCTCGCCCGCGCGTTCGCTGGCGTGGCGAATTCGCGATCGCCCGCCGCGACCTGGAAGAGACGACGAGTGGGGCGGCGAGGGCGGATGGTGCGTCGGGCTCGCCAAAGCGAGCGAGCCCGCTCGCGATGTTCATCTTCCCGTCGCGATGGCCGGCGATTCGTGGTATTAAGTCTCGCGAAGCAAAAACCGCGAAGGAATGCGCCGCCATGATCACCAGACGACGGCTCCTCGGGAGAACGGCTCTCGCAGCCTTGGCGCCGATATTCGGCTTTTCGTCGGCCAAGGCCGCGGCCCCTGCCCGTCCCGGCTTCTTCGCCGCGAAGGATATCGCCGAAGCCGGTTACATTTTCGGCTTGCCGATCGTGATGAACTACGGCGTAATGTATGAATTTGCAATCGATAAGACCTCAAATCAATACAAGGCTCCCTTCAACACTATCAATAACGCCGCCAACGTTTTCACATACAAGGACACGGCCGTCGTCACGCCGAACAGCGACACGCCTTATTCCATGTTTTGGATGGACCTCCGCGCCGAGCCGCTGGTGATATCGGTCCCCGAAGTAGAGAAGGCGCGCTATTATTCGGTGCAGCTCTGCGACAGCAATACCTACAATTTCGGCTATATCGGCACACGCGCCACCGGCATCGACGCTGGCGACTATATGGTCGTGGCGCCTGACTGGAACGGCTCGACGCCTCCCGGCGTCAAGAAGGTCTTCCGCTCTAGCACGCAGCAAGCGCTCGCGATTTTCCGTACACAACTTTTCAATCCCTCCGACCTCGACAACGTCAAGAGAGTGCAGGCCGGCTATGCCGGGCAGCCGCTTTCGAGCTATCTGAAACAACCTGCGCCGGCGGCTGCGCCGAGCATCGCATTTCCGAAGATCAACAAGGAACTCGCGAAAACGAACTTTTTCGAATATCTGGACTTCGCCTTGCAGTTCGCGCCGCCCGCGCCGAACGAGACCGAAATCAGGGCGCAACTCGCCAGCATTGGCGTCGGCCCCGGCAAGACGTTCAATTTCAAAGACCTTCCGTTGAAACAGAAGCTGGAGATCGCGATCGGTCTGAAGCAGGGCAAGAACAAAGTTGACGCCGCCGTCGCCAATGTCGGCGTGAACGTCAACGGTTGGAATGTGAGCGGCGTGCCTGGCGATAGCGCCCATTTCAACGGCGATTGGCTTCTGCGCGCCGTGGCCGCGCAAGCCGGCATTTATGGCAACAGCCCAGAGGAGGCAATGTACCCGTTTACGCGGCGGGACAGCACAGGCAAGCCGATCGATTGCAGTAGGAACGCGTACACGCTCACTTTCCCCGCCGACCAGTTGCCGCCGGTGAACGCCTTCTGGTCGGTCACCATGTACGACGGCAAGTCGCAACTGCTGATCAAGAATCCGATCGACCGCTATCTCATCAATTCGCCGATGCTGCCGGGCATGAAAAAGAACGCCGACGGGTCGCTGACGATCTATATCCAGAACAGGTCGCCAGGCTCCGATCGGGAGGCGAATTGGCTGCCGGCCTCCAGCGACCCCGTCTATCTCGTCATGCGACTGTACTGGCCGAAGGAGACCTCGCCCTCCATCTTGCCCCCCGGCAAAGGCGATTGGAAGCCGCCAGCGGTGATCCTCGCGGCGCATTGACGGCCGCCCTCGGGCCGAGCTTCTACAGCAGCCGCTCGCGCAGCGCGATGATCGCGGCGTGGTGCTTGTTGTAGGCGCCGAGCTTGCGGCTGGCGTTGCCCAGGTGATAGTTCACCGCCGACTCCGACAGCTTCACCCGCTGCGCGACGCGCTCGGTGGTCAGGCCTTCGCTGGTCCACAGCAGGCATTCGCGTTCGCGATTGGAGAGCGGACGCTCGCCGCTCTGAGCGCCGCCGACGAGGCCGCGCATCATCTCGTCGAACAGTTGGACGACGAAGAGCTGGATCGCGGGGGCCGATTCTTCGACGACGTCTTCGAGTTCGGCGCGGCTCGCCGCGGCGACGCTGAAGAGGCCGATGTCGCCCTCGGGGCCCGCGACCGGAACGCAATAGCCCTCGGTGATGTCGAATTCGCGCGCCTCGTGGAACACCAGCCGCTGGGCCTTGGTGTAACGGCTCAAGAAGCCGCCGTGGCCCCAGCGGAACGGCACGCGGGAGGCCGCGCCCGACACCACGACGGGATCGTAGAAGCGATAGCCGCGTTCGAGATAGCGGCGGACCCAGGCTTCGGGATAATTGGTTCTGAGCGTGTCTTCGGGGGCGCAGGCGACGCCCTTGGGCAGTTTGACCGCCATATAGGCGTAATATTCGAGCCCGAGCGAACGCACGAAGGCGCCGACGCCTTCCGCAAATCCCCCCTCGCCTGCAACGACCTTCACGCCGCCCACTTCACCGCCCGCCAAGAAAGCGGAAGGCTAACGCGCGGCCTTTCCCGGCGCAAGGCCAATCGCGCTCGTCCCCGCGCCGCCCGCCGCGCTCTTTTTGCAAGTCTTGCCAGTTGGAGGGGGCGGGCCGCCTCGCTAGCCTGACCGCTGACGGCAGTCTCTTGAAAAACTGCGAAGCGGGCCGGCGGCCCTCGGAGGACGAACATGCGACGGACCATTATGCTTTCGGCGGCTTTGGGCGCTCTGGCGCTGAGTATGGGAACCGCGAGCGCGGACGAGATCAAGATCGGCGTTCTCGCGCCGCTGACCGGCCCGTCCGCCTCGGACGGCGAGGAATACGTGCGCGGCGTCACCTGGGCGGTCGAGGAAGCCAACGCCAAGGGCGGCGTGGCGGGCCACACCTTCAAGGTCGAGGTCGCCGACGTCGGCGACCAGTCGGCCGCCAACGTCACCAGCGCCACCGAGCGGCTGCTCGGGACCAAGGGCGTCGAGGTGATTCTGACGGGCTACGCCAGCCTGTCGATGTTCGAGGTCGACCTGATGGCCGAAGCGAACATGCCCTATCTCTCCGCCGGCCCGTCGCCATTGTTCGCCGCGATCGTCGCCAAGAAGCCGGACCACTATTCCTGCTGCTGGTCCTACACCGCCGACTTCACCGGCTACGTCACCGACGTTCTGCCGGCGGTGGAAGGCCTCGCCAAATCCGGCGCGATCAGCCTGAAGACGAAGAAGGTCGCGATGATCTCTTCCGACAATCCCTATTCCAAGGGGATTTCGGAAGGCATGAAGGGTCTGTTCAAGGCGGCGGGCTGGACGATCACCGTCGACGAACTGGTGCCGTTCGGCGAAGTGAGCGACTGGCGCGCCATCCTCGCCAAGGTCCGCCAGGACCCGCCCGACCTCGTCATCAACGCCGACTATCTGCCTGGCAATTCGGCGCTGTTCCTCAAGCAGTTCCTGGAAAAGCCGACCAACAGCCTCGTCTTCCTGCAATACGCGCCCTCGGTGCCCGAATTCCTCAAGCTGACCGGGGCGCAGTCGAACGGCGTGCTTTACGACCTGATCGGCGGCGCGATCGATTCGCCGAAGTGGCCGCGCGGCCAGAGCCTGCTCAAGGCCTACAAGGACAAGTACGGCGTCGAGTCCGGCCCCTACGGCGTCGGCCTCTACGAAATGACGCAGCTCTATTTCAAGGCGCTCGCCGAGGTGAAGAACCCCAGCGACCACGCGGCGATCGGCGCGGCGCTGGGCAAGCAGACGGCGGATTCGGTCGCCGGCCCGATCGCCTTCGACCCGAAGACCCACGTCGCCTTGCAGGACGCCAACCACGTGCCCGTCACCTTCTTCGAGATCTGGGACGGCAAGCGGATACTCGTCAGCCCCGACAAATACGCCAACGGCGAATTCAAGACGCCGCCGTGGATGACGAAATAGGCGATGGCGTCCGGAAGTAGATGCGACATTCGCATGTCCGATTCCGCAGAGCCCTCACCCCAACCCCTCTCCCGTGAACGGGAGAGGGGCTTTTCCCTTCTCCCGCTTGCGGGAGAAGGTGGCGCGAAGCGCCGGATGAGGGCGAGCGCGTGAACTCGTCCGCCGGCGTCCCGATCCTCGAGGCGATCGGATTGAGCAAGGCCTTCGGCGGCGCGCTCGCGGTCGACAACGTCGGCTTTCGCGTCGCCGAGGGCGAGATTCTCGGCATCGCCGGGCCGAACGGCAGCGGCAAGAGCACGCTGTTCAACATCGTCACCAACGTGCCGTTCCACGCCGACAGCGGCCGCGTGCTCTTCCGCGGGCAGGAAATCCAGCGCTGGCCGAGCCACAAGATCTGCGTCGCGGGGGTCGCGCGCACCTTTCAGCGCGAGAGCGTGTTTCCCTCGCTCAGCGCGATCGACAACGTCATGGTCGCCATCGACGCGATCGCCCCCTCCCGCCCGCTAAGGGAACGGGAGCGACGGGCGGTCGCGGCGCTCGACCTCGTCGGCTTTCCCGCCACCCTGCACAACATCGTTTCGGGCGGCCTGCCGGTCTTCTTGCGCAAGCTCGTGATGATCGGCTCGGCGATGGCGCTCGGGCCGAAGGTCTTCCTCCTCGACGAACCGGCTTCGAGCCTGACGCCGCCGGAAATCGAGCGCATCCGCGCGCTGATCCTCAAACTGCGCGACAAGGGCGTCACCATTTTGCTGATCGAGCACGTGCTCTCGCTGCTCTCCAGCGTCTCCGACCGTCTGATGGTGCTCGACCAGGGCGCCGTCATCGCCAGCGGCGCGCCGGCGCAAGTGATCGCCGACCCGGCCGTCGTCGAGGCCTATCTCGGAGGCGGCCTGTGAGCGCCGCCCCGCTGCTCGAACTGCGCGGGCTCTCGGGCGGCTACGAGCCGGTGCAGGTCTTTCGCGACGTCACGCTGTCGATGGAGGCAGGCGCGAGCATCGGCCTGTTCGGCCCCAACGGCCACGGCAAGACGACGCTGCTGAAAACCGTCAGTGGCCTCATCGATCCCTGGCGCGGCGACATCCTGTTCGAGGGCGTGCGGCTCAATCGCGAGGGCGCGCGCGGCCGCCGCGCCTCGCAGAACCTCAACTACGACGCCTTCACCGGCCGCCGCATGGACCCCAGGCGCGTGGTGCGCGCCGGCCTCATCCACGTCGCGCAGGGCAATCTGCTCTTTCCCGAATTGACGGTGCGCGAAACGCTCGACATCGCGACTCTCGCGACCCACGGCCGGGGCGACGCGCAGGCTCTCACGCGCACCGCGCTGACCCTGTTTCCCCGATTGAGCGAGCGTCTCGATCAGAAGACGCGCTTCCTCTCGGGCGGCGAGCGCCAGATGCTGTCGGTAAGCTGCGGTCTGATCGCGGCGCCGAAGCTGCTGATCCTCGACGAGCCGACGCTCGGCCTTTCCCCCAAACTGCGCCACGAGCTCGGCGAGGCGGTGCGCGCGATCAAGAAGACCGGCGTGCCGCTGGTCGTCGTCGACCAGGACGTCGAATTTCTCAAGTCGCTGATCGACACGCTTTATCTGTTCGACCACGGCCGCATCTCGGGACGGATCGCGCGCGCGGACATGCCCTCGCACGAAAGCCTGATGCGCATGCTGTTCGGGGAGGCCGCGCATTGACGTCGGAGACTTTTCTCGCGGTGTGCCTCGGCGGCGTGGTGCTCGGGGCGCTCTACGCCCTGATGGCGACGGGCCTGGCGGTGGTGTGGACGACGCTCGGCATCTTCAACTTCGCCCACGGCGCGTTCATCGTCCTGGGCGCCTATGTGGCATGGCAGGTCGGCAATGCGAACGCGGACGGCGCCGGATTTCTGGCCGGCGCCGGCGCCTGCGTCGTCTGCCTGTTCCTCGTCGGCGTGCTGTTCCATTGGCTGCTGGTCAAGCCGTTCGAGCGCAAACCGAACGTGGTGCTGCTTTCGGTGGTGACGACGCTGGCGGGCGCGTCGATTCTCGAGGGGCTCACCAATCTCGTCTGGGGCCCGCGCTCCAAGCAGCTCGACCCGATCGCGGCGGGCGATGCGCAATGGGGCGGCCTCGTCATGTCGCGCAACGAGCTGTTGATGATCGCGCTCTCCGTCGCGATCCTGGCGGCGGTCGGCGCGTTCCTGCGCTATTCCTCGGTCGGACGCTCGATGCGCGCAGTGGCGCAGAACCGCGAAGCCGCGCAGTTGCTCGGGCTCGACGTCGCCCGCCTCTACGCCCTCGCCTTCGGCCTTTCCGCCTCGCTGGCGGGGATCGCAGGCCTGTTCATCGGCTCGATCCGCTTCATGACGCCCACCATGGGCGCCGAGCCGCTGATGAAGGCGCTGATCGTGGTGATCTTCGGCGGCGTCGCGCGCTTCACCAGCCCGATCTACGCCGCCTTCGTCGTCGGCGCCGTCGAGGCGTTCTCCTCCTACTACGTCGGCCTCTACTGGACGCCCGCGGTGCTGTTCGCGTTGATGATCGTGGTGCTGATGATCAAGCCGGAAGGCCTGTTCGGCAAGCACGAGAGATCGGTCTGATGCGTTACGATCCGCCCTTCCGCCACACTGCCGGCTTCCTGCCGGCGTTGGGCGTCCTCGCCCTGCTGATCGTCTTCCCGCTCGTCTTCACCGAGGCGCACGCGCGCCACCTGATGATCCTGGTGTTCGTCTACGCGATCGTCGCGGCGAGCTGGGATCTTTCGCTCGGCTATGGCGGGCTGGTCAATTTCTCGCACGTCGCGCTGTTCGTCGTCGGCATCTACGCCTACGGGATTCTCGCCAAGACGCTCGGCGTGTCGCCGTGGCTCGCCATTCCCGCGGGCGGCGCGATCGCGGTCGTCATCGCCAGCGTGATCGCCCTGCCGATCCTCAGGCTCGACGGCATCTACGTCATTCTGGTCACCCTCGCCTTCTCGCAGCTTCTCTATCAGATCGTCATCAGCCAATCGGGCGTCACCGGCGGCGTCGGCGGCATGGTGACGCTGCCCGGCCTGGCGATCGGCGACTACCGTTTCATCCGCGACAACCGCATCGGCTATTACTACGTCGCGCTCGCCCTGCTCTGCGCCTCGCTCGCCTGCCTCTACACGATCGTCAAGTCCGGTCTCGGGCGCGCGATCGTCGCGCTGCGCGACAACAAATATTACGCGATGGCGCGCGGCGTGTCGGAGGCGAGGACCCGCCTCGAGACGCTGGCGGCGAGCGCGTTCTTCGCCGGGATCGCCGGCGCGTTCTACGCCTCCTACATCCGCGTCGCCTCGCCCGACGCGTTCGGTCTGGGCATGCTCACCCTGACGCTGAGCATGCTCTTGGCGGGCGGCATCGGCACGCTGTGGGGCCCGGTCGCCGGCGCCTTCGCGATCACGCTGCTCTCGGAGGCGATCGCCGATTACGGCTCCTGGCGGACCATCGTCATCGCCGCCATCATCATCGCGGCGCTTATCTTCTACCCCGGCGGATTCTGGGCGGCGATTCAGGAACTGCGCGAATTCTTCGATCAGGCGCGCACGACGACGCTGGCGCGCTGGCGGCGCGTCGTCGGCCGCGCGGCGCGCGAGCGCATGCTGGGCGCCAAGGAGACGATGATCGCGACCCGCTTCGGCGCCGTCGCCGTCGCCGATGCCGGCGGCGCGGGCGCGCCGATCCTGTTCATCCACGGCAATTCGGCGTGCAAGGAGGCGTTCGTCCATCAGTTCGAGGCGCTGGCGCGGGACCATCGCGTCATCGCCTTCGACCTTCCCGGCCATGGCGTCTCCGACAACATGGACCCGGAAGCCGCCTACAACGTCCCCGCCTACGCCGAGATCGCGGAAGCCGTTCTGGCGAAGCTCGGCGTCGCTTCGCCCGCGGTGTTCGGCTGGTCGCTCGGCGGCTACGTCGCGCTCGAGCTCGCCGCGCGCGGCAACGTCGCCGTCGCTGCGCTCGCCATCGCGGGAACGCCGCCGCTCAACGTGGTGCCCGACGATTTCGCCGCCGGCTACGACCCGGATTCGCATCTCGTGCTCGCGGGAAAACGCTATTTTTCGCCGCGCGAGGCGCGCGATTTCGCCGGCGCCGCGACGGCGCCCCTGTCGCCGGGCAGCGCCCATATGCACAAGACGTTCGGGCGCACCGACGGCCGCGCGCGCTTCTTCATGATCAGCCAGATCGGCGTCACCGACTGGCCGCGGCAGATGCGCATGCTGCGCGAGGGCAAGATCCCCTTCGCCATCCTCAACGGCTCGGACGACCCGTTCCTCAACCACGACTATTTCCGAAAACTCGCCTATGGCGCCATCTGGACCGGCGCGCCGCACGACATCCCCGGGGGCAAGCACGCGCCGTTCTTCAATAAGCCGGAGCTCTTCAACGAGGCGCTGCGCGCGTTCCTGCGCGAGGCGGCGAGCGGCAGACTCGCGCGCGCTGACGACAGCGCGGCCACTCGCCCCGCCCCTCACCCTGCCTCTCCCCGCGAAGACGCGGGGAGAGGGGAAGAAACGGCGCCTTAGCGCCCCTCTCCCCGCTCGCGGGGAGAGGTAGGGTGGGCCCGGGTGATTGGCCGCCGGCTTTGCCGGGCGCCCCTACCCACGCAACGCCTGATCGATGTCGACCCACAAATCCTCGACGTCCTCGACGCCGGCGGAAAGGCGCAACAGATCGGGCGGGCACGGCGAGCCGGGGCCTTCGACCGAGGCGCGGTGCTCGATCAGCGATTCGACGCCGCCGAGCGAAGTCGCGCGCTTCCACAGTTTTACGCGCGCGGCGGTCGCGATGGCGGCGGCTTCGCCGGCGCGCACGCGGATCGACAGCATGCCGCCGAAGCCGCCCCTCATCTGCCGGCGCGCGACGTCGTGGCCGGCGTGAAAGGCGAGGCCGGGGTAGAGCACCGCGGCGACGCTCGCATGGTTCGACAGGCGCAGCGCCAGCGCCATCGCGTTGGCGCTCGCCGCGCGCACGCGAAGATCGAGCGTGCGCAGGCCGCGAATGAGCAGGAACGCCTCGAAGGGGCCGAGGATCATGCCGTGCCCGGCGCGGACTTTTCGCGCCCGCGCGCAAACCTCATCTTCGCGCGCGAAGCACAGCGCGCCGGCGATCACGTCGGAATGGCCGTTGAGATACTTGGTGGCGGAATGCATGACCACATCGGCGCCGAGCGCGATCGGCCGGGTGAACACCGGCGTGGCGCAGGTGGAATCGACGCCGAGCAAGGCGCCCGCGTCATGGGCGATTTCCGCGGCGCCGGCGATGTCGCTGACGCCCCACAGCGGGTTGCTCGGCGTCTCCAGCCAGACGAGCCTGGTCAGCCCCGGCCGCACGGCGGCGCGCAGCGCCTCCAAGTCCTCCGCGTCGCAGGACGTGACCTCCAGCCCGAACGCCGGCGCCTCGGCGGCGAGCCAATTGCGCAACGCCCAGTACATCGCGCGCGGCGCGACGATATGCGCGCCGGGCCCAAGGCTCAGAAACAGGGCGATCGCCGCCGACATGCCCGAGCCGAACAGCAGCGTCGCGGCCGCGCCTTCCAGCGCGCCGAGGACTTGCTCGCCCTCGCGCACGGTGGCGTTGTCGGGGCGGCCGTAGACGTAGCCGCTGGAATAGCCATTGTCGGGATCGCGCAGGAACGTCGTCGTCACGTGCAGCGGCGGCACCAGGCCGCGCGTCGCCTCGTCGATGCGCCCGAGCGCCTGCGCGGCGAGCGTGCGCGCGCTCCATTTGTGCTGTTCGCTCATAGGCCGAACCCGCGCAGCAGCCGCGGCGCGAGCGGGCCCGCGCCCGCCGCCTCGGCCATGAAAAGGCGCTTCAGCGGCGCCGTCCGGTCGACGACGCGCAGGCCGAGGTCGCGCGCGAACCGCAGCGTCGCCAGATCGTTGGAGAACAGCCGGTTCAGCGCGTCCATGCCGAGGCTCGAGGCGACGACGTCGAAGCGGCGCGCGCGCTGATAGGCCTCGAGCGTCGCCTCGTCGCCCGGATCGAGGCCGAGGCGCATCCGCCCCGCGACGACCTCGGCGAGCGCGGCGACGTCGCGTAAGCCCAGATTGAGCCCCTGCCCCGCCAGCGGATGCACGATGTGGGCGGCGTCGGCGACGAGCGCGATGCGCTGCCCCACGAAGCGGCGCGCGAAGCGAAAGCTGAAGGGGAACGCCTCGACGCGCGAGGCGACGCGGATCGCGCCGAGCTTGAGCGTGAAGCGCTTCTCGAGCTGGCGCAGAAAATCTTCGGGCGCCAGCCGCAGCAGCGTCTCGGCGTCGGCGTGGCTCTCGTTCCACACGATGCTCGACTGCCGGCCCGGCATCGGCAGGATGGCGAACGGGCCGGCGGGCAGGAAGTGCTGCTCGGCGCGCCCCTCGTGATCGCGCTCGTGCGCGATCGTGGCGACGATGCCGGACTGGCCGGTATCCCATCCCGAGGTCGGAATTTCGGCGAGAGCGCGCAACTTGGAGCGCGCGCCGTCGGCGGCGACGACGAGGCGCGCGCGCAACGCCTCGCCGCCGGAAAGTTCTATCCGCGCGACGTCGCGGCCGGGATCGAAGGCCGTGACCGCGCCCTTGATCGTCTCGACGCCGAGCGCGGCGGCGGCGCCGGCGAGCGCGCGCGCGACGTCGTCGTTGAACGCCATGTGCGCGAGCGGCTCGCCTTCGCGCGCCTCGAATTGCAACTGCTCCAGCCGCACCGCGTCGTTCAGGCGGCCGTCGTAGATCGCCATGCGCAGGATCGGCTGCGCCAGCTCCGCCAGCGCCTCCCAGGCGCCGACGCGCTCGATGAGACGGCGCGAGCCGGCCGCCAGCGCGACGGTGCGCAGGCGCCCGTCGCCCTGCCCCGGGCGCGGATCGACGAGCGCGATGGAAACGCCCTTCCCCAGCCCCTGCTTGACCGCCGCCGCGAACGACAAGCCGGCCGGTCCGGCCCCGGCGACGAGGATGTCGAAGACGCGCGACGCGGGCGCGCCGGAGGGGGAAGGCGACGATGGGGCCATGGCGCCATTGTCGGCCAGCGGGCGCGGCCGCGCAAGCGGGAGCGCGGGCTCGCCCTGCGCTATGAGGATGCGGTCGAAATCATGAAGGCGCCATGAAGCGGAACACGTCGCCGATCGGCGATCGGCCGCCGCCGATTTGGCTTTCACGCGCGAAGAAGCCCAGTTCAGCGCGGCACGACGCCCGATACGCAGCAAGGATTGCCCTGCGCTCCCGGCACGGCCGATTTCAGCCAACAGCGGGCGACGGGCCCCTGGAATCCCGCCTTCACGTAGGTCCACGCGACGCAGCCGCCGTTCTGCTGACACGCCGACTGGCATGTGTGCGGCCCTCGGCCAGGGATGTCGAAATTGCTGAAGTCCGCTCCCGGGCGATCGACGCCGGGCTCGAACGTTTGGGCGAAGCCGAGGTTCGGCGTGAATGCGAACACGAGGGAAGACAACATAATTGCTATGCTGAGCTTCGGCATGAGACCTCTCCCTCCCATTTTCGGCAACGAGCGCGCGGCGAAATGTGCGTCGAAGCGTCAGGCGCGTCCGCGTCAGGCCGAAGCCCGTAGGTTAGAGGCTTCGCGTCGTTCAATCACTGGCGAGGCGGTCGGCGACTGGGAGGCCGGTCCGGAGCCGCAGCGCGAATTGGCGCCTGAAAAGACGGAGGCTTCGCTCATGCTCGATTTCGCTGCCTGCTTGCCGCAGCTATCCGTCGCACGCCAAGCCTGAGCCGCTCGCCGTCACGACGACGATCAGCGCCGCTTGATAGACACTCTTGGCGCGGACCGTTAGAATTGAGCCATGCCCGCCAAGAGCGTTCTCTACGATCAGGACTTTTACGCCTGGAGCAACCAGCAGGTGGCGCTGTTGCGCGCCGGCAAACTTCAACAGGCCGACATCGAACACATCGCCGAGGAAATCGAGACAATGGGCAGGACCGAAAAGCGTGAGCTGATCGGTCGCTTGACGGTCTTGGTGCTGCATCTTCTCAAATGGCGTTTTCAGCCGGCCAATCGCGGGCCGAGCCGGGAGGCGAGCGTGCGCGTGCAGCGCAATCGACTCGTCGATCATCTCGACGACAACCCGAGCCTGAAGCCGTTGACGCCGAACGCCATGACGGTCGCTTACCGTGACGCCGTCTTGGAAGCGGTCGCGGAAACCGGCCTGCCGCGCACGACATTTCCGGAAGCCTGTCCGTGGTCGTTCGAGCAGGCTATGGATACGAGCTTTTGGCCGGAGTGAGGTCGCGACGGGCCGGCGCGGCCGGTCGAGCGCAATCGACAATCATCTCCGCGCAACGCCCGTATCATGTCCTCCTAACGCCGGCGTCGCATCGGCCTATTCCGCCTGACGGAAACCCCGGATGCTGTCGAACGACACCGCGATGATGATGAAGGCGCCGACGAACGCGCCCTGCCAGAACGCGTTGATGCCCAGAAGGCTCAGGCTGTTGCGGATCACTTCGATCAGCGCGGAACCGATCAGCGCGCCGAAAGCCGTGCCGACCCCCCCGGCGAGATTGGCGCCGCCGATGACGGCGGCGGCGATGACCTGAAGCTCCATCCCGGAGCCGAGGTTGGTGGTCACGGCGCCCAGCCAGCCGGTCTCGATAATGCCGGCGATGCCCGCCGACAACGCCGATATCATGTAGACGGCGACCTTGATCTGGCGCACCGGAACGCCGGTCAGGATCGCCGCATGCTCGTTGCCGCCGATGGCGAAGACGTGGCGGCCGAACTTGGTCCAGCGCAACGCCAAGCCGGCGATCAGGGCCAGCGCGACCATGTAGATGACCGGGTTGGAAATTCCGAACAGCGCCGCGCCGCCGCCAAGGAACAGCAATGTATCCTGATCCGGGCCGAACTGGTAAACGACGGTGTTGTTGGAGGCGACCATCGCCAGCGAGCGCGCGACCGAAAGCATGCCGAGCGTGACGACAAACGGCGGAATGCCGAGATAGGCGATCAGCACGCCGTTGATCGCCCCGACGAGCAACGCGACCCCCAGCGACGCGGCGATGCCGATCTCGATGCCGTAGCCGGCGTGCATGACCACGGCGAGGACCATGCTGCACAGGCAGAGCACCGAGCCGACCGACAGATCGATGCCGCCGCTGATGATGACGAAGGTCATCCCGAGCGCGACGACGCCGACAAAGGTGAAATTGCGCGTGACGTTGAAGAGGTTGTTCGGGGAGGCGAACGAGGTGGTCGCGAAGGTGAGAAAGAGACACGCGCCGCAGACCGCGAGGAAGACCCAGAAAGCTTGGCGCGACGCGAGCCAGGCGATCCAGCTTTCCTCGCTGGGTTGGGAGGGAGCCTCAAGCTCGTTTGCCATTGAAAAGGCCTCTTGTTCCCCTCAGAACCGTCGCGCGGCCCGCCGCTACAAAACACTCGTGATGGCGCCGGTGATCAGCCCGGTGACTTCTTCGGGCGAACTGGCGCCGATGGGCTTGTCGGCGACCTTGCGGCCCCGTCGCAACACCACGATGCGATCGGAGACGGCGAAGACGTCCGGCATGCGATGGCTGATCAGGATGATGGCGATGCCCTGGTCGCGCAACCGCCGGATAAGGTTCAAGACCTCGGCCACCTGACGCACGGATATGGCGGCGGTCGGCTCGTCCATCAACACGATCTTGGCGTCCGACAAGCGGGTTCGGGCGATCGCCACCGCCTGCCGCTGCCCGCCGGACATTCGCTTGACGAGATCGCGCGGCCGCGTTTCCGATTTCAGTTCCGCGAATATCTGGCCGGCGCGGCGATACATCGCCGCATCGTCGAGGACGGCGAGCGGGCCGGCGCCCTTCATCATTTCGCGAGCGAGAAAAACGTTGGCGGCGGCGGTGAGATTATCGCAAAGCGCGAGGTCCTGATAAATGATCTCGATGCCGTGCTGACGCGCTTCGACGGGCCGATGCAGCACGAGTTCGGCGCCCTCCAGCCGCATCGTTCCGTGCGAAGGGCGGAAATTGCCGGCGATGACTTTCACCAACGTGGATTTGCCGGATCCATTGTCGCCCATCATCCCGACGACCTGGCCTGCCTCCAGGACGAGCGAAACGTCTTCAACAGCGTGAATGGCGCCGAAATACTTCGAAATGCCCTCCAGTTCGAGAATCGCCATGGCGGCGCATGCCCTTCCGTCCGCAACCGCTGATTTTCTTGCGGCCCTCGTTTCTTGCGGGTTGGCGATCGGCGAAACTCTTCCGCACGCCCCAAGTCGGCATTTGGCTTACTCAGCCCTCGCGGCCTCGTCAATCGATTGTCGGACCAATAACCGCGCCTTCGCCGAACGGCGCGTTAATTCCTGGCGCGATAGCCGAGGTCAACCAATAATAATCAGCATGTTAAGCTGACCTGGATGAGGCTTTCACGGCGAACTCGGCGAGTGAATCGAACGAGTGCGTTGTCAGGCTCGATTTCGACTGTCGGCTTGGGCGCCTCTGCGAGTTGGAGGACGCTTCTGCGCCGCGTCATCGGGATTGAAGGCGCGCAACCTCAAATTAACTCTCCCTCCCGACGCGCATCACTAACGAATTGATAATTCTTGCATGCCCTCTGAGCGCCGGCCAAATGTTGATCTGAGTCAAGGCGCGCTAGGAGACAAAACGACATTGTTTAAGTGAGCGGCGCGAGAGAATGTTTGGCGCTGCGCGCGTGCGCTCGTGCCCCGGCGCGGCCGGTTTCTCGGCCAGGTCGCGCCGCTCAGTCGTTGCGGCAATCGCCTAGCGGCCAAGCGCGGAAATAGAGTGGTCCGGGCGATCGCACATTTTCGCCCGATTTTGTTCTGACGAATTTGACGAAACACGCGCGCCTGAAAGCTCGTCAGGCGGCGGCGCGGAATCGGGTCCTTCGGGCTCGACATTTTGGCGGAAGGCGAATGCTCGTTCGACGCCAAGTCAGAGGAGGAAGACAATGAACAAGGTCGTACTCATGCTCGCCGCCGCGGCGCTGGCCCTTTCCGCCGGCTCGGCTCTGGCGCAAAAGAAGCAATTGGTCATCGTCGTCAAAGGTCTCGACAACCCGTTCTTTGAAGCCATGCATCAAGGCTGCGAAAAGTGGAACAAGGAAAACGCGAGTTCGCCCTACGCCTGCTTCTACACAGGACCGGCGTCGACCTCCGATGAGGCGGGCGAGGTGCAGATCGTCGGCGACATTCTCGGCAAGACCGATACGGCGGCCATTGCAATTTCGCCGTCGAACGCGCCGTTGATCGCCAACGCGATCAAGTCCGCCCATGCGAAAATTCCGATCATGACGATTGACGCCGATCTGATGAAGGAAGACGCCGCGCTGCGCAAAGCGTATCTTGGCACCGACAACTACCTGATGGGCCACCGCCTCGGCGAATACCTCAAGAAAGCCAAGCCCAAGGGCGGGACCGTCTGCTTTATCGAAGGCAACGCCGCGGCCGACAATATTCTGCGTCGCGCTTCGGGCACGAGGGACGTGCTGTCGGGCAAGAAGGGCCTCGATCGGCTCAACGGCGAAGGCGGCTGGACGGAAATCGCCGGCTGCCCGGTGTTCACCAACGACGACGGGACCAAGGGCGTCCAGGCCATGTCGGACATGCTGACCGCCAATCCGAAGCTCGACGCCTTCGTCGTCGAGGGCGGCTGGCCGCTGTTCGGCGCGCCGCAGCCCTATCGTCAGCTCACCGACCAGTACAAGGCTCAGATCGCCAGCAAGTCGCTGGTGATCGTCGCCGCCGACACGATCGGCGACGAACTCGCGATGGCCAGGGAAGGGCGCGTCGATGTGCTCGTCGGCCAGCGGCCGTTCGAAATGGGCTACAAGGCGCCGTCGGTCATGATCGACCTGATCGAAGGCAAGAAGGTTGCCGACGCCTTGTTCACCGGCCTCGACGAGTGCACGCAGGCCAACGTCGACACCTGCGTTCAGAAGTAGTTCGACGTTTGATCGGCTCTCCGGAACGCGATCTTTGCGCCCGACCGGAAAGCGCGGCAAGGAAACCGGGAGGCGCTTCGGCGCCTCCTCTCTTTGTGCGCCGAGCTCTTTGTGCGCCGAGCATGATCGCCGGCTTCAAGGCGAAATCCGCTGAGCCTGACGGCGGCGAACGGTCAGCCAAGCGCAAGGGCGGCGCCGCAAAGCGGCCTCTCGTCGTTCTGAGAAGTCGGCGAAAAAGGCGGGCAATTGAAATGAAGCGACGGCGCCGGCGATGAACGCGCTCTCTTCCACCTGGCAGTTCTGGGCCGTTCTGTCGGCGATCTTCGCAGCGCTGACGGCGATCTTCGCCAAGGTCGGCGTCGCCGGCGTCAATTCGGATATGGCGACCTTCGTGCGCACGCTGGTGGTCATCGCGGCGCTCGCCGCCTTCCTGACCGCGACCGACCGCTGGGAGGCCCCCGGCGCGCTGTCGCGCCGCACCTATCTGTTCCTCGTCCTGTCCGGCCTGGCGACCGGCGCCTCGTGGGTGTGCTACTTCCGCGCGCTCAAGCTCGGAGAGGCCTCGCAGGTCGCGCCGATCGACAAGCTGAGCGTGGTGCTGGTGGCGATCTTCGGCGCGGCGTTCCTCGGCGAGCGGCTCGCCTCGGTCAACTGGCTCGGCGTCGCCCTCATCGGCCTGGGCGCGATCCTCGTCGCCTACACGCCTTAGGGCGCGGCCGTCCACGCCTTGTAGTCGGCCTCCGACAGCGTCGGCCATTTCCTGACGAAGGCGACGATCGTCCAGATTTGCGGGTCCGTCGCCCCGGCGGCGCCGAAGCCCGGCATGCCCGTCATCGTGACGCCGTTCTTGACCGCCCAGAACAGTTGCGGCGCGGTCAGCTCTTTGCCCATCTGCTTGAGATCGGCGGGAACCGGCTGCAACCCTTCGGAGAACTTCGCCCAGCCGACGCCCGGCCCGCCGTGGCAGTTCACGCAGCCGATTGCGGCGTAGGCGCCGGCCCCCGCCTGCACTGTTGCGGGATCGTCGAGGGCAATCGGCGGCGCGCCGTCGGCGTGCCGGGCGACCGAGGCGGCTCTGACGCTCGCCAGCGCCCAGCCGACGACCCCTTTCTCCTCGGTTTGCGCGACGCTGTAGTAGCCGCCGAAGAAGAAGACCGCGGCGCCGACCGCGCCGACGATCGCGAGGGCGCCGATGAAGGCCAACATGCGCATGCGCGTTCTCCAGGTGTCGTCGATCGCAGGAGACGCGGCCGCGCCGCCGCGTCGGCGCGCATGATCGCGAAAATATGGGCAAGGATATGGTGCGCCGATTCGCCCCGGCCGGGTTAGGCCGCGCTCGCCAAAACTCCGCCCGACGCCCCGGCGGCGTCTCAGCAGACGGCGCGGTAATCGCGGATCGGCGCGTCGCGGTCGGCCGAGGCGAGGCGCGCCAGGAGATCGGGCCTGAGAATGTCGATGCGGCGCGTCGTCGGCAGGGCGATGAGGCCCTGCGCCTTCAAGTGCGTGAACGTCCGGCTGACGGTTTCGATGGTGAGGCCGAGATAGTCGGCGATGTCCTGGCGCTGCATGGTCAGCTCGATCGACGCGCTGTGGCGCCCGCCGTCGCGCGCGCTCAGCATCGACAGGAACCAGGCGAGGCGCTCCTCGGCCGAAGAGCGCCCGACCATCGTCGTATGATCGACGGCGTGGGTCAGCGCGCGCGTCACGTTCTCGAAAACCGCCGCGTTGAATTGGGGGTCGCGATTCATCCTGGCGTGGCACGCTTGGCGCGACAGCGTCGCCATCGCCCCGGCGTTGACGGCCTCGATCGTCAGTCCGTGCGATTCCTCCGGCTCGAGCCCGCACATGTCGCCGGCCATGTAGAAGGCGAAGATCTGCCGCCGTCCGTCGCGGGTCACCTTGACCGCCCGAAAGACGCCCCTGACGACGACGAAGTAATTTTCCGTCGGATCGCCCTCGCCGACCACTTCCTGGCCCGGCGCGTAGGAAACGACGACGGCGTCCGTATAGGGGAACTTCAACGCGGCAAGCGCCCCGAACGCGAAGGGATCGGAAGCGGGAACGGGTCGCGGCGAAGGATCGTGGGTGTGGATTGCAAAGGTCATGGCCCGACTCCGTGTTGCCCGGGCGGAGTCTTGACCCAAATCGCCGCGCGGCGCCATTCGCCTTACGCGCTAGCCGGCGACTATGCCGAAGGGCATAGGCCGTTCGGGCGCTTGCCATTGGCGGGCGCGCCGCGCAGGTATAAAGTTTACGTTGGTAAGGCGTCGGAGACGTCGCGAGGGATGAACAAGCCGCAGCTGCCTTTTCAGTGCCTCGGCAGGGAGCGCACCACGCGCTTCCAGTGCGACGCGCAGATGCTCAACATCATGGCCGACGGGCTGCCCGGCGTCGTCGCCTATTACGACGTTGATCTTGTTTGTCATTTCGTCAACGCCACGGTCGAGGCGTGGACCGGCGCGCACCCCTCGGCCTATCTCGAGCGGCGCCTCGGCGAAGTCGGACGGGAATTCGCCGCCGCAGCGCGGCCCGAGATCGAGCGCGCCCTGGCCGGAGCGCACGTCGAATTCGAGCAGTCGGTCGATTTCGCCGGCGGCATGATCAACGTCGTGCGCGGCTTCGTCTATCCCGACTGCGACGTCAACGGCCGCGTTCTCGGCTGCTTCGTGCTGCTGCTCGACATCACGCGCGAGCGCGCCTTCGAAGCGCAGTTGCAGGCCGCGCGCGACGAGGCGATCGAGGCGATTCGCTCCAAGTCGCGCTTCCTGGCCGCCGCGAGCCACGATCTGCGCCAGCCGCTGCACGCGATGACGCTGTTCGTCAGCGCGCTGTCGCGGCGCCTGGGCGAGGGCGAGGTGGCCGAGCTCGTCGGCAACGTCGAAAGCTCGCTGCGCTCGTTACGCGCGATGATCGACACGCTGCTCGACATCTCCAAGATCGAGGCGGGGCTCATCAAGCCCACTCTCGGGCCGATGCCGCTCGCCGAACTGTTCGCCGCGCTGCGTCCCGGCTTCAGCGCGACGGCGCGCGACCGAAAGCTCGAATTCCGCGTCGCGCCGACGTCGGCCAAGGTGGTGGGCGACCGCACGCTCGTCGAACTGGCGCTGCGCAACCTGCTCGCCAACGCCTTCAAGTTCACGCGCAGCGGCGGCGTGCTGCTCGGCGTCCGGCGCCGGCGCGGCGAAATCGGCGTCGTCGTCGTCGACACGGGCGCCGGCGTGGCGCCGGACCGCGCCGAGCGGGTGTTCGAGGAGTTTCATCGCGACAAGATGACCGCGACCGGACCCAACGAGGGCATCGGCCTCGGGCTCGCCATCGTCAGGCGCCTGGCGGCGTTGATGGGCGGCCGGGTGACGCTGCGCTCGCGCCCCGGCAAGGGCAGCGTCTTCACGCTCTGGCTGCGGGAAGCCGCCTCCGCGCCGCGCCCGGCGAGGCGCCCGGAGGTCGAGGGCGAATCGCTCGCGGGGCGCCGCATTCTCATCCTCGACGACGATCCGCTGTGCGCCGCCGCGATGAAGCAGGAATTCCTCGATCAGGGCGCTCTCGTCGCCGCCGCCGCGTCCATTTCCGCCGCGCGCGCCTCGATCGACGCCACCGGCATGCCCGAGGCGCTGGTGGTCGATTACGACCTCAGCGAGGGGGCGACCGGGCTGCAATTCGTCGAGGCCTTGCGCGCCCGCGGCGCCGAGGCGTCGGTGGTGATGATCAGCGGTTCGACCGACCCCGACGCGGTCGCCGCCTTGCGCGGCTCGGGCCTGCCGTGGCTGACCAAGCCGGTCGACTCGCGCGCGCTGCGCTCGACCCTGATTCACGCGCTGGCGCGGTAGGGGGCGACGTCTGGCGCTTGGCGCCGAGCGGCGGATGACCGGAATCGACCCTTAGCCGTCGTCGCTTGCGTTGCGATGGAACGGCTCACGAGGGTCGAACCCGGTCCGTCGGCGCGGGAACCAAATGTTAAATTTCACCTCGGATACCGCGCCGCCCGGAGCACGCCTTCGGTCGCGCCGACGCCCCACCCCGCAGGTAAAGAAACGAACTCTTCAGCGCCGTCCGTCAAATTTATCAAGTCGCCAATTTCTGCTGAGTGGGAAATTTATCGCGCGAGTTCAGCATCGTTTTCAAGCATTCAAGATGGAGTGAAGGCGATTTTTGAAGTGACTATTCACTAACTCGACTTCTTTATACACGCTGAAACTAAAGTGCTTATCGAGCTCCTCGCCTTTGATACCGAATGGCCGCGGGACTGACAAGTGTCCGTAGTAACCAATTACATGACTTGAAACAGAAGAAGCATCGTATCCGTGTGCTCTTCCGTATTCCTTGAGAAGCACCTGAACGCAGAGAGTGTCGCGGAGGATCTGGCGCTTTTTCCCTGCATCGTGTTCGCCATTCCCTCTTTTCACCTCGTAGGCACGCAGACTTTTCAACTGCTTGTCGAAGACAAATATATCTACCTGTAGCTTCCGTTTCCCGGCAGGTTCATAGGGAAAATTCGTATCTAGGAGGGCGGTCGGCTTCTTAAGGCTGTCGGTCGCGGCATTGTCCGCCAACGCAGAAACGTAGAACTCGTGATCGTCCCATACTTCTAATTGTGGGTTTTCTCGTAATTGCTCACGTCCCCTTTCGGCGTGACGGATGCGTCTAATTGACTCATGGGGTCTGAAGGGTCTGGCGCAAAGGCGGCGAATCTGAATCGTTGCGAGGATGGCCGCCGGACCGGACAT
>Ga0181524_10001384_pt1 | contig 27809 bp, 21 predicted proteins | sample PEATcosm2014_Bin_34_FD_119761 | JGI IMG/M metagenome (GOLD analysis project Ga0181524, IMG submission 119761) | Peatland microbial communities from MTU Mesocosm Facility, Houghton, MI, USA - PEATcosm2014_Bin05_60_metaG | ecosystem: Environmental > Terrestrial > Soil > Wetlands > Peat | place... | reverse complement strand
CGTCAATAGGCTTCAGGATGTTCGGTTTCCGTCCTTCCTGCTATTCAAGCTACGGGGCTTGGACTTTTACCCCGGTGGGACTTGCTCCCACTGATCATGCCAGCCTTCGCTGGACGCACACATCTCAGGACTGATCGCCGGCTCGATGAGCAACCCGGCGATTTTGCGTCAATTGAGTCGTTTTCTTCTTCATCAGCAAAGTCTCCCTTCAGACTCTGCCAAAGACTAAGATTTCACCTGGATCAAGATAACCGGGGCCGATCAATAAGCTGTAGGGGCAGGTTCCGCTACTTCTTCATCAGATCAAGCACCGCAGCCGACATTCCGATGACGCCGGTGCGGATGGTGGGCGAGGGGACCGGCGCGAAGAGCGCGGAATGAAGCCCGGGAACCGGCACGCCAGTGCGCTGGCTCTCGGCGAGTTTGGCAGGATCGGTCGCACCGATGCGCAGAAAGAAAGCTGGAATCTGGTGGCCGGGTAAGCTGAAAAGTCCGAAGTCCTCACTGCCCATCTCCGCTTTCCAATCGACGACATGTCCCGCGCCGAGCGCGACGATGAAGACTGGCCTCAGACGCGCTGCCAGCGCAGGATCGTTGTAGGTTACCGGCATGCTTTCGGTCTTGCTCACTGAGACAACAGGCATGCGGTCAGGCGGAACGCCGTTCGCCACAGCGACGTCCCGCGCTATCTTCTGCAGTGAGTCGAGAATCTTCTCGCGCACCTCGTCGCTGTAGGAGCGGACGGTGAGCTGGAGTGTCACCTCGTCCGCGACAATGTTGCGCCTGGTGCCGCCATGAAGGGTGACGACAGCGGGCTGCTGGGGTGGTAGTTGCCGACTCACGAAGGTCCGGATATCCAGGACATATTCGGCGGCCATCGCGATGGAGTCTTTGCTGGCTTCAGGGCGAGCGCCTTGTCCACCGATGCCCCAGATGGTGACATCGACAGAGGTAGAGCTGGCCAAGGCTGGACCGGAGACGATGCCCGCGGTTCCAGCCGGCAGGTCCGGTTCGTCATGCTGGCCCAGAATGTAATCTGGCCGGCCAAAACGCTCGTAAAGATGATCAGCGAGCATGGCGCGGGCCCCATCGATTGTCTCCTCGGAGGGTTGCCCGATGAGAATGAGAGTGCCGTGCCATTGGTCTTTGAGTTGCGCGAGAACGCGGCCCACGCCAAGCAGCGACGTAATGTGGATGTCGTGGCCGCAGGCGTGCATCACCGGCGCGTCCTTGCCTTCGAGCGTCTTGCCGTGCTCGTGGCTGGCGTAGGGCAGGCCAGTCTCTTCCTGAATGGGCAGCGCGTCCAGATCAGTGCGCACCAGTACCGTAAGGCCGGGACCGTTCTTCATCACCGACACCACTCCATATGCCTGCGAACCGTCAGGATATATACCGACATGCTCGGTGACCTCGTAGCCGGCCTTGCGCAACTCGGTTGCGAGGAAGGCCGAGGTATGGACCTCGTAGTGCGACAACTCGGGGTGCTGGTGCAGATTCTTGTAAGTGGCGACAAGGCTTGGAAGCTGGGCATCGACCAACGCGGCCAAGTCCGGCGTTGTCTGGCACACTGCGGGCAACGTAGCGGCAAGCAGCAGAACGCCGGCGGTTTTCATTCGAAACCTCCTCTTTAGCACTGATCCGCCCAAATTGTAGCGCCCGTGAGCCGGTTTCGAAGGACCAGACCTGCGTCTGTGGCCAAAGTACGAAGCGACTCCGCACAATTCTGGACCCGGCCACATAATCGAGTTTTCCGGAAGTTCGGTGTCAGTTGATGAAAACAGGTCGACGCGCTCGCTGAACACGAGTGGGGCCCAGCTTTGCGGATTCGTAGTGGAAAACGCCGTAGCATTCCCGAAGCCGCCTGTTCCTGACCGCCCGAAACTCGCAACGGCATGAACTGAGGCTGGCGCCGGGAACAGCGAGGAGCAAGTAGACGGTTAACAGCCGAAGGGTAAACGCTGGAGTACATGTGTTTTCAATGGAGTAGAGAGGACAACAGATGCAATTCCGGAGTCCTTTCGGCGCTTCATTGGACCAAATTCTGGACCAAGCCCGGTTCTGTAAACCTGATCGTGGAGGAACCGGAGATTCCTGCCGTCCTGCGCATTGGCCGCGAACTGAGGCAAACTGTGTCGGGGGCGACGGGGCTCGAAGCTGCGCCTTCTGCCGTGACAGTCAGTCGACAACCCGTAACTTATAGAAAGCAGGGGCAATGGATGGCCACTCTTAGCGCCCTGAGACACCCTTGGTCACCGTTATTGTGTCCTTAACGTGCCTGCGGTTTTTTACCGGATTTGACCGCAACCTCTGCCGCTGGACTGCAGAGGTCTGGAACAGTGTTTCGCCCTCGACTTTTCCGCGGCTTCTTCCGCTGAACGGCAGAGGTTTGGCTCTTTTGCGTAGATTGCCAAAGTGTGCCCAGATTGTGTCTTGTTTGTGCCCACGTGCTGAATACAGTCAATTCTGCCACCCGTTACAATCCAATGCTGCCATCGAGTACAACGTTATGCCGCCACCGACTGCAATGGAATCCTGCCATCGGCAGTCCGAGACGAAGCAAGTATCATCCACGCCGAAGGCATGCGGGAATGTTTATCAACCAGTTACTTCCGGCTTGCAGGTGCCGGCTTGCAGGTCACTCGACCGCGCTCCGAAGAATGAGGATTCCATCCCAGCAAATGCCATTATGTGCATCGGTGATGAGTTGAGAATCGAATGGGAGAAAGCAGCGAAAGTACACTCTGATCCCCCAGCGTGAGTGGTGACCAAACGCGCCCACAGGAGTACTATTTCTGAAGTCAACGAGGAAGTCGACATCAAAACGCCTCCGGCAAGGCAAAGGGGCACTGTGCTCCACACCCAAACTCGCAGGAGACTCTGAAGGAGGGAATCTTGGAACCGGATCACCACGCAAATAAACTGCAGAAAATACGAATCGAGCAGCACAGTTTGATGGGGTGCCTGTGGTTCGCTGCTTGGCTCTTCACTATCGGATTCCTGCACTTGAGCTTTTGGAGAGGCGTATTCGCAATCGTGTTGTGGCCGTACTACATCGGTCCCCACGCCAGTGCCCTGATGCGGTGATCGCAATCGGCCCAGATTCCGGTAGCGTACATAGCCTAGTCCAATCCAAGTGCGGAGTCGTTCACGATGTGGTCATCAATGCACCGGCCAAACTGCAAGAACACCGTTTGCCCGCGGAATCGCGATGCGTCCAGACTGCCAGTGATCCAGGTACAACTCGGAACACACTCCGTGGTTGGGCCGGGATTCACTTAAGGGTATAGCCGAACTCACCCTTCACGAGGCGGTATCCCTCCTGCTAGACTCCCCGAAATGCCCTTTCGCGTCTCAAAGGCAACGCCCGTCAAATTCACCGGCCCGGTTCGTCGCGCGCGCCATTACTCCGTCGACAGCTGGATCCGCGAGATGCCCAAGTCGAAACGCATCATCACTTGGATCGGGTATTTGTTCCAAGGGTACGCCATTTATTGCCTTTGGACCCGGTCCCTGGTGTGGCCTCTGATGTGGCCGAACGAGATCCTGGTCTTTCTGATTGCGCTTGTCATGTACTATGTCGGCGCCAACATGATGAACCGGATGCTGACTTCGGAACTTGTCCGCAAGACCCAGCTTGAAGCCGATCAGATTGCCGCACGCCAGATACAGCAGACGCTCACTCCGGCTGAAGTTGATGAGTTGCCGGGTTACAAGGTGGAGACGTTCTACAAGCCGCTACGAGACGTGGGTGGCGATTACTTTGATGTCATCGAGGTTGCGGACAAACGAACACTTCTCGCCGTAGCCGATGTGTCCGGAAAAGGCATGCCGGCAGCGCTGCTGGCGGCAAACATACAGTCTCTTGTTCGGAGCATTGCGAGTACGAGTGCAGATCCCTTGGACTTGGCAGGGCAGATGAACAGGCATCTGAGCCGATATACCCCCATCGACCGATTTGCCACGGCAGTGTTCGTCGTGTTAAATCGCGACACAGGAGAATTGACCTACGTAAATGCTGGCCACAACGCCCCGATTCTCTTCGGCTCCGGATCTGCAAGATCACTGGAGGCCACCGGCATGCCTCTCGGACTGTTTCCCGAGGCGGCCTACAAAGTCGAATCAGCTCTTCTTCCTCCTGGCGGCACCCTCCTTCTTTTCACCGATGGGCTTACCGACTCGATTTCGGGAGAAAACGCCGAAGGCCGTTTGCAGGATGCTCTGGCTGATGGTTCGGGAAAGACAATGGATATTTTGAAATCGTTGGTCGACCCACATTTCAATGAGGATGATGTCACCATCTTGCTGGTGAAACGGAATGCCGATGTAGGTTCTCTCGGCAGCCTCGAATAAGGCTGCCACTCGCACAGGCCATTCGATAATCTCCGGTTAGCCGGTCAGAACGAAGCCGCAGGCACCGCGGACGCTCGGTTGCGCCATACTCAGAGTGCATGGGCTCGGAGAGTGCGCTTCATCGGCAGTCGTTGTTTCTAGCTAAATAGTTGATTACAAGCGTGTTTTGATTGAATCTCCATGGACTCACCGCATCCGCGGCAAACACCTGCGGCTTCCTTCTTACCTCCTAATCGAAACCGCCTCGCTTCAGTACCTCGCCGTTCTTGCGCATCGTGCGAGAGGCGTTTCCGATCTCGGCTAGCGGTGACTCGCCCGGAACGATGACGTCGCGCACGCCCAATTGGGGGAAGAAGCACACGTGACCAGCATCCTTCCATACGCCTATGAGCCACGATTCAGGAGGAGTATGATGAGTCGCGTCTGAGAAAGTGTCCGGGCCGTCTCCGATCCTGCTGATTCACTTTTCATGAAAGTATCGAACCTATGAAGAAAATCTTCCTTGCGTTTGCCCTCCTGGCTCTTTCCGGTTTTCCGCAGGACAGCCCTAAGCGTTACGCCAATCCCCACAAGCCTGCGACGCAGCCCGCATCGCCCGACCCATTGGCGCTCGAACGATGGTTCGTCGGAGATTGGATCTGCACCGGAATCCAGCATTCCTCGCAAACGGCGTCCGGGGTGAGGTTCACTGACCGCTTTCACTTTCGCATGGCGCTTGGCGGTTCATGGCAGATCTACAACCTCCATCAGGTCGAGGGACCACACAAGGGCCAACTCACGCTCATTGGCGCGATCACTTGGGACGCAAATGTCCGGCAGCACGTTCGTCGTGATATGAACATCGGCGGATCGCGGATGGACATGACCACCCCTGGATGGGATGGCGACACAATGGTCTCCACGGGCTATATGGTCAGGAACGACCAGAAGCTGCCTGCCAAGCAGAGCTTCCTCAAGAAAGGCGATGATAGGTACGACAGCAGTCTTGAGATCGCCGGCGCAGACGGCAAACCCGTTGATTGGGAGGAAGAAGCCTGCAGAAGGATCCGTTAATGCGACCTTCGCCCGAGTCTCTACAAGGACAATTTCATGATTGGGCAAGGTAGAAAGTATGAAGCGCAAAGTTTTCAGTCGTTCCGTTGCAATCAGGCTGCTGGCGGTCATGGCCCTGCCCGGTCTGCTGTACGCCATTTATCTGCTTGCCATTCGGCCCGCTGCATTGCGCTGGGGTGCGACAGCAGAAGAAGTGGCGCGCTCCATGCCGGGAGACGATCTCGTTCCCTCACCATCTTTCTGCGCGACGCGAGCCATCACCATTCACGGCAGGCCGGAAGATATATGGCCATGGTTGGTGCAGATCGGCTACGGACGCGCTGGGTTCTACGGGTATGACCTCATCGAAAACCTCGGCAGCAGCACGGGAATTCGCAGCGCTGGATCAATCCTGCCCGAGTTGCAGCATCCCAAGACAGGCGACGTGCTCCCTATTAGTGCGGTTGCCTCCCTTGTCTTCGAATCGATCCAACCCGATCGCTATTTAGTCTGGAGAGGAACCGCCACCCCAGTTGACAGCAGCTTTGTGTGGGCGCTTTATCCGATTGACGCGAGCCATACGCGTCTGATCAGCCGCATTCGCCTTCGCTACCATTGGAGAGATCGGGGGCTTGCACTCGATCTCTTTACCGAGTTCGCCGACCATGTCGCGGTACCCAAGATACTGCTCGGACTGAAAGGACGTGTGGAAGGGCGTCCCCCGCAGTCCCTAGCAGGAGAGGCTGCCGAGATTGTTGTCTGGGTTCTCGCGTTGGCGGAGTTCGTCGCTGCGGCTGTGCTCGTATTCCGCCAGCGCCGATGGTGGCGTGCCTGGCTTCTTGGGCTTGGAGCGGGGCTATTGTTGCTGTTCGCCCTCTATGGGCGCGCGCCCGTGTGGATTGGCGCAGCACTGGTATGTACCATTTTCGCAATAATGCTTCGATTGTCGCGGGCCGACTCCAAGTATTCACAGGAAGGCTGAAGTGGGCGCTCAGTTTGGTACGAGTGCACCACCTGCCCGCCTTAACTGTTCAGCCTTTTGAATCATTGACCAGTCCCCAATACCGGCCTCATTCCGCGCCAAAATCGATAGTTGATCCCGCAGTCATAACATCGAAGTAGCGAATCTCGGCAAATTGCTCCATTTCCCCTCGCCCTAAACGCCACCCAATCCTGTGTTGAAAACCGCCGGGCGATCCGGGCACCAAGCTTACCAGCGCACTCCGAAGGTCACCGGAATCAATTCAGTCGTTCCCAGACCGTTGGTTTCTGTGATGAGCGGGGTGTGCATGTAAACGTAGCGAGCCTCGCCGAAGAGCTTCATCTGGCCGTCGCCGTAGACGCCACCCAGCCGGTGTGTGAACCCCAGACCGATGTTAAGCCCGCCCTGGTTCGACGAAAATCCGTTTGTCGTCACGTTCACCGGGTACCCGTAGAAGTCGCAGCACTCCTGAACGGTAAAGTTAGTGCTCTTGTGATAAAACCCGCCCCCGCCGGTCATGTAGACGCTGTTGGTCCGCTTTGGAAACAGGTCGATCACCGGATCCACTGTCAGCGAAAAGATGTGCGCATTGCCGCCCTGCCCGCCGCCTGCCGCAATAAATGCACCAGGGAGCTTGTTGTCCATGAACTGGAATTCGCCCAGCAAGGTGAAACGCTGGAAAAAGTGCAGCCCGACGCCGCCGGTAAAGTTGCCACCCCAGGTGATATAGGGGGTGTCGTTGCCTATGGGTGCGTTGAAGCCGGCCCCGGCCTCAATCGCGATGTGACTGAGACTGTAAAAGCGTTGGTGCTCACCGCCGTTCTGGCCAGCGCCAGCCCCTCCCGCGACGGGCGCGGCTGGCAGAGCCCCAAACCCATCTGCACCGGTTAGGGGCACAACCTGAAGCGAACTCGACTCGGTGGAGGAGATGCCGGGTGAACTAGAATCGTTGTGAGAAACGGTGGATTGCGCGCCTGCAAGACAGGCCGCAAGCACCGCCGCAAATCCAAGGACACTTCCCTGCCGCATTAGCGAAATGAATCGTTGAGACGTCATACCCCATCCTCCCTTTCGAATTATCTTTTCGACTTTCGGAAGTCGCGCCCTGATCCCGTAAAGAACTTGGTCATACCGAAGAGTGCTGCGAAGGCCCACCCTTGTCCAGATTTCGGTGTCGAAAGCGACGCCACCTCGTCGATGTGATTCGCATCTCTCGCGCTTTCGATCTCACCGCCTATAAGTCGTTGCAAATCCCAAGATGTTCTCCTCGGAAATGATGTATGCCTGCAGCTCAATGGAACAGGACATTGAACTGTTAGAAGAGCGAATCAGCAGGAACATTCGAGTGGCGACGGCTGACGCAGATTGATTATCTGCTGCTAACCTCAATGCTTAGCCGGCAAGACGCTCAACTGCGGACAGCAGCAACTCTGGATTAGCATCCGGTACAACGCGGTCGTCGTACAGAGCGTCGTCGATCCACCATTCCTCTGGCCGGACAATGAGGATTCTTGCCGCCGGCCATCGCCGCCGGATGAAATGCGCAGCCTCAATAAGTTCCTTCTGAGAAAGCGTCGGATGAAGCACTGCAACTTCGCAGCCCTCATTCATCTCAGTTTGGAAGAGGTCCTCATACCCATTTGCAACTGCAAGGGCATGCCCTCGTTCCTTAAGACACCTTTCGTAGGTCATGGCCGAAAGTGCCGCAGCACCGATTGACAAAACACGGAAAACTGTCTTCACCGAAAAACTCCATACAATGAAACGGTGGACAACCAACGTACAACTGAGGTTCTTTTATGAAGCGGCAAACTCAACTTGCCCGCACACTTCCCGGGCCCTCTGCCAGAAAATAGACAGGAGCTGCGCCAGATACTTTGCTAACCGTCGAGATTGCCGATGTACACACGTCGTGCGGTCCATACACCACAATGCGGCTGCTGGGAGGAGACCACCGCAGCACATCCAGCATCCCTCCCGGCTCGATGAACAAGACGTGTGAACACTTAAATTCAGCTTGATTACCTATGGATTTCGAGCCAAGATCGATCAGGATCACGTCCTCAGATCTCTGGATCAATGCCTCGAACTCGCGAGCCGATATCCAAGTGATCTTACGTTTGCCCCGCAGGGACAAGCCGCCCTCCCCTATATTTGGCAAGAGGGCCTTTGCACCCTGGCCAACATAATTTGGTGCCCTCAGCCCTCCCTCTCGGCCAATCACGTAGACAAAGCACAGAAGACCGGCCAAGGGCATCGCTACCAGAACCCAAATCCATTGCATTTGTCGTCTCCTCGAAAAGCGTAGATGTCGATACGGTCGAGCGACAGCTAGTCCCGAAGGGATTCAATAAAATGCCTCCGTTGACAGTGCCACCACGCTACGAACAAACTAGCTGACTTCAGCAGGTGGTGAGCGGGGTGAACAATCTGCAAAGAATTGTCTATTGGCAACAACGGAATTTGAAACAGTCCAGGTTCCGTTCCGCGTAACGTGAGGAGTTATGACCTGCGGCGTTAGAGCCGCGTCCAGAGTTCCTTTTGGTTGCAAATGAGACTTTGGTCGACTCTTTGCAGTGAGAAAGGTCCCTTTCGGACCAAGCCACAATTTCGCAACATTTGCCTGTGCAGAGTGACTCGGGTGGGGCTGGTATAGCGACAGCTTGTATGCAAAGCCCCAAATTGCGACCGCGACTGCCAAACCGATGAGACCAAGGTTCAAGGGACGCATGATGCGCCGCAACCTGCGCACACTGGATGCAACGAACTCTCTCCTGGCACCCACCATCACCGACCACACACCCTGGTTTTCTCTTTGAATGGACGAGTCGTCGCTAAGCGCTCTAGCGGCACGGTGCTCGATCAAATGTCGCGGTAGCAGTCTCATTGCCGGACCCCTCCGCTGTCGGTAGCTGCTGAGGCAGTGAGCCAATAGCCAGTACGCGCCGATAATATAGCGATTTTCGAATACTCAACTTCCACTTCTAATGAGTGGAAACCAGGTTCCGGATTATTCGGATGAAAGGTGAGAATGTATCGATTATTGATGTGATTTGCAATCTCCAATATGCGATCCTCGAAGCCTTTGTCGGAATCGAACCGATAAAACTCGCCACCTGTCAATTGAGCGAGGGCTTCGCTGGGGTTCCTTTGCATCGCATTTGCCGAAACAGTGAAAGGGCTTAGAGATCTTAGTTTTTCGACGATCTCCTTTCTGGCAGGTCTAAACGAAAGGCAATATACCGATGCGTCGCTCGCGGAAACATCGCGAATCAGAGAGGCATTATCGGATGCATAGCTCCCATGATCATGTTCGCCAGAGATCAAAACAACGACTTTTCGATTGTCCGACGGGGCTTTTCGTAAAGAACTGATTGCCATATGCATGGCATCGAAGAGCGCCGCACCAGAATTCCCGGCGGCGATGGAAGCAAGAGAATTAGACATCTCATCAGAGTCCTCCGCAAAGTCTTGAAAAAGCTGCGGACGGCTGTCAAAGGTAATGACGGCTGCCCGGTCCTGCGGGTTCGTCAGCACGCTGTCAAGCAGAGCTCCGAGATGTGCGATTTTCTCCAATTGACTTGCAGCGCCGTGTCCAGTCTGTATAACAATAATGAGAGACAGAGGCCTCGCGGGTGCGCTGTTCTGCATCTCGACCCGTTGTCCGATACCGTTGTCCTTAATCAGAAAATCACTCGCCGAAAGGCCGTAGGCAATCTCTCCTGATTTCGACTCCACAAGTACCGGTACCGAGACGGCTCCTGCACCTTGAGCCTGGGCAACTCTCTGCCCGCAAGCCCCGAGCGCAATACAGATCGACAGGATGATGCTTGGCCCTTTGCTCATCTGTAACTTCCTGATCTTCGGCGATGTCACCGGTACAATGCTTCATCTTGCTAACAGATTAGTATATTCGGGGATGGATGTCCTAGCTGGAAAATGATTTGATGAACACTAAGAGGAGGCCACAGGCCAACATTGTACCCTTTCTAATCTTTGATAAGCCGCAGACGGCGTAAGAACTGGACGTAGATGCTGTTGTTGCGCAAGGCGTGTCCAGTCTCGTATGGCACAACCATCGCAATGATAGCGCTTCGCACTCTTCGTGTTCATGGTAGACGGGCCAACCGACGCACGCTGCTTGTTCTGCGGTAGGCCCAGACGCCATAAATGGCGCCTATTAGGGCCACAACGTAGAAAGGTATGTGAACCACTGTAGCTATCGCCGTGAGCCCAACGAGAGGCAACCACGGCGCACTTGATCGCCACGCTATTATCTTGGACCTTGTTTCGAGTACCTCAAGAATGAACAAGAATACGAAGAATGCTATGATCCCCACGCACAGCGCCCCCATATCGACTTGCCATCCCAGGAGTTTGTTCACCTGATGCCCCCATGACTCCATTATGTCGTCGATTGTGTTCTCTACGGTGATGAATGCACAAGCACCGCCAAACGATGCCACAAGGAGTGTTGTCGGGGTGTGATGATACTCATAGGTCGATTTCTTCTTCTTCCATTGTCCCATTTACATCACCAGCAGAGCGGTCACCTTTTACCTTCTGATCGTTAGAACAGGGCATTCCGCATCGACTATGATCCGGAAGGCTCCGGATGTTCTTATTTCCATGCTTAGATGTGAAGTCTTGCGGATTCCGAGCACCAAGAGGTCAATCGATCTCTCTCTGATGTGCTCGAGGATTTGATCGTGTGCCTTGCCGACAGCCACAAACGTTCTCGGATCGCAAAACTCTCTCGCCTGCTGCGGCACAAAGCCGTCAAGAGCGCTGAAGAACCGGGTCTGAAGATCGGATAATCGTTCCGGATGCTCGACGGCATCGTCTTGAATCACATTCAGCACATCAATCTTCGCCCCAAATACCTCCGCGAAGGTCACCGCATAGATTGCCGCGTTTGCGGCCGCCGGAGTAAAGTCGGTGGCAAAAAGAATCCGCGCAAAGGGAAATGTCTGTGAAGAAACAGGCTTGACACGTGGGCCAACGGTAAGTGTTGGCCACTGGGAAGAGCGAAGGATCTTCTCCGCGATGGAGCCAATGATTCCTCGTTCGAGCCAACCTCCTCCGTGTGTTCCCAACACAATGATGGCTGGTGCATTGCTATCGGCCAGCGCTGGAATAGCGTCTTTCGGATCGCCCTCCAGAAGAATGGGAATGGCGTCCATCGAATCCATTCCTAAGAGAAGAGCCTCTCTCGATAGAAGACGCTTCAGGTCCTTTCTCTGCTGGCTCACCAGGATTTGGTCGATCTCAACCTCCAGGGCCGCTTGCGAAAGGGTGAAGGCATGAGTAACCAGTAAAGTTGCAGAGAAGTAGGATGCAATACGAGCGGCGTAATGGCCAGCGTTCTGGAAGCAAAGGGAGAAGTCTGTTGCGTACACAACTGTCTTTAGGTTCAATTCAAGCCTGTCGCCAATCATTGACATGACACCTATCTCCTTGTACAAAAGCTCAACACCAAAATGATCAACACGATCACACTTACCGCCGTATAGAAACGGTCTCTTAGAATGGAGAACCCAACCACGCCGAAGATGACGCGACATGTCGGCGTGGCAATCAGCAACAGGATGCCCAATGCGATCAGGCTTCCGCTGTCAAAGCGGCCGACTCCAAGCAAGACTCCGTGAACTGACTCATATGCAGCTGGAGCACCATGAAAACGCTGGTAGTCGGGTATAGGACCCGTGAATTGACTCAGATACAGCGCGCCCCCAACCAGGACGACCAGTGCCGCAACAGTCACACCGATTTGGAGCATGCGCCCCATTGCTGTCTTAAGGCGCTGATCTTCTCGATGGAACACTCAGAGCCTCCCTGTCAGTCCGTTGGAGATCATTTCAACCCCCAACGCAACAATGACAATACTGAATACCAGACGAAGGGCCTTGACATCTGCATTGACCAGGATGCGAGATCGAAGTGCCAAATACTCCGAGTGTGAAGTAAAGAACACTCATTCAGGAAATTGCCCCCTGACGCTCTTCTGTTTGTGCAGTTTTCATCACGATCACTGTTCTCGGCTCGTCGCTCGCGTGAATCATTGCCGAGATGTGTCTCTTAGCCACACCATGCTCCCGGAGAAGCTCCAGCAATTGACCGACAGGTCCTCTTGGATCTGGTCCGTTGAGAAGCGCAATACTGAGTTGGCGCCGTATGGGACCGTTGTCGAGGTGAATTGCCTTGACGCTCCCCAACTTCAACGCCTTTTCAATTGCCAGACAGGGAGCAAAGCCAATGCCAAGTCCGGCCTCCACCGCAGAAATAATGCCTTCGGTGGAATTTATGTCGATGCATGTGCGAAGCTGTTGCCGCAAAACGCCATTCCGCTCGAGATATTCTTCAACAAATTGACGCATGCCAGACCCCACTTCTCGAAGCAGGATCGGCTCCTGAACCAGTTCCGCAGCTCGAACCACCTGCTTTTTCGTCCAGCGATGATCCGGTCTCACAATGAGCGCCAACTCATCTTCTCCAAATGCTTCAATCTTCAGATCCGGGCGATGGGCGGGAGCCTCAATCAGGGCGACTCCTATCTGATGGCTGGTCAGAGCCTGAAGGATTTCAGTCGTGCTGCCGCCCACAATATGAATTCGCAGTGTGGGCCATTCGCGCAAAAGAATGGGAAGAAGCTTTGGCAGGAGATAGACGGCAACCGTATGGGAAGCTCCAATACTCAGCTCGGCACCTTCCTGTCCTCCGAACGGAGCAAGTGCGGCAATCGCGTCGTTAGTAATCGCCTCAATCTTTCGAACATATTCCAACAGCGTTACCCCGGCTGGCGTGAGGCTGGTATCGCGGCCAATGCGATCGAAGAGAGCGATTCCAAGACTCTCTTCGAGCGACCTGATCTGTGCCGTTACGGCGGGCTGCGTTAGATGAAGCTCATCTGCGGCCCTTCGATAATTCAACATGTCCGCGACGACGCGGAACACCTTCAATTTGTAGTTCTCAATCATGGCGTTGCTCCAATCTGGTAGTTGAGCGTGGAGAGCGCGAGCCGGTATTGGTATTGCGCGTCAGTGTTGCCGATTGCTGCGTCGGTTTGTTGGAACTGCGCCTGACTGAGTTCCACTATCGAGCTGAGCCCCAATTGGTAACGTGATTGCGCCAGTTTGAGAGCCAGGTTTGCTTCTCTCAGAAGTTCGTCTGTGACAGCAACCCTTTGATAGGCCGTATTCGATGCCAGCCAGGCGGTACGGACATCGCGAACAATCCGGTCGCGCAGATCCCGGCTCTGTTCTGAAACCGCCTGAGCGCGGATGGACGCTTCCTTAGCCTGGGCCGAGTAAAGGAAGCCATTGAAGATGGGGATGTTCATGTTGACGCCAATACCACCCCACCAATTGTTGAGGTAGTATTGGGCGGGCCGGATGGGTACGGTGCCGACGGTTCCCGCAGCACTGATGCTTGGCAGCATTTGATCGCGCTCGGCATGGCTGAACTTGACTGCTGCTTGCTGGCTCAGGTTCAGGGCCTGCAGATCCGGCCGTTGCTGGAATGCGAGTTGCAGGAGCTGATCGGCATCTGTTGGAGGCGCCTTCAAGGCCGCATCCTCCAGTACCAGGTCATATGTTTCCTGCCGATCGAGTCCCAAGACCGCATCCAATGCCGCCATTGTCGAGTCAACGTTATTCTGCGCGTCAAGCAGCAAGAGCTTCGCTTGCGATAAGTTGACGTCCGCGAAGCTCAAATCAAGAGTTGATTTGAGTTTGTTCTTCGTCATCTCACTCACCTGCGTTTCCGTGGTCTGCCGAGTGCTGACGTTCTGTTCCGCAACTTTAAGGAGCGCCTGGGCCTGAAGAGCGTTGAAAAATGCCTGATCAGCCGCAAGAACTATATCTTCAATTGAGGCAAGAGCACTCGCATTTTGCGCCTTTTCCTGGAGCTTTGAAGATGCCACGAGGTTGCTGGTTCTTCCAAAGTCGGTAATCAGTTGGGTAAATCCTCCACCAGCTCCCGCATGCTCAAAGAGGCGCGAAGCGGTGAGCGAGCCCGCAGAAATGCGGCTGGCATTTTCTGCATCCTCCGCGGTAATGCTGGCTGTTCCTGTCGGCAGTTCCGCGGCTCTGTTTTCACGGACAACCTGATGCTGTGCCAACGCAAGCAGACGTGCGACACTTACCCTCGGATTGTTCTTGATAGCAAGCTTTTCAGCGTCGGACTGCGTCAGGCGCGGGTGCTGGCCGGGAGCAGCGTTATCCGTCTGCGCCGACGCTGCCTGCCCAATTCCCTCCGGCATCGGCGTTGCACTTTGTTGCGCAAAAGCCATGAGCGAGACCCGAGGAGCATCCGGAAGCTGCGACTTGATGCTTGTCGTCTGTCCATGGAGTGACACGGAACAAGCCGCCACCAGCGAAAGAAACAACCCGGAAAGTCGAAGCCTCAATCCAGTCTGTCTGGCCATTCTCTAAACCTCCCCCGCAATCGCGGACTGCTTTTCGCGTCTGCCGTGAATCATCAGGTAGACCGCCGGCACAAGGAAGACGGTTGCGACCACGGAAACTGCCAGTCCGCCGATGACCGCGCGCGCCAGCGGCGCATATTGCTCGCTGCCAGGTTCAATCCCAAGCGCCATCGGAATCATGCCCAGAAGCGTTGCCAGCGAGGTCATTAGAATTGGGCGCAGGCGAATTCTGCACGACTGAACGACGGCTTCCAGCAGCGGCAGCCCCTGCTTATGCAACGTTCCGGCGAATTCGACGATCAGGATACTGTTCGAGACTACGATGCCGGTCATCATGATCACGCCCATCAAGGACATGATGTTCAGCGTGCTGCCGGTTACCAGAAGAATCATCACAACCCCTGCCAGTCCTGGTGGAATGGCCATGAGAATGATGAATGGATCGATGAAGGAGGTGAACTGGGTCATCAGGATCAGGTAGACCATCAGGACCGCAATGATGAGCCCAACGCCAAACTCCGCAAACGAACGGTTCATGCTGATCACGGCCCCACGCAAATTCAGAACTGTATTCTTGTCGGTCCTTGTGTTCGCGAGAAGCTTGTTGATGTTGCTACCTACACCCTGCAGTGCCTCTGTCCTGGTGGAAACGTAAATATCAATGACGCGGCGAATCTGATAGTGATCCACCTCTGTCGGCGTATTGATCAGCTTGAGGTCCGCAACTGAGCTAAGAGGCGTATATCCGGCGGTGTGGTCACCTCTCGACAGTTCGCGCGATTGTACGCCAGCCTCGTGTGCCAGCTGCATCGGGTTGAAACCGGCTGGCTGAACGCCGCGTAGAGGAATATTCTCGAATTTCTCCATCGACATGTTGTTGAGGATGCTGTTGGCGTACTGGACTGTCACCATATAGTTGTTTCCGCTCTTCGGATCGATCCAGTAGCTGGGGGCAACCATGCCGTCTGAGGTCATGGCAGTCACCACGTTGTCTACCACTTCCTTGGCGGAGAGACCGATCAGGCTGGCCTTTTCGCGGTCGATGTTCAGCGCGATGCCTGGGTAGTCCAGATCCTGCGGAATGTAAACGCCGCTCACGTTTGGCATTGTTTTGATCTTTTGGGCAAGTGTCTTGGCCAGTGAGTAAGCTCCATCCATATCCATTGAGCTCACCTGGATATCGATTGGGGCCGGCAGCCCCTGATTGACCACGCTATCGACCAGGCCACCCGCCTGGAAGTAGGTGGAAAGCTCGGGCATCTCGCGGGAGAGCTTCTCGCGCACGCTCTGCATATACTCGTAGCTGCCGATACTGTGGTTCTCTTTCAGGCTGACCTGCACGAAGGCCGTATCCATCGATGCGTTCGTGGTGTAGATAGCCGATAGATCGGGATAGACGCCGATGTTGGAGACGATCATGTCAAGATCCCTGCGGCGGACCACGCCGCGGATTACTTCCTCCACCTTCGCAATGTAGCCGTTGCTGACTTCCAGCCGTGTGCCGCTGGGCATCCGCACGTTGATGACGAATTGCCCTGGGTCGGTACGGGGGAAGTAAGCGCGGCCCAGAAAAGGGGACGTCACCGCAAGCACGAGCACCACGCCACCGAGGATCGCGGCAGCTGTAAAGCCGGGCCGCCGCATCGCCCGCTTGGCAAGACTCTCATACCAGTTCAACATCCCCTCATACTTATCGTTGAACTTTCTCTCAAAGCGGGCGAACTGGCCAAGTTTCGACTCTTTGGAGGTTTCGCCCTCGTGGTGCAAGTGAATAAACTTGGCGCAATAGAGCGGCACCACCGTCATGGCGAAAAAGTACGAGGCGAAAATCGAGAGCACGACGCCCATCGCCAACGGCGTGAAGATATACTTGCTGATGCCATTAAAAAACGTAACCGGAAAAAACACGATGGAGGTTGTAAAGGTGGCGGCAAGCACCGCCATCGATACCTCCGTTCCGCCTCGCTCTGCGGCAATGGAGGGTGATTCCCCCATTTCCATGTGGCGGAAGATGTTCTCAAGTACGATGACCCCGTTATCAATGAGCCTGGAGAAAACCAGCGCCAGACCGCCCAGAATCATGGTATTGATGGACCCGCCCATGTAATTGGTGATGAGTAGGCAGACCACCATAGAGAGCGGAACCGACAGCAGCACGGCAATCGTGGCGCGCGGACTCCCGAGAAAAATCAGGATCATCACTCCGGTCAGCACCAGCCCGATGGCCGCTTCCCTCGTGACATTACCGATCGCCAGTTTGACGAAGACGGACTGGTCGAAGACGACCGCCGTCTTCAACGATGGCGGTATGTCGACCAGATGCTTGATGGCCGCCTTCATTCCATCGACGATCGTAATGGTGTTGCTGTTACCGCCCTGCTTGAAGACCGGTATATAGACTGAGCGTTGGCCGTCAATGCGTACAATGTTGTACTGAAGCGCGCCAGCGTCCTCTGCCTTGCCGATGTCGGCCACCAGGACTGAGGCGTTGCCCACCGACTTGAGCGGCATCTCATTCATCGAGTTCGCGTCGGGAAACTGGCTGTTGGCGTAGATGTTGAAGTCCTTCGACCCCACTCGTACGTCACCGGCCGGCAGAATCAGATTAGAGTTGTTGACCGACTGCACGACGTCGTTCAGGCTGAGATTGCGCGCCTCCATCTTCAGTGGGTCCACGTATACCTGAATCTGACGGTAGGTTCCGCCATACGGCTGCGGCACTGATGCGCCCTGGACGTTTGCAATCTGATTGCGCACCTGGAACTGCGCCAGGTCCTTCAGGTTCGTTTCGTTCAGCCCCTGCCCCTTCAACGTCACCAGGCACACCGGCTGGGTCGAGGCATCCATGCCCAGCACCACTGGGGGCAAGGTGCCCGGCGGCAGGCGCCGTAGGTCCGCCATGGCCAGATTGGCGATGTTGCTCAACGCCGAATTCGGATCGGTGCCCGGCTTGAAGTAGATCTTGATCAGACTTACACCGGTCAACGAACGCGATTCGCTGTGGTCGATATTTGCGCCCAGGGTGAAGAAGCGCTCAAAGGTATTCGTAATGTCGGCTTCGATCTGCTGCGGCGGCATGCCGTTGTAGAACGTCGCCACTACGACTACGGGCATGTCGATCCTGGGAAACAGATCGACCGGCATGCGAACGACGTTGACCACACCCACAAGGGAGACCATCAGGCACAGCATGATGATGAAGAAAGGATTCTTGAGAGCAAACTTCGGCATTACTTCGCACCCCCGTTGGTCGCCATCACCGGACCATTCATCTCGATTCGAAGCGGGCGTTCATCGCAATGACGACCTTTGATGCGACTCGTCATTCTCTATGCCCCCCCCGCAACTGCAGACTTCTTCTCGTTCATACCGTGAACGATCAGGTACATTGCCGGTACTAGGAACACCGTTACGACCACCGAAACTCCCAGGCCGCCGATGACCGCCCGGGTCAGCGGCGCATATTGTTCGCTGCCAGGTTCCATGCCGAGCGCCATCGGAATCATGCCCAGAAGCGTTGCCAGTGAGGTCATCAGAATTGGGCGTAGGCGTATCTTGCAGGACTGGACGACGGCTTCCAACAGTGGCAGACCCTGCTTATGCAAAGTGCCGGCGAATTCGACGATCAGAATGCTGTTCGAGACCACGATGCCGGTCATCATGATCACGCCCATCAAGGACATGATGTTCAGTGAACTGCCAGTTACCAAAAGAATCATCACAACACCTGCCAGTCCGGGCGGAATGGCCATTAAGATGATGAATGGATCGATGAATGACCTGAACTGGGCCATAAGGATCAGGTAGACCATCAACACTGAAATGATGAGTCCAACGCCAAATTCCTCGAACGACAGGTTCATACTGACCACGGCACCGCGCAAGTTCAGAACTGTATTCTTGTCGGTCTTCGTAATTGCGAGGAGTTTGTTGATGTTGGCGCCTACCCCTTGCAGCGCTTCTGTCTTGGTCGAAACATAGATGTCGATCACACGTCGAATCTGATAATGATCGACTTCCGTCGGAGTAGTGATCTGCTTGACATTCGCAACCGAACTCAGTGGCGTATAACCAGCGGTGTGGTCGCCCCTCCAGAGCTCGCGAGAGTCGCTGGAAGCTTCGCGGGCCTGCTGCTCTGGGCTATACCCGGCCGGATGAACGCCGCGTAGAGGAATATCATTGAGGTCCTGCATCGACATGTTGTTGATCAAGCTGTTCGCGTACTGGACCGTCACCATATAGTTGTTTCCGCTTTTCGGATCGATCCAATAGCTGGGGGCGACCATGCCATCTGAGGTCATGGCCGTAATCACATTCTGCACCACATCCTTCGCGGAGAGACCGATCAGGCTGGCCTTCTCGCGGTCGATGTTCAGGGCAATCCCTGGGTAGTCAATATCTTGCGGAATGTAAACCCCGCTCACATTCGGCATCGCTTTGATCTTCTGTGAGAGTTCCTTGGCAAGCGCGTAAGCTCCATCCATATCCATGGAGCTTACTTGGATATCGATCGGCGTCGGCAGACCCTGATTGATTACGCTGTCTACCAGTCCCCCCGCTTGGAAGTAAGTGACAAGCTCTGGCATCTCCGCGGAAAGCTTCTCCCGCACACGCCGCATATATTCATAGCTGGCAATACCATGGTCCTCTTTCAGGCTGACCTGCACAAAGGCTGTATTCATCGAGGCGTTGGTCGTATAGATGGCGGAGAGGTCAGGGTAAACGCCTATGTTGGATACGACCATATCCAGGTCGGACGGTTTGACGACGCTGCGAATGATGGTCTCAACCTTGGCGATGTCATCGTTGCTGACTTCGAGCCGCGTGCCGCTGGGCATCCGCACATCGATGACGAATTGGCCAGGATCGGTGCGCGGAAAGTAGGCGCGTCCAAGGAACGGGAAAAGCACAAGCATTGTAAGCGCGACACCGCCCAGAATCGCGGCGGCCGTGAAGCCTGGGCGCTGCATGGCTCGTTTGGCAAGGCCTTCATACCATGTGAGCAAGCTTTGAAACTTCTCGTTGAACTTGCGCTCGAACCGGTTGAAGAGCCCGGGTTCCATATCGCCGATTTCGGGCTCGTCCCGCAGATGGATGAAGTTGGCGCAGTACAGCGGCACCACGGTCATGGCGAAGAAGTAGGAAGCGAAGATCGACAGTACTACGCCCAGCGCGAGGGGTGTGAAAATGTATTTGCTGATGCCGGAGAGAAAGCTGACAGGGAAAAACACGATGGACGTTGTCGAAGTTGCGGCAAGCACAGCAAGCGATACCTCCATGCCTCCCTTTTCTGCCGCCTCTCGCGGTGGAAATCCCATCTCCATGTAGCGGAAGATATTCTCCAGCACCACCACCGAGTCGTCGATCAATCGCGAGAATGCCAGCGCCAATCCACCCAGAATCATGGTATTGATCGAGCCGCCCATGGCACTTGTCAGCAGCAGGCATACAAGCGCTGAAAGCGGAATGGAGAGGAGGACCGCGAAGGTTGCTCGCGGGCTGCCAAGGAAGACCAGAATCATGATGCCGGTGAGAACCAGGCCGATGCTCGCTTCCTTAACGAGATTCTTGATGGCAAGCTTTACGAAGATAGATTGGTCGAAGACCACTGCTGTTTTCAGAGAGGCCGGGATGTCAACCAGATGCTTGATGGCGGTCTTCATGCCATCGACGATGGTGATGGTGTTGCTGTTGCCGCCCTGCTTGAAGACTGGTATGTAAACGGAGCGCTGTCCGTCGATGCGCACGATGTTGTACTGGAGCGCGCCCGAGTCCTCTGCCTTGCCGATGTCAGCCACCAGCACCGATGCGTTGCCCACTGACTTCAGGGGCATCTCGTTCATCGAGGTCGCGTCCGGAAATTGGCTGTTCGCGTAGATGTTGAAGTCCTTTGAACCGATGCGCACATCGCCGGCGGGCAGGATCAGATTCGAGCTGTTGACTGACTCCACCACGTCATTCAGGCTGAGATTGCGTGCCTCCATTTTTACCGGGTCCACGTATACCTGAATCTGACGGTAGGTTCCTCCATAGGGCTGCGGAACCGAGGCGCCCTGGACATTTGATATCTGATTGCGCACCTGGAACTGTGCCATGTCCTTCAGGTTCGTTTCGTTCAGCCCCTGTCCCTTCAACGTCACCAGGCACACCGGCTGCGTCGAGGCATCCATGCCAAGCACCACCGGAGGCAACGTGCCCGGCGGCAGGCGACGAAGGTCGGCCATGGCCAGGTTGGCGATATTGCTCAGCGCCGAATTGGGATCGGTGCCCGGCTTGAAGTAGATCTTGATCAGGCTCACGCCGGTCAGCGAGCGCGATTCGCTATGGTCGATATTGGCGCCCAGCGTAAAGAAGCGTTCGAAGGTATTCGTAATGTCAGCTTCGATCTGCTCCGGCGGCATGCCGTTGTAGAACGTCGCCACTACCACCACCGGCATGTCGATCTTGGGAAATAGATCAACGGGCATACGAACGGTGTTGACCGCTCCCACAAGCGAGACCATCAGGCACAGCATGATGATGAAGAACGGATACTTGAGAGCAAACTTCGGCATTACCTTGCTCCTCCGTTGTTCTCTTGTGCTTCCGCCTTCATGTCGATTACGCCTCCCGACTCGCGCATAACATCGGAAGATGGCGTCTGGGTGAGGATCGGAGATACCTGTTCGCCTTCGGTGTAGTTTTCTTGACCTCCCAGAACCACCCGATCACCAGGTTCAAGACCGCTCTTGATTTCCGCCAGCTTCGATCCCTGAAGGCCAACCTCTACAGTCCGGATGCGAATTCGATTACTCGCATCCAGCGAGTAAACCGCTTCCCGATTTCCCTTCAGCACCAGCGCCTCGACCGGAATGGTGGTTACGTTAGACGCACGCGCGAGTTGCATTTCAGTATTGGCGTACATGCCAGGCGAGATGGAGAGGTCCCGGTTCTCAACATCGATTTCGGTCTCCATTGTCCGCGTTTCAAAGTTCACGTCACGTGTGAATCGCACGATTTTCCCCGTGAAAGAACGGCCAATGGCATCGACGCGAACCTGCATCGGATCGCCGATATGAACAAACTGCACATCGTTCTCCGGGATTGGCATGCGTAGGCGCAACAAGCCGCTCTGCGAGAGTCGTACGATCGGAATATCCTGTTCATTTGAGTTGGTGCCGCTCTGGATCAGGGCACCGGTGTCCGCATAGCGCCAAACGATGACTCCATCCAGCGGCGCCACCACATTGGTGTAGTTCTGAATTGCCTGCACCCGGTCGTTGTCGGTGTGTGCCACCTCGGCGTGCTGCTGCGCGGCAGCCGCCGCAGCCTTGGCCGCATCCACCTGCGACTCCGAAGACAGGTCCTTGCTCTCTGCGTCGTCCAGTTCCTGTTGCGCAATCAAGCCTGGCTGTGCCTTTGATGTCTCAAGCAATCTCTCATAGTCCGCATGCAGCGCCGAATGAATGGCCTCGTCCCGCTTGATCTCGTTCTGCGCGCGAAGCAGATCGTCCTTTGCACGCTCCACCTCGAATACAGTGCCCTTCAACTGAGCATTCAACTCCGGTACTTCCAGTACCGCCAGAGTCTCGCCTTTGCGGACCCGATCGCCTATATCCACGTTGATCTTCACCATGAAGCCGGTCACCTTCGGATGAACATCCACCACCTGGTAGGGCTGGAATTGACCGGCAAGACTCAACGTGTGCGCAATGTCTCCGCGCATGGCCGCAGCCACTTTAGCCGATGGAATCTCCGCGGCGTTTGCGCCGGAATGTTGACTCTTGAAATCGCACGCAACGATGCCGACCAGGACAGGAAACATCATTCCCGCGGCGAGGATCAAGGAGGATCGCTTTCGCATATCTCGAATGCACCTCTAAATGGATTTTTGGTTGTAGGGTCCGGAAAGGCAGGACACGTTCTCAAACAGAGAATGCGTACCGCTGCATTCGACCATTGAACCTGATCGAATGCTTCAGCATTGGCTGTTGGGGAATGGCTAGACGAGAACCGGAGGGGGGCGAACGAAGTGGGTTCTTGTGTGAGCGCGCCGGAGATGCCACAACCGGCTTGCACGCTGCTCCCTCTGGCTTGATGATGGCGGGTTCAATATGCTGAGGATCAGCAACAGAATTGAAAAGACGACGGTTGGAATGGTGTAGATAACCCTCGTGGATGTTCTCGTTCGAACTACCAGTGGGCTTTCCGTAGAACTCGATTGTTCGCTTTTAGAAAGGAGCTTGGCCTTCGGAATATGATGAGAAGCCGCCTCGGGCGGATCGTATAGGGAAAGCTTGTATTGCAGGCCCCACGTGAAGACGCAAAAAGCCAATCCGATGAACGCGAGTGTGCCCATGCGACTAAATGGCCGATTTTTGCTCCAAAGTTGCAAAGTCACTGAGCCTAGATTGAAGTCTTGGCAAAAGAACTACCGCAGACCGCGAGGGAATGCTGTGCCGCAGAAGACCTCATATGCTTTGATAGCACAATAGCACAACATGGTTGCTTAAGCATTTTTTATCAATCATAAGAAAAACTACTCCATCCGGGGATGTCCCCCGCATGGTCAGAGCAGGTTTTGGGTATAACATTCGCCCTGACGAACCCAATGCCGGACCGTTGTATACTGACTGTTTGAGGTCCCCGTAAGCCGAACGTGGATGAATTGGGGGCCTTGCGCGTCTTGCCGCCTTTCGGAATCGAAGGTCCGCACGGTTGCGGCTTCCGCGAGAGGTGGTCCATCCAACTGAAGGCTCGGCGGCGCTCAGGCATTCTTCTTCAACGGCGCAAAGGTGTCAGTCTTGAGAATTTTGCCGCCCTCCTGGATTACATAGAGGCGGTTCACGTCCAGGTCTTTCAAGGTGTCCACGGCGCCCGAGGGCCAGCGAATCTCCACCAGATCTACCTTTTTCGCTTCGCCGAGGCCGAAATGGATGCGCAGGTCGCTGGCCGAGTAGTAGCCGTTGCAGGAGCGGACTTCCTCGATCAGGGTCAGCGGTGTGCCGGGCTTGGCGGTCAGCACCGGAGTGCCGGTATCAGCTACCACCTTTAGCCGCGCGCCGATACCGGTGCGGTTGCTCTTGGTCCCCACGGTACGGATTTTGACCCAGCTTCGGTTCAGCGCCGAATCGCAACGGAGCAGTTGCGGAACGGCATTGACGCAGTTCACCACCGCATCCAGATCGCCATCGTTGTCAAAATCGCCTACAGCAAATCCGCGCGCCTTCACAGCCGCCGTGATGCCGCTACCTCCGATCAGGCTTACGTCTTCAAACTGCCCGTTGCGCAGGTTGCGGTAGAGATACTTGCGCTCGGCGTAAGCGGCGTCTACCTGGGTACCGTCCACTTCGGGATAGACGTGTCCGTTGGCCACCATGATGTCGAGCCAGCCGTCATTGTCGATGTCGATGAAGCTTACGCCCCAGCCCAGCAGGCGCGTGTTCATGCCCAGACCGGCCTGGTAAGTGCGGTCGTCGAAGGAGCCGTCGCCCAGATTCAGGAAGAGGGAGTCAGTGTCGCCGGCAAAGTTGGTCTTCACAATGTCAAGTAATCCATCGCGGTTGTAGTCGCCGACGGAGACGCCCATACCGGCCTGTGGCTTGCCGTCCGGCGAATAGGCTACGCCGGCTTCAATAGCCTGGTCCTTGAAGGTGCCGTCCTTCTGGTTCACGTAGTAGGTAGCCGAGGTCGAGTCGTTAGCCACGTAGATGTTGGGCCAGCCGGTGCCGTCGAAGTCTGCCACACCGCAACTGAGCGCGTAGGCTCCCAGGATGCCCCACATACCGGCCTTCTCGCTCACATCGGTAAACGTTCCGTTGCCGTTGTTGTGGTAGAGCAGGTTCTTGCCGCCCTCGAGTCCGGGCGGACCACAGGCCACCTGGATTCCCTTGTAGGTACAGTTGGCATCCTCGGGGAGGGGCGCGGTCTTTATGTCGAAGTCGATGTAATTGCCCACATAGAGATCGAGGTTCCCATCCTTGTCGTAATCCAGAAACGAGCAACCCGAGTTCCACCGGAGCCTGTCCTGCAGCAGGCCGGCCTCTTTGGTCACCTCGGCAAAGGTGCCGTTGCCGTTGTTGCGGAAGAGCGCATTTTGCCCGTAGTAGCTGACGAAGAGGTCATTCCAGCCATCATTGTTGTAGTCGCCCACGCAGCAGGCCTGGCCCCAACCTGAGCGCGCAAGACCGGATTTCAGGGTCACGTCGGTAAATGTACCGTCGCGGTTGTTCTTGAACAGGCGGCAGACCGGTTCCTGACCCTTGGGAAAGCCTTCAAGACGCCAACCGTTCACCAGAAAGATGTCGATCCAATCGTCCTGGTCGTAGTCGAAGAAGGCCGCGCCGCAGCCCGTGGTTTCGAGTAGATACTTGTTGCGGTGCTCGCCGCCGAAGATCATTTCCACGTTGAGCCCGGCTTCCCTGGCCACGTCAACAAACTGGACGCCGAGAGGGGTGCCGGTCACGGGCGAAGGGGCCCCCTTGGGGGCCGGACGGGCCTGTGCCTCGTAGGCCTGGCGGGCGCTGCCCGTGGGCTTTTGCGGTGCGGCAGCCTGCTGCCCGGCGAGTCCAAAGGCAGGCCGAGCCAGCCTCAACACCTCCTCCAACGGCAAAACCAGTGCGGTCCTCGATAGCGACTTCAAAAATCCACGACGGGAAAAGGACAAGACGAAAATCTCCTACTGGCGCGCCGCTGTTGTTCGCGACTACACCTCAAGAATGAGTATATCCGCCAGCCTGCCGTGGATGCGGGTGATAGACGCTTGGCGCGAGACTCGTATCCCGGACGAAAGGAGTGACTGTGAGCCCGTGCAGTATGGCAAAACAGCGCCTGTTGAAGGCAAGAACGCACCCCCGGAGTTAGACCCTACTCCTGATGGTCCGCGAGCCATTTGTTCGCCCGCTCCTGGGCTTGAGCCAGTTCGGACGGTGTCAGTCTCGCAGCCAACCTGTCGCGAGCTTTCGCCGCCTGCACTCGACGTGCTCCATTCCAATTGGTTGCAGCAAGGTCCAGCCAGAAAAACGCATCCGCGTAGCTCATTGGAACGCCCTGACCCATCGAATACATGGAGCCAAGGTTGTATTGCGCACGCGCCAAACCCTGATCGGCGGCCTTGTTGTACCAGACCGCCGCCTGGGCATAGTCCCGCTCTACGCCTTGGCCGTTGTCATAGAGCAAACCGAGGTTGAACTGTGCCGCGGAATTTCCCTGCTCGGCGGCTCGGCGGTACAGGTCCGCTGCCTGCGAAAAATCCTGCGGAACGCCCTGGCCGCGCTCATAAAACAAACCTAAGTTGAACTGCGCCTCGGCAATGCCCTGCAATGCCGCCTTGCGGTACCAACTGGCTGCCTGCGCGTAATCTTGCTGTACACCCTGGCCCTTGTCGTAGAGCAGACCCAGGTTGAGTTGTGCCTCGCCGACCCCTTGTTCGGCCGCCTGGCGGTACCACGATGCCGCTCGCGCGTCGCTTTGCGGCACTCCCTGGCCTGATTGGAAGAGTAGACCAAGCTCGAATTGCGCCGGGGCCATACCCTGATCGGCGGCTTTCAGATACCAGGAAGCGGCTTGCGAGTAATCCTGTTCGACGCCATCGCCATGCGCGTAAGCCAGCCCCACCCGGTATTGCGATCTTGCGTCGCCCGAGTTGGCCATGATCAACAGAGTGGGGTCGATTCTCTTCATTTGCGTAAATGCCGGAACAGGTGCCGGACACGGGTGTCCGGGGAAAATCCCTGCGACTTGCCGTAACGCATAGATATTCTGGCAGATAAGAAACATTTTCCGTGGGAACGATTTGAATTTCATGCAGATGGGGCGTGGAGTTTTCGCAAAACCCGTTGCGGTTGCGAAAATGCGGTATGAACTCTGGCCGCACGGTGTTTGCGCAACTGATCGAGTATCTGTCCCACAAAGAGTTTCAGAAATGCGTGGCTCGCTATGGTGGCGACCGGTACGCCAAGAAATTCAGTTGCTGGGAACAGTTCCTCGCCATGGCCTTCGCTCAGCTTACCTATCGCGAGAGCCTGCGCGATATTGAGGCCTGCCTGGGCGCGGTGGGCCGCAAGCTTTACCACATGGGCTTCGCCGCCACCGTGGCACGATCCACGCTGGCCAATGCCAACGAGAACCGCGACTGGCGCATCTTTGCCGACTTCGCGCAGGTGCTGATCGGCATTGCCCGGCCGCTCTATGTTGGCGAATCGATGGGCGTCGATCTGGATCAAAGCCTGTATGCGTTGGACTCGACCACTATCGATCTCTGCCTAGAACTCTTTCCCTGGGCCAAGTTCCGCAAGCACAAAGCCGCCGTCAAGATGCACACTCTGCTTGACCTGCGCGGCAACATCCCAACCTTCATCCGGGTCACGGACGGCAAGGTACATGACGTCAACATCCTGGACGAGATCGTGCCCGAAGCTGGAGCTTTCTATGTCATGGATCGCGGCTATGTCGATTTTCAACGGCTCTATCGCTTTAAGCTCAACGCCGCTTTCTTTGTGACTCGCACCAAAGCCAATGTCCCGTTGCAGCGGCGCTACTCCCACCCGGTGGACAAAAGCACGGGCGTAGGCTCGGACCACACGGTGATTCTGACGACGCTCGGATCGGCCTCGGCCTATCCGGACCCTCTGCGCCGCGTCACCTACTGCGATCCGGAAACCGGCAAGCGGTTGAAATTCCTGACCAACAACTTTGCACTTCCGGCGCTGATCATTGCTCAGATCTACAAGCGCCGCTGGGAAATCGAGTTGTTTTTTCGCTGGATCAAGCAGCATCTACGGGTAAAGGCCTTCTTCGGGACCAGCGAAAATGCCGTCAAAACCCAGATCTGGATCGCGGTTTCGGTCTATGTACTGGTGGCCATCGTGCGTAAAAGACTCAATCTGGAGGCCAGTCTCTACCAACTTCTACAGGTTTTGAGTGTTACCCTGTTCGAGAAAACCCCCATTTTACAGGCACTTCAGATAGAAAACTCTCAAAATGACTTATATGACTCCTGCAACCAATTGAATCTGTTCGACTTTTAACCGGACAGCCGTG
>Ga0181524_10001380_pt1 | contig 27871 bp, 27 predicted proteins | sample PEATcosm2014_Bin_34_FD_119761 | JGI IMG/M metagenome (GOLD analysis project Ga0181524, IMG submission 119761) | Peatland microbial communities from MTU Mesocosm Facility, Houghton, MI, USA - PEATcosm2014_Bin05_60_metaG | ecosystem: Environmental > Terrestrial > Soil > Wetlands > Peat | place... | reverse complement strand
GTCGGTGCTCACCGTCGGCGGGGTGATGGGCATGATGTTCTGGATCTCGCCCCTGTTAGCGACGGTGTCCGTCATCGTCATCCCCCTCGCCATCGTGATCACTTTCTTCATCGCGCGACGTTCCCAGGTCCAGTTCGCGTCCCAGTGGAAGCGGACGGGCTCGCTGAACGGACTTGTCGAGGAGTCCCACACCGGGCACGTGCTCGTCGGGGTCTTCGGGCGCCGCCGGGCGACGGTCGACGAGTTCGGGCGCCAGAACCGGCACTTATTCGACGCGAGCTTCCGGGCGCAGTTCCTTTCCGGGATCATCCAACCGGCGATGCAGTTCCTCGCCAACATCAACTACGTCGTAATCGCCGTGTTCGGCGGCTATCGGGTCGCCTCGGGGGCGATGTCCCTCGGTGACGTGGTGGCCTTCATCCAGTACTCACGCCAGTTCACGATGCCGATCACGCAGATCGCGAGCCAGATGAACCTGCTGCAGTCGGGTCTCGCGTCGGCCGAGCGGGTCTTCGAGTTTCTCGACGCGCCCGAGGAGGCGGCCGACGAGGAGCCGACCCAGCTGGCAGCCCTGAGGCCCCGGGCGGCTGGGAGATTGCAGCTCGAGCACGTGTCGTTCCGCTACGAGCCCGACACGCCCCTCATCGAGGACTTCACCCTCGAAGCCACGCCCGGCGAGACCGTGGCGATCGTCGGACCGACCGGGGCGGGCAAGACCACGATCGTCAACCTGCTCGTGCGCTTCTACGAGATCGACTCCGGGCAGATCCTCCTCGACGGCGTCGACTACCGGGAGCTCTCCCGCGACGAGGTGCGCCGCTCGTTCGGCATGGTCCTGCAGGACACCTGGCTCTTCGCCGGCACCATCTGGGACAACATCGGCTACGGGAAGGAGAAGGCGACCCACGAGGAAATCCTCGCGGCCGCCGAGGCCGCCTACGTCGACCACTTCGTCCGTACCCTGCCCGAGGGCTACGACACGGTGCTCGACGCCGACGCCTCGAACATCTCCTCCGGCCAGAAACAGCTGCTGACGATCGCCCGGGCGTTCCTCGCCAGCCCCGAGATCCTCATCCTCGATGAGGCGACGAGCAACGTGGACACCCGTACCGAGGTCCTCATCCAGCACGCCATGTCACGGCTGCGGCGCGGTCGGACGAGCTTCGTTATCGCGCACCGCCTGTCGACCATCCGCGACGCGGACACGATCATCGTCATGGACGGCGGGCACATCGTGGAACAGGGTGACCACGCGGATCTGCTCGAAAGCCGAGGCCTGTACTACGACCTGTACAACAGCCAGTTCACCGAGGCCGACGAACTGGCGGGCTGAGCACCGCCGGCTGCGATCCACCCGGCGACGTCATCCGGGATGAACGGCTCCTCCCCGTTGACGAGGTTTCCCCGAGAAACTGACCCGCGGACGTCACCCGCCTCAGAACAGCGGGAGGATCCTGCGTGCCAGCTGCTCTTCTTGGCGAAGGTTGTGTGAACCCCCGCGACCGTGAAACTGACGGGGCCGTCGAGCACGTTGAACACCCGCACCTCGTAGTACGTCGTCGTGGCGTTGATCGTGACTGCCGATCGCAACCACTGCACGAAGGCAGCCTGGCCGATGCCGGAAACCTTGGCGATCGAATAGGAGGACTCGGAGGAGAAGAAGTCCGATCGGATCTACGCCGGGGTCGCGCCGTACAAGTACGTCACCCAGTTGTACAGGCCGTAGTTGCAGTCCAGGCCCCGCACGATGGGCGCCGGCGGGATCGTGTACGCGGTCGGACTCACCGGGCCCAGCGAGGGCCCGAGGATCGAGTCGCCGAACTTGGCAATCACGGTGGAACAGGTAGGCGACTTCACCTTGGCCGCGGACGATGGCGTTGCGACCGAGGGGACCAGCACGACGACCCCAGCAACGCGGTCGCGGCGGCACCGAGCGCGACTCGTCGCACAAGTACAGTTGTCATCGTAAATGCATTGTTCCACGCCCCTTTCGGGATCCCATCGAACGGTCGTCGCGGTCGCCGATGGCGGCGACGGCACCTCGTGGCCGTCGTCGCCACCACTGCCCGATCACGCGCGATTCAATCCAGGACGACCCCGCCGCCGTATTTCCTTCGTGCGGCATGCTTCCGAGATGCCTCCCGGTGCGTTCGCGTGACGAGCGACGGACACCGACCTCGCTCTCGACACGAAGGGTCGTGGCTGTGATGCTGCGGCACCGGTGGATCCTCATCCTGGCGGCAGGATTGATCCTCGTCGTCGGGCTCGGGATCGCCGGCCCCTTCATCTACATCCACTTCATCGAGGGTCCGCCGAAGCCCAAGCTCACGCTGCCCAAGTCCAAGACGACGCGCCCGTCGTCGCCCGGGACGGCCACGCTCACCGGGACCTGGAACGCCACTTCGGGTTCGAAGGCCGGCTACCGGGTACAGGAGGTGTTACTCGGCCAAAGCGCGACCGCGGTCGGCCGCACGCCCGATGTCTCGGGGACACTCGTCCTGGAAGGGACCGTGCTCCGCTCGGCGCGCTTCAGCGTTCCGCTCGCGACGGTGGTGAGCGACCAGAGCGAGCGCAACGCCAAGTTCAACGGGTCCATCATGGACGTCGCCCGTTACCCGACCGCCACGTTCGACCTCACGTCGCCGGTCTCAATCGGCCAGCTGCCCCCGCCCGACAAGATCGTCACGACGGCGGCCCGGGGCGATCTCACGATGCACGGCGTCACGCACTCACTGTCGCTGAGAATCAGCACCAAACAGACGGGCACATCAATCTGGGTGCTCGCCGACGCGACGGTCGTCTTCGCCGACTGGCACATCCGCAACCCGAGCATCGGTGGGTTCGTCAGGACGGCGAACCAGGGAACGCTCGAGGTCCTGTTGCACCTCGTGCGCGGCGCCGTCCCGACGACCACGACGACCACGGTCCCGAAACCGGGCCCGCCCGGTGAAGTGACGATCCCGGCGACGACGCTGCCCCCGCTGTCGATCAAGCCGAAGCGCTAGCCCGGGGCCCGGCGGATCGCGACCCACCCGAAGGGCCGCGGCAATCAGTCACAGGACGCCGTCTTCGCGCCACGTCGACGCGCTCGTGACGCCGCGAGGCGATGCGCCTACTTCAGCAGGCTCCTCAGCATCCACGCCGTCTTCTCGTGAATCTCCATCCGCCGCGTGAGCAGATCCGCCGTCGGCTGGTCGTTCGCCTTCTCGGCGACGGTGAACGCGGCGCGGGCGGTCTTGACGACGGCCTCCTGCCCGGCGACGAGACGCCGGACCATCTCCGTCGCGTCGGGCGCGTCGGTGTCCTCGGCAATCGACGAGAGCTGGAAGAACTCCCGCAGGGTGCCCGGAGCTGGAGCGCCGAGGGCCCGGATGCGCTCGGCGATCTCGTCGACGGCGAGGGCGAGCTCGTTGTACTCGGTCTCGAACATGAGATGGAGGGTCTGGAACATCGGACCCGTCACGTTCCAGTGGTAGTTGTGCGTCTTCAGATACAAGGTGTACGTGTCGCCGAGCACGGCGGAGAGGTGACGCACGATCTCCTCGCGCTTGTCGGCGGGGATCCCGATGTCGATGCTCTCGTCAACGCCTGACATGTTCCTCCTCGTCCGGAGATTCCTCGGTCCTCCGGCACTGTGTTGTTCAGGTGAGTACAGATCGGGTGGTCCGCACGACGTGAGGTCCGGCTCCACTCGACACGGGAATCGTAATCCCCGGCACCCCAATGAACCCCGGTCAAACGAGGGATGCGAGGGCCATCCCACCGCTCGGAGGGCCCGCTTCCCTCCTGTTCGAAGCGCGGGCGCGAGCCGGACCCGGGGCGCTCGAGCCGGCGGCGACGACGTCGGGCGCCAGAGGGTCGACAGCGGGCTCGGCCCGAGGCGCTCGCCTGACTGCCCGGTGACGACCACGGGCTCCAGGCGGCCGTACTCCGGTCCTGGTCCTGACGTCGTGCAACAGACGGGAGTGGCGGGGGGTCATCGGCCCCTTGGGCGGCGTCAACCGCGGGTGTATAGGTAGTGGCGTGGATCCGGAGGTGACGACGGAGAACGTGGTGATCGTCGGGGTGGACGGAACGCCTGCGTCGGTCAGCGCCCTGCGCTGGGCGGCTCGTCAGGCTCGGCTCACCGACGCGACGCTCCGGGTGGTGACGACCTGGGCGTTCCCCGCCACCGTCGGCTGGACGCCGCCGTATCCGGAGGACTTCGACCCCGAGGCGGATGCACGCACCGTGCAAAGCGAGGCGGTCGCCGAGGCGCTGGGGGATGACCCGAAGGTTCGCCTCGATCCCGTCGTCGTCGAGGGCCACGCCTCGGCGACGCTCATCGAGATGTCACACGGGGCGAGCCTGCTCGTCGTCGGCTGCCGCGGCCACGGTGAGATCGCGGGACTCCTGGTCGGATCGGTGAGCGAGCACCTCGTGTGTCACGCCGCCTGCCCGGTCGTCGTCGTCCGCCACTGATCCGGCCGACGTCGGGAAGGCCCCGGTCGGCGCGGGCACGCCACCCACCGTCAGGCGGTTGCGACGTCCCCCGACAGGTCCTGCCGCGCCTGCGGGCTCGCGAGCGCTCGGTGGATCGCGCGCTCGAGCGCGGCCGCTGACGTCGCGCTCAGCTCGATCGCGATCCTTGTTCCGGACCGAACGTCACCACCCCAGAGGTCGATGACGAGGACGTGGTCCGCCGTTCCCCGGGTCGGATGGTCGTAGCAGACGGTGGCCGATTCGAGCCTGAGCCATCCCTCCGGGCCCTTACCGTGACCGTCGACCGCGAGGCGCTCGGTTGTGAGCGTGCACATGGCTCCCCCCCCTGGCTGATCCGTGCGGCTTGTGTCAGGTCTTCGTCGGCGCGCCGAGGCGGTTCCGGTAGAAGGCGAAAACCTTCTCCCACCCGTCGACCGCCTGCTCGGGCCGGTACGACTCACGTTCGGTCGCGAAGAACCCGTGACCGGCGCCGTCATAGCGATGGAACTCGTAGTCCTTGCCGAGCCGGCGGAGCTCGGCCTCGGTCTGGTCGACCTGGGCCGGGGACGGGTACTGGTCATCGTTGCCGAAGATACCGAGGATCGGACAGTGCAGGTCCTTCGTCAGCTCGATCGGAGACACCGGCTGGTTCGGGCTCAGATCGCCGGGCGACATCACGACGTTGCCGCCCCAGCAGTCGACGGCGGCGTCGAGTGCCGTGCTCGAGCACGCCGCGAGATAGGCGTGACGACCCCCGGAACAGAAACCGATCACGCCGACCTTGCCGGTCGAGTCGGACCGGGAACGCAGGAAGGCGGCGGCTCCCTCGACATCGCCGACGACCTGCGCATCGGGAACGCCGCCCTGGGCCCGCGCCGCCGCGGCGAGGTCGTCCCAGCGACCTGGCCCGAGGCGCGAGTACAGATGAGGTGCGATCGCCGCGAATCCGTGAACGGCGAGCTTGAAGGTGACGGCACGTGTCCACTCGTCCCAGCCGGGCATGTGGTGGACGACGACGACCCCGGGGACCGGCCCGCTCCCTACCGGACGGGTGAAGTACGCCTCGACCGGTTCGCCGTCGTGGCCGACCATCGACACGATTTCGGAGCAGATTTCGTCTGGCATCGAAGAATCCTCCTCCTTGATCACCCGTCCGACCGGTACCTCGCCGAGACCCCGGTCGTGCCGGGTGAAACGACGGCAGTGTACCGCCGCGTCCTGCGCCGGCCCCCGCCGCGCGAGATCCCGCCCCACAGCGGAATCCTGCGGACGGCGCCGTCGAGCTGTGTCACGTTGCTCCCGCGAGACCGATCGTGCGACCCACCGCCTCGTTCGTTCCCCGCCGGGAACGAACTTGCAGCCTCAGGTTGCCGGCACGGCGACGCGGACGACCGCGGGCGCGCCCCGACCGTGCGCCTTGTTCCACGCTGTCACCACGATCCGGTAGGTGTTCCCGGCCACGAATCCGGCGAGACGTGCCGCGCGCGCCCGGGGGCCGAACCACCAGGTGCGCGTCGCCGCGCCGGGGGTCGACGCGACGACGGTGTAGGAGGTGATCCGCGACCCGCCGGTGCTCGCTGGAGGCTGCCAGTGCAGAACCACCGTGGTCCCGACGCGCACGACGCCGACGGATCGCGGCGGGCTCGGTCCGCTCTGGACGTAACTGAAGGAGATGTCGCTGATCAAAACACCGCGAGCGCCCGTCACCAGCATCCCGACCAGCACACGAGCCGCCGCGCGACCGGGCGGTGCGTGGACGAGCGCGACGTACGGGTCATTCCTCGGATATCCCCGTGCCGAGGTGACCGGCCCGGAAACGGCCGAGCCGAACAACACCGCCGAGGCCCCGCGGACGCCCCGGCCGAAGAGCGTCACCATCGTCCCGCCTGAGGCGGGACCGGTCAGCGGCGTGATCGCCACGAGCGACCGCTTCGTCGAGGGGACGAAGACGAACGTGTCGAGCGCGCTCCGGGCGAGGGCGCACACCGTCGCCGTGCACGGCAGGACCTCGACGGGCCCCGCGACGTCGGCAGGGGTCCGCACGGTCAACCCGCCACCCCTTTCGTGCACCAGCGCGTCGCCGGACGCGACCGCGAGCGTCGGGGGCGACAGCGTGCCGACGAACGCGACGAACCGGACGCCCGCGAGCCCGGAACCGCTGATCGTGATCTCGGTCCCGCCTGCCGTCGGTCCGCCGAGGAGCGAGAGATGCGTCACCGAAGGTGGTGCGGTCCAAGGCGACGCGGCGACGTTGCTCAGACCCCCGGCGGTTGCGACGCTCACGCCGCCCTTGAACGGCGTCGGTGAGGAGTCCGTCGCGTTCTCTGCGGTCGGCGTGAGGACGATCGACGTCGGGGAGAGGTAGTCGAGCTTCGTCTGCTCGCTCTCTACCGACGAAGCGGGGCCGAGGTTCACCCAGTCGAACGAGAGGACGGAGAAGCCGGAACCGAACACGCGCACGGGTGAGGCGGGCGACCGACCGGCCACGACGAGCGTCACCTTCGGAGTCGGGACGTAGTCGTACTCCGACGCCACCGGTGCCTCCTCGTAACCCGATCTCGGCTCGATCACCCCTTGGGCGTTGAATACGACGGCTCCGGACTGCGGCGGCAGGATGGGTTCGGTCGTGCTCTTGCCCGCTGCCGTCGCGACGACGACCTGAACCTGGCAGACCGTCGACGGCGCGAATCCGTTTCCGGATGCACAAGCGGTCGACCGGGACTCCGCCGGCACACGGGCGCGGATCTCGTAATCGTGGAGGACCCTGACCCGAGACGACGCGACCCCGCCGAAGCTGACCGACGGGCTGCCGCCCCCGGCGAAACCGCTTCCCCAGATCGTCACGGTCCGTCCGCCCTTGACGTTCCCCGCGGGCGGTCCGATCGCCGAGACGCTCGGCGTCGCGACACTCAAGGCGTTCTCGGCGACATAGTCGTAGAGCGCCGCGACCGTCGCACGACTCGTCGCCTCGCCCGAGGCGTCGGTGAGTGTGACCGAGATCTCGACCGCCCCCGCCGCGCTCGCCGGCGAGGTGTCCGGAGCGGTCGCCGCGGCCGGTGCGGTCACGGTGAGAGCGGTGGCGGAGACGGTGTCGACCGTCGCCTCCGACGTGCCGAACTCGACGTCAACGGATGTGCCTGGTGTCGCGAAGCCCGTGCCGGTCACGGTGACGGCGTTGCCGCCCGACGTCGGACCGTAGGCAGGAGCGACACCGGTCACGACCGGGGCCGGGATGGACCCGGCGCTCGCCGTGGCGACAGCGCAGAGCGCGCTTGCCAACCCTCCCGTGCCCGTCGAGTCGGTGATGATCGGGGAACCGAGCCCGGAGGCGAGATCGAACCCGTGGCCGGCCGCATAGCCGAATCCCAGATCAAACACATCGTTATTCCCGATCGTGATGTCGTCGAACGACGACGAGTAGTTCGAAGCGGCGACCGCGTAGAGCTCGGGAGCAACGAAGCCGAGGTCCTGCCCTCCCGCCGTCACGCGGAGCGTGCTGCAGGCACTGCTCGACGCGATGTCGGCGACGATTGCGGCCCACGTCGGAGCGGCGATCGACGTCCCACCGATCGTCGCCCAACCGGAGTTCGCCACCGGGTCGGTCGACGACGAACCCGAAGTGGACTTGAAGCTGTCGCTGTAGAAGGTGAGACCATGGTTCTCGTCCGCGGCCGAACTCACGTCGGGAACCATGCGGCTTGTCGCGCCCGTCGTGCCCTGGACTCCGGACTGCGCCTGCCACACGGGGCTCGCCCAGGAGTTCGACAATCCGCCGCCCGTCCCGCCGCCTGAGGGCCCGTCGTTCCATACCTGCTCTTCCGTGGGGAGTAGCGGAGAGGTGTCGGAGCGGAGCGAGGTGCCTCCGACCCCGACGACGTACGGCTGCGATGCGGGATCGTCGACCGACAGGTACGGCCGCTCGGGTTTCGTGGACGAGAACTGCGTCCCCGCGCAGTCATCCGACCCTGTGTCGCCGGACGACGCGAACACGGTCTGCCCCTGCGCGGCCGCCTCTTCAAAGATGTAGTTCTCGATCTGCTGGGTTCCCGGCGCAGAGACCTGGAGCGACGTTTCGCAGGCTCCCCAGCTTGTTGACACGATGTTCACCTGGTCGGCGCTCACCATCGCGTTGTAGCCGTCGATGGAACCGAACGACGTGTTCGGGGCCTCGTAGACGTCGAGGCGGGCCCCCGGCGCGAGCGCGGCGAGCATCTCGAGGTCGAGCACAGACTCTCCGGTTCCCGCACCCTGCAGGTCGAACCCGTCGATCGGAACCGTGTGGATGACCGTCGTGTGGCCGGGCCCGAAGAAGCAGTCGTCGAAGGCGTCGATGTCGCTGCGGAGGAACGGCTCGAGCTCGAGCACGCCGATCGTCTGGCCGTCGCCGAGACCGCCCTCGTCGTAGAGACCGGTGAGACCGTAGGCCTGGGCGAGTTGGTCCTCGGTCCATCCGCCGCTGGCACTCGCCGTGTCCGACGCCGCGGCGCATGCCCCGGGCGTGTCGCGCTCGCCGGAGGACGCGGCCGACGCGTCCGGGCCCGATTCGCTTCCCGCGCGCTCGGGCGCGCGCTCGATTGACGAATGCGGCGCGACAAGGTTGTCGAGACCGAGCACGGCCGAGACGGCCTCCGATACATGGCGGGACAGCCGGGGTGCCGAGACCGGCGCCCACCCCGTCTCCCCTCCGGAAAGTCGGTAGGCGACGAGCCGCGTGTGGAAGGCCGCGTCGATTACACGGACGGTCCCGCTGACCGGAAGGATGAGACCGTTCCCCGACACCGCCCCGACGCGCAGATGCGACCGGCGCAGCGCGCGCACGACCGCCGTAATGCTCGTCACCGAGGGACCGAACTCGGCCGCGAACTCCCCCGGGGTCAGGTAGTGGTGATAGAGAGGCGAGTGCGGCATCGAGACCGCCTTGGCGAACGCAGCGAGCGCCCCCCGGTCTCGAGGTTGCAGCGCGACACCGAGCGAGATGACCCGAGTCGCCGCCAGCGGGCCGACCGGACGCGCCCCGGACGGTCGGGTCGGCACACCGCCGACCGCGACGAGAGCTTCGACAGAGGCCCCCCCACGACGCGCCACGGATGACGCGCTGGAAGCCGGAGCGGCGAGCACACCCACCGCCGCGACCACGACGAGGCAGCCGAACGCCCGGATCGACGAACGCGTCAACGGGTGGATGCGCGCGTCAAGGCGCCGTACCGGTGGATGCGTGCTGCCGCGGGACGCCTCCTCCGATCTCGACAACGGTTCTCCTCGCATCCCTCCTGGATGCCGCGGTATGCCTGCGGATGCCGACGATACCCGCTCGAACCCCGGGCGAGGCCCAGCTACCGGATGCGCGGGTCCATGTTGACTACCCTTGGTCCCGACCTCGTGATCGACGCGCTGGCGCTAGCGGGACACTTCGGGAGAGGTGCGAGAGCGGCCGAATCGGACTCACTGCTAATGAGTTGACCTGGGAAACTGGGTCCGAGGGTTCAAATCCCTCCCTCTCCGCAATTCGTCAACGACGGACCGGCCGCAAGCCCGGCGCGGCCCGTCATTCCTTTGTCCCCGTCACCCAGCACTGCATCGGGCTCAAGCGGGGATGGTCCCGCCAGGGGCGGACTACGGCCGTGACCCGTCGCGCCCGAAGGCGCTCGACGACGACGCTGGCCGCGACCCGTGATCCTCGCCACGACCGGTTCAACGTCCGCCGGCCACGGGCGACGTGCACGAGATGCCCCGCGTAGCTCAGCACGACGTCACGAAGAGCAGACGAACGGATCTGCACGGCGAGCTTCCCGCCGCTTCTCAGGACCCGGGCGCATTCGTCGAAGTAGCGCAATTGCGCGTCCCGGGTCGGGACGTGCTGGAACGTGATGTAGGAGAACACCGCGTCGACCGCACCATCTCCGACGCAACCCAACGACCCGTCCCCATCCACGAGTAGGCAAGTGACGTTGGATTGAGACGAGAGATTCTCCTGACAGCGACGGAGCATCTCGTCACTCACGTCGACAGCGATGACATGCCCGAACAGCTCGGCCAACCGCCGCGTCATGCGTCCGACGCCGCACCCGATCTCGAGGACGGTCGCGGTCGGTCCAGGCTCGACGCCGCAGAACTCGAGGAAGGCATCAGTCTCAACCGCGCCTTGGACGAAGAACTCCTCGGACTCCCGCTCGTGGCCGGTCGCCACGTACCACGCGGCGTGGTGTCTGGCCGCGTCGTCCCAGAATTCGCGCGACTCGCTCACTCCCGTGAGCTGATGACACGAAGCCCGGATGGACACGGCGAGGTGTGGAGCGAGATCAGCCTCGCCGCCATTACGTCTCCCTCGGTTCGTCGGAACCGTCCTCCGGCGGCGCGCTCGAACTCCCCGACGACTCGTCGTCCCGCGTACCCGCGTACTGTCCCGGAGGTGGTGGCTTTGGCGAGACGGCCGGCCAACCTTGCGGTCTTTCCGGCTGAGGCATTCCGGACGGCTGTTCACGAGGAGCCTCGACCGGCCGCCAGAAACCCTCCGGCGGAGCTGGGGGCGGAGCCACCGGCCGCTGCCACGGCGGCGGGCCGGGGTTCTGACCAGGACCCCACCAGCTACCGGGTCTCGCCGCGTCGACGACTCCGCCGTCCGGGTCGGAATCGGATTCCGAGGCGACGTTCGCTGGCGAGAACCCTTCCTTGCGGAGTCGGAGATCGAGATACGTGACCGAGACGAACGAGACGATGATCGGGGCAAGGGCGAGCTCGACGAACGCCGAAGCGAGCTGCTCGGCGACGGCCTCGTTCGTCGAAGAGACGTGGACGACCACAGAAACGATGACGGTCGCGACGATTGTCCAGAGCACGATGAACAGCTCCACCAGCACAAATCCGCCGAACACGGACCACCATCGCCCCCTGACGAGATACGACGCACGAGTCAGCGCCTCTCGCCCGGCGCGCCGTTCGAGAACGACCACCGGCATCACGACGAGCCACGAGAACCAGAGATAGACGCCCGGGACGATGAAACAGATCAGTCCGAGACCCGACAGCACCGCGACGGTGATGCCGGCCGCGACGACAGGTCCGGTCCGGGAGAAAGCGACACGGACCGACCGGCGCCAGTCTGCCGTCCGGCCCGCGGCAAGATTCGTCGCCGCGTGCACGCCGGCCGCCTGGGCGAGGAGGCCCCCGAAGACGAACACGGCGAGACCGATCAGTTCGGCGGTGCGCGCGCCCCCCGTCGGATTCAGGCCCGTCGCGCTCTTTTCCCGCCAGTACCCGAGAGCCGCGCCACCGACGACGAACGTCGGGACGAGGACGACAGCGGTCGCACAGACGAGAATGCGGTAGTTCGCCAGGGCGAGACTGATCGCGCTCGCCGCGAGTTCTCGCGCGTCTTTTGGCCGCGGAACCCTGTCGGCGTCGGCGGGACCGACCACGATCCAGGACCGTACCAGGTCCAGGGTCTGGGTCCTCCCTACGCGGCACGAGAGTGCGGGTAACATCCAGCATTCACGAGGTGCCGCGCGCCACAAGGGTGCATTCGCGGTGTCCTGCGCTCGTAGCTCAATTGGATAGAGCATCTGACTACGGATCAGAAGGTTGGGGGTTCGAGTCCCTCCGAGCGCGCAGAGTAAGCCCAGCTCTCTACTGGGTCGTTCGCTGACTCATCGAACCTATTCTGGATTGGATGTCGGAACATGAACAGGACCCATCGACGCTTGGGAACGGGAGATCGCAGCGCTTCCTGCATCTCCAGACCGGGAAGCACGCCTGGGCAAGCTTTGAACTGTTGTTTGCGGCCGGCACTACAGCCGCAGGTCATGAGCGCCTCAGTCTCACCGCTCCACGATTTGCAGGACTGGCGTCGCGACAAAAACCCGGGCGTAATCGCGACCGGTGACTTCCTCGAGAATGCCCAACGACACCAAGCGCTTGATGGCGTGGTTCGCTGCTGGAAATGTCACGTTGCATCGGTTCGCGGCCCAAGTCACGTTAATCACCGGTTGCCCCACCAGGCCTTCTGCAATGTGCATAGCAGCTCCTCCGCGGACACCGTTGTTCCAGAGCACATCATGAACTTCTCGCTGATACTCGATGAGGGCGTTCACACGTTCCACCGCGCTCGCGGACTGATCCCGAACAGCAGTGGCAAAAAACCGCACCCACGGATCCCAGTTGCCTGTCTGGCTTAGAGCAAAAAGTTGGTCCTGGTAGTCAACACGCCGAGCCTCAAGCCACGGGGAGACTTCCAACAGGGCCTCTCGGAGAGCACCCTCGGTCATCAGCTGCAGGAGGATCGCCAATCTTCCGATGCGTCCGTTGCCGTCGTGAAACGGGTGGAGGGCCTCGAACTGGTAGTGAGCCATTGCTGCGCGGACGACAGCCGGGAGGTCGGACGCTTGTCTCAGCCATTCCTCCCAGGCGTCGAGCCCCGCCTTGAGTCGGTCATCTGCCGGAGCTGGGATGAATCGGGCTTCGTCGATGCGACAGCCGTCCGGCCCGATGATGACCTGGCGGGTGCGGACTGTGCCTGCGTCGACTCCATCGGACTTCGTGTTATGAACCAACAGTTGATGCGCGTCGCAGAGCAGGGCGACAGAGAGGGAACGGCCCATCGAGATTTCATTGATCGCGAATTCGGCTGCGGCCACATAGTTTCTGACTTCCCGGACCTCTGGCGTGTGCACACGGTCCTCAGTGACATCTGCTTCCAAGACATCACTAAACGCAGCGTGGGTGCCTTCGAGCGCTGAAGTACTGACTGCCTCACGTCGGAGCAACGGGCGCCGGAGGAGACCAGGGTTGGGAATCAGCGCCCCAGCCTCGTCTAGCCGCGCAAGCTCTTGCACAGCTGTTACAACTGTTTTCCAGGTCGCCTGCCCAAGTTTGACGTCGGCAGGCAAGGGATCCGGGATGAAGGCCTGTCCGGAGAAATCTTCGCCGTGACGTGGGTCGAAGCCGGTGATCGGAACAAGTTGGCCAACGGGGCTCGTCGCCAACGCAGTCATTGTCATGATATAAATAATAGCGCAACAAACTTTGAAACTACGCGGAGCTCTTCAAGTGGACTTTAAGTCGGGAGCGCACTTACTAACTTTCTGAGCCGACACTTCAAATTACAGCCCTGTCGTCCGCAGTACCCGTAGCGTAGGGAACTAGCAGGTCAACAGTCCAGGAGACGACCCGAACTGGACTACGGATCAGAAGGTTGGGGGTTCGAGTCCCTCCGAACGCGTTGAAATCTCTGGTCAAGCGGTTGCACGCTCCGGGTTGGCCCGAGGCTGGCGGCCGGAAGCAGTAGCAACACAACGTGCAGCGAGGCGGACCCTTCGCCGAAAGACCTGATCTCCGATGTCGACGGCGAGTGGAGTCAGCTTGACGGACAATGGGCATCTGATTCGGCGACGGATACTTGTGAGCCATCGCGCCTGACTGTTGCTGCTGGTTTGCTACTCAACCGAGGTCAACCTATGGGCGGTCAACCGACGGAGTAACCCGCAGCACGTGGTCTCTTCGGCGGTCGGAATCCAAGGCTCGCGTATCCCTTGGCGCGCTCGTCGTACATCCGGGCGAGAACTGGGACCTGCGTGTCGACGTAGTCGTGCACGACAACTCTGGTCTTGCCGGTCGTCGGACGCATGATCCGACCGACGTACTGGACGATGCTGCCCCTGAACTTGATGGGGAAGGCAAGAAAGACGGTGTCCAGGGCAGGACAGTCGAAACCTTCACCGAGGAGGCTCGCCGTCGCGACTAGCACAACGCTGGCGAGCGCCGGCTGAGCGAGTTGATCGATGATCACCTTTCTGGCTTTCTTGGCCATCCCGCCGCGCAGGACGAGAGGAGCCAGGCCTCGCCCCATCAGCTCCTCCACGATCGACTCCAAGTGCTCGGTCCAGCGAGTGAGCACGAGACTGTTCCGTCCCTGGGCGACCGCGGCCGCGATGTCGTCGCAAATCGAGCTCGTCCTCGCGGCATCGCCGACCAGCCTCCGGAACGTCTCCTGAATGTGCTCGCCAGGTTCTGACGTGTGCATGGTCTCATGCAGGACCAGCTCCCTCTGGAGCAGCTGAGCGTCCGATGGTTCCGGCATTCGGTATCTGGTCGGCCCGCAATACATCGCCATCATTGCCTGAAGGCCGTCGCGCCGATACGGCGTGGCAGTAAGTCCGAGCCATCGCTTGGCCGGGATCTGGCGAACAACACGCTCGAACGTTATCGCTGGGACGTGATGGCACTCGTCGACGATCACGAATCCGTAGCGCTCGGTCACCTCCTCCAGGTCGTCTCTCCCAGCGAGGCTTTGGGCCATGGCCAGATCCACGATTCCGCTCGCTCGCCGGTTGGTCGCGAGATAGCCGAGTTGTTTCTTTCCGAGACCGACATGCGTTGCCAACCGTTCGCGCCACTGCTCGACCAGAGGTTGCCGGTCGACAATGACAAGCGTCGGCACTCGGTGGCGCGCGATAAGTGCGCACGCGACCACCGTCTTCCCGCTCCCCGGCGGCCCGACCAGCACACCGAGGTCCTCGACTGCGAGAGCGTCTGCGGCGGCCTGCTGCTCAACCCGAACATTCGCCCTTAGCTCGTAATCGACGACGTCTGTCGCCGGGTGTGTATCAGTGACATCAAGCCAGCTCCCGGCTTCGCCCACGATCGCGGCGGCTTGCTGGCGAAGCCCCCGGGGTAGCAAGAGCTGATCGATTGTTTCGCGGTAACAGCGGATAAATCGCGACGTCTGTCCGGTCCACCGGCGGCTTCGCTCCTTTTCGTAGAACTCGGGATTGTGCAATGACGCGGCATGTTTCAGGGCAGCGAGCATGTCCGGTGGCAACCCGATGCGGTCCACGCTCAGCATGGCTCCGGCCGATGCTCGTATCACCGCGGGCGTCGCAGGAGATGTGGAACTCCGACTCGAGCGACAGTATGTCGGCGTCCCTGGGCCCACCGCTACCTCGCCGAGACTTTCGGCCATCGCCATAGTGGCGGCCCGGCTGAGAGGATCAACCGAAGCCAAGAACTCCCACTGGTCCCCGTAGGCCTCCAGCGTGGATGGATCGAGGAAGACGGTCGTCCCCCTCTTTCGGCACTCGCCCTGCAGTGGGAGCGCTATCAGGTTCCCAAAGCCCTGTCGCGGCAGGAAGTCCTGCGCCGGGAACAGGCGGTCGTAGGACACAAGGTCGAGCTCGACGCGAGCCGTCATGGCTTCACGCACTAGATAGGCCCCGATTCGCCGCGCCGATCCGGCGGGTACGCGGTCACCGAAGAAGACCCATACGTGTCCGCCGTCACCCGATCGCGAACGCTCAAGGACTGCCGGTATTCCGGCTGCTCTTGCCGCATCCAGGTAAGCGAGCGCGTCGAGGATCCATCCGGATCCGTCGAAGTCGCACGCCAGAAGGAAACACGTGTCGTCCGGCAACAGCGGATACACGCCGACGCTGCTCCTGCCAGTCAGATGTTCGACGAGCACTTCGTCGGTGAAAGGCAGCAACTCGCGATCCGGCCGGCGGCTGTTCACCCACCCGCCTTTGACCGCCGGGCCCCAGCCTGACTTGCCAGTCCGCGTGTTCTCCCATCGCAGCGCATGCACGTCATCCCGCCCTCGGAACAACGACCTGAACAGCCCCACCTTGTGCTGAGGCGAAGAGGCTTGGGTGACGCGGTGTGCCGAGATCGGCCCTCCGTCGCCGAACAGGGTGGGCTCCCAGGTGGGAGTCGGAGCGGCACGACTCTCGTGGTCGAGGCCGATGAGGCTGCGTAGCCGCCGATTCTCGGCCTCGAGCTCCGCCACCCGTCGTGCAAGCTCGTTGGCGCCGGCTTGCTCGTCTGTCATGACCTCATCTTGGCTGGTCTCCCTGAAAGCGACGTGCTCCGGCCGACCAGCAATCGTCGTTGGTCTGGCACCTCGCCGCAGATCTGATCTTCTTGGCGGAGCGGGGCGCTCGTCTTCGAGGTCTTCGTTCTCGCTCACTATTGAGCTGTTCTACGGTCGTAATAGCAAGTGATGATGCATCATCGCTCATATCTGAGCTACTATGCAGATATGCCATCCACGACGACGTTTGGACGGCTGAGTGCCATCGCCGAGGAGCAGTGGGGACTGGTCACGCGCCGACAAGCCGAACGGGCGGGCGTTTCGCCGGCGACCATGACCCGCCTCGCCAGCAACGGGGTGTTGGACCGGGTGGCGCACGGTGTTTACCGACTGGCGGGCGCACCACCAGCGGACCATACCGAGCTTCGCGCTGCCTGGTTACAACTGGCACCGGAGATACCGGCATGGGAGAGAACGCCCGGGCAAGGGGTGACGTCGCACCGATCAGCGGCGGCACTCTACGGCATCGGCCACCTGCCTGCCGACCGCCACGAATTCACTCTGCCAGTGCGGCGGCAGTCGCGCCGAACCGACGTTCGCCTCCACGTCGGTCGGCTGACGGAAGCCGAGTGGATCACGCTCCGCGGGATGCCGGTCACCCGACCTTCCCGGATCGCGGCCGACTTTGTCGTCGACCGCGAGGACCCCGAGGCCATCGCCCAGGTGGTGGCCGATGCCATCCGAGCCGGGCATGACTACCCGCGCACCATCGCCAGTTCCCTTGCGCCCCACGCCGGGCTGCTCGGCTTCCGACGTGGAGACGGACTGGCGACACTGCGGTGGCTGCTGGATCTTGTCGGAGATCCCGATACCCCCCGATGGCTGACTGAAGCCAGCGGCACCGAGATAGGCGGACAGCGACCGTGACCGAAGGCCGCGGCTACGCCGATCCCTCCGCCTTCCGTCGAGCCCTCACAGATCGCCTCAAGGCACTCGCAGCCGAGGGCAGATGGTCGCTCGAGCAACTCCAACGCCAGATCGCCTACGACCGGCTGCTGGAGCGGCTGTATCTCGTCGACGACGGCTGGGTGGTCAAGGGAGCGACCGCCCTGCTCGCTCGCGATCTCGGCATGCGGGCGACCATCGACGTCGATGTCTACCGTGCTGCGGCCTCTGAAACCGCAGAGGCAGACCTGCGGCAGGCGACGGGGCGCGACATCGGTGATTGGTTCCGATTCGAGATCGGGCCGGCACGGATCATCGGCGAAGAGCAGACTGGGGTGCGCCTCCCCGTTGCGGCTTATGTCGGTGTCACGGCATGGGCCGAGTTCCACGTTGACCTCGTCGGGGCCGATTTGCGCATGACTGGCGCGCCGGAGGCGGTGCCTCCCATGGCGCGGCTCGTCATCCCCGACGTGGAGCAACACGGCTACTTGGCGTACCCGCTCTGCGACCACGTCGCGGACAAGGTTGTTGCCACGTTCCAACAGTACGGTCCTCGACTGCAGCCGTCGACTCGCTACAAGGACCTCATCGACCTCGTCGCCATCGTCGTAGGTGCCGAGCTGGATGCGAAGTCAACCCGGCACGCGCTGGTCTCGGAAGCCGCTCGAAGGAACGTCGATCTGCCTTCCCGGTTCGACGTCCCGGATCGAGATCTGTGGGAACGCGGCTATGCAGCGGAGGCTCGACGCTCGATGCTGCCCGTAGCGGCAACGATCGACGACGCGCTCGCCATCGTCCAGCCGTGTCTTGATCCACTTCTCAGCGCCACCGCCGCCGGCACCTGGCGCCACGACGCAAGGCGGTGGGTCACATGAATCCGGCCGGGGCGTCATCAGGTCAGCAGCAGCAGCAGCACGGTGCCGCGGATGAAGACGAACGAGAAGACGTTGACGACGAAGAAGACCAAGACCACCAAGGCGATGTCGGCGACGAGGCTGACGACGAGGACCTTGACGACGACCCCGATCACGATGGCGAAGGCCTCCGCGTCGGCGGCGTGCTCCGCGGTACGGCGAACCAGAAGGCATTCAGATTCCCGACGTAGCCGCCGCTGTCGCTACTGAGTTGCTACTGGACGCTGGCACACAGAGTGGATTCGGCGCGACGGACAAAACCTGACACCTACCGTGAGCTGTCCTGATGGACGCGGACTGGCGGGCTGGACAACCAGGATGCAACTACGGATCAGAAGGTTGGGGGTTCGAGTCCCTCCGAGCGCGCTGAGCCATCCCCTCGTAGGTCCGCATCGCCACCAGGGTTCGGCCCTTCCCGGGCAGAGGCCCGAGGATCGATCATCAACTCCTCGAGACCGAAAGACCGGGACAATGGGTGCACCCGACTACGAAGGTCGCCGCGCCTCCGTTGCTGGCACGGCCGAACCTGGACCAACCACGCTCATGGCTCACGGTCCCACCAGGGCGGGGCATGTCAGCCTGCCGTGCTGAATGCCCACGCCGAGCCTCTCCCCGGGGCGAGCCGCCAGGGTGTCAGGGTTCAATCCGGTCGCAAGTGCTCGTCGAAAAACGACACGATCCGTCGCCTCGCGTCCTCGGCGGACGACGCGTGGTACCCGTAACGCGTGATCCTGCCCATGACGGAGAACAGAGCGGGAAGCCGGTCGTGCGCGCCCTCGTGGTCGTTGAGGAACCCGTGGCCCGCGTCCGGGTACTCCTTCACGTCGTAGGCCACCCCGGCCGCCGCGAGCGCCCGTTCCAGGCGAGTGGCGGCGTGTCGGAGAGAGCGATCCCTGGCGCCGTAACTGGCGACGATCGGACACGCTCCGGCGAGAATTCCCGTGTCGTAGAGGCTCTTCGGCGCCGACCCGTAGTTGACGCTCGAAGCTGCGAACCCCCTGTCCAGAGCCAAGGCGAGGGCGAGGCCGCCACCCATGCAGAACCCGACGACGCCGACCGTCCCTGTGCAGTCCTCGCGGCCCGCCGTCCAGCTGCGAACCTCCTCGACGTCGTCGGAGGCCCAACCTTCACGACTGGTCATCGCGCGCCGCACCCCGCGCACGCCCGCCATCCTCGTCCTGCCGTGAAAGAGGTCAGGAGCGACGGCGAGGAATCCCTCAGCCGCCAGCCAGTCGGCCTGATTCCTCAGGTCCTGGGTCATGCCGAACACGTCGTGGATGAGGACGACCCCGGGCTCGGGACGTCCGCTGGCGGGCCGGGTGACGTAGGCGGGGATCGCACCCCGGGCCGCCGGGATCGTCAGGTCCATTACCGCGCCTCCTCGTCGAACGCGCGCCCAGACGGTGGACCCGTCAGAGAATCACGCGGTGGCGTCCACCCGAGGCGCGAGAGAACGGTAGTGCTGGCGCCAGATGAGGCGGTAGATCCGGATCTTGCGCGGGATGGCGCGCACCCCCGGGAGGAATGGCACGAGCACAAGCAGGACGGTGAGCACCATCATGATCGCCCAGACGAGGGCGTCGGCGTTCGTCGAGGTCGTGAAGGGCGGGATCTGGTACCAGAAGGTGTACAGCCAGAGCCACGCCTGGCCGGGGTAGTTCCCGGTCTCGTTCATCATCCCCCACTGGGTGCCCTGGAGGTGCTGGGAGGTGGCGAGGTTCGACATGTACGTGCCGTCCGCGAGGAACAGCAGCGGCTTGGTGTAGTCCGTGCCGTAGAACTGCTTCGAGCTCACGAGCGCGCCGTCCAGGGCGCCGCTCCGGGCCATCGTCGTCAACTCGCCGATCAGCTCGGCGACCGGGCCGTAATGACCCGGTCGGGTGATGAGCGTCCCATCCGCGAACCGGGCGTCGGCGAGTGCGGTGCCGTAGGCGTTCGTCCAGCGCTGCTGGGTCTTCACGGGGGCGGACGTGTACTGCTTGAGCGCGGCCGTCAGCACCGGGTCCGGAGGAAGCGTCCGCAGCGGTTCGATGACATCGTCGAGGGCGGTGTTGATCGGGTGGTGCACCCCCATGAGGCTCTCGAGCGAGAGCGGACCGATCTCCTGGCTCACGCCCCGTGTGTCGTTGTACGGGGGACCGTAGGTGGCGGTCGGGCTCGTGCCGGCGAGCTCGGTGAGGGCGGTCCGGGCGAAGTCGAGCGGGGTGTGCCGCGACCAGCTCTTCAGTGTCACCGGGGCGACGTCGGGGGACGACAGGACGATCGCCAGCCCGAGAACGAGGAGCAGCACGACGAGAAACGCCGCGACGAACTCCTTCACGATGTCGTAGGGCACGTAGCGGCCGTGCCACTCCTCGACGTCGCGATCGGGCCGGAACCGCCTGGCCCGCTTCGGACGCGCCAATGGCGTGCTCATCACGCCTCCGTCCGGTCGGCACGTGGAGCGCTGGCGGGAGCGGTCCCGGACGCGACGAGGTCGCCTGGATCCGGCGCGAACGGCGGGACGACCCCGTGCAACCGCACGAGCAGGACGTGGATGGTGACGAGCAACCCGACCGCGAGCGGCAGCAGAAGGATGTGCCACATCAGCATCTGTCCGAAATTGAGGACGTCGAAGTAGGCCCCGGCTCCCGTCGCGTTGATCCCGTCCTTGGCCTGGGTTCCGATCCACTGCGAGTCGAAGTTCTGCTGCGACAGGTACCCGGTGAAGGCCGCCGCGATCGAGACGACAAAGGCGAGGACCCCGGTGATCCAGGTCGCGCGTCGTCGGCCGCGCCAGGAGGCCATGAAGAACTTCCCCCACAGGTGGATGACCATGAAGAAGAAGAAGAGCTCGACGCTCCACAGGTGCATCGAGTTGACGAAGAGGCCGACGCGCGAAAGATGCCACCACGTCGGGCCCTCGATGGCGAGCACCATGCCGGAGAGCACGACGATGGCCAGCGCGCCGAGCGTGAGCGCGCCGAAGACGTAGATCCACGACGCGACGTAGGCGGGTTGGCGATCGGGCAGGAGCCGGCCGGGAGGCAGCGCCGAGACCGCGGCACGCCGCAGCTTGGCGCTCCACTGGCGCGCGTCCTCGGGCAGGTCGGACTGGACCGCGACGTCCGACGAGTCGGGACTTGACGTCATCGGTCACCCCGGGTGCGCTTCGGGAACGGGACGAGGATCGCCGCTACGAACACGGCGACCATCAGCGCGATGACCACGAGATTCGCGACGGAGATCTGGATGAAGCCCCAGTGCACGTAGCGACCGGGACCATTGAGGTTGACGACCCCCTGGGCCAACTTCCCGAGGAGTTCCCCGTGGACCGTCGTCATCTCGCCACCTCCGCGGCGACCCTAACGGGTCCGCCTCGACTCCCCCGCGATCAGGCGTGCTGCCGTCTCCGGAGGGCCAGCGGGGTTCCGCGGGTCGTCCTCGGCCGCGGACCACAACCGCGCCGGGGCCGGGTCGCCGACGGTCGTCTCCGACGCGATCCGAACCTCTCGGACCGCCGGCGCGACCTCGATCCGGCCCCGTCTGTGGACAGCATTGTTGATTCTTTGGGGATCGAGTGGGGACGACATGGGTACGTCCGAAGTTCTCTGTCAACAAGCCGTGGATCTCGCGTAACCCTCTTGACGTCTCATGGTCACGAGAGCACTATGCATTCACCAAGGTCGAGTTGCCCCATACGGACGGCAAGGACGTTCCACTCGAAAGAGGGGGGCGGACGAACCGAAAACGGGAGGCGACGGAGCCTCGGGGGTGGCAGGAAGCAGTGCAAGGACTCCCTCCGGGGAGGCACCGGTGCTGCGGGGCCGTCGAGAGGCGGCCTGTCGGCCGGGAGCCGCAAGGCACTCGGCAAGGCGCCTGTCGCCGCAGGCATTGGTCCCGGGGAGTACGGACGGCTTCGGCCGAATGGCTACCCGGGACCGTGCCGCGTCTGGACCCCGGTCGTCCCGCCACTTTGGACCCTCACTAGGGTGAGGCCCCAGTGGCGATCGAGGAGCGGTCGGAGCGGTATCTCCGCATACTTCTTCTCCTTCTGATCCCCGCCGCCTTCTTCAACGGTTACGACGGGTACCTCCGCGGTCTGCTCGCCCCGCAGCTCCAGCACGCCTTCCACGTCAGCCTCGGCACGCTCGGGCTCGCGAACATCCCGATCACGGCCGGGTCGTTCGTCGCCTTCTTCGCGATTCGGCTGGCTGACCGCGTCGGGCGCCGACCGCTCCTGCTCGTCGGGCTCTTCGGGTACGGGATCTTCACCGGGCTCACCGCCGCGAGCTGGAGCGTCGCGTCGTTCGTGGCGTTCCAGTCGCTGGCGCAGGTCTTCTCCGGTACCGAGTTCGCGCTCGCCGCGATCGTCGTGCTCGAGGAGTTCCCGGTCGCCACCCGGGGGCGGGCGCTGGGCAAGCTCCTCCTCGCCGTGCCGCTCGGCACGGCGGCGACCGCCGTGTTGCTCGGGGCGGGGCTCCTCCACACGCCGCTCGGTTGGCGGTCCTTCTACCTCGTCGGCGTCGTGCCGGCGCTCGCCATCGGCGTCGCCCGCCGGTACGTGCGCGAGACAGTGGCGTTCACCGAGGCGAGAGGCAGCCGTCCGAGGAAGGAGCCGATGAGCGCCGCCCTCGTCAAGCCGTGGCGGCGGCGCGTGCTCGCGCTCGGCGCCGTCAACCTCCTCGAAAAGATCCCCGTCACCGCCGGCGCGGGTTGGTGGGTCTACTACGCGGAGCACGTTCACCACTTCTCGACCGGGCTCGTCTCGGTCGACCTCGGGACGGCCGTCGTGCTCGGGACGACCGGCTACTACGTCTGCGGTCGCCTCATCGACCGGTTCAGCCGCAAGCCGGTCGCGACCGTCTACTTCGCGGCGGCGTGCGCGAGCGGGTTCGCGCTCTTCCATTCGAGCTCCGAGGCGGCGAACATCGTCCTGCTCATCGTCGCCATTTTCTTCGGGCTGGGCGTCGGGCCGGCGCTGTCGGCGATGTCCGCCGAGTGCTTCCCGACGCGCATCCGGGCCCAGGCGTCGGCGATCGTCGGCAGCGGATTCGCCAACACCGGACAGGCGGCAGGCGTCGCGCTCGTCGGGGTCCTCGGCGAGCGCGGAGGGCTGATCGGCAGCATCGGCGGCACCGTGAGCGTCCTCTCGGTCCTGCTGCTCGTCGCGCTCCCGGTGCTCTGGCGCTTCGTCCCGGAGACCAAGGGCACGAAACTCGACGCTGTCCCCGACCCGACCGAGTAGTCCGACCGGCAGCACAGAGCGTCGTCCGGGCTCCACCGCGAGGCCCTCCGGGCACAGGTCGCCGCCGCCCTCTCGCCGGCGGCGACCTGGCCCGCGGTGGTCGCGGCGGTACTGTTCGCAGACAGATCCGGGGCCGACGCCCCGCTCCCGCCGATCGGAGGCGCACGCTGAAGCCGGTCCCGGTCGTCTTCCACATCGGTCCTCTGCAGGTCCACACGTACGGCATCGGGCTCGCGATCACGTTCTGGTTCGGCTACCGGTACCTCGCGAAGCGCCTCCGCGACCACGGTTACCCGGACGGGTGGCTCGGCATCACGTTTCTCTGGGTGATCGCCGCGGCGATCGTCGGGGCACGGGCGGCACACGTCGTCGCCAATTTCGGTTACTACTCGCGTGACCCGGTCGAGATCCTCGCCATCTGGCACGGCGGCCTCTCCTCGTTCGGGGGTCTGCTCCTCGGTGTGCCGGTGGGGTTCGTCTCGGCCCACCGCCGCTGCCCGCAGCTCCGTCCCGGCGTCGCGGCCGATCTCGTCGCGCCGGTCCTCGCCTGCGCGTGGGCGGTCGGACGCCTGCTCGGACCGCAGTTCGAAGTCGCCGGCGGCGGGAAACCGACGACGGCCTGGTTCGGCATGTACTACGCCGGCGAGGTCGGCAAACGGCTTCCTGCGCCGATCTTCCAGGCCCTGGAGTGCTTCGCGGTCTTCTTCGTCGCACTGTGGGTCGAGCGTGTCGTCGCGCGTCGGGGCGGTCCCGTCGGGGCGGTGACGGCGGTCGTCGTCGGGCTCTGGGGACTCAGTCGGTTCGTCGACGAGTACTTCTGGCTGACCCACGACAACGGCACCGATGCCGTCGAGATCGCCTCGCTCGCGCTGTTCGCCGTCGGCGGCGCGATGCTGCTCGCGCTGGTCGCGCGCAGTCGCCGGATTCGCCCGGACCAGAATGTCAGCACGACCGACGAACCAGTGCGATCGGAGACCGCGACATGACGATCTACCGCGGACGGCAGGTCGCTTCACCGCGAACCGGAAGGCCGCCCACCCGGAGGCGGCTGCTCGTCGTCGCGATCGCCCTCGGTCTCATCCTCACGACGGCAGGGCCCGCCGCGGCGGCAGGCTCGGGATCGGGCCCGGCGCTACCCCCGTTCAAGGCAACGGTGTACGCGGTGACGACCTCGACCGTTCGCTACACCTGGCGGCCCGGTTGCCCGGTCGCACCGAGTCAGCTCAGGCTCATCCGGCTCCGCTACTACGGCTTCGACCACGAGAGCCACGTCGGGCGGATCATCGTGAACGCCTCCGTCGTGGATGCTGTCATCAAGGTCTTCGGACTGCTCTACGCGGCACGGTTCCCCATCCGTCGGATGGTGCCGGTGGATGCCTACCACGGTCAGGACCCCGCCTCCATGGCGGCGGACAACACGTCGGGGTTCAACTGCCGGAGGGCCGTGGCGCCGGGTCCGCCGCAGTGGTCGGTGCACGCCTACGGCGAGGCCATCGACGTGAACCCCGTCGAGAACCCCTACATCGACGCGGAAGTGGTGATGCCGGCGGCCGGAGCGACGTTCGTCGACCGCGCGAAGGTGCGTCCGGGCATGGCCGTCCCGGGAGGGACGCTCGTCGAGGCCTTCGCCTCGGTCGGCTGGTACTGGGGCGGACGCTGGACGAGCTCCCCCGACTACCAGCACTTCTCGTCGACCGGTGGCTGACGCGACCGGCGCCACAGCGCCTGCGCGATGAGAACGGTCGCGACCAGTGCCCGCCTGGCGAGATGGCTTGTGCCGCTCGCGCTCGCGCCGGTGCTCGCGGTCCTCGGCCCGGCCCCGGGCCCGACGGTCGCCGCTGCGTCCGCCGCGGCGACCTCCCCGTGCGGCGCGAACCTCGGTGACAGCCTGCGTTCGACGGGCGACGCCTCCCAGCTCGTCATTGTCGAGGCGCCCGCGGACTCGTCGACGACGGCGACGGTGACGCTGTGGCACCGGGCGAACGGCTGCTTCACCCAGGTCGGCGGACCTTGGCCGGCGCGTCTCGGCTGGCACGGGCTGTCGAGCCACCACGTGGAGGGGGACGGCACGACCCCGGTCGGAGCGTTCGGGATCGGGCCCGAGATGTACGGGGTGGTGCCCGATCCCGGGCTCGCCTACCGCTACCACCAGCTGGTCTGTGGCGACTGGTGGGACGAGGACCCGGCGACGCCGAGCTACAACCTCTTCGTCCACGTCCCGTGCGGCACACGGCCACCCTTCGGCGGCGGCAGCGAGGCGCTCTGGACCGAGACAACCGCGTACCGCTACTTCGCCGTGATCGAGTACAACACCGCGCCGATCGTGCCTGGCAGGGGATCGGCGATCTTCCTCCACGTCTCGACGGGAGGGTCGACGAACGGTTGCGTCAGCCTGGACGAGCCCGAGCTCGTCCACACGCTGCGGTGGCTCCGCCCGGCCGAACGCCCCCTTGTCGTGATCGGCACGACGGCAACGCTTCGCGACCTGTAGCGAACAACCCTCGGAGCGGGGCGAGCCCCGTCGTGCGGTCTCGCAGACCACACTGGTGCTCGCTTCGTCATTGGGGGGACTGCGAACATGTTGGCCTTGCTGGCGATCGGGATCGTCGCCGGCCTCATCACTGGGATCTCACCGTGCATCCTGCCGGTCCTTCCGGTCGTCCTCGTCGCCGGAGCAACCCCGGCGACGCCGGACGCCGGGCACCGACGCAGCAGACGACCTATCGCCGTCGTCGCCGGTTTGGTCCTCAGTTTCGCCACGTTCACCCTCGCCGGATCGGCGCTGCTCAGCGCCCTCGACTTGCCACAGGACCTGCTGCGCGACGCGGGACTCGCCATCCTCGGGCTCGTCGGACTCGGGCTGGTCGTGCCGCCGCTCGGGGCGCTCGTCGAGCGCCCCTTCGCCCACCTCCGGGCGCGCCCGCCTCGCGGCACGACGAGCGGCTTCGTCCTCGGCGTCGGGCTCGGGCCGCTGTTCGTCCCCTGTGCCGGTCCCGTTCTCGCCGCGATCACGGCCGTGGCGGCGCCCCGCCATTTCGGGCCGGGCGCGATCGCCCTCACGCTCGCGTTCTCGGTCGGCGCCGCCGTACCCCTGCTTGCCGTGGCGGTCGCCGGCGACCAGCTCGTCGGGCGGGTGCGCGCGCTGCGACGACGCGCCGGCCCCGTCCGACGGGCCGGAGGTGTCGTCCTCATCGCGATGTGCGTCGTCCTCGCGACCAACCTCACCGAGGGACTGCAACGGCTCGTTCCCGGGTACACGAACACGCTCCAGAACGAGGTCGAGGGAACGACGTTCACCCGTAACCAGCTCGCTGCCGTCCGGGGTGTGCCGGAAGCAAACCTCGGCGACTGCGCGGCGAACGCGCCAATGCTCGCGGACTGCGGGGCTGCTCCAGCCTTCACCGGGATCACCGCATGGCTGAACACCCCGCACGACGCGCCGCTCTCGCTCGCCGGCCTGCGCGGAAAGGTCGTGCTCGTCGACTTCTGGACGTACTCGTGCATCAACTGCCAGCGCGAGCTGCCGCACGTCGAGGCGTGGTATCAGCGCTACCGCCGCGACGGTTTGGTCGTCGTCGGCGTCCACACGCCCGAGTTCGCGTTCGAGCACGTCGTTTCCAATGTCGCCGCCGTGGCGCGACAGCTCCACGTCGACTTCCCGATCGCGATCGACGACAACTACGCCACGTGGGACGCCTTCCGGAACGACTACTGGCCCGCCGAGTACCTGATCAACGCCGCCGGCGAGCTGCAGTACCTCGCGGTCGGCGAGGGCGACTACGCCCACACCGAGTCGCTCATCAGGAAGCTTCTCCACCAGGCCAACCCCGCGGTGAAGCTCCCGCCGCCGACCGACGTGCCCGACCTCACACCGACCGAGACGCCAAACATGCCGATCACGCCCGAGACCTACCTCGGATACGACTACTACGGAAGCAGCCCTCAGGACGTCATCGAAGGCGAGACTCCCGCCCTCGGCGTCGCAACGAAGTACGCGTTCCCGTCCGACGAGTACTCGCACGGCTTCGAGCTCTCGGGAGTCTGGACGATCGGTCACGAGGAGATGACCGCCGGACGCGGCGCGAAGATCCGCTTCGTGTTCGAGGGCCATGACGCGTACCTCGTGACCGCCGGACGCGGCTCGCTCAGCGTGCAGGTGAACGGCACCGTCGCAAAGACAATCAAGGTGGACGGGATCCCCCGCCTCTACACGCTCGTGTCTGGCCGTTCCTACAAACGAGAAACGCTCGTCGTCTCGGCGAGCCCGGGGATCCGGGCCTACGACATCACGTTCGGCTGACCCGCACCGCGGACTGCGAGAAGCTCAGGCACAACGGTCGCAACCCTTTCGCGCCACCGGGCTGCGCGGCGCGAGACCCCTACCTGACGCCCGCGCCACCGGGATCGGCCCGGCCGCCATGAACTCGTGAAGCGCCGCGGGAGCCTCGTTTGCCGGGCTGTACGGCGGTAGCCTGTCGGCATGCTGGTTTGTAACACCGGCAGGATCGAGCGGTTCGCATGAAGATC
>Ga0181524_10001378_pt1 | contig 27891 bp, 25 predicted proteins | sample PEATcosm2014_Bin_34_FD_119761 | JGI IMG/M metagenome (GOLD analysis project Ga0181524, IMG submission 119761) | Peatland microbial communities from MTU Mesocosm Facility, Houghton, MI, USA - PEATcosm2014_Bin05_60_metaG | ecosystem: Environmental > Terrestrial > Soil > Wetlands > Peat | place... | reverse complement strand
TTCGTGTGCGAGAGGCCCCCCGACCAGAAGTGCCAAAAATGTGACGTGCCCCTGAGTTCAGCCGCTTTCTTGAGCTTGAACTAATCCAAAAAGAGCCAAACTCGAGGCGTCGCTCCGCGACGCGATACTGATTCGGGGCGCGCCACCCGTGGGCTGAAGCCACACGGCTACCTTCAAGACATCGCTCCGCGATGAGCCCCGGGCAACCAGCGCGAACCCGGGAAAAAGCCGGCGAAAACGTCCAAGCTCCAGAGGCCGCCGCTCGGAGCGGCGGCCTGCTTCGGCTCGACTCGCCGGGTGTCAGTGACCGGTTACTTTAGTCAACCGATCTCCGGCACCGAGAAGGGCTGGCGGTAGTGACGCTGAGAAAGCTCGTTGGCCTGGCCGGCGAAGTCGCTGACAAACCGCTCCTGCTTGGAGTCGTAGGTCACCCAGGGGCCAAGAACGGCCGGGGTAGCGTCCAGGCCAACGCCATTTTGGCGCAGATACTCGCTGCAACGCTCAAAAGCATCCAATAGCTCCCGGTTCCCCCGGACGCTCTCCCGGATGGCCTCGGGCGCTGACTTTTTGCCGAGCCGGTAGGAGATGTTGGCCGCATGGCAGCAGGCGGCCGAGCAGTGTCCCTGCCAGACCTCGGCGGCCAGGTCGCCGGCCTTCCGGCTCCGAACCGCCGCGGCGAAGTTGGACAGATGGGTCGTCTCCAGCCGCCCGTAGCTGCCGTCGTCCGGAAGGTCCCTGATCTTCTTGTCCTGGTTATCGAAGAGCGCTCCGCCGGAAGCGTCGCCCGCGAAGTAACCGCCTTCACACTCAATCAGCACGCCGCTGTGTCGCCCCCGGAAGTTGCCCATGGCGTCTGCGCCCCGGGCCGCGCGCACGTTGCGGATTTCACAGATCACTGGGGCGGGTTGGTAATCCAGCAGCGCAATCTGGGTGTTGGCTGTCTCGCCGCAGTCGTTGAAGGCAAATCGGCCGCCGATGCTGATTGCCCGCGGAGCCGGCCCGTTCTGCCCCAAAGCCCACCGGCAGATATCGATGTCATGGACTCCGTTGTTGCCCATCTCGCCGTTGCCCGTGGCCCAGAACCAATGCCATTCGTAGTGCAGTTGCTTGCGCATGAGCGGCCCCTTGGGCGCGGGACCGCACCAAAGGTCGTAGTCCGCCGTGGCGGGCGGGGGCGTCGGCGCGCTGACCGTGCCGATGCCGTCACGCGCCCGGTAAATGAGCGCATGGGCAAAGCGGATAGGACCCAGCTCACCCTTGCGCAGCGAGTCAAATGCCTGGCGCAGCAGTGAACTCGAACGACTTTGCATGCCCACCTGCACCATGCGGCCATATTTGCGCGCCGCCGCGACCATTTGACGACCTTCCCAGATGTTGTACGAACACGGCTTTTCGACATAAACATCCTTGCCGGCCTGGCACGCCCACACCGTCGCCAACGCATGCCAGTGATTGGGCGTGGCGACGACCACCGCGTCGATGGCTTTGTCCTCCAGGACCCGCCGGAGGTCAGTGTACAAGGCCACCTCTTCGCCCCGAGCCTTGAATGGCTGGGCTTCGCGGTCCAGGAACGCCCGGTCCACGTCGCACAGCGCAACGATCCTCACACCGGGGACCTCTCGCAGCCGGGGAATGAGTTGGTGCCCTCGCCCGCCCACACCTCCGACCGCCTCGGTTGCGCCCAGCCCGATCACCGCCACCCTCACTGCATCATTGGGTCCGGTAGCTTTGGAGGGGCCTTCCCCGCCGATGACCATTCTCGGCAACCCAAGCGCCAGCCCGGCCGCCATTGAACTTTTCAAAAAGTCTCTGCGTGTTCTTTGATTCATAGAATTGCTTTCTGCGAACCGATTGTAGGCATTCACGCGCGCAAGACAATACGCAAACTCGGGGTCCCGGTCACTGACGGCGGGCGGGTCGGGCCGAAGCAGGCAGGGCGCGCCACTACAACTTGGGAGAGTTGATCCATCCGCTGCCGGTTTCTTCTTGTTCAGCCGGCGCAACGGGTGTAAGCGGAAGGCATGAAGCAGCCATTGATCCGGGTTTCTCCTGGCGAACTCGCTCCGCTCAACCGCCGTCAGTTCTTGCGGCGCGGCGGCCTGGCGGCCGGTGGCGCCATCACCCTTGGAATGGCGGGCTACACCCGTCCCGCCCGGGGGCGCCAGGGCCCCAATGATAAGCTGAACATCGCCCTTATCGGGGTCGGCGGGCGGGGCGGGTCGAACCTGGAGAGCGTCGCCTCGGAGAACATCGTTGCCTTGTGCGATGTGTATGAACGGCCGGTGCTCCGGGCCGCGCAGCAATTTCCCGGCGCGAAAAAGTACAGCGATTTCCGGCGTTTGTTCGACCAGGCGAAGGACTTTGACGCCGTAGTGGTCAGCACGTGCGAGCACACGCACGCCTTTGCCGTGCTGCCGGCGCTGCAACTGGGCAAGCACGTCTATTGCGAGAAACCGCTCACCCATGATGTCTGGGAGGCTGGTGTCATCCTTGAGGCCGCACGCAAGGCCAAGGTCGCCACGCAAATGGGGACGCAGATTCATGCCAGCGACAATTATCGCCGCGTGGTCGAGTTGATCCAGACCGGCGCCATCGGCCCGGTGCGCGAAGCCCACGTGTGGGTCTCCCGCGCCTGGGGCTGGCAAAGCGACGAGGAGGCCCGCGCGCACCGGGACATCGTCTCTGTCCGTGAGCGCCCGGCCGGCTTCTCCCCCCTGCCGGCAGGCTTGGATTGGGACCTGTGGCTGGGCCCCGCCCCATTCCGCCCCTTCCACGAAGTCTATTGGCCCGGCCCCAAGTGGTACCGCTGGTGGGATTTCGGCAACGGCACGATGTCCGACCTCGGCAGCCACTGGAACGACCTGCCGTGGTGGGCCCTCAAGCTGGATCATCCCCTCACCATCCAAGCCGAAGGCCCGCCGCCGCATCCCGAGCTGGCTCCCGCCTCGATGCGCGCCACCTACACCTACGGCCCGCGCGGCAGCCTCCCGCCCGTGACCCTGCATTGGCATCAAGGCGAGATGAAGCCCAAACAGTTTGCCGAGGGCGCCATCCCCAAGTGGGGCGATGGCGCCCTGTTCGTCGGCGAGCTGGGAATGTTGCTTTCCGACTATGGCAAACACCTGCTGTTGCCGGAGGACAAGTTCAGGGATTTCAAAGCGCCGGCGCCGTTCATTGCCAAATCCCTGGGCCACCATCAAGAATGGCTTCACGCGTGCAAAACGGGCGAACCGACCACGTGCAACTTCCTCTACTCGGCCCCGCTGACCATTGCCAACCACCTCGGCAACGTCGCCTTCCGCGCCGGCGCGAAGCTCGAGTGGGACCCCGTCCGTCTCCAGGCCGGGAATTGCCCCGCCGCCGCCCCGTTCATCCGGCGCGACTACCGCCCCGGTTGGAAGCTGGGGTGAGTTGGCTTGAGTTAGTTTCCTATGAATGTGTTCGTCACAGGCGGCGCGGGTTATATTGGTTCGATTTGCGCCGAACAACTGCTCGATGCGGGGCGGCAGGTTACGGTCTATGATGACCTGAGCGAGGGGCACCGCTCGGCGGTGGACCCGCGGGCGCGGTTCATCCCGGGCCGGCCCGAGGAGCCGTATCACCTCCGGGACGCCGTCAAGGAGGCGCATCCGGATGCCATTGTCCATTTCGCCGCCAATGCGCTGGTTGGGGAATCGATGACCAACCCGGGCAAGTATTTCCACAACAACGTCGCCAACGGCCACAAGCTGCTCGAGGCCGCCATGGCTGCCGGCGTCAGGAAGTTCGTGTTCAGCTCCACGTGCGCCACTTACGGTCCTCCCGAGCGGCTGCCCATGACCGAGGACCTGCCCCAACGCCCCATCAACCCCTACGGCGAGTCCAAGCTGATGTTCGAGCGGATGCTCCATTGGTATCACGAGCTGCAAGGGCTGGAATTCGTGGCGTTCCGCTATTTCAATGCCGCCGGGGCCACTGCCAAATTTGGCGAGCATCATCGCACCGAGACCCATCTCATCCCGAACGTCCTCAAAGTGCCGCTCGGCCAGAAGGGGCATTGCGAAATCTTCGGCGCCGATTACCCCACCCCCGACGGCACGTGCATCCGCGACTACATCCATATTGTTGACCTGGCCCAGGCGCACATCCTGGCCCTGGAACCCGGCAAGCAAGGGTTTTTCAACCTGGGCAATGGCGACGGCTATTCCGTGCGCCAGGTCATTGGGATGTGCGAGAAGGTGACCGGCCGGGCCATCCCCGCCGTCGAAAAGCCCCGCCGCCCTGGCGACCCCCCCAAACTCGTTGCCTGCGCCCAAAAGGCCATCCGCGACTTGGGCTGGAAGCCGAAGTTCCCTAGCCTGGAAGACATCGTCGCCTCAGCCTGGGCCTGGCATAAGACCCATCCCAACGGGTATCCGGATTGACGCCGGCATCCACATGCCGACTGCCAATTCTCAATTTTCAGTTTTCAATTCCGCTCCTGGCGTTGCTTTCGCGGTCTTCAGTTTTTCGTTCCTTCTCGCGCCGGCCTGCTCTATCATAGTTGTGCAACGTTCAACCACCAGGGACGGGGTCCAGACCGTTGACCTAGGCCGGGCTCGTGGCGTCAGGCGCCGGAGTATGGCTGACACGCGGGCCGAAATGACCTATGGTGTTGTGGAAGTATGAGCAAAGCTGAAATACTGGCGGAACTCGCCAAACTCACGCCGGCGGAGCGCCAAGAAGTCCGACTCACGCTCGCCCGACTCGACGGCGAGTCCTGGCTCGATACAGCCGAACCGCTGACGGATGCCGAAAAGGCCCTGCTCGACGCCCGCTTAGCATCGTACGAGCAGGACCCTGAGGCCGGCGGCTCGTGGGCGGAAGTGGAGGGCCGAGTCCGCGCCCGCCTCAGAGGATGAGCCGCCGCCTCATCGTCCGGCCCGAGGCCGAAGCGGACATCACCGAAGCCTCGTTGTGGTACGAGGAGCGCGAGCCGGGCTTGGGGTCGGAGTTTATCGTCGAGGTCCTCGCGGCCATCCAGCGGGCCGTTGAGAACCCGTGCCCCCATCTGCGCCGCTGAATGCCGTCTTGCAGCTTTTCTGTCGCAGTCTGACCGTGCAACTCTGCATCGGGTGCGTTCATGTTCAAAGGTATGACGCCATGGCCGGCAAAATCCGACATCCTTTTTGGCCAATAAAGTGGGAGAATAATTGTGGCCTCTTCGGAGTTGCTAATGTATAGTGCTCGAGGTATGAGAAACACAGTCGCCGCCGGTAATGGCCACAGCCGGAGCAGGTCAGGCAGGCGCGAATCAGCCTTTCTCCGCTGCCGAGGAAAACACGTGCGACAAACCGTGCTCGCCCTTTTGGGCTTCATCGTTGTGACGGGGCCGATGGCAGTAACGGCCCAGCTCCAGTCCCTCGTTGCCAGCAACACAGCCTTCGCCCTGAACCTCTATGGAGAGCTTTCGACCAACGCTGGCAACCTCTTCTTCTCCCCTTACAGCATCTCCACGTGCCTGGCGATGTTGTATGCGGGCGCAAGTGGCGATACCGAGCAGCAAATGTCCCAAGTCCTGGGGTTTGGCACGGGTCCGCAACAGTTCGCCTCCGTCTTCGGCGAACTTCAGCGCGAACTCGAAACGAACCAGGCGCCCGGCGTCATCGAGCTCAACGTCGCCAATGCTCTCTGGACGCAAGAAGGCTACCCTTTCCTGCCAGCCTTTTTGGAAACCGCCGCAAACCAATACAAAGCCAACGTCAACCAGGCTGACTTCATTACCCAAGCAGGCGCGGTGACGGAGCAAATCAACAGTTGGGTGGCTCAAGAGACCCAGAACAAAATCCAGAATATTCTGCCGCCGGGCAGCCTAAACGCCGCCACCCGGCTGGTCCTGGTTAACGCCATATACTTCCTGGGCGTCTGGACCGAGGCCTTTGCAGAAACCAATACTTGGACCCAGCCATTCTACCTCTCCAGCACCAACCAGGTAGAGGCGCCGCTGATGCATCAACTCCCGCCAAACCTCGGGACGGGCGGCAGCGGCATTACGTTCAATTACATGGAGACCAACGATTTCCAGGCGATAGAGCTGCCCTACGGCAGCAACCAGGTTTCCATGCTGATACTGCTGCCGTCGCAAGTCGATGGCTGTGGGCAACTCGAGCAGCAGTTATCTCCCGCGTTTCTTTCGAGCGTGCTCGCCCAAATGATAAAGCAGAATGTTGAGATCTTCCTGCCAAGGTTCACACTCGAGTCCTCCTTCGAGCTGACTAACACGTTGGCGGAAATGGGCATGCCTGATGCCTTCACGCCGGGTGTTGCAGACTTTTCCGGGATAGACGGGATGACGAATCTCTTCGTTTCCCATGTCTTCCACAAGGCGTGGGGCAAGGTCAACGAAGCAGGCACGGAAGCGGCTGCGGCAACAGGCGTCGTCGGGGCGACTGATGCGGGTTTTTCTTGGCCCGTCTTCCGGGCCGATCATCCGTTCCTGTTCTTCATTCGCGACACCCAATCAGGCAGCCTCCTCTTCCTGGGCCGGCTTGCCGACCCTAGCCAATCCCCCGCTGCTCCAGCACCGACACCTTCGTTGACCACCAGGCGCTCAGGCAACAGTCTGAACATTTCGTGGCCCTATCCTTCGACGGGCCTGACCTTGCAGCAGAATCCGGATTTGAGCACGACCAATTGGACGCAAACCGGCGGTGTCTCCAATGACGGGACGAATAATCTCATCACCATCACAACGCGGCCGGGGAATTTGTTTTTCCGCTTGAGCCAACAGTAATTCAGGGAGTGGTCAGGAGATAATCGAGCAAGTCGGCCATATCCTGCAAGGACAAGCCTTGTTCGAGGCCCTCGGGCATAAGGGACCACGGCTGGGTCCGGATGGAACGGATGTCCTCCAGGAGCCAGACCATTGGGCCGCCACCGAACCGCCGCAGCGTGAGGGTCGAGGTGTTTTGTGAGGTTTTGATGCCGACCAGGCTCTCACCTCCTCTGGTCTCGGCCACGCAAGTTGCATACTCGGCCTGCACGTCCAGATTCGGCTCGAGGATGGCCCGCAGGATGGCTTGCTTTCCATGGACCTTCGCCCCGGCCAGGTCGGGACCGAAGACCTGCCCCTCACCGCCCGAACGGTGGCAGCCGGCACAAAGGGCCAGGAATAGGTCATGGCCGTGGCTGCCCGCGCCTTTGAGACGGAGGGCCGGCTCAAATTGCTGAACCAGATTCGACCGTGACTGAGTGACCGGGCCAAAAAGCCGCACGGCCCGCTGGCTGACGTCCGGGTCCTGATGCGTCCGCAGGAGATTGAGAAAGATCGAAGGGAGGGCTGCGCCATTGATGGTCCCGGCCTGGATGGCCGCCAGCAACGCCCCGGCGCGCTCGCTCCGGGCCAGCAGCGCCAGGATGGCCTCGTTCCGCAACGCCGGCCCCGATGCAGCCCCAACCCGAATCAGGTCCGAAGCCACCATGGCGTCGTCGCACCGCCCCCGCGCCGCCACCACCGCCGATTCCAGGACGTAAGGTCCGGACGGGAGCGCCATTTCCCGCAACCACTCGATCTTGGGGATGTAATCCAGCGGAGTGATGCACAGCAGGCGGATTGAGTCGACACGCAAGGGCAACGGCGTGCCCTGAACGATGGCGACTCCGAACGCCGCATCGAAGAAGCGCTGCAGCCGGTTTTGCCTATCCACCAGCCGGAGCGAGCTGCCGCTCCGGTGCAATCCCTCGCCCAGCGCGATGAGCATCCCGTATGGCGGCGCCGCCGAGACCGAGCCCCGGTCCACCACGTCCAGGACCTGCGTCACGTCCGCCAGTTTGCCCCTGACCCCGATCATCGTGGCCAACTGCGCCAGGAACCATTGGCCCGGGGCAGTATTGAGGAAGCGCCCATCCCCGGCCAACGCGGCTAGAAATGCCCCGGCGCCCTCGCGCAGAGAGCTGAGCACGGCCCCGCAGACCCAGGGGTTGTCCAGGTCGCGAACCAGCAGCGTTCCCAGCACGGGGTCTCGCCCGGGCACGGCCAACTCGCCCAGGGTAAAGGCCAGTTGATAACGCACGCGTATCGATGAGTCCAGGACCAGGGCGGAAAGTTGCGCCCAAAGCTCTCCGGAGGCCCACGCCGGCGCCCCGAGCCTTTCCGCCAGCAGCACGGCGTGCTCGCGCACCCGCTCATCGCTGTCCTTTAAGGCCCTGAGCACATGCGCCCCCTGAAGCGCCCCCAACCCGTCCAGCGCGTGCAACGCCCGCAGGCGCGCCTGCGCAAGGCTCGAGCGGTCCAGCATGTTCTCCAGCAGCCCTGCGGCCGCCGGGTCCTGCCTCTCGTACAAGAGCCGGGCCGCCGTCTCGGCCTGCCAGCCGTTGGCCTGCGCCAGCAGCACGACCAAATCGTAAGTGCTGAGCCGGTCCAGGCGCGGCGACGCCGGCCGCTTGAATGACTCCGGAACGATGCGATAAACGCGCCCGCTCTCACGGCCCGTCCGGAAGTCCGCAATGTAAAGCGCCCCGTCCGGTCCGTTGACTAACTGCACCGGACGAAACGACTCGTCCTTCGATACCAGGAACTCAGTCTGCCGCTCGTCGCCCGGGCGCTCGGCCACCGTCTCCAGTCCATGCTCCCGGAGCACAAAACGGTGAATGAGATGCGCCGCCGGATCGGCGACAAAAACGTTCTCGAAGTAGTTGGAGGGAAAGGTGCTTCCGCGATAAACCACACAGCCCCGGGCGTCCTCCAGCCAGGCAGCCGCCAGGGCGCGGGCGGACTGCGGTTGACGCCCGCCCGGGGGGAGGCCCCCTTGGGCAGGCTTGGACACCCCGCCATCCGCAGCCAAGCGATAAACCGGCGTGGCCGGGCTGGCCGCCTCCAGCAACTGCGGCGGCGCCACAAAGAACGGGTTCCGCGCCAGGTAACGCGGCTCAACCATCGCCATCTGCAACGGCCGATTCGAGTCGCATAGAAACTTCCGGCCACGATTGTCGAAGCTCATCCCGGTTTGCGCGGGACCGGCTTCGGGGAAAATCGCCAGTGTGCGCGGGTCGAAGGCAAAGTCGCAGTCGGCCAGCGCCACCGGAGGGACCTCGGCCTCGCTCAGCACGCTCACGGTGCCATCCAAGCCCGCCATCCCGCAGTGCAGGCGGTTGTCCAAACCCCAGTTGAAATTGTTCAGCAAGGCCCTCGGGTTGGGCTTGTAAGGCCGTCCGCCGAAACCGGTGAACACCACTTTCACCACGTCGGCAATGCCGTCGTCCTGGCTGTCCTTCAAGTAGAGGACCTGCGGGGTTGCCGCTACAAAGACCCCCCCTGCGTAGCACGCCACCGCCGAGGGCCACGGCAAATTCTCGGCATAAACCGTGCTCTTCTGGAACACCCCGTCCTCATCCGGGTCCTCGAGCATCCGAATCTGGCCCAGGTGCGGACTCTGCTCGCGCCGGTCCGGGTAATCCCGCATCTCGGCCACGAAGAGCCGCCCCCGCTCATCGAACGCCAGGGCCGCCGGCGCCGCAACCATCGGCTCCGCCGCGGCCAACTCGATACGGAAGCCCCGCTCGACCTGGAACGACGCGAGCGCCTCGGCGCCTCGGGCCGCCGAAGGCCGGAGCGAAGGCCCGGCCGGCTTCTTCGGCTCGGCGGCCCAACCGGGGGGCCGCCATAACAACAAGACCAACAGCGCGCCGAGGCGCCAGACCAATGGGGTACTCCATTTCATAATGGTCAATACGCTTGAGCTACCGCGTGAAGATAAGGGGCACGTTGCGCCATAGGCCGGGCTGGCCCGAGTTCGAGAGGGTCTCCCGGGCTTTTTTCAAGTCCAATTCCATGCACATCACCAGGCTGTCTGCGCCGCGGCCATGCGTCCGAATGGCCTCCACGCCGTAGCCGTAACCGAGCATGATTTTGACCGAAGAGGTACGGTAAAGCACGCCCGCGTCCACGCCATTGTGCCAGTTGCCGGGCTGTTCGAGGCCCGGCAGGTAGCTCACCACGGCGGTCGAGGCGCTGGCGGTGAGGTTCCACCGCTGCTGTCGATCCAGCGGCAGAAGGTAAGTCCCGTTGAACAGCACGAATTGTCTGGCGCTGATCTCCTGATATAAGTAGCCGGGCAGCGAAAGGGGGAACTCCGAAACCAGCGGCAGCACGCCGCCAAGCCGGTAGGCGCTCAACCGGTCGGCCTCGACGCTGGTTCCCGCCGTCAAATTGAGATAGATGCTGTGTTTCAATTCGGGCAGGGTGTAGCCCAGATAGGCCTCGCCCCAGAACAAATGCGATTCCGGTTCCAGTTTTCTCGGCTCGGTTGCCGAACCGTAGGTCTCGGACTCCGAGCGGAATTGGCCCTCGTACCAAACCGAGAGTTCCATCCCCAGCGGCGCAAAAAGCGTCGGTTCGCGGCCGCCCCACCGCAGGCCCGTCCGAAGGCTGTAGGTCGTGTGGTTCCCCGGCAGGCGAAAATCGGCGGCGGTGTCGTCGGTTCCTTCGTAAGCGCTGTAGTGCGCCTGGCCGCGCAACACTCCGTAAAGCGGAATCATCCGTCCGGGATCGAACAGGTGATAAAGACTGACCCCGCCTTCGGCATCATGGCCGTAGAACGATTCCGCAGGACGGAACGCCCCCTGGCGAATCTCCTCATAGGTGTCGGCAAAGCCCCCGCCGGCCGCGTGGATGCCCAGGTCCGTATGCTCGCCCAGCGCCCCGCTGATGCCCAGTTCCGAATCCAGGTAAACCGGCGCGACGGCCAGGCGCAGGGTCAGGTTCGTGCGGATGAAATCAGGCAGGTTGCGATAGTAAAACGCATAGCTCTCAAAGGTCGGCGGGTGTCCCTCCAGGGGTTGGTTGTAACCGACTTGAATCGACTCGCGGTTGACGGGGTCAACCTGGCCGGAGGCCCTCAAAGGGCCCAGGCAACACGCAAGGCAAAACAGCAAAAACCATCGCCAGGTCACGCCGTCACTTCCTACCGGAACCAACCGGCCAGGGCAAGCAGTTACTCGCCACCAACCCGATTTCACATTTGCGCAGAACAGATTCCACGCTAAGATAGAGGCATGAGCAAGGTCAGGAAACTCCTCCATAGGAGGTACGCTCTGAACGATCTCGAACGGACCGTCCGATTCTGCAAAGAGGCGCTTGGATTGGCCGAACGGGTCCAGCCCGGCAGAACTCAATGAAGCTGCGGGCTGGAAAATTCGAGTACCGGTTCCCGCGCCCGGCGCTGGTGATGGGCATAGTGAATGTGACACCCGACTCGTTCTCGGACGGCGGGAGATTTCCGGACGCCTCGGCGGCGGTTGCTCACGCATTGCGCTTGGTCGAGGAGGGAGCGGCTATCCTCGATATCGGCGGAGAATCGACCCATCCTGGCGCCGTGCCGGTGAGCCAGGAGGAAGAGTTGCGGCGGGTGATGCCCGTCCTGGCTCCACTGGCCGAGCGCGTCCAGGTGCCGATCTCGATCGACACGATGAAACCGGCAGTGGCCCGGGCCGCCCTTGCGGCCGGGGCCAGCCTGGTCAACGATGTGGCGGCCAATCGAGACGAAGAAACGATGTGGCGCCTGGTGGCCGAGACCGGGGCCGGTTACGTGTGCCTCCATATGCAGGGCACTCCGCAAACCATGCAGCTCAACCCGGTCTATCGGGACGTGGTCCGGGAAGTCACCGCATTCTTTTTTGAGCGCCTCAAGCGATTGAGCGATTGCGGAGTGCGGCCCGAGCAGGTTATACTCGACCCCGGGATTGGCTTCGGCAAGACGCTCGAGCACAACCTGGAGTTGCTGGGTGCGTTGCCGAAACTGGCAAGGCTCGGGCGGCCGTTGTTGGTCGGGGTCTCCCGCAAGTCGTTTATGGCCAAGCTCCTCGGGAGCGGGCCGGCGGCGCGGACGCCGGCGGGGCTGGCGTGCGCCTGTCTGGCGGTCGAGGCCGGAGCGCAGATCATCCGCGCGCATGACGTGGGCCAAACCGTGCAGGCAATCCGCATGGCTGAAGCCATCCTGGCAAAAAGAACAAACGCATAAGATCGGCTTTCGTGTACAACCTTTGGCATACCTTGATCGGCTTCTGCGCCCAGGCCGTCGACGTCTGGCGCACGCCGGTGGAAATCCTCATCCTGACCGCGGGCATTTACAGCGCCTTGCGGTTTGTGCGCGGGACGCGCGGCGCTCCGGTGGTGGCCGGTTTCCTGGTCGTCCTGCTGGCCCTGGTCCTGACAACCTTTCTGCTCAAGCTCAAAGTGCTGCAGTACCTCCTGGGGGCCTTCTACGCCTTCTTCCTCCTGGCGGTGCTGGTGATCTTTCAGCCTGAACTGCGGCGGATGTTGGCGGAGCTGGGCAACCTGCCGCTCCTGGCCACCGTGCGCGAGCAACGCGAGAATATCGAGGTCGTTGTCCAGACCGTCGAACGCCTGGCCGACGTGCGCATCGGCGCGCTCATCGCCATCGAACGAACCATTCACCTCCAGCAAGCCGTCGAATCGGGGATCATCGTCGACTGCGTGGCCACCCCCGAGATGCTCGAGACGATCTTCTTCCCCAACAACGCCGTCCACGACGGCGGCGTCATCATCCGGGGTGACCGGATTGCCTTTGCGGCGTGCATCTTCCCGCTGACCCAACGCCGGGATTTGAACCCGTCCCTGGGCACCCGGCACCGCGCGGCCATCGGGCTGAGCGAAGAAACCGATGCCGCCGTGGTGGTCGTCTCCGAAGAGACCGGCGCCATTTCTTACGCCCTAAAGGGCCGCTTGGTCCGCAACGTCACCCTCGAGGAACTCCGGGCCTTTCTGACCTCGCTATTCGTAACCCCCGCCCCCTCGCGCACCTGGATCGGCTGGATCCGGTCCTGGACCACTGAAAGGGTGAAACCGGCCCCAATCCATGCGGCACAGGCTGACGCCCCTCCCGCCCCGCCGACCGAGGCCGCCACCACCACAACGGGCCTGGCGAAATGATCCCCTTGCTCCGCAACCTCTTTCTCAAAGACCTCGGGCTCAAGCTCTTCTCGCTCCTGCTGGCTATACTGATCTACTGCACCATTTCCTTCGTGGCCATTAAGAACGAGGTCCCTTCCCTGCCCTCCCTGGCGATGGCCACCGATGTCCGCACCTTCTACAACCTGCCCGTCCTCGTCGTCTCTTCCGCCGCCGACGTGCGCCGTTTCAAGGTCCTCCCCGAAACCGTCGCCGTCACCGTGCAAGGCGACCCCAAGACCCTGGCCGCCCTGGACAGCAACGACATCCGGGCACAGGTGGACCTGACCGGAATCGAATCCGCCACCGACATGCGCAAGCGCATCCAGGTGTCCACTCCGGCAGGAGTCACTCATATCGGCGTCGTGCCCGCCGAGGCGCGGGTCGTATTCCCGAAAAATCCTTAGACCCATGAGCAAACCCAAGAGAATCTTCGGCACGGACGGCGTGCGGGGAACTGCCAACATCGAGCCCGTCACCGCCGAAACTGCCCTCAGGCTGGGCCGGGCGGCAGGCCATGTCTTCAAAACCCTGGAAGTCCAGGCCCGCGACCGGATTCGCCACCGCATTGTCCTGGGCAAAGACACCCGCCTGTCCGGCTACATGCTTGAGAACGCCCTCTCCTCCGGCATCCTTTCCATGGGGGTGGATGTCCTGTTTATCGGACCGCTGCCCACCCCCGGCGTCGCTTATGTCACCCGTAGCCTCCGCGCCGATGCCGGCATCGTCATCACCGCCTCACACAATCCCTACGACGACAACGGCATCAAATTCTTCCACGCCGACGGTTACAAGCTCGATGACAAGATCGAGTCTCAAATCGAGGACATGGTCTCCAGCGGCGACATCGAAAACATCCGCCCCACCGCCGACCAGATCGGCAAGGCCGTCCGCATCGACGACGCCCTGGGCCGCTACATCGAGCACGCCAAGGCCTCCTTCCCGCGCGGCCTCATCCTTGAAGGACTGCGCATCGTCGTGGACTGCGCCCACGGCGCCGCCTACAAGTCCACCCCGTGCGTCCTGCGCGAATTGGGGGCCGACGTCATCGTCTATGGCGACCGCCCCGACGGCAAGAACATCAACCAGGACTGCGGCTCGATGCACCCGGCCCTCCTTTGCAAGAAAGTCTGGGAACACCGCGCCGACGTCGGCCTGGCCCATGACGGCGATGCCGACCGCGTCCTGTTGTGCGACGAAACCGGCAAGCTCGTCGATGGCGACGATATCATGGCCATTGCGGCCCTGGACCTGCTCGCCCAGGGCGCTCTCCACGAAAAAACACTCGTGGCCACCGTCATGAGCAACGCCGGCCTGGACGCCGCCATCCAGGCCGCCGGCGGACGCCTTGTCCGCACCCCGGTGGGCGACAAAAGCGTCATCGACGAAATGCTGCGCAGCGGCTGCAACCTCGGCGGCGAACAGAGCGGCCACATCATCTTCCGCGACCACAGCACCACCGGCGACGGCCTGGTGGCCGCCCTCCAGGTGCTGCGCATCATGAAGACCAAGGGCGCCCCCCTCTCTCGCATGGCCCAGTGCTGGACCCGCTTTCCCCAACTCCTGACCAATATTCTCGTCCGGGAAAAACGCCCGTTCCAGGAGTTGAGCTCGGTGTCCGAACTCCTCGCCGGCGCCGAAGCCGAGTTGAAGACCCAGGGCGGGCGCATCCTCCTGCGCTACTCCGGCACCGAGCCCAAGGCCCGCCTGCTCCTGGAAGGCCGCGACCCCGCCGCCCTCGCCCGTTGGTCAAAGCAGATCGCCGAGGCCATCAAGAAACAGGTCGGCGCTTAGCGGTCATGAACGTAACCCGGGGCGCATCTGGATATCGCCCCAAAAACAGCCCAAAAATCCAGCTTTACAATCGGCGGGTGATTTGCCACCTTTTGATTCTATGCGAACCTTGAAGATATTCTTGCCCGTCGTGCTTCTGGCACTAGTGTTAGCGGGTTGCGCCAGCTCCTTTACCAACCTGGATCCTCAGATTCGGGAGCGTAATGCAGCCAATCAATATCCGGTCGAGACCTCCCTGGACAGTTCCCGAGAGGACATCCGCTGGAACAGCATTCGCCCCAGGATCATTGTCGGCACTGAGTCCTATCCCATGAATCCCACCCCCCTCATGACCAACCGCTGGGAAGGTTATGTCCCTGTGCCGCCCGGAGCGGATGTGGTCCGCTACCACTATAAGTTTGACTTTGACTATAATGCCTTCGGCAAACCCAAGCACGACAGCATCGAATCCCCCGAATACACGTTGCACATCAAGGAAAAGTGAGAGCGCGCCGGCAACTTGTCCGGCCCGGTCTTGACGACCTGGGGAAAAGGCTTTGAACTCTGAACTTGCAAAAAGAGCGCTCGAGAAAGTTGGCAACCCCAACATTCTGGTCAATCTGATCTCACGCCGTGTCCGCCAACTCAACTCCGGGGCCGGCCCCAGGAGCCGCCCGTTGGTGTCGGACCCTGGCAACCTGGGCGCTGCCGATTTGGCCCTGCGTGAGATCATCGAAGACAAGATGGGGTTCGATATGCCGGAGGCCTCGGATTTGGCCCCGCCGCCGGGCAAGAAGCGCAGAAAGCATTAGCGCGGCAGTTCCGGGGCTTGGGCGGGACCTCCCGCCATCCAGGACCTGCACACTGCTTGTGCCGCAGTCGCGCCGCCCGGGTATATGCCAGACATCTTGACCAACTCCAAAGCCCGGCGCGATTTCCATATCCTGGAGACCTTCGAGGCCGGGATCGTCCTCCACGGCACCGAGGTCAAAGCCCTCCGCGCCGGCAAAGGCCAGATCGGCGGCGCCTTTGCCCGGGTGGAGAACGACGAGGTCCATCTCTACAGTGCCCACATTGACGAGTACTGCTGCGGCAACCGCTTCAACCACCAACCCGAGGCCCCGCGCAAGCTCTTGCTCCACAAAGCCGAAATCCGAAAGCTCTCCGCCCTGGCCGCAGTCAAAGGCAACGCCCTGTTTCCGCTGGCCTTCTATTGGAAGAGCGGCAAAGTCAAAGTCGCCCTGGCCCTGGGCAAAGGCAAAGCCCAATTCGACAAGCGCGAGGACCTCAAGCAGCGCGAGGCCGAGCGCCAACTCAGGCGGGCCTCCATGAAATGGTTGCAGAAGTAGTTTTTCTTCGTTGACCGGGCCGTTTCCAGCATTAAGATGCACGGTCAAACTTGGTTTGAAAATGAAGTGAACTGAATCGAAATTGAATTATGGCAGTAAAAGTCGCAATTAATGGGTTCGGCCGCATTGGCCGCCTGGTATTCCGGGCGATGGTCGAGCAAGGTTTGGTAGGTAAAGATGTGCAAGTCGTTGCCGTGGGCGATATCGTGCCGGCTGACAACCTGGCTTATCTTCTCAAGTACGATTCCGCCCAGGGCCGATTTCGGGGCGCCGTCGACTCCGAGAAGTCGTCTCCCGACAAGACGGAGGAGGACGTGCTGGTCGTCAACGGCCAGAAGATGCTGGTGGTCAGCGCCAAAGACCCCTCGCTGTTGCCCTGGAAGCAATTGGGGGTGCAGATGGTCATCGAATCGACCGGTCTCTTTACGGATATCGAGAAGGCCAAGGGCCACCTGGCTGCCGGCGCGCGCAAGGTGCTGATCTCGGCCCCGGCCAAGGGCGATTGCCCCACACTGGTCATGGGCGTTAACGAGGGCAAATACGACCCGGCCCGGCACAATATCGTCTCGAACGCCTCCTGCACGACCAACTGCCTGGCCCCGGTGGTCTATGTCCTGCTCAAGGAAGGCTTTGGGGTCGAAGAGGGGTTGATGACCACGATCCACTCCTACACCGCCACCCAGAAGACCGTCGACGGTCCGAGCAAGAAGGACTGGAAAGGCGGGCGCACGGCCGCCGTGAACCTCATCCCCTCGACCACCGGCGCCGCCAAGGCCGTCGGCCTAGTCCTGCCGGAAGTCAAAGGCAAACTCACCGGCATGGCCTTCCGTGTTCCCACCCAGACCGTTTCGATAGTTGACCTGACCGTGCGCACGGTCAAAGAAACCAGCTACGCCGAGATCAGCGCCGCCATGAAAAAGGCCAGCCAGACCTATCTCAAGGGCATCCTGGATTATACCGAAGACGAAGTGGTCAGCACTGACTTTATCCATTGCCAGGCCTCCTCGATCTTCGACCAGGGCTCCGGCATCGAGTTGAACAAGCGGTTTTTCAAGCTCGTGAGTTGGTACGACAACGAGTGGGGCTATAGCTGCCGCGTTGCCGACCTGGTGAAGTACATGATCGGCAAAGGCATCTGAGACCCCTCGGACTCTCCCAACGGCGGTCCTGAAAGGGCCGCCGTTCTTTCAGGTCGTAACGGCAGGTCGGTCTTGGCCTGACACCGACGAGGTGCGCTGAGTGCGCCGGGGGGCTGCCCCAGGCCCCTGCGCATCACTGCCCCACGACCCTGTAAAACCGCCGCGCCGTGCGGCTTGGCGGGGTGTCCGTGAAATGGCCGCTCCCGCCAACCAGCGTCACTTGTCCAATCGTCGTCCAGGTCGTCAGGTCCGGTGATGCCTGAACGATCACCGTTGCGCTTGCCGGGCCTTGCACGCCGAAACCGAACTGTCCCTGGTTGGCGAATCGCGCCGAGCCATTCACGAACGTCACCGGCGCCGAATCCTCATTCAGCTCGAAATCCAGGCTCACGTTCACACCGGCCAGCGTGACCAACTTGGTTATTGGCACAGTCAACGGGCCGCCCGAAAACGTTACCAGCAGCGTCCCGCTCAGGTCCGTGAGCGGGATGGCGTATCCGCCGGACGTTGACGTGACGGCATAATAAGTTCCGCTGGCCGGCGTGACCGTGACCCCCGCGCTGCCTTCCCCAACGCCGTAGAACCCGGTGCGGTCGTTGTCGCGATAGACCACCCCCACCAGAAACGGGCCGGGCGACGCCTCAGACTCGGCGAAATCCTGCGTTGTCATCACTGCGTTATAGTCCACCCCCTCCTGCGCAAACACACCCGTCTCGACGCCGATGCCTATCTCGAGGAAGGTCGCGTCCAGTATGTTCAGCCGGTGGCCCCGGCTCGGCTCGGACGAGTCGACGAACAGGTCCTCTTCTTCCGACTCGACCGTCGGCGCCACCGACGGGGGCGGGCCGGTGGTGCCATCCCATGCGATGTTCTCGCCCCCGGCCGACGCCCCGCTGAAAATGTAGCCCGCCGCCGCCATCCGATCCCCCGGGTCAAGGACGGTGCCGAAGCTGTTGGTCTCGTAATGTGAAAAGACTCCATTGGTTAGCATCCAGAGCGAGTGGCCCCGTGCTGAGGCCAGCAGATGGAGATTGAACGCCAGCGGCGGCTTCGCATTGGTCGTAATGGTGCCCGGCGAGAGGCCCTCGTTGAGGTCGATGCCGTAGAGCGCCGCCTCTGCCGCGGGATTCGCCCGTGCGCGATTGACCAGTTGGAGCATGTACTGCTCCTCGGCCAGCGGGTCGCCATCGCTATAGACCTGCGCGGGCGTAGCCGCCCTCGCCCCCGGCCCGACCCGGGTTCCCGCAAACAGCGCCACCAGTCCCAGCGTGAGCAGTCGCAACCGCCCTTGGTCTCCAGCGACGGCAAAGGCAGCAGCGAAAATCGAAAGGAGACCCATCACCCCGCACGCTAACCCGAAAGCTCCTCCGGGTCAAGCGCACCGATCTGAGCCGAGTAATGCCTCACTGAAGGCGACGCCGAGCAGGCGCACACTCCCGCGCCGTCACTGACCGGTTACCGAGCCGATTCCACCCCGCGCTCCGAACTCCGCGCTCAAGGCTGGGGCGAGTGGAGTTTCTTCTCCATCTTCTCCACCTTGGGTTCGATGATCGCGCGGCAGTAGGGATGGGAGGGGTTATTCCGGTAGAAGTCCTGGTGGTAGCCCTCGGCCTTGTAGAAAGTGGTCAGCGGCACGATCTCCGTCACAATCCCGTTATGAAACCGGGCTTGGGCCAGGGCCTTGGATTTTTCCGCCGCCGCTTTTTGGGCCGCGTTCCGGTAGAGGACGATCGAGCGGTATTGGGTGCCGGAGTCGGGACCCTGGCGGTTGAGGGTGGTGGGGTCGTGGACCTGCCAGAAGGTCTCGAGCAGCTTCTCGTATGAAATCACCCTCGGGTCGAATTTCACCTGGATCACCTCGGCGTGGCCCGTCCGATCCGAACACACCTCTTGGTAAGTCGGGTTCTCCGTTGTCCCCCCGGCATAACCGCTGGTGACCGACTTGACGCCGGGCAGCATTTGAAACACTGCTTCCATGCACCAGAAGCATCCCCCGCCGAGGACGGCGGTATCCGTGGCATTGGCCGGGTTGTCCATAGTCTTGTCTTGGGCCAGCCCCGCGGCCGTGCCGCTGCACCCCAGGCACAGGGACAATAAAAGTGCTTTCATAGTTCGATTCACCTGCGCAACTAATCTCGCCCAAAAGCGCGCTTTCGCAACCGGATTTAGCGATGCAGGAGACTGCCTACGCTCGTCTCCTACACACAGCGTCAATTATGTCGCCATGGATACAGCGAGGGAACGGGTCCGGTTGCGGCTGCTTTGCCGACGCCTTGACCCGGGCGCCAGGGCGCATAGAAACTGCTTTACATAGAGACAGAGTTGATTTACGAGTACGGCGCTAATCGCGTTCCTGAAATGCCTGACATCATGCCAGCATCCTCGTCTCGGACACCCATGTTCTCATCATTCATCCTGAAACGGCTCGTGGCGCCGGTTCTCCTGCTGTCGGCGGCAGGCAGCCTCAGGGCAGAAGGTTACCGCACCACTTTGGGAACGGCTCCGGATGATTTCCCCGTCGTGGTCGTGTCGGGGACGCCCTACGAGATGGGATTGGCCCTGGGCAAGTTGACACGGCCGGAAATCGAGGCCTTCGCCCCGGTCTTTCTGGCCGCGGCGCATCAGGCGGGCGGGGAGGCGCTCAGTGCGCGGCGGTTGGAGGAGGCCTGGCGCACAATGGAACCGTACATGAGCTGGAGGTTCAAGGAGGAGTTGCGGGGCCTGGCCGAAGGGAGCGGCTTGGCTTTGGCCCTGTTGCAGCAGGCGCACATGATCCCGGTGGTCAGCGAATACTCCTGCAGCGGCGTGGCCCTTTGGGGCCAGGCCACCCGCAACGGCCACCTCTATCAAATCCGCAATCTCGATTACACCCTCACCGCCCATCTGCAGGACTTCCCCTGCGTCGTCATCTATGTCCCCAAGGAGGGCCTGCCGCACCTCAACCCTGCCTTTGCCGGCAGCATCGGCTGCCATACCGGGATGAATGCCCAAGGCATTACACTGACCGAGATTGGCGATTCCCCCGGACTGGACAAGCCCTACGACCTGCACGGGCTTCATTTCATGATGATGTTCCGGGACATCCTCTACTCGGCCACCACGCTCGACCAGGCCGTGGCGATGATCCAGGACGCCAAACGAATCAAGAAATACCATTTCGTGGTCGGCGACGGAAAACTGCCCGGCGCAGTCAAGATGAGGGCCTGGGCGCCGGACCTGGTGATCTGGAAGGACAACGACCCCAAGGATGAAATGGCGCCGCAGGTCTTCAAGGACATTGTCTATCATGCCGAGTCGCGCACCCCGACCGCCCTGGGCCACTTCGCCCAATACTCCAAGGGCCGCTACGATGCGGACGCCGTCATCCAGTTGTCCAAGGCCATCGGCTCTCTGGGGGGCAACCTCATGAATGCGGTGTACGACGCGACGAGCCGCCAGGCCTGGCTCAGCTATGCCAAAGGAGACGAGTGCGCATACCGCCGCCCCTACGTGCGCGTCAACCTCGACGATTTCATCCCTTACAACCCCGCCAACCCGAAGGTGAAGGCACAGCAGATTGTGAAGTGATCTCGCCGGAGGGCGCGGCATCCCCTGCGCGGCGCTGAACCCGGACAAAACAAAGACCAATTATGCCTCTGCTAAAACTCGAAACTACGGTCGCCCTCTCCGACGACAAGAGGAAGGCGCTCCTGATGGCCCTGTCCAAAATCGTGGCTGAGACTATCGGCAAGCCCGAGCAATACGTCATGGTCGCCGCCAGCCCCGCGGTCATCGTGATGTCCGCCAAAGCGGGGGATGCGGCCTTTGTGGACCTCCGCAGCATTGGCGGCTTGAGTGACGATGTGAACCGGCAGCTCTCTCAAAAGGTCTGCCGATTGTTGAGTGAATCAGTGGGAGTGCCCTCCAACCGCATTTACCTCAACTTTACGGACGTCGAGGCCGCCAACTGGGGTTGGAACGGACAGACCTTCGGGTAACGGCCATAGTTGCCATTGGCAATCACACCCTGCGAGTGAGATTCCCGATGAAACTCACGTCCGCGCTTTTTCCCGCATCCAATCGCGCGCTGGCGACCCTGACGGTGGTTTCGTTTCTATTGGCTGCCGTGGGCCGTTTCGCCTTCATCGGCCTGACCCCGATGTCGGAATCCTTCATCGATTTGGTCATTTATATGAGCGGTGGCCGGATCGTGTCCCACGGTCTCAACCCTTTCGATTCAACGGATGGTTGGGAGTTTCGCCGCAAACTCAGGGCAGAGTATGCGCAGGCCCAGCCTTGGCTCACGGAGACCCAGGAACGCTTCGATTTCTATGCCAGCGGCAATCTCCCCCTGAACCTCATGTTCTTTGGCGCCATTGACCATTTCTTGCCGGGGAACCCCTATGCCTACCGGGCGGCCTTCGCTCTGGCGGATTCCCTGCTCTCCGCCGTCGTCGTGTGCTTCGTCTTCCGGGTGTGGCGAGCGGGGCCTTCGGCCGCCAATCTCCTCCTGGCCGCCGGTTTGGGAGTGTTTTCGCCGATACTGTTCTTCTGCGGGGTCCTTCAGCCGGAGGACAAGGGACTGGAAATCCTGCTCTTGCTGTCGGCCGTCTGCTTTGCGTGGTCGCGCAGATGGGTCCTCAGCGCATTCTTGCTGGCAGCCTCCATCGCCTACAAAGGGGTCGGCGTCTTTATCGCGCCCCTGTGTTTATGGTACACCGCCGCCCGGCCGGGGTGTTTCCGGGAGTGGCTCGACCGCCCGGCGCTCGCGCGGTGCGCCGCCTATGCGGGCATCGTCACCGTCGCCGTGACCGTTACCTTCCTGCCGTACCCCAACGGTCTCCTTCCGATGATAACCCATCGTCTGTCAGCGAACGTGGGGTTGGAACATCCGCAACTGGCTTCGATCTGGCGCCCGGTGGATGCAATCCTCCCTGGGCACTGGAAGGCTGTCGAGACCGTCTTCATTGTGTTGTTCATCGTGCTCAACCTGGTTGGCGTTCTCAGAAAACGCTTCGGGCCTGAGGTCATTACGGCCAGTCTGCTTGTCCTTTTCCTCGATGTGTTCCTCCTCCAGGGCGCCCTGAACCGGTTGAATATCGGGCTGCTCACCGCGATTGTCATCATCGGAGCGGCAGACCTGCCCTTTGCGTTGCGCCTCGGCGCGGGCTATGTTGCCGGCAGCGTGCTCTACTTGCTGCCCTGGATGCTCTGGGCGGCCCGTCATTGGGTTGCGCCTCTGGTCTCTCGGGCGGCCCTCGGCCCCAGCCCAGGCAAGCCGGACTCCTCGCTGATCGGCAGCTATTTTGCCCTGGCTCTCGTCATTTGGATGACGGCGCTCCTCGCCGCCAAGGCCGCCGGTGGCGCCAAGATTAGTGTGGTGTCCCCGAAATAGCTACTGAAGTCCCTGCGCGGCCGGTTCCTGACTCGGCACCCCCGGCAACTGCACGGCCTGCCACCCCTCGGTTCCCAGGAGGATGTCCCGTTCGACGAATTCCCAGACGACGACCTTTGCGTTGGCCAGCAGTGCGGAGCGGCGGCACAACTCCTGCCGAACCAGGGTCGAGGCGCCGCCATCGTTGACAATCGAGACCAAGGGCCGCTTGAGGGCCCTCGCCAAGTGCGCAATGAAACCTGCCGAGCCGGGTTCGTCGGTTTGGTAAATCCGCAGGAAACTGTCGCCGAGCACGAGCAACTCCGAGCCCGACTGGTCCCGGTATAACTGGTGATTGTCGCGACGCGCGACTTGCGCGCAGGGGACGGCCTCCGGCCCAAGCCGCCGCTCGAGCGCCGGCGCTTGGAGCATGCGCAAAATGTCTCCAGTCCGCTCAACCGGCGCGCTCTGCTCCTCATAATCCACGTCTCCCGCCCTAATCCAGCCCTTCTGGAGGAGCCGCCGCGCCACTGCGTCGGCCGCCAACCGCGCTCCCAGTGGCGACCAGTGGCTGTCCTGGGCCAGGAAGAGCGATGCCCCGGCGCCCTCTTTCCTGGCCTTGGCAAACAACTCGAAGAGGTCGGCAACCTCCACGCCCGCCCTCTTCAAGCCGTCCAGGACCGTTCGAGTGTCCTCGCATACGATCCCCGGGAGCCGCTCGGCCCGCCGCGTGAGTTTCTCCGGATAAACGCTCTCCTTGTTGGGCGCCGGCACGACCAACAGCCGTATGCCGCGGGCGGCCAATTGGTCTCGGAACGACACGATGGCCGCCAGCGCCTTGGCGGCGGTGCTGTTTCCCGGGAGGGTGTCCGGCCGCTGCGTCAAGTACTCCACGCCCGGTTTGTAGAACAGCCAGCCGTCCCGTCCCAGCAGCGCCTTTTGCCCCGCGTCTTTGAACCAGGCAAACTGTGCGTATTGCGCCCAGGGCCGGACCCATCGGGCGGCCTGGCTTGAGTCCTCGAGGTCGCGCTCGTAGGCGCGCAGATTGGCGGCGGTTGGTTTCTGGCCGAACAGGGCCAGCGCCTGCGGCCGCTCGCCGCGACGAAGGTCGAGCACGGCCTGGCTCAGCGGGACGGCAAACAGGAAGGCCAGGAACAACAGGATGAGAAACCTCTGGGAATTCATGCTCAGAATTGAAAGTAGAGGAAGGGGCTGAAAGACTGTCCGGACATGACTACGAGGCAGAGAACAAACAGGGGCGCCAGGACCATCACCCGGCCCCAGGTTTGCGGGCGCTGCGCCCAGTCATGCGCCTGGAGGGGCTGGAAAACCAGGAGGCCGCACAGGGCGAGGATGATCATTCGATAGGGCGTGTAAAGGCCGGCGCCGAGCAAAAGGGAGGCCTGCGACCCCGGCGCCAGCCCAAACATGGCGGCATAATAACGCACCGCCACGGCCAGGCTATCGGCCCGGAACAAAACCCACGAGAAGAGGACCAGCACGAACGTAAAGCCGATTCGCAACGGATGCGGCAGCGTTTGGTAAAGGCTCAGTTTGCCGCGCCATCTTTCGCAACACAGCAGCGCCCCATGATAGGCGCCCCAGACAATGAAGTTCCATTTGGCGCCGTGCCATAAGCCACCCAGGAGCATGACAATGCCGAGGTTGACATACGTGCGGGCCGGGCCTTTGCGGTTGCCGCCCAGGGGGTAGTAGAGGTAATCCCGCAGCACGCTGGAGAGGGAAATATGCCAGCGCCGCCACAGCTCGGTGATGCTCGTGGACCGGTACGGCGCGTCAAAATTCTTCAGAAACTCGAAGCCCAGCATTCGCCCCAGGCCGACCGCCATGTCCGAGTAACCGCAGAAGTCAAAGTAGATTTGGAAGGCATAGGCCAGCACTCCCACCCACGCATCCAGGGCTTGGGGCTGGGCGGCGTTGAACACGGCATCCGCCACGTCCCCAAGAGGGTTGGCCAGGAGTATCTTCTTGCCAAATCCCAGGATGAAGATGCAGATGCCGGAGGCAAAGCGTTTGACCGTCTGGTCCCGGAAGGCCAGTTGCGCCGCCAGGGTTTTGTAGCGGATGATCGGGCCGGCAACGAGGTCCGGAAACAGCGCCACGAAGGCGGAGAAGTCGGTGAAGGATTTGGCCGGCCTGGCATCGCCGCGGTAGAGGTCCAGGATGTAGGTCAACGAATGGAACGTATAAAAGGAGATGCCAATCGGCAGCACCACGTGGAGCACGCGAAACTGCTCGAGGCCGACGGCCTCGAGCAATTGGTTGAGGGTCCGGGCGGCGAACATGTAGTATTTGAAAAAGCCAAGAAAGCCGAGGTTCGTCACCACGCAGGCGGTGACGGCCAGCCGCCGTTGGGCGCGTGTGGCGCCCTGGCGCGTGATGACCTTGCCCCAGATGAAATCCATCACCGTGGTGAAGAGCATCAGGCAAACGAACCACGGTTGCCACCACCCGTAGAAGAAATAGCTGGCGAGCGTGATCCAGAGGTTCCGGAACCGGAACGGCAAAAGGTAGCAGACCAGCAGAAAGAGCGGCAGGAAGTAAAAGACGAAGATATGGGTCGTGAAGACCATGACTTACCGGCCCTGCGGGTCCGTCCAGACCGCCCAGTAGAGCGGGTCGGCGGCCTGGCCGAAATACTTGTTTACAATGCCGCCCATGAAAAAGTCTTCGATGGGCGCGTCCAATGCCATGTGGTGAACCTGGCCGGCCTCGAACTTCCTGAGCTTGCCGCCGATGTTCTTTACGCGCGCGTCGGCCGCTTCGCTGCGCGGCTTCCAGGGGTTGTAGTGCCCCACATAAATCGTGTCCCCTGGCGCCCGGCCCCGATGCACCTTGAGGACCCGGTACTTCAGGATCGTCGCGTAGTCATAAAGGTCGCGCTTGAAGATGGCCCCTTGGGGAATCTCCAGGAGCCTGGCTGTGACCTCGATCGTGCCGTTGGTGCTGAAATGAGGGTCGGCGGCGCTTGGGGCCTCCGGCCCCGCCTTGCGGCCGCAGGACAGGGCAAGGAAGCCGGCGAGCAGCAGGGCAACCAGCGTTTGAATTTGTCCTCGAGTATTCAATTGGCAATTGCTCCGGCGCGCCCGGTCCAATCCGGTTCCCAACCGGGGCCCAGGTCCACACGCGCAGGCCGGGCGGCCTTTGTCTCCGCAGCCGGAGGCGGGTGGCGAATGATCGCCATCTCGGTGGAGATGACTTTGCCCAGGTCCTCCACGCTGCGGGTAAACAAGAGGTACTTGCCATCGGGCGAGGCGCAGGCGCCATAAATGTGACGCCCCGCCTCGGCGTAAATCCGCCGCCGCTCTTTGCCGTCAGCCCTGGCCTCCCATAATTGGGCAAATCCGCCGTTTTCCGGGACAATGCCCCTTGCATAAACCACCCACTCCGTCCCGCGCCAATCTCCGGTGCAATTGTAACGGTCGGTTTCGCTGACGGCCCGGAGTTCGCCGTTCGAGGCATCGAGGACACCGACATTCCAGAACGGTCCAAGCCCATTGGCGGTGCCAACGAAACGCGTGCCGTCGGGCGACCACACCAATTGCTGGACAATCCCTTTTTGTGGAATCTCCCGGACCACCTTGCGTGAGGCCAGGTCCACGATACGGATGCTTCTTGGGCCGAGGCAGGCGATTTGCCGGCCGTCCGGTCCCCATGACGCCCAGGGGAATTCCTTGCCGTAGGCTTGCGGGTCGCCCCCGTCGGCCTTGGCAATGACCAAATCGAACGTGCCGTAAGTATTATTGTCCACCGCCTCGGACCTTGGGATGCGGTAGTAGAGCAGTCGCGTTCCGTCCGGAGAGAAGCGCGCGCCGGCCTCGTTGAACTGGCGAGTGTCGGTGATGCGGCGGCGGTTTGAACCATCCGGGCGCGCCGCGAAAAGGTCCCAATTGCCGAAGTCAGTTTTGGCGCTGAAGACCAGCCAGCCTCGGTCGTGGAGTTCGCGGGCAAGTTGGGAGGGTTCGTCATTGGTGGCGGAGGCCGGCGGCGGCCTTGGTTCAGGGCCGGCGTCCGATTCGGCCGGTCCGTCGGCCACGCTCACGACCTCATGGTCAGTCCAGTACGGTTCCCATCCCGCCGGGAGCGTCAACACCGGCCCGTCCTTGGCCTCGGGATAGAGGGCGCGCACCTCGGCGCTTTGGCCCTGGATGATCGGGCCGTCCTTGAGGCGCATCAGTGCCATGGGCGCGCCTGCGTGGCCCGGGTCGCCGTCTTCCTGCATGTTGCCCGTGAACAGCACATACTGGCCGTCCGGGGACACATTGCCACCATAGACATGCCGCCCCTCTTCGGCATAGACAAGCCGGCGCGAGCTGCCATCGGCTGCGGCGCGCCAAAGCTGGGTCCAGCCGTAACCGCCGTTGCCTTTTTGGCCCGGAGGACGCCATGAGAAAATCACTTCCTTCGAGTCCGGGAACCAATCCGGCGTGCAACAATCGACCCGGTTGACGGCGGTGGCCTTCCCGCCGGCCACGTCCATGCGCGCGATGCTCCAACTGGCCCCGAAGGAATTGGCAACGCCCACCAGCCAATTGCCGTCCGGCGACCAGGTCATCTGCTGGAAAAAGCCCTGGCGCGGCAGCGTCCGAATGACCTGCATGGTCTGGAGGTCGATAATGGACACGCCTTTAAGGGAGAGGCTGGCGATGCGGGTTGCCTGGGGATTGAAGCTGGCCCAAGTCAGTTCGCCGGCTTTGCCCAGCACCCTCGGCGAGCCGCCGTCGGCCTTGGCCAGCACCAATTGGCCCTGCTCCCCGTGGCGGTTGTTATCGATCACTTCCTGTCGAGGCACCCGGCGGTAGAGCAGTTTCCGGCCATCTCTGGAGAATTGCGGCGAAAACTCGTTGAACTCCGGCGTGCTCGTCAGGGCCCTCAGGTCCGAGCCGTCCGGCCGGCATACATACAGGTCCCAATCTCCCGCTTTGGACCTGGCCCCAAAGGCAATCCACCCCTTCTGGCGCACCTCGGCTTGGAGTTGGGCCAGAGCAGGGTCCTCCGCCAGGGACACCGCAGGCCGGGTCCGGGCCGATTCGGCCGCAACCGGCGCCAGTGACCAGGCCAGCAAGAGGGCCCCGAGGAAAGGACGGCAATTCGGATGCATGGCTCCTTTATAAGATCAAAGGCAAGGCCGGGCCACACAGAAATGGCGTCGGGGCGCGCGAGGGCTTTCTTCGAGCGCCCATCCTGCGCCCGTGAACGCCCCGTGAAGGGCGCATCTTGACTGTACCACCATTCTGGTATGATGGCGGGATGTCTGGTTCCTCAACCGACGAGAACAACGTAACATTAGCGCAAGGACCGTAGTGAAGTCTGAGAACGAACCACGTACTC
>Ga0181524_10001377_pt1 | contig 27932 bp, 29 predicted proteins | sample PEATcosm2014_Bin_34_FD_119761 | JGI IMG/M metagenome (GOLD analysis project Ga0181524, IMG submission 119761) | Peatland microbial communities from MTU Mesocosm Facility, Houghton, MI, USA - PEATcosm2014_Bin05_60_metaG | ecosystem: Environmental > Terrestrial > Soil > Wetlands > Peat | place... | reverse complement strand
TGGTCACCACGAGAAACAGCTTACTTCTAGCACTGCAAGTGAGGAGCAAGCAACTCTCGTCGTTGCTTGAGGTTAGGTGGTGAGCGCGGAAGGAATCGAACCTACAACCTACTGATTAAGAGTCAGTTGCTCTGCCAATTGAGCTACGCGCCCAAGCTTTTGTTTTCAGTTAATTACGGCAGATGCCATTTCGTCAAGAGTGGCATTGTGTCGTAATTGTGTCGTAGACCTGCGGGTGTTCAGGACTACGCGAATACGCTCGACCTGTTCCTTGGGCGGATGGTTGTAGCGCATCGTGGTTTTGGTGTCGCGGTGACCCATAAGGGTGCCCACGAGTTTTGGATCGCCAGTGGCGGCCATTGCTGTCGTGCCAAAGTCGTGGCGCCCGCAATAAGGAACCAGAGCCTCCGGCAGTCCAGCTTTTCTTCGTGCGTTGCGGAAGACTTGATTTATCGTCGTTAAGTGTCCGGTCTTGGATCTGGATGTTGGGAAGACCCATCCTTGCGCGGGCAGCCCTTGTTTCAGGTGCCTGCGTTTCAAGATTTCCAATACCCGATCACTCAAAGGAATTCCAGGCCTTTCCGCGGCTTCCGTTTTGCCTTTGGGGTTGGTGTAGCAGAACCAATCCCAATTGAGGTATTCCCACCTCATTCGGCAGACTTCGCTGTGGTTCCGCATTCCACTGTCTCGCGTAATCACAATCACGTCCGCCGCGTTTTCGGACAGGAATGGAAGAATCTTCGCCTCAGAAGCATCGTCCATAAGCAGCAGACGCATGGCCTCATTTCGGAGCTGGAGTTTGGGACATCTTGCGACCAAACCGTCGTCCTTGGCTTTCCCCAACATCCTGCGCAAGGTTCGGATCGCACAGTTCGCGTTGGACGGACCAGCGGAAAACGTTGTTACTTCGACACGCTGATCCCTGATCTGATCCATGCGAATGTGTTTCAGTTTGGTGCTAGCCAAAAGATTCCAGCCTTGGCGGTAATACTTCCGGGTGCTTTCCGTGATTTGTTGGCTATTCTTAACCCAATTCAGAAATTCTGAAGAAAAAACCTCCAGAGTCGGGGACTTGCGGACTAAAATCCCGTCCTCTCTGAGTTGGGCCATTAACTTCGATTCAAACAGTCTTGCCTTCTGTTCTGTGTTCTGCTTGGTCGATCCTCTGTGTCTCGTACCGTTCCATTCAAAGTCGTAGTGATAGAACGGCGAGCCATCTCTTTTATAGACTGACACGCGCCGCCTCTCTTTCAAAGTGTTCGTCCCGCACAGAGAAAGTGATTCGGTTAGCGCGAACCCATTCTATCACCTCCTCTTCGACGTAGGCCCACTGCCCTTCCAGCTTGTAGCAAGGCGGACCTTTGCCGGCGGATCGCCATCGGCGGAGAGTGCTTTCAGGGCGACGGACCAAGTTCGCAGTTTCCTTTGTGGTCAGGAAATTCATGAGTTCGTCTCCGGGCTCATGCGCGCTTGGGAAGAGAGAACACGCACAGGAGGAGAGCGTATGTGGGAAAGACCTATTTCCCAGAGAAAGATTTTCCGAGCCGCGGAAAATCTGTTCGGAAAAAGCTGGATGGCATTCAATATCTATTGTTGCCTCTCTTCCACGGGGAAAGGTCTTCGGGGACTGGGGTCAGAAAGAATATCATCAGCCCGCGACCAAGGGTCAGCTTCCGCAGCCAGAATTCTTCTTTCGCAAGAAGCGGGCTAGACTCACCGGTAGAACTGAGGATGCGCGGCCGCCTGCACGGCGGCCATGAGAAGTTCGAAGCGGACACGGTCATGACAAGTCAGGCATCTGGGGAAGCGGCTGCCAGAGATTGCTGTCACGTGATGTGATGGGACATGATCCTTGTCGTGAACGACCTTGTAAATCCCGGTGGTAGGCACTAAGTGACCGGGCTTCAGAATTTGCGCCATGGCTGGTTGAGGCGTCTGAATGTCCATACGCTCACGTCGTCCTCCCAGGCAATCAAGTTAGGATCCAGCGCTGGGCAAGTTGTTCTACTTTGCTTAGTTTTCATGCGGAGCCGCCGTTTTGGTTTCCTGCAGTTTGCGCAATTCATGCCATCGGGCGTATTGGCTCGCTTTCGCGGGATCGGGATCTTCTTCCCCTTTCAGCCAAAATCGAAACCAATCAACGGTACCACCCTGGGACGCAAGACGCTCGGCTGGATTACTCAGAGGGTGCGTCCCGAGGTCTAATTGAATCATCTCTGCGGGTTTGCCCAAATATCGGAGCAAAGCATATGGTTCCCACATAAAGCAGATGGCGCGAGGACCAACCCCCTCAAAGCGGATCGGAGTTGACACCCTATCCATATTGAATACTGGCGAATTTATAAACCACTTCTGCAACCCAGTTCCGAACGGTTCAGCGCCGATTCTCCCTACGTCATTTCTCAGAAGCTGTTTATCTGTTGGACCATCGCTAACAAATTCAAAGTACCCGCCAACCGACGCATCGCTCAGAGTCGCCGCCGAGAAATGGATCGTACTGTCGGTCAGTGTTGCCATCGTGTACAGTCCAGTTTGGCTAAAGCCGATAATCCCAACTTTGTCGGGATCAACAATACCGTCCCGGGTCAGTTGTTTCACGGCCGCTTCATAGGCACTCTTACCGCACTCTGATTCCTCGGGAGATCCCAAATAAACTAGGCCGCACACTTGATCGTTGACTTGCAGTACAACGATGCCGGCGGCAGCCAGCGGCCGCGCTGCAAAGGCAGTCGTGAATAGTCCACTTGCCATGAACTGATTTCTCAGAAATCCATGCGTCTGAATTACCAGTGGATAGCGTCGACCGGGAACATAGTCTGGTGGTCTGACGAGCCCTCCCAGCCAGTCTCGCCCGGAGTCGTCCTTCCAACGGTATTCGGATGCGACTCCGAGATTCATCGCGCGGATCCTGCCATTGAGATCAAGAATGTCTATCGATGCACCCGTTTTCCTATCAATAGCCACCAGCTTCGGGGGATCGTTTAACGACTCCTGAACCATGACTTCAACCGGTACGTCAAAAGCGCCGGCATTTTCCGTACGACTCCAAGTCCCACTCTGCGTCTCCTGATAAGTCACGATTCCGGCTGCCGCATCAGACGAGTTTATATAGGAGAAGATAAGTCTTCTGCCATCGTCAGAATCAAAATGCAGATCCGTAACCGCAGAAAACCGTTCTCCACGACCGTCGGCGCGGTCTGCTGTAAGCGTTTCGACACAAGCTGTCTTCCCTGTCGCTATCGTGAACACCGCGACACAAGGTACCAGAGGTGAGCCGTCGCGCTCGATTGGGAGATAAGTGTTGACTAGGGCTATCTTCTCACCGTCTGCCGACCAACTCGCCACCGGTCTCGGCCGATGATAACCTCCGCTTGATCCTATGGGAGCGTCAAACAGGGCTTTCGCCGTTCCTTTGAACAAATCAATCAACACAAATTGGTACGCCAGGAATCCCGTGTCTCTGACGCTGAGGTCTTGAGGACCAGCGGTGAATTTCGAAAAAAAAGGTTGCCCTTTGTTGATTGAATATCTGCTCCATCCCTCTGGGACTGTGGATGCAGGTAACGGCACTACGGCAAAACGGCCATCGGGCGAGAGAGCCATTCGCCCAGCAAGTACATATGGAGAAAGATGCAACGGGTTCTGGAATGCAGTTGTGTCTACCCGAAAGCGATTGCCGTTGATTACGGCCCAGAGCTCCCGCCAGTCGTAACGACCCTCATTTGATGTCCCGCCATCGGATTCGGGTAGATCAAGAACATCTTCGAGCCTTCCGACCACGACTTTCGCTGGACGGACCCTGTTTTGCTCTTCGAGCTCTTGCTTGATGGAGTCGTTGACTACTGTGTAGACAGCGTTACCGTTACGCACGTCAAAGGCGCTCCACATTCCTACATCTTGATCCGCCCGGGAGATGGGTTCGACAGTGCCGGTTCTCGCATTCGCTTTTAGGAGCTGGAACTTGTGCTCCTTTGTTTGCGCGCGGAAAACCATGTTCGATTCATCAAGCCAGGCGAGACTGTAAATCACCGGAGAGTTCTTCGCGGTCATTCTTATCGCTAAAGCACGGTCGACATTGAAATTTGTCCCAGATTTAACGTTGTCGACTATGTCGCCAGTACGAAACACCCAGAGTGAATCTTCAACTAGGTTGCTCTCCAGCAGTCCTCGCTCGGTCACGACTGCGACGTATCGACATCCAGGGGAGAATTGGACAGATCGAGGTGAGTAGCTCGTAGGGTCTTCGAAGCGCACCATCTCGATGTCATCCTGAACAGTGAATGTCTTACCACTGGTCGCGCCTCTTCCTTCTATAACATTTGGCGCACTTACGATTAGAATCAGGAGCGAAATAATTCTCAGGGAATAGCAACGAGTCATCGAACCGACCTCCAACCCAACGAGTGTGATGTGACTTCTTAACGAGTGAGGCACGCTGAAAGCTGCATCAAAGCAAATCCAAATCTGGGCGGTACAACTCCCTCCGAAGATTAAAGTGCGGATTCAAAATCCGCTCTCCAGACCTGAAAGCATTGCATCGCAGTCTAGCTGTCGAATATCGCGCACACTGCGAATGCGAACGCTATCCTGGAAGTAAGATCTAGAACTTCAATTTCAACGCAAGTTGGACAGATCGTGGACCGCCGATCTGGTACAGAGAATTGAGGGCTCCACTTCCGAAGGTTTGGACAGCCCCGGCGCCACTCAGACTCTGACTCAGCGTAGCTTGTGATTGTCCAAATTGAGGATTTAGGTTGGCGGGACCGCCGAGATCCCCAACTGGCGGTCCGAAATTGGGGTGATTCAACACATTAAAGAACTCGCCGCGGAACTGCAGGGTCAGCTTTTCACTGATTTTGAAATCGCGATGGACACCCAGATCCCATTGAAACGCTCCGAAACCTCGCAAAGCATTACGTCCGAGATCGCCTTGGCGCAGGGGATTCCCAGTATTGGGGTCTAACGGAGGCGATATAAATGCCGCAGGGTTAAAACCCTTTCCGCCACCACACGGAGGACCCAATGCGGCAATGCATCTCGATCCGTACAAGTAAATAGGCGTCCCCGGCACCACATCTGGCCTGACAGCGACGGCGGAGTTGAAAAGGCCAAACTCAAAAGCCGAGTAGCTGACGTCAACTGGGGGCGCAGAGAACGCTGTCAGGAAAGTTTGAGCGGACCAGCCACGGAGGATTACGGAGGCCAGGGAACTCGTTTCGTGAGCAGGAACATCGTAGGTCAATCCAGAAGAGAATGTGTGCCGAATATCGAAGTCGGAAGGCCCGCGATTAAGTTGGGACCCGCCTGGTAGGAAGGTATTTGCAAAGTTCGCGGACGAAATGGCAGAGCCGTCATCAATTGAGTGCGACCAGGTGTAGGACGCAACTCCTTGTAAGCCACGATTCAAGCGGCGCTGAAATTGCACTTGCAGAGCGTTGTAACTGGAACTAGCTGTGTTGCCGACCAGGATCGTTTCAGAAATGTTCGTATTCGGCGCATTCACGAACGCGGACTGGAGAAGCCTCTTTCCGGCTGCACCTACATAGGTGGCGGAAATCGACTGCCGGTCTCCGATTCCCTGCTCCAGGGCAGCGTTCCACTGGAGAGTGTATGGAAGCTTTAGGTGTGGGTCGAACGCTTCCAGCGCATTGCCACAACAGCTTAGGCTTGCGGCTGTAATCGGAGGTGCTCCAACTGTTGTGGAGTTCAGAGGGAAAGTTCCACCTACGACTTCGTTGAACCCCATAAAGGGGTAGTTGGCTCCTAGCAGGGTTCCTGCGGCAGAGGTTGCCAGGTCGTAAAACACTCCAAACCCTCCGCGGAAAACAGTTTGCCAGTTTTGCTTCTGGGAGAATTGGTACGCCACCCCAAGACGCGGAGCCAGGTTTCCGTATGTGGTGTTAAAGGGAGGCGTTCCCGGAGGTGCCAGGGCCAAGTGTGATAGATCCGTTTCGCTATAACCGGTTACCGCGGGAAGATTTGGACCCTCTATTGACCCCGGCGCGAAGTCGACATCCCATCGTATCCCGTACGTCAAGGTCAGCGCGCGACTTGCGCGCCACGTGTCTTGGGCATAGAGTCCAAGATTTCGGAACAGCATGATGAACGGGACTCCGTCCTCAATTTCGGTAAAACCAAGCTGTCCCATTTCGGCTGTCTGTATGCCAAAAAAGAACGGGAATTGTTCGTATGCTGGAGAATCGACTTGTGGCGTCAGGCGCCGATAATCAACTCCGAGTTTTATACTGTGTCCCCCCTTCTGAATTGCCAATCCGTCCACCAAATTGAGCTGTCGCTGCAAATTAAGTTCCTGCTTTCCAACCACCAGCTGTATGTCATTCTTGAGACCGATGAATATTGCGTCAAAAAACGAATTCTGGAGGCCAAAAGGACTCGGGAAGGGAAATGAAGTCACCGGAGTTGCCCCACCGAAGTTACTGGACGTTGAATCACTGAATGATTTTGCGCGACTGTAATTGAATCGCAACTCATTCACCAGTATGGGAGATATGTTCCACGTAGTACCGATCGTCGCGGTCTGCGTCCCTACGCTAATCGGAGTAGTTATACTCAAAGGAGAAGCACTGGCACCGCGGGCAATGATGTTGGATGGGGCGTACTCGTACCGGCCGAATATGTTCAGCTTCGAACCTAGTCGGTGGTCAACTCGGAAACTGTATGAATTAAGGGTCGCTTTATTTGAAAAGCTGGCATTATATTGAGCAATACCATTGCCCAGATCAGGCTGATTCGGATCGAGGGGATACGCGTTAAAGAGAGATTGAATGGCGGGTATTGCATCCTGCCGCGACTGAAGATCTGGGACGGTGTCGAGAGCAACCTGCGGCAGGCTGAGGCGAAGGCCTTCGTAAGAAAAGAAAAAGAAGGTTCTATTCTTGAGGATCGGACCGGAGAGTGTACCCCCGAAGTCGTTTTGCCGCTCCTGTGGCTTTGATAGGTGAGCGAAATCGGCAAACCAGTCATTGGCGTCAAGAGCATCGTTTCGAAAATAGTCGAACAGCGAACCGTGCCAGTCATTCGTGCCGGAACGCGTTAGGATAGAAATTTGCGCTCCAGGTGTGCGACCAAACTCAGGAGCATAAGTCGAAGTCTGAATACGGAACTCTTGCATAGCGTCAACGGAGACCAAGCCATTCGTCCCTCCCAGAGCACTAAATGATCCCACCGCCCCACCTAAGTCGTTTCCGGGATGGTTTGATGCAGTCATACCAATATTTGCGCTTACTCCGTCAACCATCCAGTAGTTAGAGCTGGGACGCTGACCATTGATGCTGAACTGCCCGCCATCGATTCCATTACTGGGGGTGACAACCATTCCTGGCGTAAGTTCAATCAGAGTTTGAAAACTTCTGCCATTCAGCGGAAGGTTTTCCGCGAATTGCCGGTCCACGACGGTGCTCACCGACGCGTCCGTTGTGTTGATGTTCAACTGATCGGCGGTTACCGTCATAGTTTCCGAAGCTGAGCCAAGAGCCATATGGAAATTGAGCTGCACAACGTCTTGGACATGAAGGACAAGCCCTCCTTCGATGATGCCCTTGAAGCCCGGTTTATCGACTTCAATACGGTAGGTGCCGGGGATTAGACCCGGGAGCACATATACCCCGCTGTTGTTCGTCGTGGTTGAGGATTTGACGCCAGTCTCAGAGTTGATAGCAGTGATTTGGGCTCCGGTGATTACAGCCTTCGAGGGATCATCCACAACACCTGTGAGCGCGGCATTCGTAGACTGGCCAAAGAAAGAGCAAGGGAATACAAGAATAATGGTTAACAACAGACATCGGCAGATTCTCATGAAGAGCTCCCGGACCGGCGAATGCAACTCAGCCGTCCGATGAGCATTCGTCTGCTGGAGACGATCTTTACCAAACTTTCTGTAGAATTCTTGCGAAAGATTAACGATCCTTTCACAAACAGTCGGCAGCTTGTTCACGGGTGATTCGGGGAAAGGGAGTGCAGGTACGCCGCAAGAAATGGTTTGCCGGTGGGTTTCTCGCTCCCCCCGCGAGGTTCGACGGTGACAAAGACGGCATTGATCTGCGCTAGGAGATCCGGGTTGTCGGCTTTGACTACCCAACGTCGGTTTTTTTCACTATCCAGATAAAAAATCCCCAAGCTTACAGGCTTGGCTGCGGCAGCGTCTGGCTTGCCCCAGGCCTGAAATGCTTTGGCTTCGTGATAGCCGGGTTGCGACTGGAGGTCAAAGGCATAGAAGATCAGCGATCTTCCCTTCGTATAGAAGACGCGCCCAAAAGGTTTGCTCCGCCGGCCATCATGTTGTACGTCGAAGACATCGGCGATGTAGAGCTGCCGAGCCCCCATCAATTCGCGGATGTCGCGGTCCTCGGCGAGAAACTCCTCGTTGTTTGTGGCTGCCGAACTCGCTTTCGACACCTCACTATGCAGATCGTTGATCTCTGTTTCAAGGGCAGTAGCACGTAGCAAGGCCCCTTGTCGATCCTGCTCGGCGCGAACTAAGTCTTGCTTCACCTGGTCCAACGATTTCGATACATCATCCAACTGGTGTTGCAAAGCGTCCCGTTGTCCGGTGATCGCAATCAACGATTCGGCCGTTATTTGATCCTTTTTCCCAAGCTCATTGAGTTGCCCAAGGAGGGTGGCCCGCGCGTTGGACAGTTCTGCTACGCGCTTCTCGGCCTCGGCGGATTGTGCAGTCATCTTGTCGACGGACTTCTGCGCGGCTGCCAACCTCTTTCGCAGTTCGGAGTTCTCCGCGTTCGGGGCTGTGGACGGAGGAGGGCTGGATAGGGGAAGCGCAGCTGCGACTGGCATAGCGTTGGGAGAGTGAGCTTCTATTCTCCGACCGATTTCGAAAGCTCCCGCAATCGAAAGCAATAGGATTGCTGCGGCCCCGAATGCCATCGCGGGCGTGAACCGCGGGGTCCGCTCCCAATAACCGGCAAGATCGGGCCAATGGAGTCCCGAACGTAGCTGGGGTTGTCCGTTCGGTCGAGCACTATGGAGAGCGGAAACGAAACGTCGCTCTGCTTTCTTTTCAGAATATCGTGCGGGAACCTGTATTTCTGACGCCAATTCAGCCGCCAGCTCTACACCGACTTGCGCGAGGCTCGTATATTCGCACAAAAGCATTGCACATGCGTCGCAGATCGCGACATGCTCGCGGAGTCTTTCTGTCTCTTGGGCATTGAGCTCGCCGCTCGTGGAGAGCGCGCAAAGCTCCGCGAATTCTTCGCGGCATCCGGCTGGATATTGAATGTCGTTGCTCATCATTCAACCTTTTCATTCCGCGTCATTTGACGAGCCAATTGCCGTAACCGTTCGAGTCCGCGATAGTAGTGATGGCGAACATTCCCCACATGTTCGTTGGATCGTGCGGCAATCTCGGTCAGCGTCAATCCTTCGAAAAAGAACAGCTCCAAAGTCCGTCGCTGCTTGTCGTTTAGTTGGCTAAAAGCTGCTTTCAATTGCTGGGCCGTCAGCCGTGCGATCATGGCGATCTCTGGCTTATTTCCCTCCGTTACAGCATTCGTAGGTTCTTCGGGATCTGTACCACTGTAAAAGTGTCGCCGGTGCAAGTACGCCCGCCGATCGAAGGCGCGGCGGTAGATCATCTGGATGATCCACGTCCTTGCCGATCCCTTTTTGCTGTCGAATAAATGGCTGTTGGAGCTAAGGCGGAGGAAAACCTCCTGCACAAAGTCCTCTGCTTCGCCGTTGTCGTGAAGAACTCGGAATCCGACGGAAAAGGCCAGCTTGTTGTAGCGATGAAAAAGCGTCAGAAGCGACGCTTCATCCCGATTCTGGATGCGCACAAGGAGCTCTTCGTCAGAGCAGTCGTGAGATCGAACGACGCCTGCATGTTCGGGCGCAAGAGTACGTTCCGCCCGCAAGAGCGGTAGGTTGAGCAACCGTTCTGACGCATCGCTAGACAAAGAGTGGCCGACGGCGCGTCTGACATTGGATGCTCAGTCGCGCTTGTGATGAGAGGATTGTTGACGGTGGGACACCGAAAGTAAAGGGGTTTCGGGTGGTTTTCCCGAAAAATAATCTTGCAGTTTGCTGGTATAGAATCCGGCTTTCGGACGAAACACAAAGTTCTTGCCCTTCTTGATGGTACAAATTCGTGCTCCGCCACGAATGCAGAGGAAGTAGTTCCAAAGGAGTAGCCAGTCGACGCAGGATGGCTCTGCCAACGCAGACTGGCTGGAGTCTCCAGCCCTTACGGTGTTCTGGCCTCGCCAACGGGTTTGAGAAGTTAGATGCGAGTGCCCAGATTGACGATGGACATGCTTGCGGCGGTCATTGCGGTCGCGCGGAAAAAGGCGATACCTGCCGCCGCTGAGGAATTGGCTCTCACGGCTTCTGCCGTACACAAACGAGTGCGCAATACCAGTAAGTTGCTTGGCACACCACTATTCACGGTAACCGAGAATGGCATGGTGCTCACCGAAGCTGGAGCGCTATTCGTTCGCGATGCCGAGCGAGCTGTGGAACAAGCCTTGCTTGCCGAGGATCGAATCATCGCACTTCTCGAAATCGAAGGGGGGCATCTGCTGGTAGGCCATTCTACGTATCTTCCCCCAAGGTTCTTAGTCAATATGCTGAAACTCGGCTTCGATGATCGGTCCCGATATCGCATCCAACACATCCCTGGACTGACCGCCGATCTCGCCAAGCGTGTGGTCGAAGGGACGGCGCATGCGGGATTTGGCGAACTCCCGGTTGATGAATCCGAACTAATTTCACACCTACTTTGGGAGGAAGCTCTTGTCGTTTGTATGCCAGCCGCTCATCCATTGTCGGTGAAGCCAGCGGTGCGGCCGCAGGACCTGGAGGGCGAACCCATCATCGCGATCAGTCGTGAACCCCTGCCACGGTTTCATCAGGAGATTGAGGACTTTTTCGCCGGATTTGGGATAAGGCTGGAGATCGTGGCTGACGCATTTGGCCCACCGGAAGCCGTAGTGATGGTAGAGCAGAAGGTTGGCCTGTGCCTCTTGGCGCCGTCCGACATCTCGCGACCGTCGGTGGCCGGGAAACCTTTGACTCCACGAATGCTCACACGCAAGTACGGCCTGTTTGTTCGGAAAGACAACGATCACGCGGCCCTAAAGGCATTCGTTGATCTTGCGCTCGAAAAATTCGCGAAACGCCGCTGAGCAACACTCGGGGAGCAGGCTGCTCCCTTAGCGGAGGAAGTGGTTCACCGGCTTTTTGTAGATGTTTGCAAGCTGAAGCAGTTCCATAACGTCCAAGCTGCGCTCGCCACTTTCGCATTTCGAGAGGAAGGTGTGCGACCTGCCCATCAGAGTGGACACATCCCGTTGCGTGAGGTTCGCTTCGCGTCGGGCAGTGATTAGACGTTCCAGAAGAGCGTCATAGGCTTGCTGAAAGGGCGCGGTCCTTGCCTTTCGGGATTTCCGCATCTTTTCGGGCTTGGGCCTCTTCACATAGAAGAGTTTGGTGAAAGGAAGTCGATTTCCCTAATAAGGGGCACTTGAAATGACGTATGCTATGCGTATTCAAAAATCTCTCCGTCTCTCAGGAGCATCTTGTGAACCGACCCCATCTAGAGCTGCCGGAAGCGGCAGAGAAGACTGTTCAGACCCTCCGGGTGTACGACGATCCGCCGTATGGACGCGAAGTGCACATCGCTTTTACCGATGGAACGGCGATTTCCATCGACCTTCAGCCGACCATCTCGGTACACGCGAAGCACTACCGAGAGAACCGAGGGGATCTGGAACTTCTTCACGAACACAGAGTGTAGTAGTCCCGCCGTCTCGCCCGGACCTGACCGCTAATCGCTGCCCTCAGGCGCCAGGTTTCGTTTTGCGAGGATCTTCTTTGGTCTTAATTAGCTGTCTTTTTTGCTTGCTCGGATGCAACAGCACGAGGAAGCCCAACAACACAAATTTCACAAGAGCTATTGACCAGTACTTGGAGAAACACGGCCAGACATGCACATCACTGGGTCACGAGTTCCCGATTGATATTCCTCGGTCGCGACCGAAGGGCGATTATGGACTTGATCCACAGTTGGCAGCCCTGCAGGCGGCCGGCCTGGTGTCTGAGGCCGATACCACCGCGGTCGTTCACGGGATGTTGGACGCCGTACGAGGCACGACTCCACCGCAACCGATCAGACGCTACCAGCTGACAACCGAAGGGCAGACATACTTCCGTGAGGTTCCTGCGGCATTCGGGAAAACAGGCGGCTTTTGCTATGGGCAGAAGAGCGTCGATTCCGTCGTTAACTGGAGTGAGCCTGTCACGGCGGACGGACGTTCTCGGAGCGAGCTCACGTATACCTACAAGATCATGAACCTGGCTGACTGGGCAGAGCGGTCCGATATTCAGCAATCCTTTCCCGACATCAGAGCAGCAGTAACAGGAGTGTCGAAGGTGAATCAGACAATCGGCCTCCAGTTGACGAACGATGGCTGGGAAGTCGTTGGGCAGTAGTTGAGCGATGCCAACGATGGATTCATGGCGCATGCAGTGTGGTTAGTGCCGGTCCTTTTAGGTGCATAACTTCTTCCACCCATCGTATGCCATGTCGCCTGCTGATGTAGACGACCAGTTGAATGGATCGCCGAACGTCCTGTTCGGCTACGCTCAGCTGCAAATTGGCGCTTTGGCGAATCGCAAGACCTGCGAGGCGGCGAATGGACTCCTCAGCGCTATTGGCGTGGATGGTTGCCAGCGTTCCCCGATGCCCTGTATTCATCGCATCGAGTAACGTCCTTGCCTCGGGTCCACGCACCTCGCCAACGATGATGCGGTCGGGGCGATGCCGGAGCACGGCCTTCAACAGGTCATCGAACGTGACTTGCCCGTGGTGAGTATCGGTTTGTGACTCGGTGGAGACGATATGGGGTTTACGGATATGCAGTTCGGCGGTGTCCTCGATCAGCAGGATGCGCTGAGCTTCGGGAATAGCATCGGCTAATGCGCCCAATAGTGTGGTCTTACCTGATCCGGTGCTCCCTGCGATCAGGATGTTTTGCCCCTCTCGCACTGCATCCGTCAGCGTACCGGCCTGCTCCTCGGTGAGCATTCGAACCCCTACCAGGTCAGCGAGAGTATGGTTCCGGTACGTGAACTTGCGAATCGTCACTGCCGGGCGCGGATTCACTACCGGCGGAATGATGGCCGCCATGCGGCTGCCGTCCGGCAATCGGAGGTTCAGGATGGGACGGTCCGCGTCGAGTCTCTTTCCGAAGCGGTTGGCGATCACCTCAAGGCCCGTTTGCAACGCACCCTCTTCAAATTGAATGCCCGGCAGCGGCTGGATCTGGCCGTTCTCCTCAATCCAGACCGACGAGTCTGGGTTCACCATGATTTCGGAGACGGTTTCGGTTTCGAGCAAGTGTTTGATCGGTCTCAAGAATGGAATGATGATCTCGAAGCTCACGCGGGAATCCTTTCTGGATCGAAGTCGATTTGTTCTTGGTCAAACCACGTCATCGTGATGGGCAAGAAGTCGAGCTTCAAATAGCAATAGGTAGCAGGCAGAGGGCTAACGCCGTCAAAGGCAACAACGATGGATTGGGCATTCTTCAGATCAAAGAAGACGTTCTCATCGAACAAGGGCTCCTTGTGTTTCTGGTACTGCTTGGAGGCGGAGACGGAACCCTTGCTCGATGAAGTCCGCCCACTCAGCCAGCCAACATTGGCATTCGAACTCGATTCCGAAACGGTGTAGCTGATACGGGTTTTGTCGGCTTTTCCACACAACTCAGACGCGTAGCGGGCCGTGTCCGGGTCGGTCGTGGTCAGAAACACCTTGGTGCGAAATACCTGCAGTAAGGTCTTGACGCCCTCATTTGGCAAGGCGTCTTTGAGGCTCGAAATGCTCTGCGTGGCAACCAACGGGATGCACCGCGGCTGCCGGGAAAGGGACAGAAATCGTTCGTCGCCGGTCGGGTTGTCACCGCCGACGGTGGCGAAGTTTTGGTACTCGTCGCAGATGAAGACGGTAGGCCGAAAGTGACGTTTCGGATGCTCTTCCATTGCGGGGATTCGGAGCAACACGGCCCGCTGATAGTCCACTTTCATCAGGGTGCCGATGATCTTCGCGAGCGCGGGATTCATCGCCGTCGGAAAGTTGAGGCCCACGATCCTGCCTGACTCGATCAACTCATTGAAGGGTGGGAGTACTTTGGCTTCGGGGTCTGACTCACTCGGTTTACCTTCGTACAGTTCTTTCGGCGGGCAGAAGACCTTTTGGACCTTTGCATCGGTCTCAAACAAAGAAAGGAAGACCGCGATACCCTGAATAATCGAGGTCTTGGTCTCGGAACGAAAGAACTTCCAGTGTTCCCAGTACCAGTAGTGGACGCTCTCCCATGCGCCACGCTTGGCGGGATCGCCGTTCTTGCGCTTATATAAGGATGCCGCGATGCAGGTGTGCTGCCGCAAGCTGGTTTCGAGTTCTTCAGTCCACCGGGCGAGGTACTGGCCAAGTTTTTCATTCCAGCTGAAGCGGAAAGGTGCCAGGGCCGCCTCATATTTCAGGTAGTCCGCCTTTTTCACGCCGACAAAGGAGGCCGTCGTGTAGCGCCGGCCGGTTTCAATCAGCATCCGCTCCAACGTCCCGGAGCTGATGACCGTACGGAAAATGTCGAGCATGGTGACGTACCCATCGCGCACGCGGTGCAACATGATCGCGTACCGGGCCAGGTCGGTGTAGGACTGCTGCCAGAAGGGTTCTTTGCCCTTGCCCCAAATGGCGACGATGACGGATGCGATGTTATAGGCCTGCGCGTAGGCATCGGAATCGTTATTGAGAGGGTTATAGCGAATATTGCCGTCGAGGGAGACTTCGATGTAGTCCTCGGCCCGTCCGCAGTCATCCAGTATCTTTCGAACCTGACGGCACAGGTCGCCTTTGACTTCGAATACCACGCCCGACAACCTCCGCTCCGGGTCGTCGGCACGAAACGCGAAAAGCTGGCGCATGGCGGGAAGGATGACGGCCTTGGTCTTGCCGGAGCCAATGGCCCCGACCACGCAAATGCCGGTGAAAAGACCGCGTTCTGGAACTACAAGCCACTGCGGAGTCGGTGAGGGCCTCGGCTTCAAACGATGGTGAAGCTCTCCAATGACCACCTCCAGGGTCTTCCGGCACAACGGATCGGGATACGGCGGCAACTGTCCGGCGACCCAATTCCTTTCCGGCGCGTAAAGGTGGACGTACCCTAGCGAGAACAGAATGGAGAGAACTAGAAACGGTGTGCTGTACAGGAAGATGTTGTAGCTCCATACCAGCCCCTGAAAGATCGCGGGCCGCTCCAACGCCAACAGACGTAGGAGGGGATCGTTATCGCGAACCGGAAAAAGATTCTGGAGCACGATGCCCGAAGCAACGCTTAGTCCTAGCGACAGGACAGAGCGATGCTCCATCAGCGGATGAAGGAGCCAGCGAAAGCGCACAGCGAAGCTCAAGCAGAGACACCTTTCTCCGCCGATGCTTGGCCGCCGGAAAGTCCGAGAACTTTTCGTGCGGGACCTATAAGGGGCTTCACACGGTCGTGAGTTGGCGATGCGGTTCGTTCTGCTTTGTACTTCTGGAAGTCCTCGCTTTGTGCGATGGCAAAGTCGAGCAAGAGATTGACAAGATAGCTGGTGTCGTTCTCTGACCACTCGCACATCAATGCAAGGTCGTCCGCTACAGCTCCGTCGATCGTTGCCTTTAGAGCCGCACGCCGGACCTTGCTAGCACCCTTTTCGATTTTCAGTTTGCTCATCCGTTTCTCCTTCGAATTCAACTCGTGGATCGACTTCGTACGCTCTCAGGACTCTTTCGGAACTGCATTGGTCTTCACACGGTACGTGGGCGGGAGCGACCAGCACGGCGCGGGCCCGTGCGGCAGGTCCGAAGGAACGGGGTCGCTCCCGCCCACGTACCACCCAGTGTCTTGGGTCGTACTTTGCGATGTTGTTGCCTTGCAAGCATTTCCGCCATTCCCTAGCTCCCGACATGCGAACCCTCTGTAGAACCCCGGACTTCACTTCGCTGAAACTTGGGGTAGCTGTAGCCGAGCAGAAAAGTCGTGAACCGCGCTTGGACCGTCGCTGCGGATCGCGGAGTGACAGACCGGACACCCTGATCAAAAAGCCCTAGGCTTCTCGGCGGAGTATTAGAGAATCGTTTCCAGAATGCCGCCTTCGCCACCTGGAAATTGAAGTCCGAAGAGCCGACGTAGATAAGCTCGAAGTCTTGAAGTGCCCGTAATAGCGGTTCGGCAACCGAAAGGAAGCGCAGAAACTTTTCAATTGTGGCAAATCCTTCGTCGATGAAAGCGACGCGGACAAGCGACTGCGCGGGCCGCGTCCGGTCCGTCAGCGAAAGCGGAAAAGACGCAAGCAACGGGTAGAGTCTCCCATCGTCTCCGGCAAATAGGTCGGTCGCAAGCCTTCGGTCTTGTTCAAAGAAACGGATTCGTTCGGCTTCCGATTCCAGGTAATGGTCGCCGTTGTTTTCGAGGACATAGTCGAGTGTCATGAGCCTAGCTCGCACCTGGGCGTCTCCCTTTCGACGCCGATTCTTCGACTCCACGTCACCGATCAGGCGATAGATGGCCCTGGAGAAAAGGTGATAGACATGCCAGCCTTGCTTGTAGTCCAGGGATTCGATGTGGCCGGCGATGCGCGCCTTTTCGAGAAAGCGCATGACGATGGCGCCCTTGTTCCGGTCAATGAAGTAGTCGAATTGGCGGCGTAGAAAGTAGCCGGAGTGAACCGCGACAAGATATAGAAATGCGGCCTCGCGCTCGGTGTAGCCGAGCGATTCGATGGCGACAATGGGATCGACGGTCATGCTTACAGTTCCAGAATGTTTTCCATGAGGTGGTGATCGTCTTCAATCTTTCCGGTTAGCGTTGCCCGGTCGGAGGACGAGGCGTAGAGGTGGAAACCAGCCTGCGCCTTGTTGCGGAGATGGCCGGGCCGATAGGCGGCGGTCAGAACCTCGATGTCCTGGTGGCCACCGCTAGTGCTCTGATCCCCGCCCTGGTCGTCTTTTTGCGGGAGGTCGTATTCGATCCGGGCGTCGGGAATCTGGATGCCGTCGTTGACATAGGGCAACTCGAACTGCTGGGCGACCTCCCGCCTGATGTCTGACATGTCCCGGTTCACGTCGGCCTTGCGTGCGGCGTGCATCGCTTTCTGCACCTCGGACTTCAGCTCAAAGTCGAGCTTCACGCGAAGGTTCGTGCCGCCATTTTCCTCGATCCGCTCAGATTCCTTGCGGTAGGCCCGGTAGATCTGGGTGTCGTGCTCTACCTCGCGCGGTTTGACCAGCCCGGCATACAACTTCTGTTTCGGTGCCAAATCAGAGATGTGGCGGGCGACATCCCGGCCGGACTTCGTGAGGGTGACAACTTCAATCCGCTCCACTCTGCCGCCGCGGCCATCGCGGCGTGCGTTGACGGAGTCGATTGTCACTAGCCCTTTTTCGCGAAGGAAGGAGAGGTCGCGTTCCATACGGGAATGCCGACCGTTATAGACCGTTTCAACTAGATCGCGAGTGCTGATGACCCGAAACCGGCCGACGTCCATGAGTACCTTGCGCTCTTCGTCGCGGAGCGAAAGACCCACGGCCTGTTGCGGGATCGCCTGGCGGCGGGCACGCTGATCCATCTTCCGTTCGCGAAAAATGGCGTGCTTCTCGGGCGTAGGGGAAGATTCGCCCGGAGCCCTGTGCTTTTCGAAAGCGATTGGCAATTGAGGGTGTCGTCTGTCGGCGGCGCGCGCGGCCAGACTTTCTCGCCGCCGTTCGACCGGAGACGGCGCTAGCGGTTGGACGGAGCGGGGCCCCTGGGAGGCTCGCCTGCGCGGGACTTCGTCGGGCAGGTCGAGCAGCATCAGGCTTCCCTCTGCTTCGTGGTTGGAACATCGCGCTCGAAGTCGAGCGAGGGTTGCCGGTCGGCGGTCGAATTTTCGGCCAACTGGCCTTGGATGGTGGTGATGTCGTACTCGGAGACATCGCCAAAGGATTCCATTTCACGCTGTGCAGCATCTTGCGCGGCGCGGACGCGCGCGACGTGATCGAGCGAGTAGTCCATATACTTCTCCTCCTCCTCGGTATCGACGAAGGGTTTCCGAGATTGTTCGGGTGTCTCCGGATTGCCGCTGGAGTGTTGCCTACTCTTCGCCGTATTCCGCGGTGATTTCTTCTGAGAGTTCCGAGTGTCCACTATGGATCTCCTGGTCAAGATGTCTGAGTTTGCGGCCCGTATCGCGAAGGAAGAACTTGCGCTCTATCCAGATCGTGAGCCCAAGGATGTTCGAGAAAAGCAACGCGCAATACGCCGCAATGTTTCCGAGATAGTCGTGCACGATGAGGCTGCGCCACGGCGCAAGGAAATGTAGTTCTTGCATGAGCCAGAACCCGAGCGCGAGAAAGATCAAAGTGGCGACGAAGACGGCGTTGGCTAACATCGGTCAGTTCCCAAACGCCTGGTCCTCGTGGACGTAGCTGATAACGAGGCCGAGTGGATTGGTAAGCAACATCGCGTTGGGCACCTCTTCGCGGAAGGCATAGACGACGTTGGCCGTCCAGCGTTCGTGCTGCTGTTCGTCGTGGTCGCCAAGCGAATTAAAGACCTTCTCAAACTCAATGTGGGCGCGGTAAGGAGTCTGGCGGGTGTCGTCGAGCACTACAGCTTTGATCTCGATATCCACATTCGGCGTGCTGGGGTCGAGCAAGAAGCTCTCAAGCGTCTTGGCTTTTGTGACCCGGCCGAGCGTCGCCGACTGTAGCTCATTGGAGAAGAAATTCAGGGACTCGGCAAAGTCGCGTTGCAACGTAGCGTGATTGCGGCTGTAGTAAAGCTCGGTCCAACGCGCCAGATAGTACTTGCTGACCCGCTCGATGGGGACCTTCCCGAAATCGTCATCGTTCATTACCTGTCCGTGTCCAATGTCCGAGACGGAGATCACTAGCGGTCGTAGTCGTGAGGCGGCGGTCTGGGCGCGATAGAGTACCGCGAGCAAAGCGATCGTAACGACGGAGAGCACGAGGATGGCGACTTTCAAATAGGTGTTGGTCACAATCGGCTCAGCGTACAGTTCCAAGAACTTGTCACCGGCATCGGTCGTGGGGCGATGGATCTCTGTTTTCGTCATGACTAATCTCCCATCAGGTTGACCCAGGTTCCGGTGCGCCCACCAAGGATGGACGACGTGAGCTCCGGGATCTTGACAAGGCCGTAGATGGAAACAAAAAGAATGACGAGGAGCGCTGGCAGGATCGTGAGGGCATTCGAGATGCTGATCGTGCCGATGACCTGGAACATCGCAGTCAGAACCTTGGCAAAAACGAAGATGAAGGCCGATGCCACGACTTGATAGAAGCTGAAGCCGATGAAAGCCTTGAGCCAGCCCCAAAAGAGCCAGTCCATCTTCGGCACGATGAACCAAGGGATAAACATCGGGCCGATCAGCACACAAACGGCGGACGCGACATAGCCATAGGCAATGACCGCAAAGGCAACCGCCTCCATCATGGCGAGAATGACGGCAATAAGAAGAAAGGTCAGGTCTTCCAGAATGTTGAAGCTACCAGGCGGTGCGCCGAGTTGCTGCTCGGCGTTGGTGATGGTGGTGACAATCTGCTGGGTCTGATCGGCCTCGATCTGAGCGGAGATGCTCAGGGCCTCTTTGGTGATGAGGTCACTGAAGCTATAGCCAATGCCAGGGATCGGAGTTGAGTAATAGGTCAGCATCCCGAGTCCAAAGGCGATCATCAGGATCAGGTCGGCGAACTTGGCGAAGTGGAAGCCGCCATGTCCCTGCGAAGCAGACAGGGCGGACTTCACGCCGAACCAGACAATCAGGATCATTGCCAGGCCACGGAACATATCGAGTCCCGTGGCCTGCAAAGTTGCACTGTTCGACGAAAGTAGCTGGGTGATGGCCTGACCGACGTAGGTAAAGAGGTTCTGGGGCATGGCTCCTCAATGTCCGCTAGTCGAGAGCGAGATGGCACGGATGGAATCACTCACCCCGGTTGTCAGGTTTTGCATGGTTGTGGGGAAGTTCTGCTGAAAGTAGACGGCGTTGTTGATGGTGCGATTTTGCGCGTCGATCTGCTGCTTCTGCGCGATCAACTGCTGTTGGAGGGCCGCCATCAGGAGCTGGTTCGTGTCCTGTTGCGAATGAATCTGCAGCAGAGTGGCGGAGTTGATCTTTCCTAACAGCGCGTTGGAAGTTTGTTGCGAGGGATCGGTTGAGAAGGTGTCCGTTTCGAGATTTGCTAGCTTGCTGGCAAATGCCTGGGAATCCGATCGGATCGTGCCAAGCGCGGCGAGCGTCGTGGTGGTTGCGCTTTGCGCCAGTTCGGACGTGGCGTACTGGTTGGCCACCGTGGTCTGCGTCCGTGAATCCAGAGACGAGTACGCGCCCGATGGGTAGCTCTGGGCCTGTACGAAGGCGCTCGTGTATCCCTGCTGCGCCTGGGGCAGGCCGCCAAAGTTAAGTGCATTGACCAGCGGTGACGTGTTGCCATAAACGTTGGGCGGCGCAGCCAGTCTCGACCACTGTGCCCAATCCGCCCTGTACCGCGCGGCAAGGTTCTGCGGCATGGTGGACATCTGGTACGCAAGGTTGTACATGGTGATGACCTGGTTTCGGGTCTGCACGGCGGTGGTGTAGATCTGCGCCTCTTTTAATAGGTGCTGTTGCCAATTGTTGAGCTCGGTCGCCCACTTCTGAAGTTGCGACTCCCCCTGCTGAATCTGCTGGATGGCGTGAGCGCTTTGCGTCGGGTCATAGACAATGCCGCTTCCGAACTGCGCGTGAGCGATCGGTGCGACCGCGGCTAGCAGGCCGAAAACGAATACGAAAATCCGTGATGTTTTCATGGTGAAACCTCCTTGAGGGCGCCCTGTGAGCGCCAGCTATGGGTGGATGAATAGGGAACAAGACTCGAAACGCACCTCGATGCATTCCGGCGTCATGAACCGGTAGGGGGAGAGCTTGGGCGGTGATGGAACGTCGCAGCTAATCGTCAGAAGACAGGCGACAACACAGAGGACAGCGCGCATCAGATCACCCCCGGCACGTCGTGGTTTTCATATGCCGGCAAAAGCATGTCCTGCGTGATGTAGACCTTGATGCGGTGGCCCTCGCGGATCGTGATGGTGGGCGGAATGTTGATGAATCGGTCAAGAACATTGCCGCCCGATTGCGAGAGTCCTGAAGCGATGCCGGCCCGGTATGCCTCGGAACCTGTTTCGTTGTACCCCTGGTTGAGATTGGTGGCCTGGGCAGCTCCGGCGATGACACCCAGCGCGATGGAGGCGCCGAAGATCGCGGCATAGTGGTTGTTCACCTTGTCCTTGAGGCCAGTGGCTCCGGCTTGATCGAGACCACGGAACTGGTCGAGATCGACCGAGTACCCATCAGGCATCAATAGACGATGGAAGGCGACGGCGAGGCGCTTCGGACCGAGGCCGGCAACTTTCTGTACATCACCTAAGATGAAACTTCCTTCGGGAATGAGTACGTGCTGTCGGTCCTGACTGTAGATCGGGTTCGTTACCATAACCTTCAGCGGTCCAGAGAACTCTCCGTCGAGACGATTGACGAGAACCGTGTCAATCGTCGTACCCTCAAAGACCACGTAGGGCTGACCGTGGGCAGAGTTGACATTGACTTCCGGGGCGCGTTTGCTGCCGTTCGTGGTAGCACCGGGGCTGGGCTGCCCGACAGGGGTCTCGGCCAAGCTCGACGGGCGAGCAGGGTTCAAGTCGCTGCCTGTGCTCGGACGGACAAGCACGTCAGCGGAGTCCGTTGGAGAAGCCACCGGCTGCAGTGCATGGTCAGCGGCGGAGACGAGATTGGAGGCAAAGCGGGCTTTGAAAGCGAGTGCCTTCTCTGCCTCCGCAACCGGATCGCGCGGCCGATCTGTCTCAGGCGGCGGCAACTGGGAGGCAGGAGACGTAACGCCTGTAGCCGCGGCGGCGCTTGTGGCGGTCCCGGCGTTGACGGTGACGGCGGCATTGTTGTTTCTGGCCTGCTGTTGTTGCTGGACTTGGCGCTGATCCGCGGTGAGATCCTGTTCCAGCTCCTGAATCTTTCGCTGGTTCATGTCCGTTGACATTGCAGCCGAATTCCGCGAAGGTCCCTTCGCGGCAGGTGTGGCACGGTTCTTTGAGAACATCACGGCCATCAGAATGACGATCGCGAGACCCGCAACGACATATCCCTGGGCCTGTTTGGGCACGACACCCTCCGGTCCCACGCGTTTGTCGCGGAGTCTTGCCTTGGGCGAGCGCTCTTCCGGCGAAACTGCCCGTTCGTCCGTCTCGGGAATGGGTTTCTCTTCGTGGTTCTCCATCGGCATCACCTATTGACCCTTCCGCTCGAAATTGAGCTTGTGCTTGCCGATTTCGAGGTAGCCCTGGTCGACCACCGTGGGGATGACGTAGGTACCGTCTTTCAACTGGAAAGTGATGAGATCGGGTTTGCCATCTTTCAGTTCGTACACGGCAAACTTCTCGGACGCCATGGATCGGATGTAGGTGAACTTGTCGTCGTGATAGATCGCAGTCACCGAGAAGGGCTCTTGGTTATGAAAGACGTAGTCGAACTTCAGCGCCGCGGTGGGATAGTCGGCGCGAAACTGCTCGACGGCCTGCGCGGCGCGGGATTCGGCGATTTGCGTTTGCGCGCGCGCCGCCTCTACTTCCCTGCTCGAAACGAGCTGGCCAGCACCGTTCGCGGCGGCAAGCGAAGACGGATCGGACGGCTCAATTACCACTTTCAGGTCCGGATCGGCGGCCTCGACTTCATCGAGGGTGAACGAGTAGACGGTTCCCTTGTCGGTGATGAGGTTGAGATTGCTATGAGTGGCTGCTTTCGCCGGATGGAGAAAGCAATAGTTGCCAACGGTGTCGATGATCCAGAAATCCTTGTCGCCCGTGGCAACTTCCAGGATTTTCTCGGTAGCTGGCAGTTGAATCAGAGTGGTGTAGCGCATCTTCGCGCGCACGCCGACGATGTCGTTGACGTGATATTTGACGATGCGGGCCGACTGCTGACCTTGGGCAGCAGTCGCGGCCAGACCTAGCAGCAATGCGACAATCAGGGAACGCGCCATAAGTCTCCTTATCGGTTGAGTGGGTTGGGGTAGTCGTGGACGAGCCGGATCAATCCTTCCTCCGGCCCAAAGCGGGCGAAATAATCCTGTTTGCGCAGGTTGTCACGTGCGTTGTTGGTCGAGATCCAATAGGTCAGGGCATCCACTTCAAGAACGAGCTTCTTGGTGCCGCGCGGCTGCATCAGGAGCAACTCACGCTTGGGTACGAGCGATTCCAGGAGTTCTAGCTGGGTATCATTCAACTGAAAGATTTCGGAGTAGAGCTTGCGGTCAATGTTTGGGTTGGACAGAAAGATTTTGGTGGGGCAGGACTCGTTGACGATGTGGAGCATGTCGGAGGCCGCGAGTTCCACGACCGACTGTGTCGCCAAAATCATGGCCGCGTTTTTCTTGCGCCACGTCTTTTCCGCGCGGGTGATCCAGTCCCGAATCGTGCGGTTCTTGAGAAAGATCCACGCCTCGTCGATCACGAACACCTTGAAGGTGGCCGTGTTTGCGGGCTTTTCGATCTCGGAAGATGCCCGTTGCAGCACATAGAACAGCAGCGGCTCCAGGATGTCCGGGTAATCGGACCAGCCATCGAAATTGAAAGTCTGGAAGCGAGAGAACGTGAGAGTATCCGTCACATTGTCGAAGAGGTGGCCGAACTGCCCGGCGCCACTCGTACCGGAATTCGTCCAGCGATGCAGGCGCTCCCCCAGCGGGCCAAGGATGGACGCGACATTCGTGAGCGTCCGTATCTCGGCAGGCAGTTTGTAGGCGCGCTCGATCGCAGCGAAGAGCGCCTTCTCATCCTCTGGGGTCAGCTCGTAGCGTCCGCCGGATTCGACGAGCACTCGGAGGAACAAGTAGAGAAAGTTCAGGTTCTCATGCGTCGGCTCTAGCGAAAACGGATTGATGGTGAAGCCGGGGTTTTTCATGCCGACGTTTAGATAGGTTCCCCCGAAGGCGCGTGTCAGTGCCTCGTAGCTACCGCCAAGATCGAAGATGAAGGTGAGTGGATCGTATTTTTGTGCGGCCTGAAGAGTGGTGGAAAGCATGAAACTTTTCCCCGAGCCGGTTGCACCAAGCAGCAACGTGTGAGCTACATCCCCGCTATGGAGATTGAGGTAGTACGGCGTGCCGTGAGTCGATTCGAGGACCGCAAGATACTCACGCTCCAGATGCCGATTCCACTCGGAACCGCTGTCCACGGTGAACAGGAACGACAGGTCGGCGTAATTGGAGTTGAGCGCCCATTGCTGGCGGAGGTTGAACTGGCGGTTACCGGGCACGGTGGCAAAGAACGCATTGAGCAGGTTGTAGCGTTCCTCGTACAGCAGTCCGTCGTGTTGAGTGAATAGCTTCTGGAACTCGGCGACGGCATGTTCCACCTTCGCGCGGTCCTGGTCGTAGATCACAACCGACAGCGTGAACTCGCCGAAGTTCTTGCCCTCCATGCCAATCGCGGTGAGGGCGTTGCCGAGCTCGGCGACGGCAGCCGCTTTCGCGTCATCGACCAACTCGTCGTGAGGGCCGACGTTCTGTCGGTCCTGAAGATTCGAGACGAAGCTGGTTTTGGAGTTGTGATAGTGGCGGCGTCGTTTCTCGATTTCCTTGCGGGCCTTCGCGTTGTCGACCGGATGCCATTCGCTGACGACGTGGTAATTGGCCGAGATATCTAAGAGTCCTTGCAACAGCAAGGGCCGCGTCTCGCTCGGCAGTTCTTTCAGGGTGAGAACGCGGAGATAGTCGTCGTCCATCCGCAGAAGACCGCGATGGGCTTCTAGCTCCGAGTCCGAGACCTGCCAGTCGAGGTGCCGCGCGCCGCCGAGCGGAGCGTCGTCGATTTTGGAGGGGCGGAAATTGACGAGACGCCGGACGAGCCGGAAGGTCCTCTCCGCCCCTAGCAGCTCGACCCTGGTGAGATCGTTGAGCTGCCCACTCAAACTCTGCACTTTCTGCTGTAGGCGCAACCGGTCGCGCTCGATTTGCTCCGAGATCAGCGTGCGCTCTCGGTTGCCGGAAAACAGCGCCCGCAAATCGCGCAACGACAAGCGCGGTTGTTTCGGGAACTGCGTGAGTGCGTCGAGGAGTCCGGTCTTGGCATGATTGCCGTCGACCATCACGACCCAGTAAATCTCGATGCTGTAGAGGCGATCGGCTTTCGATTGGAGAAAGGCGACGCGCTGTTCTACCGCCGCACGCACCAGCGGGTTCTCATATTCGACGTGCGGAATTCGAGGCCGGTTGCGTTTGAACAGGATCTGATAGAGACGGCACCGATCGTCGAGTGAGCGCAACGCGGCTTCCAGCCGTTTGACGGCATAGTCGCGCCCGGCGTGGTCGAGGCTCTCGTAGTCGATTCCGCCAATATGGAGCGCCGCGCCTAAGTCACCGGACTTGGTAAGAAACGAGTGCTCATCCCAGAAGCCATAGAGGTTCAGATGAGCGGCGAACGATCCGGCCTCCTTCCAGTCCTTCGTGATGTGGTCAATTCTGAGCATTTCGGTTCCTAACCCTGATCTCTGCGGGTTCCCATTTCATCGGGTCGTATCGTCTGCGAAACTTGCTGGAGTTGAAGAGCACGCGCAAAATCTCCACATCGTGCTTGGTGGCAATGCGGGCGATCATGACGCCCGCGATGAATAGGCCGATGCCGCCGACGAGCGAATGCAACAAGGAGAAGATGGCCCCGCCAGAAATCAGAGCGAACAAGAACAATCGCCGCTCTGCTCCTAGAACGGTCAGCGGACGGTTCATCGCCTTAAACACCGGGTTGACTCTGCCGTCCGCTGCCCTCGACATGGATCACCTCCTTTCTTTGCTGTGCTAGCCGGGAAACAGCCAGGCCATGAAGTTCACGGCGCCGACGGCCATGCCGACGCCGAAGACGATGCCGGCGAGCGTGCGCTTGGACTGGCCTTCGCCATAGGCGAACATCAGTCCACCGACCACGATGGCGACCAGCGACAGCCCGGTCGCAATCGTGCCGGTGAATGCAGTCTTGAGAACATTGACAGCGTTGTCCCAAGGATCGCCTCCGTTCTGGGCGAACGCCGGCAGTGCCGTGAGGAAGATCAAAGAGGGGAGGACGAGCACTTGAGCGCGTTCGCGTAGTCGCCGCAGGCGGTGGGACGCGTTTATTGGAAATTGATTGGGTGGCATGAGAGTCCTCTGGTTTCGGAATTTCCGGCGAGTCGCGGCTCCCCGGTTCGGATGTCAGGTGTCAAAATAGGGCGGATTACGCGGCGCGCGGTGGAAGAGTTTTCCGGGTGGAATCCCAAAATTCCGTGGCGGATAGGCCCCCCTAGACCGGGACCGTGAGGACGAGAGTAGAACGGTAGGCAAAACAAAAAAGAGCGTCCGGCTTCAGCTGCCGGACGCTCGAATTAGGACCAGAGATTCCTAGGCCGCTGGTGCGTCCACAGCCGCTACTGGTTCGGGGACGATTCCCCCAAGAATCACGGCAGCGGTGTGCTGAACGACTTCCAGACTTTCTTGCAGAAGCTTTGCGTCTCCATGCCAGAGCCGGATGTAATCCTGAGCGGAGGTTCCGTTGTCCAGCCCGACTGCTTGGCAAACCACAAACGCAACCGCCTCGGCTTCGGTTTCCCGCACAGGCTTGGTGGTCAAGGTGCGACGTTCGCCGTGATGGAGCATTTCGTGAGCGATCTCATGCGCCAGCGTGGAAAATTCCTCGGCAGGTTGCATCCCGGATGACAAGGTGATCTTTCCGCCAAAGGACAAGCCTTTGGCGGGTGCGATCCGCTCGGAGTAGTTGAGCGTTACTCCTCGGGCTGCGACGAACTTTACAAGGCGTTCGCGGTAGCCGCTCACATCGCCCTGCACTTCTGTTAGCGCGGGCAATTCCTTGCCTTCAGTCTGGCCGATGTCGAACACATACACGGCCCTGAATCCGTAGAGTTGCGCCGGACTCTCCTTCGCGTCTGCGGTCGGCTCAGCCTCGCGGTTGGTCTTTTTGCGGCCGACCATCGGAGCAAGAATCAGAATGCCTTTCTCGCCTCTTTTGACGAAGCGGCCAAGCGAGTTCCATGTGCGAATCCCTGCGACGTTGGTTGCCTGTGGTTTCTGTCGTGCGATCAGCATGATGTTGCCAAAGCTGTAGTGATGAAACCGGGCCATCGTGCTGAGATATTGCGTCAACACTTCACTTTGTCCCGACTCTAAAGCTGCCACCAGATAGCTGACTGCCTCGTTGGTTTTGTTCTTGATGTCTTCTAATTTCATTGTTTTTTCCCTTCTGCCGGTGTCGGCTTGTTTTTTCTTTCACTTGGAGCGGCAGCGAGGAAAAACAAGGCGACACGGGCGAAGGGACGAAACGGAGCGCGAAGGAGGGTGGCAGGTCGTGAGTGAAAGCGCGGCGAGTGCCAAACGCTTCTGGTTTATGTTTGGCGCGAAACCGGCGCAGTCCGAAACGGCCGTTCGAGCCCGCGGCCAAGCGGGCGTCCACCCGGAAAAGGGCGCAGTGGAAAAAAGACGCGCAGCTTACCGCTGGCGTTGATTTGGAAGGCGGGTAGATTTTCGATGAAGTGTTGGGCTACCTACAGCGGGACTCTGTGTTCGTTCCGAGTTCGACTAGGACACGACTTGATCAAGCTTGGAGCGGCCTGCCTCGGATGGGTACCCAGGAGAAGATACATGCTCTCACTTAACTGTTCACTGGAGCGAAACGCGGAAGTTCCGGTAGTGCTTTTGCATCCACCTGGTAGGAGACCCACCCTGGCAACGCAGGTCTAAGAGCTCCCGCAACTGATCGTCGCAGAGCGTTAGGATGACCTTTCGGCCATCGTTAAAGACGGTCATGATCTTCCTTACG
>Ga0181524_10001376_pt1 | contig 27945 bp, 28 predicted proteins | sample PEATcosm2014_Bin_34_FD_119761 | JGI IMG/M metagenome (GOLD analysis project Ga0181524, IMG submission 119761) | Peatland microbial communities from MTU Mesocosm Facility, Houghton, MI, USA - PEATcosm2014_Bin05_60_metaG | ecosystem: Environmental > Terrestrial > Soil > Wetlands > Peat | place... | reverse complement strand
TTGCTTTCCCGCCCGGGTACCGCAGTGGCGAGTAAATCATTTATATATTCCTCTTAACAAATACTTCTATACTGTCTCGCGCAGCATATAACGACGTGATATTAGGTATGACATTGCCGTGAGCGCCAAGATTCAAATAATCTAAATAGTCTTTCTTAAATTGACTTAGTATTTTCTTATCCTCCTTAGACAACTTTACGTTATTACTAACGCACAAATTAATGCTGCCTTCAAGATCGAGATGCCCACCACTTGTATGCGCCTTCTGATCTTCAATAATATGTTTCAGAATCGCCTCGAGGACATTCCTAAGCAAAAAAGTCCCCGCAGCCGGGAATTTCTTGCAATTCAGAGTCCTTGCCTCGTGCATTAGCTGATCAAGGAGCCCGTTGCTTACGTTAACCTTGTACGCAAAGAGCGAATCTACAGCAGCTTTGAGCACCTTCGATTGACCAGGCGCAGTTCCAGACACGGTCGCGGAACCACTGGAACCCGATGACTGAGCGGCAGTAGGAGCAGAATTCGACGAGGCTTTTCCGGGCGCGGCGGCAGCGCCGGCCTTGCCCGACTTCGTGCTGCCATAGTCTGCAAAAACTTCGTCGTACGTTGCCGTCGCGCCCATTCCCCGGCTTGGGTTTATTACAAGCCTACTTATCAAATGCTTGAACTTCTTCTTCGCCTCAGGAGTATCAAATTTAATAGACAAGTCACTCATGTCATACTTGATGCCGACTTTAGCCTTATGACCACTTGTTTGAAGAAATCTTACGGGTGGGTTGAATTCAACTTTAGGATTTTGTAATATCCCTTGCTCGGCAGCCGTCCAATGCAGCTTCAATGATTCCAAATATAGACGATATTCAAGAATTAGCTCCTGAATCTGACTGGATGTGCGCGCGAATGCCTTTGCGAGTTGAGGGATTGTCTTCCCCGATTGCCATTCGTCGAACACAGCCTTTCTGCTTCCCAAGTAGCCCCATTTCGATTTATCACCAAGACCGAAGTGCGCACTGGCCATGATCGGCAATAGAGTAGCGCGATTGGGCGCAACACTGCAGTCTACCGAAGTAAGATGCTTTTTTAGTTTCGCGGAAATTTGCGGAACACTTGCGGCATATTCCTTGGGCGGCGAGATCAACCCAGTCAGGATCTTATACGCAGCAACTCTGGTATTTCCCTCAACTACAATATAAACGCTCCCTGACTTTACAACATACGGTCGCTCTGCGCCGACATTCTTTCCCTCACCTGCAATTTTTTTGATAAATCTCTCCAAGTCTTCGTATTCATATAGATATTGCAACACTTCAGCCTGCGATGACAATTTCTTTTGCGTCACGATTCTCGGGTTGCTTAAGTCCAAATCAATGTCTTTAAGCTGAATACTTTCGTACTTGAAACTTGCGTACATATCAGCCCCCCGGATCCGCCGCAATCACAGCACAACCGTGCTGATCGTTTCAATACAAATCGACTGCCAATCCCCTACTCCCACTCGATCGTCCCCGGCGGCTTGCTCGTCACGTCGTAGACGACGCGGTTGATCCCCTTCACCTCGTTGATGATGCGCGTCGCCGCCCGCCCCAGAAACCCCATGTCGAAGGGGAAGAAATCCGCCGTCATGCCGTCGCTCGAGGTCACCGCGCGCAACGCGCAGACGTGGTCGTAGCTGCGCCCGTCGCCCATCACGCCGACGGTTCTGACCGGCAGCAGCACGGCGAAAGCCTGCCAGATCGAATCGTAGAGCCCGGCGGCGCGGATTTCCTCGAGATAGATCGCGTCGGCCTGGCGCAGAATGTCGAGCTTCTCCAGGCTGACGGCGCCGGGAATGCGGATCGCCAGGCCCGGGCCGGGGAACGGATGGCGGCCGACGAAGTTCTCGGGCAGGCCGAGTTCGCGCCCGAGCGCGCGCACTTCGTCCTTGAACAGTTCGCGCAACGGCTCGACCAGCTTCATCGCCATGCGCTCGGGCAGGCCGCCGACGTTGTGGTGCGACTTGATCGTCACCGACGGGCCGCCGGTGAAGGAGACCGATTCGATCACGTCGGGGTAGAGCGTCCCCTGGGCGAGGAATTCGACCGGGCCGCGGCCGTCGGCGGCGATTTTTTTCGCTTCGCGCTCAAACGTCTCGATGAACAGCCGGCCGATCGTCTTGCGCTTGAGCTCCGGCTCGGCGACGCCGTCGAGCGCGGTCAGAAACGCCCGCTCGGCGGCGACGTGGACCAGCGGGATGTTGAAATGGCCGCGAAACAGCCTGACCACCTCCTCGCCCTCGCCGGCGCGCATCAGCCCGTGGTCGACGAAGACGCAGGTCAATTGGTCGCCGATCGCCTCGTGGATCAGCACCGCCGCGACCGCGGAATCGACGCCGCCGGAGAGGCCGCAGATCACCCGGCCCTTGCCGACCGCAGCGCGGATCGCGGCGCGCGCCTCGGCGCGGAACGCCGCCATCGTCCAGTCGCTCTTCAGCCCCGCGACGTTGTGGACGAAATTGCCGATCAGCCGCGCGCCGTCGGGCGTATGGACGACTTCGGGGTGGAACATCAGGCCGTAGTAGCGGCGCTTTTCGTCCGCGATCAGCGCGAAGGGCGCGTTCTCCGACGTCGCGACGCGCGAAAAGCCCGGCGGCAGGCGGGTGATGCGGTCGCCGTGGCTCATCCACACGGTGTGGCGCTCGCCCGGCTTCCACACGCCTGCGATGAGCGGGCTCGCCGCGCCGACCGCGACCTCGGCGCGGCCGAATTCGCGGTGATGGCCGCTTTCGACCTCGCCGCCGAGCTGGGCCGCCATGAGCATCTGGCCGTAGCAGATGCCGAGCACGGGAACGCCGGATTCGAAGATCGCCTGCGGCGCGCGGGGGCTGCCCTCGTCGGGCACCGAGGCCGGCCCGCCCGAAAGAATCACCGCCTTCGGCTTCATCTCGGCGAAGGCGCGGCCCGCGCTCTGGAACGGCGCGATCTCGCAATAGACGCCCGCCTCGCGCACCCGCCGGGCGATGAGCTGCGTCACCTGGGAGCCGAAATCGACGATCAAGAGCTTGTCGTGGGCGAAGGCGGGAGGGGCGGGGCTGTTCGCGGGCTGGGTCATGAGGCGAATCGCGCCTCGTCGGGGTTTCCAAGCCTTCGCTTAGGCAAAAGGGCGCGCGCGTGCAATCGGCGAAACGCCGCGAACGCGCAAAGGCGCCGCCGGCCGGCCCGTTGAGGGCCAGCGCCAAATGCCGTCAGACCGCCCGCGCCAGCGCCCGCCCGAAGCGGTCGAACAGCGCGTCGATCTCCTTATCCGTGACGATCAGCGGCGGACAGAAGGCGACGGTGTCGCCGATGGCGCGGATGATCAGGCCCTCCTCGTGGCAGAGTTCGGCTAGGCGCGCGCCGAACGAGCCGGGCGGCGCGAAGGGGGCCTTGGCGCCCCTTTCGGCGACGAACTCCAGCGCGCCGATCAGGCCGACGCCGCGCGCCTCGCCGACCATCGGGTGAGCGGCGAAGCTCTGCAGGCGCGCCTGGAATTGCGGCGCCAGGCGCGCCGCATTGCCGACCAGATCGCGCTCCTCGATGATGTCGAGGTTCTCCAGCGCCACCGCCGTGCCGACGGGGTGGCCGCTGGCGGTGAAGCCGTGCGCGAACACGCCGATCTTGTTGGAATTGTCGGCGACCGCCTGATAGATCGCGTCGGTGAAGAGAAGCGCCGAAAGCGGAAAATAGGACGAGGTCAGCGCCTTCGACACCACCAAGACGTCCGGCTCGATGCCGTAGGTCTGGCAGCCGAACATGCGCCCGGTGCGGCCGAAGCCGGTGATGACCTCGTCGGCGACGACGAGCACGTCGTGGCGCCGGCACACCGCCTGGATCTTCTCCCAATAGGTTCGCGGCGGCGGCATGACGCCGCCCGCCCCCATCAAGGGCTCGCCGATGAAGGCGGCGACCGTGTCCGGCCCTTCGGCGAGGATCAGCGCCTCGAGCTCGTCGGCGAGGCGCGTCGCAAACGCCTCCTCGCTCTCGCCGGGCAGCCCGTAGCGCCAGTAATTGGGGCACGAAACGTGGCGCATCATCGGCAACGGCAGATCGAAATCGCGATGGAACGCCGGCAGGCCGGTGAGGCTGCCCGAGGCGATGGTGACGCCGTGATAGGCGCGCTGGCGGGAGACGATCTTCCTCTTCTGCGGCCGGCCGAGCGCGTTGTTGTAATACCAGATCAGCTTGATCGTCAGGTCGTTGGCCTCGGAGCCCGACGAGGTGAAGTGCGCCTTGGCCATTTTGCCCGGCGCCATCTTCACCAGCCGCTCGGCGAGCGCCGTCGCCGCCGGGTGCGACTTGTGGGAGAACGAATGATAGAAGGGCAGCTTCTCCATCTGCGCCGCCGCCGCCGCGACGAGCCGCGGCTCGCCGAAGCCGACCGCGACGCTCCATAGGCCGGCGAGACCTTCGATATATTCCTTGCCCTGGTCGTCGAAGACGTAGACGCCGCGCCCGCGCTCGATCATCATCGGCCCGACCTGTTCGTGCCGACGCGCGTTGGTGGCGGGATGGAAGTAATAGGCGACGTCGCGCGCGGCGAGCGAATTGGGCAGCGGGGTCATAGGAGCTCCTGTGGAGGCGGCGCGGCATTTGCGCGCGTCGCGGCGCGGATGTCCAGAGGCCGCGACCCTCAGCGGGCGCTCGAGCGGACAGCTAAGCCGCTGCCGTCGACAGGGCGGATCTGGGCTGGTCGCGAAGCCAGAAAACCATGAGACCGGCAGCGAGCGCCAGGCCGACGGAGGTGAGCCAAACCCAGTCATAGCGGAGCGTCAGATCGAACAGATACCCGCCGAGGAAGGCCCCTGCTGCGGCGCCGATCGCATGACCGGCGGAAATCATTCCCATCGAAAGGCCCATGACACGAAGGCCGATGTGGCTCGCCGCCAGACTCGCGGTCACCGGGACCGTGGCGTAGTCGACCGCGCCGAACAAGGCGGCGAAGACGATAAGCCTATCGTAGTCGGCCTCCACGTGCATGAGAAGTACGAAGGCGAGGCTTCGCGCGAGATAAATCGAACCCAGCAGCAGCACGCGGTTCATGCGATCCGACAGCCAACCGGAAAGGATCATGCCCGCCATATTGACCGCCGAAAGGAACCCATACGCCGTCGCGCTCGGGATCGGACCAAAGCCGCAAAAGGACGCATAGCCGAGGAAATGCGTCTCGATAACGCCGGCGGTGGTGTATCCGCAGAGCAGGAAGCTCCAGAACAGCACGTGAAAGGCCGGTTTCTTCAACACGAAGACGATGTCGGCGAAGAGCGGCGGCGCGGCTTCGCTCCCGGCTGACGGCGCTTTGCCCGCCGGTATCCACCAAAGCAGCGGAAGAAGGGTCACGGCGGCCACGCCGATCGTCAGGAAGCTCCAGCGCCAGCTCCACGTCGTCAAGATCGCCGCGACAATGGGAACGACGAGGAATTGCCCACCGGTGGCGCCGGAGGTCGCGATTCCGGTCGCCAGCCCACGGTGGCGATCGAAAGAGCGCGCGATCGCCGTCGACACCACATGGGCGGCGACGATGCCGAAACCCACCGCCGAGACGCCGCTGAACCCGATCAGAAATACGATCCGGCTGCTCGTCGCCGCCACGGTAAGACTGCCGACGCCGACCAGCGCCAACCCCATCGCGAGCGTCATCCGCACGCCCTGCCGGTCGATCAGTCGCCCGGCGAACGGCGCCACGGCCGCCATAGTCAGCAATGCCAATGCGGCGGCGGCGGATACGAAACTGCGCGACCAGCCGAGTTCGTGTTGCCAAACCGGCATCACCAGCCCCACGGCGGCGCGCGCCGAGAATGCAACCGCCAAAGACAGAAAGCCGAGGCCCACGACGAGCCACTGGGCCGGCGCCCTGGGGGCGGAATTCTGCTTCGCCATTCGATCGTCCCCAGGGGTCATCCATCGCGACGTTGCGCCGTGGCGAAGAGGGCGACAAACGATGGTTTTCTCCTATGAGTTTAGCTGTGCTAAACTGCCGGAATGTCGATCCGCTTCGTTCTGCTCGAGACTTTTGTGCTGGTCGCTCGTTCGGGCAGCATGAAAGATGCAGCGCGGCTGCTGTCGGTGACGCCGGGCGCGATCAGCCAACGAATCCGCCTGCTCGAAGAGACGGTGGGACACCGGCTTTTCGTGCGCAGCCGCGCCGGCGTTCGACTGGACGCGAGGGGCGTAGCGATGTTCTCGGCGCTCGACGGGCCTTTGCGCGCCATCGAATCGGTTGACCGGAGCCTGAGTGCGCGTCCCTCCTCGCGCGTCGCCGTCAGCACGGTAGCGTCATTCGCAGCGAACTGGCTCGTTCCGCGGCTCGGCCGGTTTGCCCGGCTTCATCCCGATATCGAGATCGTCGTCGAAACGGGCGGACGCCTCGTCGATCTCCGGCGAGAGCCGGTCGATGTGGCGATCCGCCATGGTCTGGGCGGTTACGCCGGTCTCCAATCGGTCCGGTTGGTCGCGCCTGAACTCATCGTGGTGGCGAGTCCCGATCTGCTCAAATCCGGACGACCGATCGCCGAACCGGCTGACTGCCTCGCCTATCCCCTGCTTCACGATCTCGATCGCGGCGACTGGTCGTTGTGGTTCGAAGCCAATGGCGTCGCGGCGACCAAACGTCTGAAAGGCGCCTCTTTCTCGGATGACCATCTTCTGGTTCGCGCCGCCGTCGCGGGACAGGGCTTGGCGTTGGTTCGCGACGTTTACGCCGAGGGCGATCTCGTCTCGCGGCGGCTGGTCAAGGCGCTCGATATCGGCTGGCCGACTCGGTTCGCCTACTACGCGGTCACCCGGCCGGAACGCGAACTGAAACCGGCCGTCCGACAGTTCAGGAAATGGCTGATCGAGGAGGCGGAAGAGAGTCGTGGCTAGCCTCCGGGGACTTCCTGCGCCGTGCGGCGCGGAAACTCGCCCGGCCCCTAGCCCTGGCTCTCCGCCGCAAACGCAAGCGTTTGTCTGGCGCAAGCGGGGAAAGGCAGGGTGAGGGGCCTGGGTGGATTGTCCGCAGGCCCGCCAAGTGAGTATATCCGCCGGGCGCGAAAGGCGTGAACGCACGCAAGCGCGCGCGCGAAAGGGATAAGTTGTGATTTCATCGCAATTGTCTTGTCCGTCCATCGACGGAATCGTACCAGGGTCGTCAGTTTCCGCGCGCCCTCGGTCCCGCCATGAAAGCGCTCCATTCAAACGGCAGTTTCGCCGCCGCGCCGGCGGCGGCGCCTGAGGGTCGACACGGGGAGGAGCCCATGGCGCAACCGCGCCCAATGCCTATTGACGAAAATTCCGCCAGGCCCGCGAGCGACTGGGACACGGCGCTCTATCTCAAGTTCGAGGCCGAACGCACCCAGCCGGCGCGCGATCTGCTCGCGCGCGTCACCCAGACCCCGCGCCGCATCGTCGATCTCGGCTGCGGCCCCGGCACCAGCACGCGCCTGCTCGCCGCGCGTTTCCCCGATGCGGAAATCCTCGCGCTCGACAATTCCGAGCCGATGCTGGCCGAGGCGCGCCGCCGCCTGCCCGACGTGCGCTTCGAGGCCGCCGACATCGCGAAATGGCGGCCGCGCCAACGGCCCGACCTCATCTTCGCCAACGCCGCGCTGCAATGGCTGCCCGATCACGAGTCGCTTTTCCCGCGCCTGATGTCCTATCTGGCCGAAGGCGGCGCTCTGGCGGTGCAGATGCCCGACAATCGCCAGGAGCCGAGCCACGCGCTGATGCGCCTCGTCGCCGCCGACGGGCCCTGGGCGGACCGGCTGGTGCCGATCGCCAAGACCCGCGCGGTCATCGCCACCCATGTCGAGTATTACGCCTGGCTGACGCCGCTCAGCGCGGCGCTCGACATCTGGCAGACGACTTACGTTCACCCGATGAGCGGGGTCGGCGCGGTGGTCGACTGGTTTCGCGGCAGCGCGCTGAGGCCCTTCCTCAACCCGCTCGACGAGTGCGAACGCGAGCAATTCATCGAGCGCTACATGCGCGAGCTCGCCGACGCCTATGGCGTCGAGCCGGGCGGCTCGCTGTTATTCCTCTATCCCCGCCTGTTCGTTCACGCGCGCAAGCGCGCCGGGCGGGTTTGACCCGTCCGCCGGCCATCGGTCTCCCATGCGCAAGCGCGCCGACATGCTGCTCGTCGAACGCGGGCTCTTCGCCAGCCGCGCCCGCGCGCAGGAAGCGATCGCCGCGGGGCTGGTCAGCGCCGACGGACATCTCGTGCGCAAGGCTTCCGAGACCCTCGCGCCGGACGCCCAAATCGTCGCCGGCGCGCCGCATCCCTGGGTCTCGCGCGGCGGCATGAAACTCGCGGCGGCGCTCGACGCCTTCGCGCTCGATCCCGCGGGGCTCGCCTGTCTCGACGTCGGCGCCTCGACCGGCGGCTTCACCGACGTCCTGCTGGCGCGCGGCGCGCGCTCGGTCGTGAGCGTCGACGTCGGCCACGGCCAGTTCGACGCGCGCCTGCGCGAAGATAAGCGCGTGCGCGTCTTCGAAGGGCTCGACGCGCGCCGCCTGACGGCCGAAATCGTCGGCGCCCCGCCGCAGGCGATCGTCTGCGACGTCAGCTTCATTTCGCAGCGGCTGGTGCTGCCCCATGTCCTCGCGCTCGCCGAGCGCTCCGCCTGGCTCGTCAGCCTGGTCAAGCCGCAATTCGAGGCAGGACGAGAAAACCTCGTCAAGGGCGCCGTCAAGGACCCGGCTGCGCTGGCGTTCGCCTGCGAGTCCGTTCGCCGCTGCGTCGAAGACTTGGGCTGGACGAGCCTCGGCCTCATCCCCTCGCCGGTGCTCGGCGGCGACGGCGCGCGCGAATTCCTGTATGCCGCGCGGCATGGATGACGCGACGCGCACATTGACGATTCTCGCCCTGAACGAGCGCGGCGAGGGCGTCGCCGACGACGCTGCGATCGTTCCCGGCGCCCTGCCCGGCGAACGCGCGATCGTCACGATGGAAGGCGCCAAGCGCGCGCGTCTTCGCGAAATTCTCGTTCCCAGCCCCGAGCGGGCCCAGCCCATCTGCGCCTATTTCGGCGTTTGCGGCGGCTGCGCGGCCCAGCACATGAGCGCGGCGCTCTATGGCGAATGGAAACGCGAAACCCTCGTCCGCGCGCTCGAGCGCGCGCGCGTCGAGGCCGAGGCCGGCGCGCTGATCGACGCGCACGGCGAGGGCCGGCGGCGCGCGACCTTTCACTCGCGCATCGCTGAGGACGGCCGCGAGCGCGTCGGCTTCATGCGCGCGCGCGCCCACGACATCGTCGCCATCGACGCCTGCCCGCTGTTCAGCCCGGCGATGGCGGGCGCAATTCCCGCGGCGCGGGCGCTCGCGGCGGATCTGCGCGGCTCGAACAAGCCGCTCGACATTCAGGCGACGGCGACGCTCGGCGGGCTCGACTTCGATCTGCGCGGCTCCGGGCCGCTCGACGCGCCGGCGCGGCGCAAGCTGGTCGAAACCGCGGACCGGCTCGATCTGGCGCGCGTGTCGAACCATGGCGAGGTCGTCGTCGAGCGGCGCGCGCCGCAAGTCGCCTTCGGGCAGGCGCTGGCGACGCCGCCGCCGGGCGGCTTCCTGCAGGCGACGCTGGCCGGCGAGCGCGCGCTGGCTGAGGGCGCTCAAGACGCGCTGAGAGGCGCGCGGCGCGTCGCCGACCTCTTCTGCGGCGCCGGCGCCTTCGCGCTGCGCCTGGCTGAGGACCACGAGGTCTTCGCCGCCGACGCCGACGCGGCCGCCATCGCCGCGCTGAAGCGCGCCGCCGCCGAGGCGCGAGGTCTGCGCGCGCTCAAAGCGGAAACGCGCGATCTCTTCCAGCGTCCGCTGCGCGCCGAAGAGCTCGACGTCTTCGAGGGCGTGCTGTTCGATCCGCCGCGCGTCGGGGCGGAAGCCCAGGCGCGCGCCCTCGCGGCGAGCCGGACGCCGATCGTCGCCGCGATCTCCTGCAACGCGGAAAGCTTCGCGCGCGACGCGCGCATTCTCGTCGAAGGAGGCTACGCGATCGGGCCAGTTGCGCCGCTTGACCAGTTCCGCTTTTCCCCGCATGTCGAAATTCTCGCAACGTTCCGGCGCCCGCCCGCCAGACGCCGCCCCAGGGGATTGCTCGGGTGAACCCAGGCCTCGACACCGCCGCTCCGCTCGAAGCGCTCGCGCGCATCGTCGGCGGCGCGCATGTGCTGACCGACCCGGCGCTGATCGCCGGGAACCTGGAGGAGCCGCGCGGTCTCTATCGCGGCAAGGCGCTGGCGCTGGTGCGCCCGGCCGATACGCGGGAGGTCGCCGCCGTCGTCGCCTATTGCAACGCGGCGCGCATCGCCATCGTGCCGCAAGGCGGCAACACCGGCCTGGTCGGCGGCCAGACGCCCGACGCGACCGGCTCGCAAGTCATCCTTTCCTTGCAACGGCTCAATCGCGTTCGCGAGATCGATCCCTTATCCGAGACGATGATCGTCGAGGCGGGCGTCACCCTCGCGCAGGCGCAGGAGGCCGCCTTTAGCGCCGACCGGCTGTTTCCGCTTTCCCTCGCCTCCGAGGGAAGCTGCACCATCGGCGGCAATCTTTCGACCAATGCCGGCGGCGTCGCGGTCATCGCCTACGGCAACGCGCGCGATCTGACCACCGGCATCGAAGTGGTGCTCGCCGACGGGCGCATCGTCGACGCGCTGAGCAAGCTGCGCAAGGACAACACCGGCTACGATCTGAAGAGCTTGTTCATCGGCGCCGAGGGCACGCTCGGGATCATCACCGCCGCGGCGCTGAAGCTGTTCCCCAGGCCGCGTTCGCGCGCCACCGCCTTCGTCGGCCTCGCCGACCCCGCCCAGGCGCTGGCGCTGCTGGCGCTGGCGCGCGAGCATTTCGGCCAGGGCGTGACCAGTTTCGAACTGATGCCGCGCATCGGCCTCGACTTCACCTTCGCGTATCGTCCGGCTTTGCGCGATCCCTTGAGCGCGCGCCACGCCTGGTGCGTGCTGATCGAAGTCGCTTCGCAGATCGCCGGCGGCCTCGACGAGGCGATGGCCGGCGTGCTCGGCGCCGCGCTCGAACTCGGGATCATCGAGGACGCCAGCCTCGCCGCGTCGCTCGACCAGCGCGCCGCGTTCTGGGCGATTCGCGAGACTCTGCCCGACGCGCAAAAGCCGCAGGGCGGCTCGATCAAGCACGACGTATCCGTGCCGGTGGGCGCGGTTCCGGCCTTCTTGAGCGAGGCCAGCGCGGCGGTGGAGGCGTTCATGCCCGGCGCGCGGGTCTTCGCCTTCGGTCACCTCGGCGACGGCAACATCCACTTCAACGTCACTCAGCCCGTCGGCGCCGACACGGCCGCCTTCCTAAACCAATGGTCGGCGATGAACGCGGTGGTGCACGAAATCGTCGCGCGCCATTCCGGCTCGATCTCGGCCGAGCACGGCATCGGCCGATTGAAGCGCGAGTTGCTCGCGCAAACCAAGGACCGGAACGCCCTCGACGTCATGCGCGCGATCAAGGCGACGCTCGATCCCAACGGAATTTTGAACCCGGGCAAGGTTCTTTGAAGCGCCGCGCCGCGCTAAGATGCGGAGCGATTCGATTTTCTCTCGAGGAGGCGCAGACGCGCGCGAGCCGCTCCTTGCGCCGCCGCCCGGCGGCTGACCGAGGCGCCGTCGGCGCGCTCGCGCTGACGCTCGCCCTCCTCCTCGCGCCGGCAGGGGCGCGCGCGAGCCCGCCTTGCGCGTCGCTGGGCTTCGACGACGCCCATTACACGCTTTGCACGTTCGACGCCCGGCGCGACGAAATCCGCCTCTACTGGAAGGATTCGGCCGGCAAGCCCTTCGGCGGCTTCGACGCGCTCGCGCGGACGCTGAACGCGCGCGGCCGCGCCCTGCGCTTCGCCATGAACGCGGGCATGTTCGAAGCGGACCAGTCGCCGGTCGGCCTGTTCGTCGAGGACGGCAAACGCAAGCACCGCGCCGACACGCGCGAGGGCGGAAGCAATTTTCATCTCAAGCCCAATGGAGTCTTCTGGATCGGCGACGGCGCCGCGGGCGTCACGGAAACCTCGCGCTATCTCGCCAATCCGCCGCCGACGCGCTTCGCCACCCAGTCCGGGCCGATGCTGGTGATCGACGGCCGCATCCACCCCAAGATCCTGCCGACCGGGACCTCGGAAAAAATCCGCAACGGCGTCTGCGTGCGCGACGGCGCGATCGCGATTTTCGCGATTTCCGACGAGCCCGTCACCTTCCACGCCTTCGCAGTGCTGTTCCGCGACGCGCTCGATTGCTCGAACGCGCTGTTCCTCGACGGCTCGTTGTCCTCGCTCTACTCCCCCGACCTCGGGCGCGACGACGATTTCACGCCGCTCGGTCCGATCGTCGGCGTCAGCGCGCCGGCGCCGTGAGCGCCGATCGGACGTCGGTTCTCACGAAATCCGCGCCGACGAACAGAAGCGGGCAGGCGCGCTCGCGCGCCAGCTCGTAGGCGAAGCAGTCGCCGAAATTCAGACCGGCGGGATGCACGCCCTTTCCCCATTGGGCGTAGGCGGCGGCGACCCGCCGCGCGCTCGTCTCCGTCACTGGGACGACTTCGAAGCCGAGCCCATCGATCAAATCGGCCATCTCGCGCGCGCGATCGCGCCGCGACGCGACAATCAGCGCTTCTGCGACGCTCGCGGCGGACATCGCGGCTTCGCTCTCGCGCTCGAGCACGGCCGCACAGGCTTCCGCCTGCGCCTCGTCGAGCACGATCGCCATCAGAGCGGACGTGTCGACGACGATCACTTGGGCATGCCGTCTTCGCCGTAGAGAAAATCTTGGCTGCGCGCGGCGCTCGGCCCGCTCGCGCTCTTGGCGGCGCCCGCGGCGCGCGCCGCATCGAGAATGCGCCGGCGCGCGCTCAGCTCCAGCGGACGCGACTTGACGGCCGCGATGCGCGCGACGTCCTGGCCGTGGCGGGTGAGCACGATCTCGTCGCCTGCCTCTGCTCGCCGCACCAGATCGGTCAGTTGCGCCTTAGCTTCGGTGACCGAGACACGCATGGCTTTCGTCGCTCCAGAATTGGATCCAAACGACCGAAGGTTCATATAGACCAAACAATGGTCCATTTCAACGAGCCGCTCCCTTCGAGTCGGTGCTTCACAGCGGGCTCGGCAGATTGCGATCGCCGGCGCCGAGCGCGCGCTGCATCAGCGGCGTATCGACCCAGCGGCCGAGCTTGAAGCCGACCGAACGCAACGTCCCCACGAGTTCGAAGCCGAGACGCCGGTGCAGCGCGACCGAGGCGAGATTGGCGCTGTCGCCGACGATCGCCAGCATCTGCCGCCAGGGCCCGGCCTCGCAGCGCGCGATCAGCTCGCCGAGCAGCGCCGTTCCCAGGCCCCGGCCGCCCATGCCGTCGGCGAGATAGACCGAGTCCTCCAACGTGTAGCGATAGGCTGGCCGCGAACGGTAGGCGGTCGCGTAGCAATAGCCGACGATGCGGCCCTTCGTATGCGCGACGAGATACGGCGCCCCGAGTTCGAGCGCCACGCGCCTGCGGCCGATCATCTCCTCGAGCGTGGGCGGCGTCTCCTCGAACGTCGCGAGGCCGTTCAGCACATGGTGGGCGTAAATGCGCTGAACCGCCGGCATGTCCGCCTCGCCGGCGTCGCGCACGACGAATTCGGCGCCGGTCGTGGCGCCGGGCGAATGAAGCTCGTTCGCCAAATTCTCAGCTCCTCGTTGGCGACGCGGGACTGTGGCGACGCGGGACTTGCCTGGCGAGCCCGCCGCCTTATGCTCCCGCTTGATTTCGCCGCGCCGTCCCGCCTGAACGTGATCTACCGCGTTTGGCGCTCCCTTCGCCAGGGGCGCGCCGCGGGACTGGCGTCGCTCGGCGGCGTCGCCCACCGCGATGGGCGTCGCCGTCGCGGGCGCCCCGGCCATGGAACCGGCGCGAAGGCGGAACAAGGGGTGCGCAGATGGCTTCGCTGTTGACTGACGAGGATCTCGAAGCCGCCGTGCGCGCCGGCGTCATGACGCCGGAACTCGCCGCCAATCTGCGCGCCTTCGTCGAAGCTCGCCGAACGGCGCCCAGAGCCGACGACGAGCAGTTCAGATTGCTGACCGGCTTCAACGACATTTTCGTCGCCATGGCGATCCTGATGGTGCTGATCGCGCTGGGATGGCTGGGCAGTCGCCAAGCGCTGGCGTTGGGCTTCGGCCTCGTCGCGCTGGTCAGTTGGGCCTTGGCGGAATTCTTCACCGCCAAACGGCGGATGGCGCTTCCCAGCATCGTCCTGCTCTTGAGTTGGGTCGGCGGCGTTTTCGGCGCCGCGGCGGTCCTGTTGGCCGGCAAGGGCCCGGACGCCGGCGGCCCTTTGAATCTCGGATTCGACGCATTGCTCGCCGGCGCGGCCGCCTACGCCCATTGGCTGCGCTTCAAGGTGCCCATCACGGTCGCCGCGGGAGCTTGCGCGGCTTTCGCCGCGCTGATCGCTTTCCTGAGCAGCGCGCTCCCGGGCGGCGACAGGTTGGTTTTGCCGCTGACCTTCCTGTCGGGTCTCGGCGTGTTCGGCCTGGCGCTGTGGTGGGACGCGAGCGATCCCTTGCGCCGGACGCGGCGCGCCGACGTCGCCTTCTGGCTGCATCTGGCCGCCGCGCCTCTCATCGTTCATCCCGCCTTTTCCCTGCTCGGCCTCAACGCCGCGCCTGGGTTGTCGGAAAGCGCCTCCGGCGCCCTCGGCCCCATGGCGCTGACGCGACCCGCGGCGGCGGTGGCGGTGTACCTCGTTCTGGCGCTCGTCGCCTTGGTCGTCGACCGCCGCGCCCTGATGGTTTCCGCGCTCGCCTATCTCCTGTATGCGATGAACGCCTTCTTCCAAGCGACCGGCGCCTTGAGCGTCAGTTTCGCGCTGTCGGCCTTGCTCGCCGGCGCCGGGCTCCTGTTGCTGTCCGCCTATTGGCGGCCCGCCCGGCGGCGCGCGTTGGGGTTTGCGCCCGCCGCGCTAAGGGGCGCCTGCCGGCGGCGTGACGTCGACGCGCCGAGGCGCGCCGCCGACCGTTAGGGAAACAGCCCCCTCGCCAGCTTGGCCTTGCGCACCCGCTCGACGCCGATCGCCTGCGCCGCGGTGCGGTTGGCGATTCCGTCGCGGCGGGCGCGCTCGACGACCTGCGCCCAGGAGCGGTCGAGCGCGCGCTCCAAGCGCTCCATCACTTCGTCCTTGGACCAGAAATACTGCTGCAGGTCCTGCACCCATTCGAAATAGCTGACGATCACCCCGCCGGCGTTGCACAGGATGTCGGGGATGACGAAGATTTCGTCGTTGCGCTCGGCGAGCACGCGGTCGGCATCGGGCGTCGTCGGGCCGTTGGCGCCCTCGGCGATGATGCGACATTGCAGGGCGCGCGCGATTCCCTCGTCGATCACCCGTTCGATCGCGCAAGGGGCGAGCACGTCGCAGCGCTGCGTCAGCAGCGCCTTGGCGTCGATCGTCGCTTCGTCGGCGAAACCCTTCAGCGCGCCGTGGCGCGCCGCATAGGCGTCGGCCGCGTGGACGTCGAAGCCCTTCGGATCGTAATAGGCGACGGTGTGGTCGCTGATCCCGACGATCTTGACGTCACGATGCGCGAGGGCGAGCGCCGCGTGCGAGCCGACGTTGCCGAAGCCTTGCACGATCGCGCTCGCCTGGGCCGGATCGATGCCGAGCCGCTCCATCGCGCGAAAGGAAAGGAACGCGACGCCGTGGCCGGTCGCCTCGCGCCGCCCCAGCGTGCCGCCCGAGCCGACCGGCTTGCCGGTGACGATCTCAGGCACGGTAATGCCCTGATACATCGAATAGGTGTCCATGAACCAGGCCATCACCTGTTCGTTGGTGCCCATGTCCGGCGCCATCACGTCGACGCGCGGACCGACGAACGGGATCATCTCCTGCATGTAGCGGCGCGATAGGTTCTCGAGTTCGCGCAGCGAAAGCGTGCTCGGATCGACCGCGACGCCGCCCTTGCCGCCGCCGTAGGGCAGATCGGCGAGCGCGCATTTCCAGCTCATCCAGATCGCCAGCGCCGCGATCTCGCCGATGTCGACGTTGGCCGCGAAGCGCGTGCCGCCCTTGGCCGGCCCCAGCGTCAGATGGTGCTGCACGCGATAGCCGTCGAACACCGCGGTGCGGCCATCGTCCATGTGGATGGGACAGGAGACCACGATCGCCCGCTTGGGCAGCAACAGGCGGTCGCGCTCGTCGAGCGGAATGTCGAGATGGTCGGCGATGATGTGGAACTGATCGCGCGCCATCTGGAAGACCGGGCCTGAATAGAGCGTCATCGCAGCGTTTCCTCCCCCTCGTCGCCTCGCGCCCCAGGGCGCATATTAACGCGGTTAGTTCTGCAAGCCCGCCAGCGCGACGAAGGTCGAATCCGTATGCAGCGCGATGGTGAAGACTTGGAAAGGCGCGTCGAATTCGCTCGGCAGGTCGACGTGAAGGCGAGTGGCGAAGAAATTCCTCGGTCCGATCGCGCCGAGCGCTTGCCCCTGCCCTTGGCGATAGAAATCGTAGAGGCGGGAAAAGGCCGAGCGCCGACGCAATTCGAATTCCTCATCGCCGCGCGCGATGAGCCAGCCGGCCGCGCCTTTGCTCTCGGCTTGCGCGAGGACCGCGCCGCCCGCGTCCTTCAGCACGACCGGATTCGCCGGCAGCTTCTCGCCTCTGGCGAGTTTGCGCAACGCCGCCTGATAGAGAACCCCGTCTTGCCGCTTGCGCTCTCGTGCGGCGGTGAACGCCTCCCCGCGCACGTCCAGGGCCGCGCTCTCCAACTTGATGTCGTAGACGAGCGCGCCGATCGCCGCGTCCGCTTGGTAGATATCGTAGCGCACGTCGCGGCTGAAACGGCTCGCAGCGTCGCGCTTGGCGGGACGCGCCTCCAGCATGCTCGACCTCGTCGAATCGAAAACGCGCGCGACCATAGCCGCTCGACGGCGAATTGGCGACCCGCGATCGGCGATCCGTGCGTCGGCGCGGCGCTCGACGGGGTTTGACTTCCACCCGGGCGATCTTGCTCCAGCCGGTCGGCGTCGACGCGAACGCCGCCGGGGAAACCTGGCGTTCGGCGCGGCCGAAAGCCGCTTCGCCGACCGGCCGCCTGAGCCAAATGGTCGCGATCCCCGGCGCTTGCGTCGTTGCGAGGATAAAATGTAAAGGTTCCGGGTTGGCGAGGAAACGCGGTTGCACCCCTTGGACTTGCGCCAAGTGCCTGGCGGAGCCAAACGGGATCGAGGAGCCGTCGGTGGGAGAGACAACGAAGCGATCCAGGCCGAGCCGCCGCCGCCAACCGCCAGTCCGGGTCGTTTGGCTTTGCTCGTAATGACGAAGGACGTGGCTTGTTCTTTCACGGACGCTATGGGCGGCGAAACGAAATTCCTCCGGCTACGAAAGAGCGCCGCATGACGTCGGGCTCCGCCGCCCTCCCCCTTACCGGTTGGCGGCGCTTTCTCGTCGTCGCCGGGCCGGGTCTGGTGGTGATGCTCGCCGACACCGACGCCGGCAGCGTCGTCACCGCGGCGCAGAGCGGCGCGCAATGGGGCTACCGGCTGCTGGCGCTGCAGTTCGCGCTCATCCCGATCCTCTATATCGTCCAGGAGCTGACGGTGCGGCTCGGCGTGGTGACGGGCAAAGGGCATGCCGAGCTCATCTCGCAGCATTTCGGCCGCTACTGGGCGTGGTTTTCGGTGGCGACGCTGATCGTCTCTTGCATCGGCGCGCTGCTCAGCGAGTTCTCGGGGATCTCCGGCGTCGGCGCCCTGATGGGCGTCCCCGTTCCCGTCACCCTGGCGCTGGTGGTGAGCGCGCTGCTGATCATGGCGTTCACTCACAGCTATCTCACGGTCGAGCGCGTCGCCATCGTGGTCGGCGGCTTCGAACTGGTGTTCCTGCTGGTGGCGTGGATGGCGCACCCCAGCCTCGGCGAAATCGCCTCCGGTTCGCTGTCGATCCCGCTTCGCGACCCGAAATACCTCTATCTCGCCTCCGCCAACATCGGCGCGGTGATCATGCCGTGGATGGTGTTCTTCCAGCAATCCTCGATCGTGGAAAAGAAGCTGACGACGGCCGATCTGGGCGCCGCGCGCCTCGACACCGCCACCGGCGCGGTGCTGACGCAGCTCATCATGGCGGCCGTCCTCGTCGCCGTCGCCGCCACTTTGGGCAAGACGGGCGGCGACCGGGCGCTCGACACGGTTCAGGAAATCAGCGAGGCGATCACGCCCTTCCTGGGCAAGGTCGGCGGCGACGTTCTCTTCGCCATGGGGATGAGCGGCGCCGCGCTGGTCGCCACCATCGTCGTGACCCTGACCGCCGCCCGCACGCTCGCCGAGGTCGTCGGCGTCAATCACAGCCTCGACCACGAACCGGCCGACGCGCCCTGGTTCTACGGCGCCTACGCGCTGGCGCTCATCATCGGCGCGCTCGTCGTCGGCTCGGGCGTCAACCTCGTCACGCTGAGCGTCGGCGTCCAGGTGATGAACGCGCTGCTGCTGCCGATCGTGCTGACGTTCCTGTTCCTCTTGGCCCGGCGCCTGCCCAAGCCGTTCAAGGTGCGAGGCGCCTATGCCTGGGTCGCGGGCGTCCTGATCGCCGCGACGACCCTGTTCGGCGTCTACGCCGGCCTCGCCGGGCTCTGGGGATAGGCGAGCCGACGGTCACTTGCGCACCAACATGGGGATGACGATGTCGAGGCGCTCGGCGAGGCGCTCGGCGGGCGCGACCCGCTCTCCCATCGCGAATTGTCCGATGAGCGCGTGATAGACCAGACGCGCGCGCGCGACGGCCTCTTGCGGCGTGAAGGGGAGCTCGGCGAACAGCGACGTGAGATAGTTGAGGCGGCGGCGATCGATCTCGTCGAGCGCGCCGCGCGCCATTTCGTCCTGCCCGGCCCAGACGCGAATGGCCCGATCCAACCGGCCGTCGATCCGCGAGACGATCATGGACAGTGCGCGCAGCCGAGCGACGGCGTCGCCCCCCTTGGCCTCGACCTCGTCGATGATGGCGTTGGTCGCCCGCGCCCGCCACGCCTCGAGCAGCGCTTCGAGCAAGGCCCTGCGGTCCTTGAAGTGCCAATAGAAGCTGCCCTTGGTCACATCGAGCGCTTTAGCCAGACGCTCGACGCGCACGGCCTCGAGGCCGTGCTCGCTCAGGGCCGTCAGCCCGGCGTCGATCCATTCCCGTTTTCCCAACCGCGCGCTCACGCTCCACCATACGCATCCGTATTGACAGACGCAACCGAGCCGGGATAAGCCTCCGTACGGGTACGTATGGGAAGGATGGAGCGATGCAAGCCGCCCTGCTCCTCGCCGCGATCCTCACTCTGGCGATCGGCGGCGCCCATTCCTTTCTGGGCGAGCGCTACTTGATCGGCCCGCTGCTTTCGCCGGGACGGCGTCAGGGGCTGCTGGAGCGAAGCGCGTTCGCCAGGTGGACGCTGAGGTTCGCCTGGCGCCTGACGACGATCGCCTGGTGGGGCTTCGCGGCGATCTTGCTCGGCTTGGCCCTGGCGCCCGTGGCCTCGCCCGCCCGCATGGTCCTTTCCGTCGTCGCCGCGACGTTTTTCGCCACGGGGCTCGCGACCCTCGCCAGCAGCCGCGGGCGTCATCTCGCCTGGCCCGTCTTTCTCGCGATCGCCGGATTGTCGCTGGTTCCTCTCTTCTGAAAGGTTGTTCGCCTTTGCCCGTCGTCGCCGAAACCCGGACGCCAAGCGAAAGCGCGCTGCATCCGACCCTCGCCGCCGCCGATTTCCGTGACGCCTACGCGGCGCCGCTGAACGACCCGCGGCTGACTCCGACATAGATTTTCCTGCGCGCGGTTCGCGCGACGCCGCCCTGGGTGTCGCGCCTCATGTCGATCCGCAATTTCCTCGTGCGCCGGCTCGGCCTCAAGGACGTCGGCGCCATGGACGGCGCCGCGGACAAGCCCGCCGACGCATACAAAATCGGCGATCGGCTCGGAATCTTCACGATTTTCGGCATGAGCGAGAACGAGCTCGTGCTCGGCATCGACGATTCGCATCTCGACGTGCGCGTGTCGGTCTTGAAGGTCCCGCGCGATCGGCCGACGCGCTACGTCCTCTCCACAGCCGTCAAGACGCACAATCGGCTCGGCCGCTTCTATATGGCGCCGGTCGGCCGGATCCACCCGTTCGTCGTCAAGGCGCTGATGCGCCGGACGGTCGTCTGAACCGCATGAGGCGCCGACGTTCGGCTTGACTTCCCGTCTCTCCCGACTATGTTGCCGCGCAACTGGCGCTGGCGGGGTCCCCCGATGGCGCTGTTTTGTTTTTCCCCGGCGCTCAGCGCGCCGCGCATCGTGGACGCCCGACATGGCCAAGGCCGCCTCGCTCAAGATCAAGCTGCTGTCGACCGCCGACACCGGCTATTTCTACGTCACCAAGAAGAACGCCCGCACCAAGACGGAAAAGTTCACCTTCAAGAAATACGACCCGGTCGCGCGCAAGCACGTCGAGTTCAAGGAAACCAAGATCAAGTGAGCGCGTAAGGCGCGTCTCGAAAGGTTCGACGAGGGCGCCTGCGGGCGCCCTTTTTGCTACGTGCTTCGTGAATTACGCGGCCTCCGCTCGCGGGCCCCGCGCGATCGAATCACGCGCAAGCGACGCCGCTTCGTCGTCGTTCATCGCCCCTCCCGAGCGCTCGATCAGGATGGCGCGAAAATCGTTGACGTTGGTCAGCGTCGGGCCGGTGACGACGAGGTCGCCGAGCGCTTCAAAGAGCGAATAGGCGTCGTTGTCGGCGAGGCGGACCTTCGGCTCGTGGCCGAGCGCGGCGGCGCGGGCGAGCGTGTCGGGCGTCAGAAGCGCTCCCGCGTTGTCCTCGCTGCCGTCGACGCCGTCGGTGTCGCCGGCGAGCGCGTAGACGCCGGGCGCGCCGTCGAGCGCCAGCGCGAGGCCGAGCAGGAATTCGGCGTTGCGCCCGCCCCTGCCCTTGCCGCGCACGGTCACCGTGGTCTCGCCGCCGGAGAGCAGCACGCAGGGGCCGCGCGCGGGCTCGCCGTGGCGCGCCGCCGAGCGGGCGATGCCGGCGAAGACCTTGCCGACTTCGCGCGCCTCGCCCTCGATCGCGTCGCCGAGCAGCACCGGCGTCACGCCTGCGGCGCGCGCCGTCTCGGCCGCCGCCTGCAGCGACATCTGCGGCGTCGCGATCAGCACGTTGGACACCGCGGCGAAGCGCGGATCGCCCGGCTTCGGCGTCTCCGACGCCGCGCTCTGAAGATGGGCGAGAACGCGCGCGGGCGCGTCGATCGCGTAGCGCTCGAGGATCGCCAGCGCCTCGGCCGAGGTCGAGGGATCGGGAACGGTCGGCCCGGAGGCGATGATCGCGAGATCGTCGCCGGGGACGTCGGATATGACGAGGGCGACGACGCGCGCCGGCGCCGCCGCCAGCGCCAGCCGGCCGCCCTTGATCGCCGAGAGATGTTTTCGCACGCAATTCATTTCGGCGATGTCGGCGCCGCTCTTCAGCAGCGCGCGGTTGATCGCGCGCTTGTCGTCGAGGGTGAGATCGGGCGCGGGCGCGGCGAGCAGCGCGGAGCCGCCGCCGGAGACGAGGCACAGCATGAGATCGTCGGCGGTCAGGTTCTTCACCCGTTCGAGAATGCGCAGCGCCGCCTTTTCCCCCGCCGCGTCCGGCACGGGATGGGCGGCCTCGACGACTTCGATCCGCTTGGTCGGCGCGCCGTGGCCGTAGCGGGTGACGACGAGGCCTTCGAGCGGCGCTTCCCACGCCGCCTCGACCGCGGCCGCCATCGACGCGGCGGCCTTGCCCGCGCCGACGACGATCGTGCGACCCTTAGGGCGCGCCGGCAGGAACCGCGCGAGCCTCTTGGCCGGCGAGGCGGCGTCGATCGCCGCCTGAAACAGCCCGGTCAGAAAGGCGCGCGGTTCGTTCATGCTTTGCCGCCTACTCCTTTGCGATGTCGAAATCGGCCATCGTTTCCAGCGCCGCGCGCAGCCTAGCACAGCCGAACATCGCGTAAGACTCGCCCGCGCATTGCGCAAGGCGCCGTCGGCGAGGCAGGATGGGGCGACAGCGCCGCCCACTCGGGTCCGCATCCGTTTTTTCGATTGCGCCGTCCAGGAACGAAACGCCAATGACCAACGAAACCCGCCCGACGATCCGCCGCCGCGAAGGCCGGCTCGCCGCCAAGACCGTCGCCGAGCTCACGGGCGCGCTCGCGACGCGTTTCGGCAATCGCCTCGTCACCTCCGAGGCGGTCCGCCGGCAGCACGGCCACACGCTCACCTGGCTGGAGAACGCGCCGCCCGACGCGGTGGTGTTCGCTGAAAGTCGGGAAGACGTCGTCGACGCCGTGCGCATCTGCGCCGCCCACGACGCGCCGATCGTCCCGTTCGGCGCCGGCACTTCGCTCGAAGGCCACGTCAATGCGCTGCACGGCGGCGTTTCGCTCGACTGCACGCGCATGGACAAGGTGCTCGCCGTTCACGCCGAAGACCTCGATTGCGTCGTCGAGCCCGGCGTGACGCGCAAGACGCTCAACGAACATTTGCGCGACAGCGGGCTGTTCTTTCCGATCGACCCCGGCGCCGACGCCACCATCGGCGGCATGGCGGCGACGCGCGCCTCGGGCACCAACGCGGTGCGCTACGGCACGATGAAGGACAATGTGATCTCGCTCGGAATCGTCACCGCCGACGGCGCGTACCTGCGCACCGCCAGCCGGGCGAAAAAGTCCTCGGCCGGCTACGACCTGACGCGGCTGTTCGTCGGCTCGGAAGGCACGCTCGGCGTGATCGTCGAGGTCACGCTGCGCCTGGCCGGCGTTCCCGAGGCGATCGCCGGCGGGCATTGCTCGTTCCCGAGCGTGCGCGCCGCTTGCGACGCGACCATCCAGACCATCCAATCCGGCCTGCCGATCGCGCGCATCGAATTGCTCGACGCGTTGCAGGTGAAGGCGTGCAACGCCTATTCGAAGCTCGGCCTGCCCGAGTCGCCGACGCTGTTCGTCGAGTTCCACGGCAGCGAGGAAAGCGTCGCCGAACAGGCGCGGCGTTTCGGCGAAATCGCCGGCGATCACGGAGGCGGTTCGTTCGTCTGGGCGACCAAGCCGGAGGAGCGCAGCCGCTTGTGGCAGGCGCGCCACGACGTGTTCTGGGCGGTTTCAGGGTTGCGCCCCGGCGCCCGCGCGTTCGCCACCGACGTCTGCGTGCCGATCTCGCGCCTCGCCGACTGCGTGGAGGAGACGCAGCGCGACATCGCCGAACACGGCCTCGTCGCGCCGATCGTCGGCCACGTCGGCGACGGCAACTTTCACGTCAGTCCGCTCGTCGACATGAACGACCCCGCGGAGATCGCCCGCGCCGAAAGCTTCTCGGCGCGCCTCGCGCGGCGCGCCATCGCGATGGACGGCACCTGCACCGGCGAGCACGGCGTCGGCCAGAAGAAGATCGGCTACGTCGAAGTGGAGCATGCGCCGGAAACGCTCGACCTGATGCGCCGCATCAAGGCGGCGTTCGATCCGATGAACCTGTTCAATCCGGGGAAGATTTTTCGCGAGTGAGGGGGCGGGCGCCTGTAGACGCGGGCGCCGACCGCGTCTGCTTGCGCGCCAACAAGCTCAATCCGCTTGCGCGTCGACAGAGGCGCGGCCGGCGCCCGCGCGTATGACCGCTTGCCCTTGCGGCGTGTCGATCCTAGCTTCTTGCCTTGCCCGAGACGGCGGCCCCGCTATGCCTGAACACAAGCGCCTGAGGCGCCTCGACGCTGTTTCGATCGAACCGCCAATTTACTTCGTCACCGTTTGCGCGAAGGACCGGCGACCGATTCTCGCCGACGCCGAAGTCGTCTCTATTCTTCGCGACGAGTTAGCCTCAGCGCGCATCCGGCACGCATGGAGCGTGGGCCGCTATGTCGTGATGCCGGATCACCTTCATTTCTTTTGTGCGTGCGACGAGACGCCTGGCGCCGCTTCGCTTTCGCGTTTCGTCGGCTCGTTCAAAGAGTGGACGGCCAAGCGGATTGTTGCGGCAGGCGCGCGAGCGCCTGTCTGGCAAAAGCAGTTCTTTGACCATCTCCTGCGATCCGATCAAAGTTACCAGACGAAGTGGGTCTATGTTCGCGAAAATCCCGTTCGCGCCGGTCTCGTCGCCAAACACGACGACTGGCCCTATGCCGGGGAAATTGAAATTCTCCAGAGATAATTCGAACGCGGCGGCGGCGCTCCTGTAGACGCGGGCGCCGACCGCGTCTGCTTGCGCGCCAACAAACCCAATCCGCTTGCGCGCCGACAGAGGCGCGGTCGGCGCCCGCGCCTACAATACGCGCTCGTACTCGACGAACGCGAAATCCGCCTCGTCGCGCGGGCCGCGCGCGCCGGGCTCGCGCTTGACTTCGCGCCACAGCGTCGGATCGATCGGCGGGAAAAAAGCGTCGCCTTCGGGAGCGAGAGCGACTTCGGTGACGTAGAGCCGCCCGGCGCGCGCGATCGTCTGCGCGTAGATTTCGCCGCCGCCCGCGACGATGATTTCGTCGACGCCGGCGGCGCGCGCCTTCATCCCGGCAAGACGCAAAGCCGACTCGATGTCGCTGGCGATCTCGACGCCTTCGCTCGCAAAACCCTCGTCGCGCGTGACGACAATGATTTCGCGGCCCGGCAGCGCCCTGCCGATCGACTGAAAGGTCTTGCGGCCCATGATCAGCGGCTTGCCCATCGTCAGCGCCTTGAAGCGCTTGAGGTCGCTGGAAAGCCGCCAGGGCAAGGCGTCGCCGGCGCCGATGACGCCGTTGCGCGCCACCGCCGCGATCAGCGCGATGATCGGCGCCCTCACACCGCCACCGGCGCTCTTATCGCCGGCCAGGGATCGTAGCCCTCGAACGAAATCGTCTCCGCCTTCAGATCGAACAGCGCGCCGCGCGGCGAGGGCTCGGCGGGCGCGAGCTCGAGCCTGGGCAGCGGGCGCGGCTCGCGCGCCAGTTGCTCCAGCGCCTGGGCCTCGTGGTTGCGATAGAGATGCGCGTCGCCGAACGTGTGCACGAACTCGCCGACGCCGAGCCCGCATTCTCGCGCGATCAGATGCGTCAGCAGCGCGTAGCTCGCGACGTTGAAGGGCACGCCGAGAAAGAGATCGGCCGAGCGCTGATAGAGCTGGCAGGACAGCCGCCCCTCGGCGACGTAGAACTGGCAGAGGCAATGGCAAGGCGGCAATTTCATGCGGCCGATGTCGGGCACGTTCCAGGCGGAAACGATCAGCCGGCGCGAATCGGGGTTGCGCTCGATCTCGGCGAGGAGCCAGGCGATCTGGTCATAGGTCCGCCCGTCCGGGCCGGCCCAGGCGCGCCATTGCTTGCCGTAGACGGGGCCGAGGTCGCCGTTGGCGTCCGCCCATTCGTCCCAGATGGAAACGCCGTTGGCCTTGAGATAGGCGATGTTGCTGTCGCCGTTGAGGAACCAGATCAGTTCGTGGACGATCGATTTGAGATGCAGCCGCTTGGTGGTGGTCAGCGGGAAGCCTTCGCTGAGGTCGAAACGGATCTGCCGCCCGAACAGCGACCGCACGCCGGTGCCGGTCCGATCGCCCTTGACGACGCCTTTTTCCAGCGCCTCGCGCAGGAGTTCGAGATAGACCCGCATGAGAGCCCCTCATAGACGATTCGGCGCGTTTAGAGCAGCCCGCCCCCGACGCCCCGTTCCGGCGGGGCGTCCGAACGGCGTTTTTAGTGCACGCTCACCGTCTGCAACTCGTGCTGCCAGGCGTTGGCGATCGCCGCGTCCTTCGAATCGGTCAGCATGATCGGCGAGCCGTCGGCGCCGAGCAGGGCGAAGAGCTGCAAGCCCGGCCGGATCGCCGGCGCCTGCGGGAACAGGCGCTGGGCGTCTTCGGACCGGATCGTCTTGACATAGGCGATCGAGCCGTCGCCGAGATGGGCGAATTCCTGCGGCGTCAAGGCGCCGCTCCGTTCATTTCCGTTCGTCATGTTCCACTCCTTTCCAGGCCGTCCGTCGCCGGACCCGCCTTCGACGCGCACGCTACGCTCAGTCGCGCGCCGCAATATTGATCTTCCTCACGGTCCGCTCGGGCTGCGGCCGCGCCACGTCGATCGACAACAACCCGTCAGCAAGTTCCGCGCCGCGCACCTGCATGCCCTCGGCGAGCAGGAAACTGCGCTGAAATTGCCGCGCGGCGATGCCCCGATGGACATAGTCGCGGGTCTTGTCCTCCTGCTGGCGACCCCGGATCGCCAGTTGATTCTCCTCCTGCGTCACCTCGATCTGGTCCTGGGAAAATCCCGCCACCGCGAGGGTGATCCGCAAGATCTCCGGCGCGCCGTCCTTCGCCGCGATCCGTTCGATGTTGTACGGAGGATAGCCGTCGGCGGCGGATTTCGAAGCCTTGTCGAGCGCGCGCTCGATGCCGTCGAACCCGAGCAGAAACGGAGAACTCAATGCCGTCACGCGCACCATGATCGAAGCCCCTTTCAGGCGCTCCGCCGAACCGGCCTTCTCTCGAACGACCCGATCGGCTTAGGAACCATTTCGCCCGGCCGCCTTCGAATCGAGCGCTCCGGACAAAAAAAATATGGCGTCGCCGGCGCTGCGTTCAAGGGCCTCGGCGGTTTTCCCGGCGGAAGCGGATCGAGATCGACCGTCGGGCCATGCTGAACCGAAAACTTGAATGAATTCTCAACGGTTTCGCCGCCCCGGGACGGCGCCCGCCGGCGTTTTCGGCTATGAAGGAGACCGATTCTCGGCGACTCGGCCCCCGAACGCGCCGCTCGCGCCGCCCCTCGAAGAAGGCCATGGGGAAAACCAAGCTCGGAACCAAGCGCCAGTGCCAGGCCTGCGGCGCGCGATTTTACGATCTGGGCAAACGCCCGGTCATTTGCGCGCATTGCGGCGCCGAGGTCGATCTCCAGCGGCTGGCCAAGCGGCGCGCGCCTGCCGAGCGCCCGGCCGACGAGCCGACTGAGAAACGCGAGGCCCCCGCCCCGCCACCGCTCCCGGCGCGGCGCGGGAGCCCGCCCCCGCAATGGTCGCCGCAGCAATCGGCGGCGCTCGACAAGGTCGGGCGATGGCTGAAGGCGGGCGAGCCGCAGGTGTTCCGGCTGTTCGGCTACGCCGGGGTCGGCAAGACGACGCTGGCGCGGCGCGTCGCCGAGGCCGCCCAGGGCGAGGCGGCCTTCGCCGCCTTCACCGGCAAGGCGGCGCTGGTGATGCGCTCGAAGGGCTGCGAGGGCGCCTCGACCATCCACGCCCTGATCTATCGCGCCAGCGAAGGCGAGGAAGGCGCGCCGACCTTCACCCTCAACCGCGACGGCCCGGCCTCGCGTGTCGGGCTCATCGTCATCGACGAGTGCTCGATGGTCGACACGGAACTCGGCCGCGATCTCCTCTCCTTCGGCAAGCCGATCCTGGTGCTCGGCGATCCCGCGCAATTGCCCCCCGTCAAGGGCGGCGGCTTCTTCACCGAGGCCGAGCCGGACGTCATGCTGACCGAGATCCACCGCCAGGCCGAGAACGATCCGATCATCCGCCTGTCTCAGATCGTTCGCTCCGGCGGCGAAATCGGCTACGGCGCCTATGGCGAAAGCCGCGTCGTCCGCCGCGACGAGATCGACGCCGCCGCCGTTCTCGCCGCCGACCAGGTCCTGGTCGGCGTCAACCGCACGCGCCGTCTGTACAATCAACGCATTCGGCAATTGCTCGGCATGAGCGAAGCCCTGCCGGTCGTCGGCGACAAGCTCGTCTGCCTGCGCAACGAGCGGGTCAAGGGCCTGATCAACGGCGGCCTGTGGCGGGTCGAGGCGTTGGGCGGCATGCGCAAGGACTTCGTGCGCATGAGCGTGCGCGCCGAGGACGACGCGGGCCGCGCGCAAGCCAAAGTCGCGGTGCTCAAGCAGTTCTTCGAGGGCGCGGAGGCCGACCTGCCCTACGCCGTGCGGCGCGAGTCGGACGAATTCGACTACGGCTACGCCCTCACCGTGCACAAGGCGCAGGGCTCG